>Ga0172380_10000105_pt1 | contig 179604 bp, 196 predicted proteins | sample Leawe162metaG_FD_119747 | JGI IMG/M metagenome (GOLD analysis project Ga0172380, IMG submission 119747) | Leachate microbial communities from a municipal landfill in Southern Ontario, Canada - Leachate well 162 metaG | ecosystem: Engineered > Solid waste > Landfill > Unclassified | place...
CTCGATGTCGGCTCATCACATCCTGGAGGGGGAGCACCTTCCAAGGGTTCGGCTGTTCGCCGATTAAAGTGGTACGCGAGCTGGGTTCAGAACGTCGTGAGACAGTTCGGTTTATATCCGGTACGGACGTTAGGAAATTTGAGGAGATCTGCCCCTAGTACGAGAGGACCGGGGTGGACCAACCTCTGGTGTATGGATTGTGGCCACCTGCTGCATTGTCCAGTAGCTACGTTGGGAATAGATAAGCGCTGAAAGCATATTAAGCGCGAAACTAACTCCAAGATTAGATTTCCCTATGAGGACACTGAAAGATTATCAGTTTGATAGGTGCAAGGTGTAAGCGTAGTAATACGTGTAGCTGAAGCATACTAATAGTCCCATTGCCTTTTTATGAATCTAGATTGTCGCATTTCGGTGCGTTCAATCTGGGTTTCCGACCGTAAAACAGTCGGACGACAGACTCAACTAGTAATTGGTGTTTATCAAGCAATGCTTGAATTAACACTAGTCAATCTCTAGAAAAATGAAGAGATTTTACATCATTACCTACCGTGCGTAAGATGTCATTGACACCGAAGCGAGGTTTTAAGAGGCCCACTACCGAAGTTATGGTAGCCGAAAAGTGCACTCTGAATCCTCACTTCGGTGCCCATGGCGACGAGGAAATACCTGTTCTCATTCCGAACACAGAAGTCAAGCTCGTCAGCGGCGATTATACTGCCACAAGTGGGAAACTAGCACGGTGCCGAATTATAAAAAAGCTCTCCGAACAGGGGAGCTTTTTTCTTTGGGTAATAACTCAGTAATTACTCAGCTTAGAATGATAAAATGGTATCGATGCAGCGACTACTCAGCCTGGCTGGACATGCAAAAAATTATATAAACACTCATAGAATACAAAGTATAATTGGGGGTGGTGCTTTTGCTGTTGTATTTATGTATACCGCAACTTTTTTTATCCCGCAGCCAGTAATGTTTAGCTATACAGGCAATAATTGCGTAAATCGCCTTACTTTGCTGCCAGATATTCATAGTTCACCAGATAATTCCAAATTCGATGTGACGTTTCGGAATAAAGTAAAACTAGGATCGTTTTCGGTGGCAAGTTTGCGCATATGTGTCGTACCTACGAGTGCTCCTAAGAAGGAAAATGCCACAGTAGCTGCAGCGCCTTTTGGTTCTCTTTTGGCTCGCTTGCACTTAAGTATTACTGTGCCATCTCCACCTAAAGTGCAAACCTCATCACTCCGTAGGCCTTTCCCGATATCAAGACCGCTTGATATTGCGCTTACATCTGCTGATTCAATCTTTACGTATAAGCTTCATATTAATAACAAGGTAGCGGCCTGTAAGCCGATTAAGCAAGTCGTTAGGTGTGACATATCCAAACTATCACTAAAGCAAGATGAGAGCTATAGTGCTAAGGTATCGCGTGAGTTTAAAGAATCGGCGACTATTCTAGCCACTGCGCCTGTTCGTACACTCAAGGCTACGGCAGTAATAGATGGCTCTGTGAAGCCGGGGCAAATTGTATATGATAAGCCAAAAACTATTACTTATACAACAGATAAAAGTTTAGTATCTGCAAAAGTATCCTTAGTAATGCTGGATGGGCAATCTCGAAACTCGGTACCGGTCGAGGTGGCAGCAGCAGAAAATATAATAACTATTTCGCTTCCTAAGGAGCTAATGCGTGAGAAGAAGTACGAACTTGCAGTTCAGCAGGTTGAAGCCAGCGATGGAAGTAATTTAGCCGATTCCTATATAGTTCCCTTTGAAATGTCAGGTGGACCGAAGGTCAAAGGGGTGAATGTGGGTACTTCGCGAGTTAACAGTAATGCACAGATATTCCTAGACTTTGATCAGCCACTAGCTGACTCTCAGCCGATTGCGAGCATGGTTCGTTTTAGTGGTGGCAATGCCGCTATTACCAAAATTTCGCCAACTCGGGTTGGTGTAGCGTTATCAAATTTACCGCGCTGTACACCGTTCAGTATAGATATTTCAGCAGGATTAAAGAGCGATCATGATATTAGCACGACAGCTCCGTGGAAATTCTCTTCACGTACAATTTGTTACAGCTTGAGCACGATAGGTTCGTCTGTTAAGGGCCGAGCTATCAATGCGTATACGTTTGGCACATCAGGTCCTGTAACTCTATTTGTCGGAGCACTACATGGTAATGAAGTGAGTTCAAGTTTGATTCTGCAAGATTGGATAAGTGAACTCGAGGCAAACTATAGTCGCTTACCAGGTAATTCTCGAGTTGTAGTAGTACCGACAGTTAATCCAGATGGAGTAGCGGCAGGTACGCGTAATAATGCCCGCAACGTGAACCTAAATCGTAATTTTCCAACTAGTAATTGGGTGAAAGACATTGATGACACGAACGGGAGAGTGCCGGGGGGTGGGGGTGAATCGCCGCTATCGGAGCCTGAAGCTAAAGCGCTTGCTTCTCTGTCGACTTCGTTGCGGCCACGCCTCATGCTGTCCTATCATGCAGTCGGAAGCTTGGTGGTAGGAGACACTGGGGGGTTCTCGGCTGGCTACGCGGCAAAGTACGCAAGCATGGTTGGTTATCGTAACGCAACGGGGCAATCTACCGATACGTTTGACTACGATATTACAGGTTCATATGAGGATTGGACGATTCAAAAGAATGGTATTCCAAGTATAGTTATTGAACTTGGAAGTTATTCGTACCGCAGTTTTGCACATCACAAAGAGGCGTTTTGGGCGATGCTCCAGTAGGCTAGGCGGCAGCTTGTAGCAAATCAAGACATCGGTTTTCGGCTCGTTCAAGTTGGGTTTGCAGGTACATTTTTCTTTCATCTGTAAGTAAGCGTGATTCGGCTATAAACAAAAGAAAGTCAGGAATAAGGGGGAGGTATTTTTCGGCAAGCTTTAGGGCGAGGTCGGGACTTTCGTTGTGGGCTAATCCACCGCAATTGTCGATAAAATCAGAAAGTTTGATTAGTCCGGCTTCTGAGTTGGTAGCCAGTACCTCGCGGACATGCTCACGGTAGAAATCATGACGGTCTTCACGGGAAACAATGTGAGCTGGCATTTCAGGATTCGTAACGGCAGCCACCAGTTCGGCTACACGACTTCCAAAGAGATCCTCGATAGCTCGTATTGCATGATGACGACTACTTTCATTTTCTAGAGGGGCAATAATACCTGTATAGACTTCCTCGTGGTCCTCTACCGTGTCATGGAGTAATGCGGCAATAAGGAGGTCTGGATCTTGAATGCCAAGATGATCACGGCTTATAAGGCGAATAGCTACCCGTAAAAAGTGGGTTGAATACGGGTGGACACCGCGACTATCTGGCGCATGAGTATCGATGGCAAGCTCTTCTGCAAATCGAATTTGCTCACGGATGTCATCTGGCCAATCTGTACGGCTCACCTCATATGACAAACGTCTCCTCAGGCCCTCTTCGCTAAACTCTCTGGTAACATCATGCAGAGGTAAGTCACTGAAGAAAGGCCGTTTCGAAGCTTCCAGCATAGTTTTACCATACCAGAATCACATTCCAGAAGATATAGTTGCTATACTAGAAGCATGTGTATGGGGTGTTCTATAGGGTACGGGGTAACGGCTGGCGTGATGATGCTGGCTTCCTCCTCTACGGCTATCGCTACGAACAATCCCGCAGACTATTCCTTTATGCGCGAGACGCTAAAGCAGGTTCAGCTACCTGAGATTGAACAGCCCGAATGGCTAAAAAAGCAACTTGCTGCCGAAGCAGCAGAGGCTGCCAAAACTAAAAAGGCCGCAACCACCATGACGGTTACTTATGACGTGACCACTAAGGGCGCGGTATACGCCAGTCTGAGTGAATTCAAGCTGCTGGCGAACCAGACCTTAAACGATAGTCGCGGGTGGGCGCGAATGAATGTAAAATTTGTTGAGGTAGCAAGCGGCGGTATGTTTACTTTAGTACTTTCAGAAGCCAGTCAGCTGTCATCATTTAGCAGTGGCTGTAGCGCTGAATACAGTTGTAGGGCGGGGCGCTACGTAATCATTAATCAAGATCGTTGGATGGGTGCAACGCCTAGCTGGAATAATGCCGGAGGCAGCCTACGTGATTACCGGCATATGGTTGTGAATCACGAAACGGGGCATTGGCTTGGACACGGTCATAGCAGCTGTGGTGGGGCTGGGCAGCTGGCTACAGTAATGCAACAGCAGTCGATTGACTTACAGGGATGTTCATTTAACCCTTGGCCGCTACCGAGCGAACTTTGGAGTACCCAGCTAGGTATTTAATATGAAGATTCATGTTTCTAAATCTGCTATAAATCAAAAACGAACCTGGATTATAGTTTGCGCAATAGTAATTATTGCTGCCTTGATTGGTATATGGACTGCTTCTAGCTTGCGGCATGCCAAAATAATCACTGAAGTAGATCAGGCATATGCTGAGGCGAAAGCTACGGCTAAGGCAGTATCTACCAGCAGCAAAGCGAGTCGTGATAATCGGCTTAAGGCCATCAACAAGCTTAGCAAAGCGCAGACTATAGTAACCTGCAGCGGCGAGTGGTGGAGTGGTTGGTATGATACTCTGCTGCCAACGGCTAAGGCAGAAGTTGACGATTGCATTGCTAAACTAAAAAAACTAAATGCAGTTTCAAGAGTAGCCGCAAGAGCCAACGTGTATTTAGATGACGACGCTAAAGTGGCAAAAACTTTGGCTGTAATGAAAGTCGCTACTGGCTCAGGTAACAGGCAAAAAACGGCTCTGTCGAGTGTCGAGAGTGCGCTGAGGGACATTGAAGCTATGGCGGTGACTGGCGATAATAAAGTGTTGATTGTGGCTTCTAAAGAGAAGCTAACGGTGATTATTACTGCCTGGAATGCTCTTAACGAAGCTTCGTCCAAAGAAGATAAGATGGCCTACCAAAAAGCAGAGGGTCAACTAGCCCAGGCGTATGCCGACTTAGGAGCAATTAGTGACGCATCGGATACACAAGTAAAAAAACTAATAGTGGCACTTCAAGTTACGATACATAAGCTCTAAGGTTTAACAAAAAAAAGAAAACGACCCGTCTCGCAGAGCAGGTCGTTTTTAGTTGTCTAAATCAATTTCTTGGTTCAAACAGGTGCCATTTAGCTTGTGGCAATTCGCAGTAGCCACAAGACTTACCACTAATATATAGCACTGTATGCATAAACGCAATACCTTTTAAAACATAAAAACGCACATGGTAAATATTGACAAAAAGCATAAGCTATGCTAATATAGATTCATACACATCTCGTATGTGAGGTAATAGGAGGGCTGACCACTGTTAAGTGGCCGGCTTTTTTAATTAAGGAAGGAGCCTCTGAAATGGCTGGAACTGTAAATGGTGGTAAAAAAGCTGCCGCAAAGAACTTAGCAAAAGACCCTAACTTTTACGCCAAGATTGGTCGTAAAGGTGGCCAAAACGGTAAAACTGGTGGTTTTGCCGCTAATCCAGACCTTGCTCGTATAGCAGGCGCTAAGGGTGGTCGTATCTCACGTCGTCGTAAGGCTGACGTAACTGCAAAGACTGCGTAAGTAGTTTTTACCCTATATAAAACATCCCCGTTAATTCGGGGTGTTTTATTTTTTTGGAGTATCCTTATATCGCCGCAGGGCACAACTACGCGCCTCGTTAACACGCCATGTTTTTCTACAGGTTACACAGGTATATTCTTTCTTGCGAGTTTGAATGCCGCTTGATTCACAATAAGGACAGGTACTACGATTATGTAACCAGTCGCGGTACGTGTCCATATCGGCATCGATAATGTCGCTAGTAATTTCGACATTGTATTTCGGTCCAAGCCTGACTCGCGCTTCCTGCCAAGCGTCACGCTCCATAGCGATTAGGTCAATATCACGGTCGTACCCAGTATGGCTAAGAATGGAATGACCTACTTCATGGAGGAGCCGAGCTTCAAATAGAGGGTCGGTGTGATCATAAATAACCGTGTTGTCTTGTGGATGCCACTCAAATTGTTCACCTGCGTGGAATACTAAACTGGGGTTGTCACTAGCAACACTGTCAAGCAGCGGTGACATCGATGGCATGGTAATAACATCCGTAAATTACGGCTTCTTCCGGGTGGGCGGCCTTGATGATAGTTGGAATAGGGGTGGATTTACTATTCATGTTCGCCTTCATTATCTCTAGAAGATGTGTCTCGAATTTTTCAAAATGGGCACCCACGCCGCCACCGAGGACGATAACGTCAGGGCGAAGAATGGGAATTAACGTCATGAACCCTTTTGCTAAATCACGTGCTACGGCGCGCCATATGCTGTCATCTTCGATTTCGCTGGCTAGTTTTCCGTATTTTGCTAGCATGGCCTTTCCTGACGCAAATGTTTCCCACCGGGCAAAGCCATCCTCGTGCTCTAAGATAATCTGGCCACCTTCACTTCGAGAAAAATTAGGGTCGATTTTTCCATTTGTCACAATGCCAGTGCCAATGCCTGTACTAACCGTAACATATAGACAGATATTCGGCAGTACTTCAAGTGCACGGGCTTCGGCAAGCCCTGCCAAATTAGCGTCGTTTTCAACGATGATAGGGCAACTATAATGGTCAGACAATAAGCCCTTGATGTCGGTATCATGCCAGCCTAAATTACCGGCCCATGTCATATGGCCATGCTCAATTATGCCCGGTAACGCTACCGATAGACAGGTAATTGACAGGCCAGCGGTAAGCGTATCAATAGTTTGTTTGAGTTCAACAAGATAATCATTTATTGCAACTGGCGTTGGGAATTTTTGTTCAGTTACGATTTTACCGTCGGTATCAAATACCGCTACTAGAGTTTTTGTGCCACCTGTATCTACTGTTACTATCATAATTATTGCTAGTGTAGCAAATTCGCGTAGGTTGCAACAGTGACTTTCGTCACAGCTGTTGGTTGTAATCTATTGCCAAGATTGATACAGTATTATGTAATAGAATCCACATGAGGAGGATGAAATGCGAGGACGATACCAGGGTGGATCATTGGCTGGCTTTATTATTATTGGTGTAGTACTTGCACTGGTGCTTATCGGAGGCCTATACGGATTGAATCGATATAACAGCGAGCAATCCAAAGAGGTCATAGCAGAGGATAGTAGCAACACTGGCAAGAAGCAAAACGATAACTCAAAAAATGAAAAATCTTCAAATGAGCCAACGCCCGTAAAGGATAGTTCACCAAAACAACCTTCAGATGAAGCCACGAATAAGGAGGCCGAAGACACCTCATCAAAAGATGATTCTTCGGAAGACTCATCTAGTAGTAAGCCGGCTGAAGACACTCAGCTACCAGTAACCGGACCTACCGAAACGATAGCTGCGACTATTGCCGTACTGGCGCTTAGCTTCGCCGTTACTCATTACGTACAAAGCCGATCTCTTCGCAACCGCTAGGGTGGACTTTTTCCTCTTAAGTAGGTATAATTAACCACTAGTCAGGTGTGTGTCGGCCGAAACTCCAGGTAGGACGACCCCCGATTAATATTATTTAACAAAGGAGTCTTCTAGACTTATGGCTACAAAAGCCCTAACAATGGACGACCTGCTCGCAGGTGAAAGCAGTGTCAAGCAACTTATTGCTGGTGAAACAATTACCGGTAACGTATTAACAGTTAAAAAACACGAGGTATTAATTGACCTCGGCGCACAAGGTGTTGGTTTGGTACCACGCCGCGAAGTTGGCTTTAGTCGTCAGCTGAATGTTGGTGATGAAGTTACCGCCAGTATCGTTGATAGCGAATTGGATAATGGCTACAGCCTACTAAGCCTTCGTAAGGCCGCAAAAGACAAGGGATGGGAAGATGTTATTGCCAAGGCTGATGCCGGTGATGTAATTACCATTACTCCATATGACGCAAACCGCGGTGGACTACTAGTTGAGTTCGAAGGCGTGCGTGGATTCTTGCCAGTTTCTCAACTTTCTGCTGAACACTACCCACGAGTTGGATCAAGTGACAAAGACGAGATTTTGCAGCGTCTTAACAACCTAGTAGGTAAAGAAATGACAGTGCGCATTCTTGATGCGGATCGCCGTGCGAATAAGCTTATTTTCAGCGAAAAAGAAGCCATCAAAGACGGCCTGGCTGCTCGCTTTGCCAGCCTAAAGGTTGGTGACAGCGTAAAGGGTGTCGCAACTGGTGTGGTTGATTTCGGTGTGTTCGTAAACGTCGATGGTATCGAAGGTTTGATTCATATCTCGGAAATTAGCTGGGAACGTGTGAACAACCCGAGCGATTACGTGAAAGTTGGCCAGGCAATTGATGCGAAGATTATCTCAATTGATAAAGATCGCCTCAGCCTTAGTATGAAGCAGCTAACAAAAGACCCTTGGCTTGATGAAGTTGAAAAAATGACTCCAGGTACCAAGGTTGAAGGTACGGTTACACGTATTACGCCATTTGGCGCATTCGTACAACTGAGCCCTGCTGTCGAAGCACTAGTTCACATCAGTGAGATGGGTGCCGGTAGCGATGTCGACCCTGAAAAAGTGTTCACATTGAATGAGCGTAAAGAATTTACCATACTTGAAGTTGACCGCGAAAACCGTAAGATTTCGCTTAGTCTTAAGAAAAAGTAATGAATCGTAACTAATTATCTGGGCCGCTCCTCGCCGCCCAGGAAGCAAAAGGAGCCGCCGAGATGGCAGACACAGACAATTCACAGAAAGTTATCCAAGTTGCTGGGTCTATTACCGTTGGTGAGCTGGCCGAACTACTTAATTTATCTGTTACGACACTCATTGGTGAGTTGTTCAAGAATGGTATCATTGCTACTATTAATCAAAAAATTGATTTTGAAACAGCCACGATTATCGTTGAAGAGCTAGATCTTGATGTAAAACTCGAGAAAAAAGAGGTAGCTAGTGGTCCGGCTCGTGAAGAGCATACCCTAAGCGACAAAGCCGTCGAACGTCCGCCAATCGTAGCGGTTATGGGCCATGTTGACCACGGTAAAACCAGTCTGCTTGATGCTATATTGGAGCAGAAGGTCGTAGAGGGCGAAGCTGGCGGTATAACCCAGCACATTAGCGCCTACCAAGTTGTGCGCAATAATCGTAAGATTACCCTTCTTGATACACCGGGTCATGAAGCCTTTGCGGCACTGCGCCAACACGGGGCCACACTTACCGATGTAGTCATTATCGTGGTGGCAGCCGATGACGGTGTAAAACCGCAAACTGTTGAAGCGATTCGATTCGCCCGCGAAGCTAATGCCAAAATCGTAGTGGCCATCAATAAGATTGATAAAGAAGCGGCCAACCCACAGTTAGTAAAGACGCAGCTTGCCACTGAACACAATTTGAACCCAGAAGAGTGGGGTGGTGACGTAATCATGGTTGAAGTCAGTGCTAAAACTGGCCAAAATCTCGACAAGCTACTCGAAAGCGTGCTGCTGATTGCTGATATGGAAGAGTTAAAAGCCGATGAACATGTCCCAGCTAAAGGGCTAGTAATCGAAGCGCATACTGAAACTGGCCGTGGTTCAGTCGTTGGATTGCTCGTTGAGCATGGCAAGCTTCACCCTGGCCAATTTCTTGTTGCCGGCACGGTGTACGGCAAAGTCCGAACACTACTAGATTTCAAGGGTGACACTATCAAAGAAGCGGGGCCATCAACACCTGTCATCGTTACCGGGTTTAAGAGCTTACCGCAATTTGGTGACCAATTTAGCCTTGTTAAGACCGAAAAAGAAGCTCGCCATGCCACAGTTGCAAATCGCATTGAGCAAGAGAAGTCGGCTGCTGAATCAAATGTGACAGGTGCTGACATTTTGAAGCTTATGAACCAGGCGCATGAGGCTGCTGATTTTAACGTTATTATTAAGGCGGACGTGCAGGGTTCACTTACTTCTGTAGTTGATTCACTGCGATTGATTGATACCGATGGTGCTGTTAACCTGCGAATTGTTGGTTCAGGCGCTGGTAATATCTCCGAAAACGATGTCCACCTTGCGGCGACCGAAGGCACGGTAATTTATGGCTTTAACGTGGAACTTCCACCAGCGGTAAAACGTCAGGCGGCTCGCGACAAGGTAGAGATCCGTATCTATAAAGTAATTTATGAACTTCTTGATAATGCTAAAGAAAGCATGGAAGCGCTGATTGCTCCTGAGGTTGTCGAAACCCAAATCGGCACATTAACTATTAAAGGTATTTTCCGTACGCTTAAAGATGAAGTAATTTGTGGCGGGGAAGTCACCAGTGGTAAGATTATGCCAAACCTTCGCGCTCGCGTCCTACGTAAGGGTGAGGCGCTTGCAGAAGTTGAAGTTACCAAGGTGCAGCGCAATCAAGTTGAAGCCAAGGAAGTTTTCGAAGGTGATATGTGTGGCCTTAGCCTTAAAACTGATAAGAAGTTGCAGCTGGAGCTTGAAGATAAGCTGGAACTGTTCACTCGTGAATTAGTAAAGCGGACGCTTAAATAATACAAAAATCCCCGGAAACAACCGGGGATTTTTTAAAGGCGATGAGTTGTTTATAGCATAAGGATATTGACAAAAAGTACAAAAAGTGCTACAATGTATTCAACAATTCACGTTGTAATGTGAACTTGGGCAGATTAACAATCAGGTTTTGTAGTTCAATACATAGTACCAAGCCTGCTGTATCACTTAACGGCAGCGTTATGCCTTTATGAAAATAGGGTAAAACGCTGCTGTTAAACACAGTAGCCTTTTCTTGTTGATGGTTCGAGCTTTTTGAGCTCACCTCGCAAGAAGTAAGGTAGTGAACAGAACAAGTATTGCTACGTAGCAGTAGATTATCATGTGAGGTCCAATACCTCGCGTGATGATCGCTGCCTATGTAGCTACTAGACAGCGATCGCTCGTGCGTCTCCACAAGGGAGCGCACAGATCGAAAGGAGCCCATCATGGGCCAGAAGAAGTCCGCCATCGACATCCTCGCCAGGGGCATGGAGGGTGACCCTCGCCAGCAGGCGGAGGCCATCGCCACGTTCGTGGACGGGCGCATCAACGGGCTCCGCGAGGAGCTCACGACGCTCGTCGGCCAGCAGAAGGCCAACATCGAGGTCGCCAAGGCTGAGGGTTCGCCCGAGGCCGCCGCCGCCGCCAACGAGGGCAGCGCCGCCGCCAACGAGGCCAAGGCCGCCGTCAAGGAGGCCGAGGCCGACCCGACGCCCGAGAAGGTCGAGCAGGCCACGGGGAAGGTCAAGAAGGCCAAGCTCAAGGTGGCCGAGGCCGAGTCCGAGCTCGCCGCCATGGTGGCGAAGCACGACAACGAGCTGTACAACGAGGACAACGGCGTTCTCTGCCGGCTCAAGCGGCTCGAGGAGAACCAGACCGGTCTCACCTCGTCCGTGGAGGGTCTGTGGGTGAAGGTTCAGGCCAACGCCAAGGCCATCGCCTTCGGTACCACCGCTGGTCTGGCGCGCATCGCGCGCATGTCCACGGGGGTCTTCGGCATCGGTGTCCTGCTGTGGCTGCTCGTCGTGCTGGTCTTCGACAAGGTCACGCTCGGCAACAGCTGGAGCGAGGGCCTGGGTCTCGCGGCCATCGCCGCGGGTCTGGTCTACATCGTCCAGGCGTCGATGCTCGATGGCCGAGGCCGGTCGCGCAACGCTCAGGCGGAGGCGGAGGCCAACGCTGGTGTGGACATCGTCCGCGGCCCCCGTCCGATGACCGAGGCGGAGGCGGAGGCCTCGGCAGCGGTGGCCAGTCGCCACTGAGTTCGTTCACTACTAAGAGGAGGTACGCGGCCGCACATGGCTCGCGTACCTCCTCGGAACGACTTTGCATTATATATTGATTTATGAAACCATAAGTAATACTTGACAAATTAGCAATAATTTGCTATGATTCAACCATAACCAAATAAAAATAAAAAAACACCGTATATCACACGATTTTTCTCAACAAAAGGAGAACCACCACAATGAGTGAACGAATACAGTCCAAGCTGAATGTAAAAGGGAACGCATCAATGCGTAGCCCCGAAGAGCAACAGCGACTTATGAACGAATATGACGATGCTATGTATGAGAGTGGCGTTGATGATGCTGCCTACGAAGAGGCTATGGCCAAGCGCGAGTTCGAAAAGAATGCCGTTATTGAAGGCCGTATTATGGAAAACGCCAAGGCGCGCCGTATGTATATGATGGCCCAGCAAGTTGCTGAACTTAAGGCTAACGGCGGTAATCAAGAAACTATTTCCGAGAAGGAAGACAAATTACAGGACCTACTGGTTGCATATTCAGATGCTGCAGATGGCACCCGTGCGGTAGAGAACCGTAACGCTGAAGCGGAGCGTGATACAGTAAAGGGCAATAGTATTCGCCTTGATAAACAAATTGCTGCCGAAGAAGCTCACGCTGAACGTATGGAAGAAGTAGACTTTATTTTGGCTGCTACCGAGCAGGCTGAGACTGTTTCTCATACACCTAGTGAAGAAAACATTGATGCAGAGGCGGAAGTTGCTGTTGATTCAGACCCTGAAGCTGCGAGCAGCGATGGGGAAGGTAGTGAGTCTGATGAATCAAAGCCTGAATCTGACGCTATGCCTTTTACTGAAGCTGATCAGGCAGAGTTGAATAAACAGCTTGATGATGAAGTAGACAGCTACGTACCGAAGCACCGGGCTGAGTATCAGGATGAAGAATCGCCAATCTATGACGAGCTAAAAAATGAGCAAGAAGGTGACCATGCTGGCGTAAAGGAAGGCGAAAGTCTTGAAGAATATGAAGCTCGCCAACCTGGCAAGCATCGCAGTACGGAGACAGAAGATGATGACTTAGAAATCCTCCCTGTTGATGGTGCAGACTCTGTCGCAGAAGATGATGACTTAGAAATCCTCCCTGTTGATGGAGATGATGCAGAGGAAGTTGCACCACGCCGTAGCCGTTTACGACGCTTCGGTACACCATCTGGTATTGCTGCTGAGGCAAGTGCTTGGGCAGCTACACGTGAGCGTGGCGGTCGCCGACGTAACCGTGTTATTGCCGGCCTTGGCGGCGCAGCCCTACTTGTGGGCGGTGGGTTACTCCTACTTAAAGGTCACAACATATTTGACGGTGGCGGTTCTGGTTCTGGAAAGGGCGGAAACGGTGGTGGCTTTGGTGATTTCTTTACTGATATCGCCGACAAAGCCAAGAATGGCGCAGACTCGATTTCAGATATTGATATAGATGCAGACAAGAAGTCTGGCCTTACCGAAAAGATACACGAGCTATTTGGTAACGGTAATGTGGAAGTTCGTCCCGGTGATGGCTATACGCAGGTAATTGACCGCGTGCTTGATGGCCATGATATCCACTTATCTTCAAATGAACTGTACGATTTGCATCAGCATCTTGAACATGCACAAGGCGATTATATCGACCTAAATGGTGCGCGCGATACCTACGTTATGCCAAATGGCGACAATGGACTCAACCGTCCTGATATGAGCGCTAAGGTATCTGAAGCGACTCAAAAAGCAGTTGTTCGTTGGCTACAAACCCGCGGTAAAATTTAAACAGCCTCGGTATAAAAATAACCCCCTTTCTATAGGGGGTATTTTTATAACGTAGTATAATGAAAGTAACACTTATAGTTAATAAAGGATAATTCATGTTTCGACTAGATGATCAGTTCCTGAAAGATATTGGACTAGACACACTACCCGAGGAACAAAAAAAACCGTTTTTGCAGCATATTTATAGTGAACTGGAGCTTCGTGTAGGCACTCGCCTAAGCGATGGCCTAAGCGATGATCAGCTGGAAGAGTTCGAGAAGATTATTGACCGAGACCAAGAGAAAATTCAAAACTGGCTGGCGGAACACGCGCCAAATTACGCCAGTGAAGATGCTTTCATGAAGCTGCAACAAGCTACCCAGCTTGAGGCAACTGATCAGCGTTTGGTGGCTGAATTTACGGCTACGAAATGGCTGGAAGTGAATCGCCCTGACTACCGACAGGTAGTAGCGGAAGTACTTGAAGAACTAAAGCGTGAAATCATGGGAAATCGTGAGGCTATTTTAGGCGGTATTGCCGAGCAGCAACCTTCAGCTCCAGTTGGTCCAATCGAGGCACCAAGCCAACCGCCACAGGCAGCATAATTCAGTTCAGTCGCTCCATAAAAATAGCCCCTTAAGGGCTGTTTTTTATTTGGCGTAACCTTTTAAGAATGCTTCGCCACTCATACGTTTGCCATTTGGTGCGGTTAGCTCATCAATTACCAAATAATCGGACGTAAATTTTATTGCAAGGGGGGAGTTATCTGTCTTTGTAACATGGGCACTTTGGATAATAATATCCTGTCCAAGCAGGTTGATACGTGCTTTAGGGTAGGCACAATATGCACGGACAAGCCGCTCGGCCTGCTTGGCTGTTTGTTCGGTTGGTTTGAGCCAGGCATCAGCTTTCTGGATTAATTGGCAATAGGTAGCGTCTGTGTCGTTTTGCGGCTCCGGGGTAAGAGTACCGGCGAATATATTTGGCAAGACGGGAATAAGCTCCGTTGCCGCTAGGTTGGTAAGATTTGCGGCCAAGTGAAGGGCTGTTTCGTCACCGGATAAATTGATTTCAACTTGATAATACACTGGGCCGGCGTCCATTGCCGCCGAGAGCGCCATGATTGATACACCGGTGGTTTTATCGCCATTTACAATCGCACTTTCAATGGGCGATGGCCCACGATACTTTGGTAATAGTGAAGGATGAACGTTGATGATGCCAAATGGAAACAGGTCAATCAGTTTTTGGGGGACGATGCGGCCATATGCAACAAGCACGCCAGCATCGGCTTTAAAACCGGCAAGTGTGTCGTATATATCGAGCGGTTTTTTGGGGCTGAGTACTGGAATGTCATGTAGCTTGGCAACTTCAGCTACCTCGAGCACTTTTTTGTTGCGCGAAGTGGTGCCGGCGTCGTTTACGACCACCGCACAAATTTCGTACCCAGCTGCAATAAGATTAGTTAAAATTGGTGCGTCTGTGTAGGGCAAGCCGCTGATTAAGCGCTCGTTCCCGAAGAAGACTAACTTACGACCAGAGGCCATTGTTGTCCTTTATATGAATAATATAATCAAGTGGTTGTAGTTCGCCGGCATCGTCTAGGGTATAGAATGCGTCGGCTTGATCTTTGATGTGGTCTATGAACACAATACCATTGGTGTGGTCGACTTCATGCTGAATGACGCGGGCCAAGAATCCTTCGGCTTTCAATCGAATCTCGTTACCGTTTTCGTCGAGCGCCTTAACTCGAATTTTAGTATGTCTAGGAACTTTACCGTACACACTTTTTATGCTTAAGCAGCCCTCATAATCGGCCACGACGTCACCCTCGTACTTAACGATTTCTGGGTTGATTAATACCGTAAAATCACGATGTGCCTTATCTTCAAAATCACTACGGATAATTACTACACGCTTTAGTTCATCGATTTGTACCGCTGCAAGCGCGGCACTAATTTCGTGGGGGCGAGAATCCTCCCAATCAAGCGCGGCAGCAGTCATGTCGGCAACCAGCTGTTTCGTGGCGTCATCATGCGGATTAACGCGCAAAGATTTTGTGCGCAAATGTTCGTTTGGCAGTGTAATGATATCGTTCTTTGTCATTAATCCTATTGTAACAGATTAGAGCAGGCTAATGGGATCTAGTTCGAACTGCCAATAATGGGACGGCAGATGGCGCAGGGCCTCAAGTAAATGCGCTCGTTTAGGTGAGTTTAAAATCAATTGCCATCTATATGATCCACCAGCGCGTTCATAGAAACTGGGAGTCGGGCCAAGAATCTCAACTGAATCAGGTAGTATATCTCGTAGTTTCACGGCAAGGGCACGCGAGTTCTTTATGGCCGAGCCTTCGGTTTTATATGAACACTGAAGTTTGAGTAAGAAGCTATATGGTGGAAAGTTACCGCGTTTACGTTGCCTTAAGGCTAATTGGTAGAACTCGGTATAGTTTTGGGTCAATCCTAGGGTGATGGCTGGATGAGTAGGTTGGTAGCTCTGAACTATCACACTTGTAGGGTGGTCTGACCTGCCGACTCTGCCGATTACCTGTGCTAAAAGTTGAAATGTACGTTCAGGTGATGAGTAATCAGGCAAACTCAGTCCCGCGTCGGCTTGTACCACTATAACAACGCCTAAATGTGGTAAGTCGAGCCCTTTGGCGATAACCTGCGTGCCGATGATGATATTGATCGATCCATCATAAAGTTCTTTATAGCGTTGCTCAACGGTTTCCTTAGAATCGGTGTCGCCATCAAACCGTGCTATAGATAGAGTAGGAAAGAATCGTGTGATTTCTGTCTCAATTAGCTTAGTGCCGATGCCCTTATGAATAATACTGGCACTTTGGCACTCTGGGCAGGTAGTAGGGACTCTTGTGTTGAAGTTACAGATATGGCAGCGCAATTGGTGGGCGTCGGCGTGCAGCGTGAGAGGGATGAAGCAGTGTGGACAGCCAGCTTGCCACCCGCAGTTCTCGCATAGTGTAGTCGGGGCACTCCCGCGGCGGTTATGGAATAGCAGTACCTGCTTGCCCGAGGCAATAGACTGTTCAATTGTCTTTAGTGCTTCATCGGACAAAAAACGATGACGCGTAAATGATGCTCGCTTCGTCATATCTACAAGGTTAATTGTTGGCTGTACGGCGGACTGGATAGCGCGAGTATTCATGGTAATGATAGGACGCTTGGCTGACTCAGCCAGGAAATAATCCACGACTGATGGGGTAGCACTACCTAATACCAGACGGGCATTAGTATGGTCCGCAAGGTACGTGGCTGCACGAAGTGCGTGGTAACGGGGTGACTGTTCCTGCTTATAGCTTGGCTCGTGACTTTCATCAATAATAATGAGCCCTAGTGGCGAAACAGGCATGAACAGGGCAGAGCGCGGCCCAATAATTATGTGTGGTGTTTTGGACATAAGTGCTTGTCGCCACACCTGATGGCGTTCGGCCTCTGTTTGTTTTGAGTGGGTCAGGATGATATCCGCGAAGTGGTGGGAAAATTCTGCGACCAGCTGAGATGTCAAAGCTATTTCAGGTACAAGTACGATAGCTGATTTTCCTTCAGCTAAGCTACGTTTGGCCAATTCGATATATACAGCGGTTTTCCCTGAACCGGTTACGCCATGAAGTAATGTCGTACCTGGAGCGGCTTCAGTGATTTTTTGCACGGCATCAAGTTGATTTGAGTTGAGTACAAAATTTGTTCGTTTACGTTCTTTAACAGATAGATTTACTGTGCTGCTTCGACGATTTTTATGTAGGCCTGCTGGTAGGATCGTTTGTAATACAGTCGCAAGCGGGGTGGCGTAATATTCGCTGATCCACCGTGCAAGCACGATAAGACTTTCGGGCAACGAGCTGTCTTCTAGTATCGTATCGATGGGCTTTACGTCATATGATAACGGACCCGTTACAGCCGAGACTACAACGCCGTTTGCCTGCTTCTTGCCAATAGAGATTCGCACGATACTTCCAATAGCCAGTGGCTCATTAGAGCTGTATGTAAAACTGTCCGAACCGCTACGGATAATTTGGGTTGGAGCCACCTCGTAATAGTGCATAGTCTATAGTATAACTGCTACACTGTTTATATGTATTTTGAATCTCGGACGGATGCGGGACAGCAACTCGCCGCGCCTTTAATAGAAAAATATCGTTATGAAAACTGTGCAGTAGTAGCGCTTAGTGACGGTGCGGTACTAGTAGGTGAGCAAATTGCAGCTGCTCTGCACTGCGTACTGACACTTCTTTTGATTGAGAATATTGAGGTTCCTGGTGAGTCATTGAGCTTTGGCGGCGTTAGCCAGAGTGGAAGCTTTACGTATAATGGCATGTTCAGTGCTGGCGAGATTGAAGAATATACCAATGAATTTCATGGGTATTTGGATGAAAAGAAGCGTGAAGCATTTCAAAAAATCAATCAGCTGCTAGGTGACGGTGGGTTAATCGATAAGAGTATGCTATTCGACAGGACAGTGATTCTCGTGGCTGACGGTCTTGATAATGGCGCGTCGATAGACGTGGCAATCGATTTTCTAAAGCCAATCCGCACACAGCGCATTGTTGTGGCTACTCCAGTTGCTTCTATACCGGCGGTTGATAAATTGCACATGGCTGCTGATGAAATTCATATTTTGGATGTAAAAGAAAATTTCATGGGAACAGACCACTATTACACCGACAACACGATTCCTACGCACGAGGAAACGGTGGCTAAAATCAACCAGATTGTTCTAAATTGGCGCTAAAACGACTTGAAGCGTGTTGTAAGATTGTGCTACGATAAAAGGAACAAACGAAAAAGACTTAAGACCCCGAGGAGAATATGTTAGACGTTTTTATTACTAGTCGCGTGCGCCGGAAAATCGTAGTAGTGTATGCTAAATATCCTGATTTTCACACTCACGTGCGTGGACTAGCCAAGCTGATTAAAGAAGACCCGGGTAATATTCAACGTGAGCTGAAACGACTTGAAAAGGTTGGGTTTTTAACTAGCGAGAAGCAGGGAAATACTAAAATTTACTCTACTAACAAGCAGTTCCCAATCTTTAAAGAACTTCAAAGCATTGTTATAAAAAGCCAGCAGCACCAGACTACACGCACGAAGCGCGGCGTCAGTGACATTCAAGCGGTGTAGCGGCTTTGCCTTATAGGACAAACCTACGGTTTTTCCTATCACTCAGTGAAAATTTACAATTTTCCTGGTTGGGCTTTTCCCTTATTTAACAAAATTTTACCGGAAGTAAATTCCGATAAAATTTAGGCATGAAAAATTGGGGTAGAATAGAGATATGAGCGGGGCTAAGGAATTATTTGAGCAGATTCTTGTAAAGCGTGGGTTAAAAACCCAGGCGCAGCGTGATGCATTTTTGAATCCCAGCTATGACGCGAAACACAATCCATTCCTACTCCCTGACATGCAAGCGGCAGTTGACCGATTAGTTATTGCACACGAAAAACAAGAACGAATAACGATTTATGGTGACTATGATATTGATGGGCTAACGGCGACGACCGTTTTGATTGATTCACTACATAGCTTTGGTTTTGAATATGTATCGGCATTCATACCCAATAGATTCGTAGAAGGCTATGGTTTGACCGTCGATGCTATTGAACGGATTGCTGCTGATGGGGCTAATCTTATTATTACTGTAGACTGTGGTAGCTTGAGCCACGAGCCGATTGCACGCGCCAATGAACTTGGAGTAGATGTGATAGTAACTGATCATCATAATGTCGCTGAGGTGCAGCCACTAGCGGTTGCGGTAATTAATCCAAAGCGGCCAGATCATGATTACCCATTTATTGATTTGGCAGGTGTAGGTGTGGCATTCAAATTAGTTCAGGCACTACAAACAAAACTAGACGGCCTAACAGCCGGTCAAGAGAAGTGGCTACTTGATTTAGTAGCGCTTGGCACAGTTTGTGATGTAGTCACATTGGTAGATGAGAATCGAGCAAATGTATTTTGGGGTTTGAAGGTGCTTTCTAAAACTAAGAGGCCTGGCTTAAAGGCGTTGATGGCTGTAAGCCGAATCGAACCAGGCAAACTAAATGCGCGCAGTTTAGGCTTTGGCTTAGGACCGCGCATGAATGCGGCGGGAAGGTTAGAGACGGCACAAATCGCTCTAGATATGCTGACGGCGACCGATCCAATGATGGCGCTCGAAAAAGCACAGGAGCTTGATGCACTTAATACTGCCAGGCGCGCTGAGCAGGATATTATTTATAAAGAAGCAATAAAACAAGCGGAACAGTATATTGACGACGACGTGTTGGTAGTAAGTGCGCCCAACTGGAATCATGGCATTATCGGTATTGTAGCGGCGAAGTTGCTTGAAAGATATAAAAAGCCTGCTTTTGTGCTGCAAGAAATGGGTGAAGAGAGTAAGGGGAGCGCCCGTAGCTACGGTGATTTTAGCGCTGCCGACGCCATTAAAAGCGTGAACGATATCATCACTAAGGGTGGCGGACATAAGTTGGCAGCGGGTGTAACACTTCCTACTAAAAATATTCAGGCGTTTAGAGAAGGCGTGAATAAGCATTACCGTGATCAGAAACTAAAAAACCAAGCTAATTTATTGCTGCCGATTGAAGATGTCCACGCGGAATTTAACCATGTAACTGAAGACTTGGTTAAGTTACTTGAAACCTTAGAGCCATTTGGAAATGGCAATACGCAGCCGATTCTGCGAACAAATGGCGTGACAGTACGGCGGGTTCGCCGAATGGGTGCTGAAGCCCAGCATATAAAGCTTGAAGTTCTCTCAAAAGATAACGCAAAGCTTGAACTCCTGGCGTTTAATGCACCGGATTATTTTTTTGTAGAACCCGGCTCCGAAATTACCGTATGGTACCAGCCAGACGTGAATGAGTGGCAAGGTCGTAGAACGGTTGAAGGTCGGTTACTTCATTTAATTGTGTAATGGTAACGTTTGCAGCTGTGCTTTATTTGAAATACAATTCTACTAATGTCAAGAAGATTACCAGAAAGTGATGCATCGGTTGTACTGCGAGACTTCACCGCCGAGCTAAGCGCTGGTCGCATACTGGTTTACAACGAACATGATATCGAAAATGCAAGACAACAACCTGGGGTATTTCAAGCTAGAAATGCGGCCCTACTGGGATTAGCCCAATATGTAGGGCAACTAAAAATGTACAGGGGCGCATTATGGAACTTGAAGAACGGCAATGCTGCAAGTCATCACTACATGAGTGAAGACCACCTCGACTCTTTAATCAGAGCTCGTGCGGCTCGCAGCTTAGCAATGGCAGAGATTGCCTGTGCAAGTTGCCCATTGGCTGGTGTATGCGGCTTAGGCCCAGATGATTTGATCGGGGAGATTAGACAAAAGTCGGATCGCCGAAGATTTGTAGCGCGCTTGAGGCGTCCAAATAATAATCACTTGTGCGAGACGAACACTCACCCAGGCAGACTTAGCAAAGCTACAATGTAGAAACTTGTAATCAATACTCTCATCTGTTACAATACTTAACGATATGGTACAAGTTACACGTAAAGACGAACGCGAAGCGAACGAAAACGTTATTCGCCGCTTCAACCGCAAGGTACTACAGAGCGGTGTGCTTTCGACTGCAAAGTCAGGCATGCGCTTTAGTAAGCCAATTAGCAAAACCGAACGTCGCAACAAAGCTATCATCCGTAAGGCTCGTAAGGCCGACAAGATGGCTAAGATGCGTCTAGGAGTACGCTAACCAGTGGCCCTGGCGGAGCAAATCCAAAACGATACGAAAGCCGCCTTATTAGGCGGCGATCGTTTTGTAGGTGACACACTGCGAGGCTTAAAAGCAGCGATTCTTAATGAAGAGGTGGCGCAGGGTAAGCGCGACGAAGGCTTAAGCGACGGGGAAATCGAACAAATCGTAGCTCGTGAAGTAAAGAAGCGGCACGAGAGCGTTAAATTATACGAGGCAAATAATCGGCCTGAACTTGCTGAGCCTGAAAAAAAAGAAATCGTCGTGCTCGAAAAATATTTACCCGCCCAGCTTAGTGAAGCCGAGCTTATTGCTATTATCGATGAGCAAATCACCGTGCTTAGTGCCGATATGAGTAAGATGGGCCAAGTGATTGGAGCCGTGAAGGCAAAGACGGGCACATCAGCTGACGGGGCAACAATTGCAAGCCTTGTAAAACAACAACTCAGCAAATAATATAGTTTTATACAAATACGTTAAGGGGTAAAAATGATTCTACTATTTGGTCCGACGGGTGCCGGTAAAAGTATGCAGGGGCAAATGCTTGCTGTGCGAATGGGCTGGAAATGGCTTAGTACAGGCCAAATGCTCCGTGATAGCAACGATTCTGAGGTAACCCGAATACTTAAGAGTGGAGAATTGGTGAGTGACGAGCTTACCTATGAGGTATTCGATGCGGCCGTGAAGGATGCTAAGTCTAAGAATTATGAAAAAATCATTGTAGATGGTTTTCCGCGCACGAAAGAACAGGCCGAGTGGCTCGCTGATTACATGCAAGAGCATGGTGAGATGATTGATGTCGTGGTAGTGTTGGAAGTTCCTGAAGGCGAAATTATGAGCCGACTAAAAAAACGTAATCGCATGGAAGATACACCAGAGACTATTGCGAAACGCATGAATATTTATCGTCAAAAAATGTACCCGGTATTAGGGAGTTTTGCTGAAGACGGCGTTAAAATTATTCACCTTGATGGTACCGGAACGGCCGGTGAAGTGCACGACCGACTCTATTCGGAAGTGGTGGGTGATGCAACCGCCTAAAACGGCTAGCGAAATTCAAGCAATGCGTGATGGCGGGAAGCTGCTCGCGACTATTTTTGCTGGGTTAAAAAAGCAGCTAAAACCAGGCATGACAGGCCTTGAGGTAGATGCGTGGGTTGAGGCTGAAATTAAGCGCCTTGGCGCAGAGTCTACTTATAAAACGAATGAAGTCGGTTTCCCGGCCGTAATTTGTATTAGCGTGAATGACGCGATTGTTCACGGCGTGCCTACAGACCAACCCTTTGAAAAAGGGGATTTTATTGGATTCGACCTGGTAATCACCTATAAAGGAATGAAAACAGATGCCGCATTTACCGCGGTTATAGGTGAAGATCCGACTGGTGCTATAAAGCATCTCATGAAAAATACTGAGCGGAGTTTGTATGCTGGTATCGACGCAATTAAAGGTGAGGGAACGCGCGTAGGCGATATCTCTGCCGCTGTCGAGAAGGTGCTAAAAGACGCGAAGCTCGGCATTATTCGCGAATTAGTCGGTCATGGCGTAGGCCACTCCATGCATATGCCACCAGAAGTGCCAAACTACGGCACGGCAGGCAAGGGTCCGGTTTTAAAAGCAGGTGATACGATTGCGATTGAGCCGATGGCAACACTAGGTGGGGAGCGAGTAGCTGGGCCGCTTGAGGACGAATGGACATTCGCTACAAAAGATGGCAGTTTGGCAGCGCACTTTGAGCACACGGTATTGATTACCGAAACCGGTGCTGAAATATTAACTACTTTGTAGTTTTAAGCACGGGCGGTATAATAGGTTTCATGCAAGAGAATTCCAGATACGCTGTTGGCATAGACATAGGAACTTCAAAGATACGCTGTGTAGTAAGTCATCTAGATGGTGAAGGCGGCACGCCAACGGTAGTTGGTGTAGGTGTTGCGCCGAATAGCGGCATGCGAAAAGGCATCGTGGCTAATTTACAGGGGCCTGCTTCGGCAATTGATACTGCGTTGGGCGAAGCTGAGCGGATGAGTGGCTATCAGGTTGATTACGCAACCGTAAGTATTAATGGATCCCATATCTTGAGCGTAAAGACAGACGGCATGATAGCGGTTGGTGCGATGGATCATGAGATTAATCGTGACGATTTACTTCGAATTGAGGATGTAGCTACTGTCGGAAAAATTCCGGCAAATCGAGAAATTTTAGAAGTTGTTCCACATAGCTATCGGCTTGATGGTCAAGATAATATTAAAGATCCTTTAGGTATGACCGGTACGCGGCTGGAGATTCGCGCAAATGTTGTGTCGGCGCTGGCCCCACATCTGCATAATTTACAAAAATCGGCCGAAATGGCCAAGCTGGATGCGCACACGATTGTACCAAGCGTACTAGCTGGTGCCAAAGCTGTCCTTAAAGAGCAGCAGCTCGAGAATGGCGTAGCGGTAATCGACCTGGGTGCGACGACGACTGGTGTGGCTGTCTTCGAAGAAGGTGACCTGCAATACGTAGGTGTCATCCCCGTAGGTGGTGCTAATATCACTAACGACCTAGCCATCGGTCTAAAAACCGACCCAGAAGTTGCCGAGAAGGTGAAACTAGCCAATGCTATTGCAACTGGCCATAGCGATAACGAAGGTGTTAACCTGAAAGATGGGGATGAACTACATACCTTTTACGCGAGTGAAATTGATGAAATCGTAGAAGCCCGTTTAGAAGAGATATTCGAGGCAATCGAGGCTGAGCTTAAAAAAGCAGGACGTGCTGGGCAGTTGCCATCAGGCGTTGTGCTGATTGGCGGCGGCGCAAATATGAAGAAAATTGCTGAATATGCCAAGCAAAAACTTGGTCTTGCTGCACGTGTCGGTACGGTTTCGGGGTTTGGTGGTGCAGTTGATTCTATTGAACAACCCGAGTATGCAGTTGCCTGCGGACTCATGCTAGTTGATGCTGAGGGTCAAGTAGCTAACAGGGGTAAAAATAGTACTCGCTCAGCAAAATCCTCAAGTACGAACGCGAAAGATTCATTCAAAAAAGCGTCAAGTGGCGCGAAAAAATTCCTCGGCAGATTCAAGGTTTAATTTTCGTGTTCGGGAGTGGTATACTAAAGTGAGTAAACATTTTGAATAGGAAGAAACGAACTAAAAAATCGTTCCAATTGAATAGGAAAGTGGGTAGAGATTAATGCCTGAAGTAAAACCAAGTGAAATACAGACATTTGCCAGTATTAAAGTGGTTGGTGTTGGTGGCGCTGGTGGTTCAGCAGTAAACCGCATGAAAGATGCTGGACTGCATGGTGTGCAATTCATCGCTATGAATACTGATGCCCAGGCACTTCATAATTCAAAAGCCGATCTAAAAATTCATCTTGGAAAAGATGCAACTGGCGGTCTTGGCGCCGGAGCTGATCCATCGGTGGGTGAAAAGGCTGCCCAAGAATCTCGTGATGAGATAAAAGAAGCTTTGCAGGGTGCGGACATGGTATTTGTAACCATCGGTGCCGGCGGCGGTACCGGTTCGGGTGCAGGCCATGTAGTAGCGGAAGTTTGCCGAGAACTTGGCATTCTGGTTGTAGGTGTTGCCACTAAACCATTTAGTTTTGAAGGCGAGAAGCGCCGTATAAATGCCGACTGGGCAATTGCTCAATTGGGCCGTCAGGTAGATACCTTGATTACTATTCCAAACGACAGGCTGCTTCAAACGATTGATCGCCGAACGCCACTGCTTGAGACGTTCAAGATTGCCGATGATGTACTTCGCCAAGGTGTACAAGGCATTTCTGAACTTATCACCGAACATGGTCTTATTAACCTCGACTTTGCCGACGTAAAAGCAATCATGAGCAATGCTGGTTCAGCGCTTATGGGAATTGGCCGAGCGAGTGGAGATGACAGAGCAGCACAAGCTGCTCAGCAAGCGATTGAGTCGCCGCTTATCGAAGTATCAATTGATGGCGCTAAGGGTGTACTGTTCAATGTAACCGGTGGTTACGATATGAGCATGAGCGAGATTCAGGAAGCTGCCGAGATTATTACTAGTGCGGTTTCGCCGGACGCGAATATTATCTTTGGTGCAACACTTAAGCCCGATCTTGAAGATGAATTGATTATCACGGTAATAGCCACAGGTTTCGATAGTGCGTTCTTTGAAGAGCAAGCAGCTAGCCTTGATATGCCAGGATCAAGCGTTGGTCCTACCATTGAAAGCCCAGCCGTTGCTGATGTTGATGAGAAAATGGTTGAATCAGTCAACCTAGAGCTTGATAAAGAAGACACATCAGGTACATTTGCTGATGATAATAACGGAACGGCTATTTGGAACCAGCCTGAAGAGGACGACGACGATACACCAGCGTTCCTTCGCCGCCGCAAAAAGAAGAAAAACGATAACGAATAGGAGGGCATAAGACATGCCAGCTCCACTAAATATAGGTGATAGTCGCGTGTTGGAGTCGCGTGAAGTTGGTGATGGCAAAACTATTCGCCGCCGCCGCGAATCACCCGATGGACGCCGTTTCACGACATATGAACGAATCGAGAAACCGAATCTTGCAGTTATAAAAAAAGATGGTAGCCGCGAGCTGTTTGATCGTGACAAATTAGCTGGTGCCATCAAGCAATCCGTCGGTAAATTCTTTTCGAGCGAAGTTGAAGTTGAGGAAATAGTAACAGACGTCGAAGACGCGATTTACAATTTGGGAGAAAGTGAAGTTTTTTCCAAGCAAATTGGCGCCATGGTGCTCGATAAGCTGGAAGAACGTAATCAAGTGGCGTACGTTCGGTTCGCTAGTGTATTTCATGATTTCCAAACACTTGATGATTTTGTAGAGATATTAGCAAAGCGACAAAAACAATCATGAGTAAAGTCACTGTCATCTATAAGCCGCAAGCTGAACACGCTCGATTGATCGAGGATTACATGCGTGAGTTTTTACGCCAAACAGGCTCAGAACTAAATACGCTTGACCCTGAAACCAGGGAAGGAATTGATACGTGTAGGGCATACGATATTATTGAGTATCCAAGTGTTATTGCGCTGTCTGATGACGGGCTTTTGCAAAATAGCTGGAGGGGATTGCCGCTCCCAACAATAAATGAAGTAAATTACTATAATCCGAGGAACGCATGAAACCACTAGTAGCATTTTTCAAACATGAAGATAAGAAGCTGCGCGATGATCGTTGGATCTTCGCGAGTATGCTTGTCGGATCCATCTTAAGTTTAATAGCAGCATTCGTGCTATCCGTAGAGGCAATCCAGCTTGCGAAAAATCCTGGTGCTGATTTGAGCTGTAGCGTGAACCTGGTATTGAACTGTGCAACGGTTGCCTTGCATCCAAGTGCCGAGATGTTGGGGTTCCCAAACAGCTTCTTGGGTATGATAGCCGAGCCTGTGGTGATCACGGTAGCGATTGCTGGCCTGGCTGGTATTAAATTCCCTCGACGCTTCATGCAGTGGGCACAGGTGGGCTATACACTCGGGCTTGTCTACGCACTGTACTTATTTGGCATTAGCTTCTTTATCATTCAGGCGCTTTGTCCATGGTGTTTACTCGTAACACTTACCACACTTCTGGTGTGGTTCTCGATAACCCGCTATAACATTCGGGAAAAGAACCTGCCTCTTTCAAAATCAATGCAACGAAAGCTAAGCGATTTTATAGCAAAAGACTACGACAAGGTTGTCATACTAGGGCTTATCGTGGTTATTGTGGCTGCTATTATTCTAAAATACGGCGATGGACTTTTTAGTTAACGCGCCAAAACTCCGTAATTCAACAGCAGCACTAGTTGTATTCTTATGTGGGTATGTAGCCGCAGGAATAACGGCGTATAATTTTCTCGGTAAGCCCGTTGAGGCAATTTGGCTGATGCTCTGCGTTGTTTCGGCAGCACTACTATTCATGACGCTGGTTTTTGTTATATCTCAACTCCTGAAGCGCACAGACGTCGTTGATATTGCTTGGGGGCTGGTATTCATTGTTATTGTCCTAGTCAGCTGGCTTCTTAACTCAAATACTCTGGAGCTGGGCTGGAATATTCAAACAGTTGTAACAATCCTTGTGCTGCTATGGGGGCTTCGTTTGAGTATTATGCTGTTTATACGGAATATGAATCGCCCGGAAGATGCACGCTATGTTGAGCTCCGCAAGAGGTGGAAGGGTAGCAAGGTGGTTATGAACGCCTATATACGAATTTTTGTAACGCAAGGCCTATTGGCAGTTGTTATCTCGGCGGCTGTAATTATTATTATGGTTTCTCCTATGCGGCAGCCGGACATTTATACGTACATAGGAACGGGTATTTGGCTAATCGGGTTCTTCTTCGAGGTTCTAGGTGACCGTCAGCTCAAACAATTTATCAGAAATCCAAAGAACAAAGATAAAGTACTGGCAAGCGGACTTTGGCGTTATACTCGCCACCCAAATTACTTTGGCGAGGCTACAATGTGGTGGGGAATTTTTATCATCGCACTATCTACATATGTGGGCTGGTTAGGTATTATCTCACCGGTAATTATCACGTTCTTATTACTATTCATTTCTGGCGTGCCATTGGCCGAAAAAGCTTTGGCGAAACGTACTGGGTGGAAATCATACAAAGCGCGAACAAGCAAATTTATACCATTACTGCCCCGTGAATAGCTATATAGCTATTTTCACAACATATTAGTACTACTCAGCTTATATATGTAGGAGTATGATAACTCTCATCATGGGAATGCAGCAAAAAATTCACGACGCGTCATTTAATAGGTTTTATAACAATACGGTTGTTGATTACAGTCTCCAGCTTGAGGCATATTGGCAAAAGCTACGAGAGAGGGTGCCTATAAAACTAGGTGGGAAGGTGATAGACAACGTTGTCTATGTCCAATTCCAGCCAGAAGAGCCAGTAGCTAAGATTGTTCCATCACTTGAAATAGCACAAGAAAACTAGTAGAATACCCCATAAGAACGTTAGAGTGGTTATCAGCCACGAGTTTTGGGAAGAAAGACCCTAAAGGTTAAGTAGAACCCAACGTGATCGCGACGTTATAGCGAAGAAATAAGTGCTAAGAATCTCTTCTTAGAAACTGGATGGTACCGTCCGTGAAACCCTTCTCGGATTCCAGTGACTACGAAGGGATTTTTATTTTGGAGGCGATATGTCAGTAGAATTTCCAGGTGGTAGTGAGATGGATAGGGGATTTCCACTCGATAGAGAATTAATTATTGGCCGCCTACAAGAGTTTGGAGTCGAGATTGAGCCCGAAGATATCGAAGATCAAGACGATAATGAGCTTATCGGTACCATCGTTACTCTAGCGACTATGTACGATTTTGATATGGATGATATTTTGCCACAAGTTACACCTGTTGATAGTAGAACCAGGAATGACGGTGACGTAACGCTAGCAATGATTTATGAAGAGGAGAGCGAAGATGAAGTTTAAACACGGTACGCGCAGGCGAGCACTTGAATACGAAAAAGATTGGGTGCAACGCTGGAAATTAGATAAAACTTTCGAAAAATCAATCGAGAACCGCTCGAAGGAAGATTCGTATGTGTTTTATGACGGGCCACCATTTATTAGCGGTGTGCCGCATCATGGTACCTTGCTCAGCTCTATCGTAAAAGATGCCGTTCCTCGTTACCAAACCATGAAAGGCAAGCGCGTAGAACGTGTCTGGGGATGGGACGCGCACGGCTTACCAGCTGAGCGTTATACCGAAAAGAAGTTGAATATTCACTCACGCCAGGAAGTTTTAGATTACGGACTGGAAAAATACATCGTAGCCACTCGGGCAAACATGCTTGAAACCTCAAGCGCATGGGAAGACGTAATTGACCGGATTGGCCGCTGGGTAGACTTTAAGGGCGCCTATAAAACCATGGACAAAGACTACATGGAGTCTATCTGGTGGGCATTTAAAGAACTCTACGAGAAGGGCAAAATCTATGAAGGCGAAAAAGTACTCATGTACTGTACGCTCGATGGTACCCCGCTTTCGAAGGCTGAAGTTACTATGGACGCCGGTGCCTACCAAGATATTACCGACCCAAGTGTGTATGTGAAGTTCAAGCTTGACGATGGACGAACACTCCTTGCCTGGACGACGACGCCATGGACACTACCAGCCAATACGGCACTAGCGGTAAATAAAGATGTGACCTACGTTGAAGTAGAAGTTGATGGCGAACGTATGGTTGTTGCCAAGGACCTAATAGAAAAAGTGTTTACTGATGAAAAGCACCAACCGCTTTCATATGAAGTACTGCGCGAACTATCTGGCGCTGAACTTGTTGGCTTGGAATACCGCCCGCTGTTTGTAGACCGTGGTGAAGATGCTCATAAAGTGTGGCACGCTGATTACGTAGAGACGGAAGCTGGAACAGGGATTGTTCATCTAGCGCCAACTTATGGTGAAGAAGATTTCGTTTTGGCGAAAAAAGAAGGCTTTCCAGCAGTTCATGTTATCGACCAAAACGGCTTCTTTACCGAAGGCGACTGGGAAGGCAAGAATGTTTGGGATATTAACAAGCAAATCGCCAAAGACCTTAAAGAACGTGGTGTCGTGTGGAAGATTGATTACGTTAAACACAGCTACCCGCACTGTCACCGCTGCGGTACAAAACTCATGTACCGGGCACATCCGAGCTGGTTCATGGATATCGATGGCCAGCGCGAAAAGATGCTCGAGAAAAACGAGAATATCAACTGGTTCCCAGGCCACGTGAAGCATGGACGCTTCGAAAAAACAGTAGAGACTGCACCGGACTGGAATATTAGTCGCGACCGTTTTTGGGCGACGGCTATGCCGGTATGGAAGACCGAAAGTGGTAAAACCAAAGTTGTGGGCAGCTACGCCGAGCTGAAGGAGCTGAGTGGTGTAGAGCTAGAAGATTACCACCGCCCCTGGATTGATGATGTGACGTTTGAAATCGACGGCGAAACGTACACCCGTATCGATAAAGTAATGGATAGCTGGTTCGAAGCTGGCAGTATGCCGTTCGCGCAGTTCCATTATCCTTTCGAAAACAAGGAAAAATTCGAAGCGAATTTCCCAGGTGATTTCATTGTGGAATACATCGGCCAGGTCCGTGCATGGTTTTATTACATGCATGCCATGAATGTGGCCCTGTTTGGCGAAAACTCATTCAAGAACGTGATTGTTACCGGTAACGTGGCTGGTAACGATGGCCGCAAGATGAGTAAGAGCTACGGTAATTACACCGACCCAAATGAGCTGATGGATAAATTCTCGGCGGACTCGCTCCGATTCCTGCTGCTTTCGAGCCCACTGCTCAACGGCGAGGATTTTGCCTTGCAAGATAAAGAAGTTGGTGACGTGGCGCGTAAGCTCGGCATGATCTGGAATATGTACGACTTCTTTACGATGTACGCCGAAGTTGATGGCTGGGAGTTTGATGGTAAGTTGGAAGATCCACTTGAAAGCCTCACGAATCCGCTCGATATTTGGATTGTCAGTCGATTGCACCAGTTGGTAGCGGAAATCGAAAAACATATGGATGCCTACAATATACCGGATGCCATGAGCCCAATCTTGCCATTCCTAGACGACGCCTCAAACTGGTACGTACGCCGTAGTCGCCGCCGTTTTTGGAAGAGTGAAGATGACGGTGATAAGAACGATGCGTATAAGACTTTGCACTACGTATTGGTGCGGCTTAGTTATGTACTCGCACCGTTTACTCCATTCCTGGCCGAAGAGCTGTACCAAAACTTAACAGGTGATAGCGAATCTGTGCATTTGAAGGATTGGATGCCAGCTGGCAAGGTTAATACAGTTGAACTTGAACGTATGAATGGTGTAAAAGCAATGGTAAACGAAGGTCTGGCTAAACGTGCAAAAGAAGGCATTAAAGTACGCCAGCCACTCGCCCTACTTGAGGTAAAAGCCGATGGATATGAGCAGGGCTTATTCGATGAGACCAAGGATATATTAAAAGATGAGTTAAATGTATGGGACGTGCAAATTCACTATACAGATTCCGATGTGAAGTCATTGCTTCTAACTCTTGATATAAACATTACTCCCGAACTCAAACGCGAAGGCCTGATGCGTGAAGTGGTTCGCCATGTACAGTCCGCTCGTAAACAAGCTGGTTTAAATATTGACGACCGCATTGTTTTGTCCCTCTCAACCACCGATGACGAATTACTGCAAGCAATCAATGAGCACGAACAGGCCATTATGGCCGAGACATTGGCGCAAGAAATGGCAGAGCGTGACCTAGCCACTATGCAGACGGTAAAAGTGGAAGGTGTTGAACTGGTAATTTCGCTCGAAAAAACCGATTAGTTATAAAAAGCTTGCGCTTTGTGGCGCGGCGGTGTATAACAAAAGTGTACTTCGGGCAACACAAACACGGCATGAGGTAAGATCTTTCCGAGCAGAGAGGATAAAATGCATTTCGGGCTGTGAGATTCATTGCCCACTCATGTCTATGTCCTGCTGTTTCCGTCATCCCCGTTTTCGTATGAGGTCGACGGGTCTCACAGGGGGTGCCGGCTTTAAACCCGGCACCCCTGAAACATGTTTAAGGGCTATTACTCAAATAAATTTTCGAGGCCGCTTGTTCCGTCATAAAAACCGCTATCGAGTAGCCAGGCCTGCAAGTCTTTATCCAGGCCAAATATAATGGCAACACCAACGGTAATAAACAACACACCAATGACTTTATGAAATACACCATGTTCATCAAGCGCCCAGCCGAGCTTGTGGACGATTTTGCTACCGAGCCATGTAACGATAAGTAGGATACTCACCATTCCTAGTGTGTAGGTTACGAGATACGCTAAACCAGCAGCAAACGATGCCGGCAGGACGGCTGCGATAATGAGCGCATACGTGGGGCTACAGCTGGTAAAAACCGGACCTAGTGCTGCGCCGGTAACAATAGCTCCCCATGTGCTTTTTTGCGCCGATGACGCATACAGGACCTTGTTGGTGCGCTGTGGTAGTCCAAGTCCGCTGGCAATACGTTGCCAAACAGACGGAAATAAATAGGTAATACCGAGAAATAATACGATTCCGCCAGATAGCCATCGCCATACTTCCTGCGGGATGCCCAGAAGGGCTGTCGAAGCTTTGAGAAGGAGAGTGAAGATAATTATTGAAACAGCCAAGCTGGCTACGATAACCAAAGGCCGCCGAAAATTATTCTTCGTGTCGCTAGTTGCCATACTGCCCCCTACAATAATTGGCAGTAGTGGTAATACACATGGTGCGAGCGCTGTAAGGATTCCGGCAATAAACGAGACAAAAAGTAAGGTCATTAGTCGAGCAAGTTTTCTTTGATAGCCACGTCGTAACTCGGTTCATTATAAGCAACGTACTTTTTAATAAGCTTGCCGTCGTCATCAACCATTACTAACGTCGTTTGCAGTGTCACGCCATATTCTTGCCTAAGTGCCTGGTTGGAATCGTAATCTACTTTTATAATCGTCAAATTGTCGGGAAGCTCTGTTTTTGTAATGTCGGCATCAAGCATGCGGCACTGCGGACACCACGGAGCATGAAAGAAGAGAATTTTTGTACCGGGAGTATTTGTGATGATGTCGGGTGAGTAGGTAACATATTGACCCTTGCTATGAGTGGAGGGTGCATCTTCTAAAGTTTTAGTTGGTTGCGTAGCGATTTTGTCGCGGCGCTCCATCTCGGCAGCATTTTGCTGGTTGGCTGATTCACGGGCATATAAATATGCAGCACTAAGCCCAATAAGTAGTACGAGTGCTAATAGGCCGAAGATTAGATACCTCTTATTCATGTTATATCTAGTATAGCACTACCAAGTTGCAACAGCGGTGGGGCGGGTTGACTTTCTTTACCGTTTATGCTATTATGAAAGTATAAACCAATAAAAATAAACAGTTATGTCATTATTTCACCGTATACTCGCATTTCAACCAATTAACCCACTAGATGATGGACTCGGCGACGATATCCAAGCCGAACAATCAGAGCCGGACCATTTTGAACTTCACGAACAACTAGACGGACGTTTGGCTGACGAGTGGGAAGAAATTCTCCACGATGCTCGACAGGACCCGGATTTCAGCTATGTTGGGGACGATGAATAGACTATACAAAGTATAGTTAATGAGTTAGACTTAGTGTATGAATAGGGTAATTATTGATACGCGTGAAGATTTTGAATATCAACAAAGCCATGTAGATGGGGCTATAAACCTTTCGCCAGCAAAGTTCATGGGAGGAGAAGTCCCCGCAGAGCTGACAGATATAGCGAAAGATACCGAGATTATCGTGTACTGTCGTAGCGGCCAACGCTCGAACACTGTAGCTCAAATTCTGCGCATGCACGGCTTTAGTAATATAGTGAATGGTGTAAATGAGCACCATGTGGCAAAACGACTTCGAGACGAAGGCTGAATGAATTTAACCGACGAACAATTTGACGTATTGATTTCCCGCGCAATGGACGAATTGCCCCAGCAGTACATAAAAGGGCTTAATAATGTAGCCATCGTGATGGCAGATAATCCAACTCCGGAACAAGTGCAAAAGATGAAACTGCAGGGAAAACTTTTACTTGGTTTATATGAAGGTGTGCCGCTAACACAACGCGGTAATGGTTGGAGCGGAATGCTGCCAGATAAAATTACGTTATTTAAAAACCAAATTCTTATGATTGTTCATGACGAGCAAAGTCTATTCGAGCAAATCAAGCGAACTTTGTGGCATGAAATTGCACATTACTACGGCCTTGATCACGATAGAATGCACGAACTAGAACACCGGTAGAACCGCTTATGTTTTGCTTATTACGCAACAGGCGTATAATAAAGTAAACAACTTATTCTTGCATGTGGAGTGCAAGGGGGATGAGGAACAATACAATGCGACACCTGCGAGACGTACGCTCATTAGTTTTATTTAAACAAGTGGGTATTTTTGCTGCAATCTTTTCATTATTAGCTCAGCCATTGGGCATGCTGCCAATTGATAGCGCGTTTGCGGCGCCAATTACAGATAAGGTGGTTATTAATGAGGTAGATCCATTCAGTGATCAGGTTGAGCTATATAACGGTACTGCGAGCGCTGTAGCCATGACGGGATGGAGCTTAACGGAGTACGTTCCTGCCACAGGCGCACCAGGTGCTACAGTTAGCATCAATCAGTCAATTCCGGCTGGCGGGTATGCTGTTATTGGCGTAGCTAATATTAATAACACCGGGGGTGACCGGTTGCGTTTAGTAAGGGCTGATGCCTCTGAAGACAACGTAGTATTTGGTACGGTAACTGGTCAAGCAGTATCTGATGCTGCCCTCCCCGCAGCAGGCCAAACTGTCCAACGAAATGGGAATGGTGAACCATCATGGACAACAGCAGCTGGCACGTTAGGTGCGGCAAACGTGAATACGCCTGTAGCTGGCCCAAGTGCGATTCTTTCATCTAACTTGCCGGGTGTGGCTACTCTAAATACCCCTACGGCTCCGTTCACTGCAGAGATGAGTAATGTTGCCAATGCGAGCGGCGTGAATGTACGGGTAAAGACTGTGATAACTGGCGGAAGTGCTTCAGATGTAGTGTTTGAATATCTTGAGAATCAGGGCCCTAGCGCAGGCACATATCAGCTTTTGGATTACACAGGAGGAGCTTATTACTTTGGGCCGAGCACTGGTTTCCCGCTGCAGAATGCAACAAGTACGCTTCGGATCACATTTAAGCAGGTAGGCACATATACTGCCACTTCGGAAGTGATTAACGTAGCAGATAATAGTGTTATTGGTGACCCAGTTATTAAAACGGTAGAAGTTAGTGCTCCAGTTGCAACACGTTACGTTGCACCAACTGGTAGCGACGCGGTAAACGATTGTTTGACTCAGGCAAGTCCATGTTTAACAATTCAGCACGCAGTCAACCAGGCTAATGCGGGCGATACAATTCAGGTTGCGGCCGGTAACTATACGGGTACAGTAACTGTGAACAAGTCACTCTATATTGAAGGTGCGCAGGCTGGAAATGATGCGCGACCAGCTGCTGGTCGAACCGCTGCTAGTGCTGGCGAATCGGTGCTTACAGTTGCCAAGAATCAACGAGCATTCAGTATTGCTGCAAACAACGTAACGATTGATGGATTTGTTGTGAAGCAAGACGGTGGTTTAGGGGCCTCTGATGCTATTAAGGCTGATAACTCTCTGTCAGATGTTACGGTCAAGAACAATATTGTACTCAACGCTACCGATGAAGCCATCCAGCTTGAGGCAGGCACAAACTACCTTATTGAAAACAATTATGTTCTCAATTCAATTGGTGATGGCATCACGCTTTCTACCTATGCTCCGCTAAAAGGTAGCAACTTACAGATTCTCAATAACGAAATTTCAGGTTCTACAAGTGCAGCAGGGTCAATCTATCTGTATGGTGCTCAAAACGTTACTGTAAAAGGAAACAAAATCACCACTAAAAGTACCGGAATCGCGGCAGGTACCTACCCAGAGCGTGTAAGCAATGTCACGATTGAAGATAATATTATCGATACGGAACTAAAGACAGCATATTCTGCACTTGTTACGGGTATTGGGGTTGATGGCAGTAGCGATAATGTTACTATCCAACGAAATACAATCACCCAAATTGGTGGAATCGTCAGCTCTGCGGAGTCGGCTTATCCTGAACGGTTTAATCTCATCCGAGTGGGGGTTGCACTGGCGGCCAATCCTAGTGGCGTAGTGATTAAGCACAATAATTTAAGTCGTATCACCCCTGTAAACTATGTATATGTAAATCCTACGGTAACAAACGTGGTAGACGCACTACAAAACTGGTGGGGAACATACGAGGCTACTGAAGTTGAAAATCGTATTAATGACACTCAGAAAGTAGAGTACGAACCTTGGCTCTGCCAACCGTTCAATGTATCACTACGTGAGTCTGTGAATGGGATGTGTGACCAATCCGCGCCAGAAGTAACAGTTAATAATCCAGGCACTGCTTCTAATCTAAGCGACCTTGAGATTACCGGTACAGTAAAGGATGATGAATCATCAATCACTGAAGTGAAGGTAGTAATTGATGGGGTAGACTACGTCGGAACAGTAAGCGGAGAAGACTGGACGATTACAGTTCCCGCTGATACATTGCAGGAAGGCACCTATACGGTTGAGGCCACCGCTACGAATAGCGCAGGTCTTATTACTAGCCCTGCCGCTACTGGTACGTTGGTAATTGATAGGACCGCGCCTACCGCATCAGTTGTTGTCGCACCTACAAGCCCTGTAATGTATGGTTCATCTGTTCAATTCAGTGGTCAGATAGATAACTATATCGCCGGAGACACGCTACAAGTGTGTTACAGTGGTGGAAGTTTTGGAAATTGCGATCCGGTAACTGTGGCAAGTGATGGTAGTTGGAGCTATACTACCGGGCCGATGAATGTGGCAGGTACGTATCAATTCTATGTTGTCGTGTCGGACATGTACGGAAATGAAGCCCCGACTCTGCTGAGTCCATACACTGTACGGGTTGATCCATTTGCGCCAGCTCCGCTACAGATAATTACAAATGAAAATATCCAAAGTGTAAGAAGGCCTACTTCATCCGTACCGCGCACGACTTATGTGGCAGACGTAAACACCGGTACCACTGGAGACGAAGACGGCACGATACTTGGTACTAAAACTACTAAGCCAACTGATAAGACGCCAACTGCGGCTATTGAGCCAAGTGAAGAGGGTTGGAGATTATGGGGACTTGCTTGGTATTGGTGGGTAGGAATTGTAGGTGCCTTAGGTGCGGTAGGTTGGGCTAGTATGAGTTGGCTACGTGGCCGTGGCCAAGCATAAGTAAAAATGTAAATGTACGAGTCTCCCTAAAGAGGAGACTCGCTTTTTTTGTCATAATTTTTTATACTAAACCCATCGTGAATAAAAAAACACAAACACGGCTTCACCATAAAATTCACCATCATGCGAAAATGGCGATGGTGCCACATAAAAAGAATCAATACCGGCCCCACCTGATACGTGTGCCAGGGTTGACTGTGGTATTCGCACTGATGTTTATTACATTAGGCACATATAATCTTAGCTCTACTGGCAGTGTATTGGGCGATACGGCAAACATCTCGGCAACTGGGCTACTTGCCCAGACCAACGAAGCTCGTAACGGTGCGAATGAGGCGCCGTTAATATTGAATTCAGACTTGAACAAGGCGGCTCAATTAAAAGCACACGACATGCTAGCCAATCAGTATTGGGCACATACTGCACCGGATGGTACAGAGCCTTGGGCGTGGTTTGACGAGGTAGGGTATGACTACGTGGCCGCTGGTGAGAACTTAGCAAAAGGGTTCACTTCCGACCGAGGTATCGTGGCGGCATGGATGAATTCTCGGGAGCACCGTGAAAATGTATTGAATGCTGGCTATACGGAAGTTGGTTTTGGCGTAATTGACGGATTGTTAGAGGGAAAAGAAACCAAACTGGTAGTAGCATTATACGGAACTCCACTTGAGCCGTCGGTGGCCGGTAGTATGACGGGAAGCTTCATAGAAGCACCAATTGGCGCAGGCTCAATAATGACTCGAACTGGCTACTATTTACAATCAGTGAGTCCGGCCGTCTTGGCCTCATTTGTGCTGTTACTGATTACAGCTATCGTGGCATTCGTAGCTCATGGCTATCGCAGCAAATTACCAAAAAACTGGCGTATGACATGGCGTAAACATCACGGGCTATACTCAGGAGTGATATCGCTGCTGCTTATAGTTACGGTGATTACGTTGTATAGTGGAGGGCAGATATGAGACATGTAACCAAAGCAATCATTCCGGTAGCCGGGTGGGGTACCCGCCGTCTGCCAATTACTAAAACAATCGAAAAATGCATGCTGCCAATAGGTAATCGACCATTGGTAGACTATGTAGTACAAGATTGCTTAAAAGCTGGAATTACCGAACTAATTTTTGTAGTTGGCGAAGATAGTACGCAGCTTGAAGATTATTATCGAAGTAACATTAAACTCAACGATTATCTTAGGCGGAATGGCAAGCAAGATAAACTTGCTTTAGTTGCCCCACTTGAGGACGTTAAGCTACACTTTATTACCCAGCCAACAAGTTATGGTAAATATGGAACGGCTGTGCCAGTAGCACTTGCGGCCGATTATGTTCACGAAGGCGAATCGGTGGTTGTGCTGATGGGCGATGACTTTATTTGGAACAAAGATGGTTCAAGTGAGGTGGCACGTTTAATTGAGGCGACACCAGAGGGAAGCTGTGGTTTATTGGCGGCACAAGTTGAATTGAAGAAGGGTGGCACGTTTGGCCTCATAGTCCAAGATGAGCAAGGTTATTATAAAGAAATTGTTGACCAACCGCTGGTAGAAGATAATCCACCAAGCAATTTAGCGAATGTTAGCAAATATATTCTTACCAAACAGGTGGTAGATGCAGCCGCTAGCTTGCCGCCAGCACACAATGGTGAGTACCAGTTGCCAGACGCGGTAAATAACTTTGTTGCCGAAGGGGGCAGGGTAAAAGTTGTGCCTGCTCAGGGTGAGTACCTAGATGGCGGTAGTGTAGAAGGCTGGCTACACGCCAATAACGTCGTTGTAGGTGCCTGTTGAAAAACCTCCCCGTATCTGTTACAATCATCAACTGAACTAAGTAAAAAAAGGAAGTTATGAAAGCAGTCGTGAAAGTAGGTGGCAAACAATACGTTGTTACCGAAAAAGAGACCCTCCTGGTGGACCGCCTCCCGGATGGAACTAAAGAGCTCACGCTCGACGTTCTCATGCTTGTTGATGGTGACAAATCTACCATCGGCACACCTCTTGTAAAAGGTGCGAGCATTAAAGCAACGGTAGTAGATGAAGAAGTAAAGGGCGACAAGCTCCGCATTATTCGCTACAAAGCTAAAAAGCGTGTTCATAAAGAAATGGGACATCGCCAGAAGTATAGCCGTATTCAAATTGGCGCAATTAGCAAGTAATTGCTAATACACCTAAAAACCTCGCTATAAAAATAGCGAGGTTTTTAGTTACATATAAGATTATTCGGTGGGCTCGGCCCTCCATTTTTATAATAGTCATGCTACAATAAGGCTACATAAGGGGAATAACAAAACAGATATGCCGACCGTCATTGCCGTGACAAATCAAAAAGGGGGCGTGGGTAAAACAACCAGCGCTGTTAATATTGCGTATTACTTAGCAAAACAAGGCAAAAAGACCTTGTTGATTGACTTTGACCCACAGGGCAATGCTACAAGTGGCCTTGGGATTGATAAGCAAACGCTCGAAGAAGCAACGATGGGCGAAGTCATGCTTGAAACAAAGCTGTTACAGGACGTGATACTAGAGACCAAACACAAGAATTTGTTTATCGCCCCGGCTACTCCGTATCTGGCTAATGTGGAGGTTGAGCTTGCAGGTGTGCAGCGCCGGTTTAGCCGTCTGAAGAATGCAATCGGTACGACCGGTGATCGGTACGATTATATTTTAATCGATAGCCCGCCGAGCCTCAGCTTACTAACCGTAAACGGCCTGATTGCTGCTCGCTATGTATTGCTACCTGTGCAGGCGGAATTCTACGCCCTAGAAGGCCTTGGGCAGCTACTTGAAACCATGAAACTTGTGCGTAAAAACATGAACCCTACTCTCGATTTAGTAGGTGTATTGCCAACAATGGTAGATGGCCGTACGACCTTGAGCGGGCAAGTACATGAAGAAATTAAAAAGCACTTTCCGGGCAAGGTATTTGGTACGGTGGTCCCGCGTAATATCCGTTTAGCCGAAGCGCCAAGCCACGGCGTGCCAATTGGTGCCTATGACCGCTTTAGTAAGGGTGCTAGGGCATATAAATCAGTTACGAAAGAGATTATAGAAAGGGTAGGCGGTTAGAATGGCAATGAAAAAAGGCTTAGGACGCGGATTCTCCTCTCTCATACCTGATGATTTGCTGGATGAGTCGTTCGATCCAAGCGCGGGTGATGATAATAAAGTGAGTGATCTTCGTACGATTAAGCTAAGTCAAATTACGCCAGATCCTGATCAACCACGCAATATATTCGATGAAACCGGACTCGCTGAGTTAACTGCCAGTATTGCGGCGCATGGCGTGCTGCAGCCAATCGTGGTGGTGCCTCAAAAAGATGGGATGTATCAAATTGTTGCAGGTGAGCGCCGTTACAGGGCGTCGAAAGCAGCTGGCAAGACATCGATTCCGGCGTTAGTACGTACCTTAACCGCTCAGCACAAGCTCGAGCTATCTCTAATTGAAAATATTCAGCGACGTGATCTAAATCCGCTAGAGACCGCTACGGCATACGCCAAACTGCGCGATCAATTTAACCTAACGCTTGAAGAAATCGGTACGCAAGTGGGCGGAAAGTCTGTCAGTGCGATTTCTAACACCCTCAGGCTTCTTAGGCTTCCGCAGCCCGTAAAAGAGGCAGTGGCTAAAGGTGACTTAACGGAGGGGCAGGCACGCCCATTAATTGGTGCTAACGAGGCAGTGGTTAAGAATATTCTGCCAGAAATTATCAATGAACACTGGAGTGCGCGAAAAATCGAAGAGTTTATAGCCCAGTCGCGACCAGTCGATACAAAAAAAGCCGTAAAGAAACCATCGTCACGTCCGTTGGAGCACCAACTACTATCTAAACGGTTTGGTACGCGCGTAATAACGCAGCAGAAACCTAATGGTGCTGGTAAAATTGTAATCGAATTCAAAACCAACGAAGACCGCGAGCGGATTGAAAAGTTGCTGGGCTAAAACGTTCGAATTTTATTGAACGGGAATATACGCAGAGAGACCGGCCCGACGATATCGTAGAGAGGTATCATGCCAAGACCGTTACGCGAGTCGCGGGAATACCCCTCGGCACGATGATCACCAGCGACGAATATTGTTCCATCTGTTACGACTTCATCAACCTCACCAGCGGTGTATTTTCCAGGTTCGCCATTATTATCATCATCGGGGTTAAAGCCGGTGATATGTTCATCATTGAACACCGTAAATTTACCGTTTTTTAATACCACTCGTTCGCCTTCAAAGGCGATGACACGCTTGACGATGTATTCTTCGCCAAGCCCTGGTACGAACATTGGGTTCTTGAATACGATTACCTGGCCGCGATGTGGGACATAGGATTTGTTTTGAAGCTGGGCAAATGTTACAGGAAGACGACTGACGATTAATCGGTCACCGGTATAAAGAGTAGGCTCCATGCTTGGACCCTCAACATTAAAGCTACGAAAAACGAACGCGTTAATGAATAATGTTCCAATTAACACGCATATAACAAAAGTAATGATGCCTAAGGCATCTTTGACTGCTTGATGTCGCTCAAGAAAACTAGCGTTCACGCTTTTACTATACACTAAAGAAGATGTCCTTACCTGAACTTGCTCGTGGTTTTTTACAACCAAATTCTCAGTAAAGTTTGCTATAGTGGATGGAAGATACGATGCGAAAAAATACATCCTCATCCATTGACGGTTTTGTTCCTCGACGTGGCCCATCGCTTGGTGGGTCGCGTACTCAAGAGGTGGGACGCCCGGTTTTCGAAAAACGGGCAGATATTGGGCGCGCTTCTCGGCCGATTTCCCAGCGGGTCACTCCACCAGTCGGCATAAGTAACAATAGGACGGCCGTCAGGAGGTCTGAAATTGATGATTCGCTAGCAAGAATTGAAGATGAAGAGACTGTAGCTCCTAAAAAACGGCGAGGCATCTTTGGCCGCAAGCTGCAGGGTAAAAAACCTTCAGGTCGTCGTAAAAAGATAGTCAAACGCGTGATAATAGCCCTGGTCGTCATTTTACTGGCGATAGGTGCTTTTATGGCTTACAAAGTGATATGGGCGGGCGGTAGCGTATTCCAGGGCAATTTATTAGGCGTTCTGCAGAATCAACCACTTAAAATGGACGCCAATGGACGTACTAACGTAGTAGTGTTTGGTACCTCAGAAGACGACCCTGGGCATGAAGGTGCGCTCCTTACTGACTCAATCATGTTAATTAGTGCCGATCAAAAAAATAACAATGCTTACTTAATGAGTATTCCTCGTGATTTATGGGTAGATTATGATCAAGCATGCAACTCGGGATACGCTGGGCGTATCAATGAAGTATATAGCTGCTTTTCAGATGATGGCGAGAATGAGAAAGAGGGAGCTACTGCATTAATGGATAAGGTAGGGGAAATAACTGGCCTTGAGACGCAGTACTATGTCCATATGAATTATGGAGTACTTCGTGATGCAGTAGATGCCGTCGGTGGTGTAAGTGTGGAAATTGATAGTGATGATCCGCGTGGTATTTTTGACGATAACTTCGACTGGATGTGTAATTACAAATGTAACTACGTTAAATATAAGAACGGTCCAACCGGTAATATGGACGGCCAACATGCTTTGGCGCTCGCTCGTGCACGTGGTGCCTCAGGCAACACGTACGGGTTAGCCCAGGCTAATTTCGACCGTGAGAAATACCAGCGTAAGATTCTCGTAGCGCTAAAGGAGAAAGCTGTCAGTGCTGGTACACTTACGAATATCGGTAAGGTAACAGGCTTAATTGACGCAATGGGTAATAACCTACGTACGAACTTTGACACGGCAGAGATACGTACATTGATGGCACTTGGTGCTGACACTCCGTCGGACGCAATTAAGTCACTTGTCCTTAACGACACGGAAAACCCGCTTGTTATGGGCGCAAACTTGGGCGGTGCCAGTGTTCTTGTTCCAGCGGCTGGTGAGGGCAACTTTACTGAAATACAAGCGTATGTCGCCAAGAATACGTCAAATGACCCAGTTATTCGAGAAGGTGCCAACATAGTAGTCATGAACGGGACTGAAACGATTGGAGTCGGCCAAGCCGAAGCTGATAAGTTGGCAGAAGATAACTACACGGTGACGAGTGTTACGAATGCTCCGAGCGATTATGCAAAAACAACAGTGTATTGGGTTAACAAAGATCATATGAAGGGTACCGCCAAGGCGCTAAAGAAACGTTACGGCATAAAACTAACAACGACCGAGCCACCGTTTGTCGTTGATGCAGGTGTTGATTTTGTCGTGATTGTCGGACAGTCGAGCCTTAGTAGCGCAAACAACTAGGCATAATGGTACAATAGGGTTATATGGAGTTGCTTAAATCGGTCCGCAAGCGCTCATTTTTGAGTGAGATTGCCTACTTTATTCTTAACATTGTATTAGCGATAGCATTACTGGTTATTGTAATAGCTACAGACGTGCCTTGGCCTGCGCTAGGCTTGGTTTTCCTTAGTAAATGGCGTATATTTGCCGTGCGTTCGCGTTATTGGATAGCTAATATTCGCGCTAATATGATTGACTTGATTGTTGGTATCAGTATGGTGGTTTTCCTTTATAGTGCTGGTGACGACAGAGTGGCGCAAATCAGCTTGACGGCACTGTATATTGCATGGTTGCTATTCCTAAAACCGCGATCAAAACGCCGTTACGTAGCCTCACAAGCGGCCGTCGGCTTACTATTTGGTATCGCAGCGATTGTTCAAATATCACCTGAGTTACCGTCATCACTTGTGGTCTTGGCGTCTTGGTTAGTAGGCTACTCCGCGACCCGACACTTGCTGAGTATAGAGCACGAAACGCATATAAATTTCCTGAGCCTAGTGTGGGGATTCGTAGTAGCTGAGATTATGTGGTTAGCCTATCATTGGACAATTGGTTATGCCGTAGGCAGTACGCTGCAACTATCACAGGTGACAATCATCGTGCTATCGCTAAGCTTCTTGGCCGAGCGAATCTATATGAGTTACCGCCGGAACGGTAAGGTAAATTCTAATGACGTGTTCATGCCAGCGCTTCTCTCGGTCAGTTTGATTGGAGTTGTACTGTTTGTATTTGGTGGCGCTGCAACTATTTAATTTATAATTATAATAAAATACGTTTAAGCTAATTTTTAGGTTTGGGGGGTATAAACAGAATATGGATGAGTTAGAAAAGCCAGTTGTGATTACAGAACCAAAAAAACACCAAGATGTAAAAAACATAGACACCCCGCAGTCTCTGCCAAGTGAGGGCCAACCACCGTACGACCCACCAAAAAAGAAGCAAAAAAAGTCGAGTAGATGGCTGGTCATTCTAGTAACTGTTGTTGCTGTTGGTGGCGTAGCAGGGTATGGCGGAGCGTGGCTTCAAGACGAATTAAGCAGTGAAGACGTGGGTATATACACTAGTTCGCAGCAAGACGGGAATGCAACGGTAACAGCCGACGAAGAATCAATTGCGGCAGTGGCAAAAACCGTATCGCCAAGTATCGTCTCGATTCTTACCTCTAGTCAACAAGTGTCGCGTTACTATAACCAGAGTTACGAGCAGCAAAATGCTGGCACGGGCATGATAGTGAGCCCTGATGGATACATAATGACGAACAAACATGTAATTGAGGGTGCAAATAAGGTTACTGTGGTGCTTCCAAGCGGCGTGACATATGAGAATGTGCAAGTAGTAGGAACAGACCCGCTCAATGACGTTGCATTCCTAAAAATTAAGGATGCGAAGAACCTGCCGGCCGTTGAGCTGGGTGAATCGAAGACTATTCGAATCGGACAAACCGTTGTGGCTATAGGTAATGCCTTGGGGCAATACCAAAACACGGTTACGAGTGGTATCGTGTCCGGCACAGGCCGCCCAATCATTGCTTCAAGCGACGGTACTTCGACCGGCGAAACCGAGAACTTAAGTGATCTTATCCAAACGGATGCTTCGATTAATCCAGGCAATTCAGGTGGTCCGCTACTCAACTTGAAGGGCCAGGTAATTGGTATTAATACAGCGGTTGCTTCCGATGCTCAAGGGATTGGGTTCGCGATTCCAATTAGTGCCACGAAAGGCATGTTGGAACATTTGATTCAAACTGGTAAAGTTGAACGCGCTTACCTTGGCGTGCAGTACGTTTCAATCACTGCCCAAGTAAAAGAAGAGTATAATTTGCCAGTCGGTAAGGGTGACTATGTAACTGCCACAAATGGCAACAGTGTTCAGCCGGGCGGACCAGCCGAGAAAGCTGGTATCAAAGATAAGGACATCATTACGGCGGTGAACGGGGCAAAGGTAGGTGAAGTTGCTAGCGTGGCAAGCCTGATATCGGAATATCAGCCAGGTGATAAGGTTGAAATAACAATCTTGCGCGGTGGCAAAGAACAAACCGTTAGTGTGACGCTCGGAACCTATCAGGAATAGATTGTAGGTTATTCGAGGAGAAGAGCAACTGCATAATCATCGCGCAGTTGTTCTTTGAATTTGTACCTACGGGCATAGGTAACGATATCGTCTAACTGCCTCGTATCGGCTTCGAGCAGCAAAAGCGCACCACGTTTGCCACGTGCCGCCACCTGCTCAATGCATCGCTTGATAAGAGCCAGCCCACCATCTTCGGCAAACAAGGCATCTTCAGGTTCATTCATAAGCTCGGGTGATAAGAAGTCCCATGTCCTATCAACATATGGTAGGTTTGCTAGCACGATGTCTGGTGAGTAAGGGTAGTCAGCCAACAAATCGCTGACAAAGGACTCAATCTCTGCACCTAATAAATTAGCATTTTTTACTGCGACTTTAAGTGCATGACGGCTCGTATCGGTAAGTGTGACGCTTAACTCTGGAAATTCTAGTTTTGCGGTTATACCAAGACAGCCGCTACCCGTGCCGATGTCAACTAGTCTTTTTGGAGCAACGCCAGGCAGGCCGGCGGTACTAGGGATGAGCTGCTTAAGCATGGTGATGAGTTGTTCTGATTCTGGACGGGGAATCAGCACACTTGGGTTCACCTGAAACCTGCGGCCGTAGAACTCTTTATGGCCAATAATATAGGCCACGGGCACGCGGTCCAGGCGTAAGTCTATACGAGCATTGGCAATATCTTCAGTGCGCGGGCTGACTTCTTCATCGCCGTGGGCGTGTAGGTATGTACGGGGGTGTTTAATTGTGTGGGCCAAGATAATTTCGGCATCGAGACGCGGTGAAGGGAGCATGGCATCAGCCAGCTCGTTGGTTGCTTCACGGACCCACTCGTTGATTGTCATAATCCTATTATCTCACCTCTTGCATTATACGCAAAACATTGACAAATAACCTTAAACGTGATAATATCATTGCATGAACCCTGAAAAAACAAAAATAGCTTCATCAGAAAACTTAACCCGCCGCCAAAAGTTGCTAAGGAGAGCAGTTCCAATAGCATTCCTAGCCGCTGGTACTGCTGGCGCTGTTGGGTATGAGCTATCCCAGGATAACGACATTCAACCGGAAACGTCATCTGCCGAAGTGACAACCACCGTCAGCGTATCTACCGAATTGGGAGGGGCGGAATCTGATTGGGGCCACGGCGCTGCAACATCTCTTATTGAAGAAGCGGTCGCTGAAGGTGTTGATAACGCGGTATTCGATTTAGATCATGACGGTAAATCTGACATATCTGAAAAAGAAACAGAGGAAATGCTTGGTCAAGTACCTACGTATGACCAGGCAAATCAACTGCTTAATGAAGCTGGATACAATAAAGCCTTGCCTGACGAGGGCGATATCCTACAAGCCACAATAGCAGTTACTACTGATACGGATAAAAACGTTTCTTACAAAATTATTGATGCTGAGATAAAAGATATTCCGAATAATCAAAATAAAGAACAATAGACTTCCTGAGTATTTAGGAAATAAAGGGTAAGGACCTATAGTAATATAGGTCCTTTGCTTGTGATGAATATTTTAAAATTGACAGATGTGTAAGCTAGGAGTAGTGTAGTGCTATAAATACGCGTGCTTATGAGTATATATAACCTCCCGCCGCTCAAACAAACATTCGAACATCAATCTAGTAAAGTTGATCGTGTGGCTCATATTGGCGATCGACTCGGGCGAGAATCGGCCCGACGAGTAATAGAAGATTCACCTCGACTGTTTGAAGGCGAGGTGATTTATTTTCCCACGCACGAATCGCTAGAGGCGGCTATTACTTATATCCGTGAAGGTGAACTTGCGAAGGTTGATGGCGAGATAGAAGACACAGGTAACACCCTAGCTAGAATAGATAATGAACTAGCCATTCAAAATGACCGCTTGCTTGCTATTAAAGACTACATTGATGACCTTAGGCTGGCCGATACTCCAGGCGTCGCCGCCAAAAAATTCAACGGATATAGCTATAACGACACAGTACTACTGATAAAAGCGCTAGAGAGCGCGCGAGAGGACATTTGTGAGATAGCGGATAGTCTTATTGAGGAAAGATGCGGCGTCCTAGCAAAACTTGAAGCGATTGAGGAACAAGACTTTGAGTTACTTCAGGCTGGAAGGTAATTAGGCTTCGGCGTTCTTGGCCTTGAGTTCGCGTTCGTAAGCTGCCAGCTTTTCGACTAAATCATCAATATCACCATTCATTGCCTGTGGAATGCCACTACGGCTGTAGCCGATACGGTGGTCGGTAATACGGTCCTGCGGGTAGTTATAGGTACGAATCTTTTCGCTCCGGTCGCCGCTACCGATAAGTCCGCGACGCTCGGCGGTAAGCTTGGCGTTTTCTTCATCGACTTTGATTTGCAGAAGCCTGGAACGAAGCACGCTCATGGCTTTTTCTTTATTTTTAAGCTGTGATTTTTCATCCTGGTTACTTACTACTAGCCCTGATGGAAGATGGGTGATGCGCACGGCTGAGTCGGTAGTATTGACCGACTGGCCACCGTGGCCACTTGCACGGAAAATGTCGATACGGAGATCTTTGGCATCAATCACAACATCGGTCTCTTCAGCTTCTGGTAAAACGGCTACGGTAGCGGTAGAGGTATGGATACGGCCCTGAGATTCGGTCGCGGGCACTCGCTGCACGCGGTGTACACCAGATTCGAATTTGAATGTGGCGTATGGAGGTAGGTCATTGCCTTTGATTTCAAAAATAACCTCTTTGTAGCCACCATTATCGGAGCGGTTTTCGCTCATGAGCTCGGTTTTGAAACCATGTGACTCACAGTAGCGCAGGTACATACGGTATAAATCACCGGCAAAAATCGCGGCTTCATCACCACCGGCACCGGCGCGAATCTCCATGATAACGTTTTTGTCGTCGTTAGGGTCTTTAGGGGTAAGAAGAATAAATAATTCTTCATTCAACATTTCAAGCTGTTGTTCAAGGTCTGGAATCTCTATTTTGGCTAGCTCAGCTAACTCATCACCAGCACCTGACAGTTCTTTGGCTTCTTTGAGCTGTTGTTCAAGCGAAGTGCGGAGTTGTGATTTTTCAATCAAGCTTTCTAACTCTGTAAGGCGACGATTCTTACTGGCAAACGCTGGGTCGCTAAAAGCATCTGGACGTGACAAGAAATCGGTCAGTTCAGACTTTTCGTTTTGTAATTCTTCGATATTTAAATTAATTAATGGCATAGATTATTTCTTTGATGTGGCGAGTAAAATGATTCCTATAATAATTCCTGGTAGCCACGTAATCGTAGCCACTGCTCCTACGAGGAAGATGATGATATTCACAATAGTTCTTAACGCTGGTTCTTCGTAATTACTGGCTGGTGCGCACACGCCTGCGAGAGGGTCGTTTGTACACTGCGTACCTATAGGATTGGGCGCCGGCTCCATGCTTGAAAACATGAAACTAGTGGCTGCGTAGATGATGAGTGCAAAGAATATTAGGACTGTCGGAGCCACAAGGCACACAATACCCCACTTAACCTTGGTCTTATTAACAGACGAGGTTTGCGCGGGTGACGTAGGCTGTGTAGGTGTACTCATGATTAGTAATTCCAGTATATCAAAACACTGCCACTTCGAATGTAAGTGGCAGTGTTGGATATGTAAGGCTATTTGTCGCTAGTAGTTTTCTTAGCTTGCTGAGCGGCCTTTTTCTTTGCTTTATTGGCAAGTTCTTGCTTGCGAGCTTCCGCTGCGGCAAATTTAGCCTTAAAGCGATCGACACGACCTTCGGTGTCGATAATTTTTTCCTCACCGGTAAAGAACGGGTGAGATGCGCTACTGATGTGAACTTTCACTAATGGATATTCGTTGCCGTCTTCCCATTTGATAGTCTCGTCAGTGGGCGCAGTGCTTTGCGTTAAAAACGCAAACCCAGCCACATCGTCGCTGAATACGACAGGGCGGTAGTTTGTTGGGTGTATACTGCTTTTCATAACCGTATAATTGTATCTGTTTTTTGCCAATATGTCAAAGGGTAGAGTGTGATAGAATCTAATTATGAAAAAGTGGGCAAAACAAAAAGGTTTTACGATCGTTGAGCTTCTCATTGTCATCGTTGTCATTGCTATACTTGCAGCTATTACTGTCGTGGCCTATAACGGCATACAAACACGAAGCGAGAATGCAAAAACGGTTGCTGCCGTCTCGGCTTGGGCAAAAGCAATTCGAATGTATGAGACTGACAAGGGGAGTTGGCCAACTTCTAACTCCTGTCTGGGGAGTACGAATACGTACGCAGATTCTCACGGGGGAAGATGTTATGGATTGATTGACAACTCGACTTGGGTTGTCCAAGCTGCATTTCTATCTCAAATGCAGCCCTACATAGGCGGTACGTATCCAGAGCCGTCATCAAAAAATATCTCAGGTAGTGATAGTAATCAGTTTAGGGGTGGTATATTCTACAGAGCGACAGCCACCGATATGCAAATTTATGCGGAATTGCTAAATGTTACTACATGTCCTGATATAAGTGGACTCGGCGCGTCAATCTCAGGTAATAACTATCCTAATGGCCGAATGTGCATATACCGCCTTGCCGGGCCGTAAGGGTTGAACTCTAAAGGCATCTCTGTTAATATCAGTAGGTAATAAATCTAATGAAACAACATCTGCCGATATCCTCCAGAGTAATCTAGAAGGGCGGATGTGAAGGGAGAAGGATATCATGGCCGTTGCTGTTGATATGAAAGCTCTGCTAGAAGCTGGTGTTCACTTTGGACACAAAACTAGCCGTTGGCACCCTAAAATGGCGCCATACATTCACTCAAAGCGTCAAGAGACGCACATTATTGACCTAGTAAAAACTGCAGAAGGTTTGGAAGCGGCGTTGCCGTTCCTTACTAAAACAGTCGCTGGCGGTAAGAAAGTACTATTTGTTGGTACAAAAAAGCAGCACAAAGATATCGTAAAAGCTGCTGCTGAAGCAGCTGGTATGCCATACGTCACAGAGCGTTGGGTTGGCGGTATGCTAACGAACGTTGCTACTATGACGACCCAAATTAAGAAACTTCATGATCTTGAAAGCCGTATGGCAAGTGGCGACCTTGAGAAGCGCTATAACAAGCTTGAGGTACAACGCTTCCAGGAAGAAATTGATGTGCTCAACACCAAATATAGTGGTATCAAGAACCTCAGCGGTGCACCTGGTGCAGTTGTTGTCGTCGATACTATTGCTGACGCTGGTGCAATCCGCGAAGCCCGTAACCTTGGCGTGCCTGTAGTTGGCGTTGTAGACACGAACGCAGACCCAACAGCCGTTGATTACGTGATTCCAGGAAACGATGACGCGATTAAAGGCACACAGCTACTACTTGATTACTTCGTAGCAGCGGTAAAAGAAGGGGAGGCAAAATAACCTATGGCAGTAACTGTTGAAGACATCAAGAAACTAAAAGAGCTAACCGGTATTGGGCTTACGGATGCTAAAAAAGCATTAGTAGAAGCAGAAGGCGACTTTGACAAGGCACTTGAAGTACTACGCAAAAAAGGCTTGACCAAGGCTGAGAAAAAGGGCGACCGCGAGACTCGTGAAGGCTTGATTGAAAGCTATGTACATTCAAACCGCATCGGCGTCGTAGTCGAAGTGAATTGCGAAACCGATTTTGTGGCGCGTCTTCCAGAATTCAAGGAATTTGCTCACCAGATCGCCATGCAGATTGCTGCTATGAACCCTAAGTACCCAACCTTAGAAGATGTTCCTGCTGACGTGCTTGAGGCTAAAAAAGCCGAGCTACTTGCTAGCGATAGCCTAAAAGGCAAACCTGCTGAAATGGCTGAGAAAATCGTTGAAGGCCAGATTAAAAAGCATTTTGCCGAACAAGTACTGGCTGAACAGAGCTACATTTTAGATGACAGCAAGACTGTTGGTGAATTCATCAAGGAAGAGATTTCTCGTCGTGGTGAAAATATCCGTATCTCACAGTTTAAGCGTATTGAGCTTGGTGTAACAGAGTAGATAGTCAGATATCTGACTAGTAAAACCCGCTGTTCTAAGAATCAGCGGGTTTTTAAATCAGTAGAGTACAGACTTTATTCCGCGCAAGACGAATCTGAGGATATGCTGAGGTACGTGATGGCAGTTGTTAACTCGGGTGATGAAGCTTCAATTTCCTCGCTTGAGTCAATGTAAGTTGAAGATTGTGTTTTAATTGCATTTGCTTTAACTCCACTGTCTTGCAAAGCTTGTCGCAAAAGGCGGGTGCGCGCATCGGCTGCCGACTTGGTATCGTTAAGAGTATAGTCACTTGTTATAGTAATAACGACAGAGCGCTTATCTGAATATTGTTGGTAGAAACGCCCAATCTTTTTTATTGTTTTGGCCGCTTCATCAGGCGTGTGATACGCGCTGGTTGCATTGTTGAATGCTAAGGAAGTCGTATAAAAATTGTCTTTTAATGATGATTGCTTATCAGGGGTATGTCCTGTAAAGCTTTTGTAATCGTTTGACGACAGACAGGCGAGGGGTGCGTTTCTCATTAAGAATACCGCCAAGACGCTCAGTGTTAAGGCGATAACAACGCACGCGGTAATGACGATACGCTTTTTTAGAGCATGCTTATGAGGCATTTCAGGTGGTTGTTCTTGATGTGATTCTGGACTGGGGATATTATTGAACCAGTTTTGCATCGAGTCATTATTTGGGTCCATATTTAAGCTCCAAACTTATGTTTTAGCTTTTGTAGATCACCGTCTGTCAGTCCGATAGCTTTCAGGTAATTACGTATTGAACCGTATTTATTGCGAGCTTCACCGAGACCACTCTTCAGCCAGGCTGCTTTAACACCATCAGTAATATCATCGTTGCTCTTGAGGTATTCTTTCATGACTTGAGCATCGTTAGCACCATTTGCGTACATAATCATTGCCACCATCCAGCCAGTTCGGTCCTTGCCCGCAGCGCAGTGAATAAGCACCGTACCCTTAGCATTTGCAGCAATCGTAAGTGCCTTGGCTAATTGGCTTCGTCTTGTTGGGTCGCTTACCATTGGAGAAGTATCAAATATACCGCCAATGGGCACATTGACGTTTGATGCACCTTTAACACGCACATCTGGTTTACTATCACGCTCAGATGCCCTAAGGTCAATGATAGTGGCATTATCGCCAAGTAACTTGGATAATTTTTCGGCTTTGGCATCACTTATACCTGAAAGGCTAGCTGATCGATACAGGACGTCTTGCTTTAAAACCGTTCCAGATGATGTTGCTGATGCATCACGGAAATTGAGTATGTTTATGTCCGCGGCGGTAACATCGTTGTTATTTTCGGGGTTACTATCGTCTGATGATTTACTGCCTTTACCGATTGTTTCCACTTCGGCAATAATCTGGGGATGATCCGAGACTCCTTGGCCGCTAATAACTTTATAATGATCGCCAAAATTCTGCTTTTTTGGAATCATAAGACGCATGGCGCGTTCGCCTTTTAGTTTTGTATCAACACCCGTAAGGTTTGAAGAATTACCGGGCAGATACCAGTTAAAATCACCAGCGGCAATCCTTGTACCTGCTTTATTATTATCTATCCACCTGCCAATAATCGGCTGTTGGTTTTTTTGATTTGTCTTCCATCTCGATGGATTTCCATTTATGGCTGCTAAATGGACAGCCATAATGCTAACACTAGCTTCATCGCTTTTGCGTGTTAGGGTAAGTGTTGGTTCGTAGACTTGTGTGTTATTGCCAGAAGTATTGATTAACGGTATCGCAACGCTTCCGCTATTTGACGCGCTATACTTATCATTGCGATAAAGAATGCCTCTGCCTCTATCTCCTTGAGCATTTAACGGGTAATAGGCACTCCAATTAGAGAATTTTGAGACGTATTCGTAATCGACTGTGCTAAACTCAGCGATAACTACAATGTCAGTTTGGTCCTTTATTCTCGACCAGCCGACCTTGAATCTAGAGAGTTGCGAAGCGCTTGATTCATCAACAGATTTTGCGTTATATACACCAATGCGTATGTACGCTTTCTTATCTTTTTCGTCGCTATCGCTTCCTCCAGATTTTTTATCGACGTCACTAACCGGTCCTGGAACGTTATAGCTTCTATCGAAGACGCCTCCGGGAACTAAGAATTGTAATGACGACCAGAGTAGTGCAAAGGCAATAATTCCTATAACAATGTTGAGCAACATTGACTTTGCCTTGACGATTTGAGCATCTTTGTCTTCGGCAGTCGCCCAAAGTATTGCCGCGAATACAATTCCGGCGACGGCTATAATTCCCACGCCTGCCGTAAGAATACTGATAATCAAGAGTAGGATACCCCAGACACCGTTTGTATCATTGTCGCATTTTATAATTGTTGTACCAACGCCGCCGCAGTCGCCCGTCGTCGTCGTATCTTCACTGCTAGGAGGAGAAATTTCTGCTGTTCTTACCGTAGGTAAGCTTGTTGTACGAGTGACGTGTTCGACAGTGCCAGTACTACAGTACAATGTAAGTACCGAAGATTCTCCATTCGGTACGTCTACGTTACTACCAACATGCTCACCATCTGGGCACTTTCCCGTGACCTCGCTTTTTGCTGTGGATGTATTGTTTATGTACGTAAATTTAGCATCGCTTTTACACCGTATTGCCACTTGGTGTTTTGCTGGCTGCTTTGTAGCAGTTAAGTTTGATGACCCGTCTTGGCAGGCGAGTTTGTATGACAAACTGTCTGCATAGACTGGGCTTACCTGGCTGGCTACGCCAAATATCGAAAGTATAAGGATAAGAATTGATGCGGGCACATTTTTTTGTCTTAGAAGCATAATCTTCTTAAACATACGATAGAATACCTTTTATTACAAGATTGGGGATACCTACTTACGAAAGCTTGATGATGGTAGCGTTTACTTTTAATTCTTCCCGAAGATCAGTAGCTGTAATGATAGTTTGGTACCCTTCAAGAGCTTTCATCAAATGCTGCTCACGAATAATGTCCAGTTCCGAGAACACATCGTCGAGTAGGATAAGTGGCTTTTTACCAGAATGATGCGCCTGAAGCTCAACTTCAAGTAGTTTGAAAGCCAGCATGATAGTTCTTAACTCGCCGCGAGATGCCGACTCACCAGCAGCATGACCATCTAGGTAAATCGTAATATCATCGCGATGAGGACCGGTGCTGGTGTAGCCGCGTAAGGCATCTTGTTTCCGAAGGGCTTCGAGCCGGTTGAGCAGAAGTTGCTGAAGGTTATCATTACTGATAGTAAAGGGCCCGACATAACTGGTGGTTACAATATGTTCAGCACTAGCCATTGATGAATAAAGGCGCGAAAGGTGCTCGTTGCTATGTTTTAGAAAATTCAACCTTGCTTTAATAATAGTAGCGCCTAGTTCGCTGAGTTTCACGTCCCAGGCAAATAAGTGGGCTTCCCAGTCTGATTCGTTCATGTTTTCTAATTGTTTCAGTAGCTCGTTGCGCTGCAAAAGAGTGCGTTGATAGCGGTTCAATACGGCAGAGTACGTAGGTGAGAGCCGAGCGATTACGCCATCAATAAAATCACGTCGGCGCTGTGGGCTTGAGGTTAGTAAGCGTAACTCATCTGGCTCAAATAGCACGATTGGCCAGCGCGCCTCGGCTGCGATACGGGCGGTTTTTCTATCTTCAATAACGAATTCTTTAGCTATTTTTCCATCTGTAACACGTAATTCACCTCGTCGCTCTTCATCATCGTAAGTAAGTTTAATGACGGACCGCACTTCGGTGTGCGCAATCATGTCACGGTCGCGACCACGAAAGCTTGTGCCGCGCAGTAATAGGTAGAGTGCTTCTAGAATTGTAGTCTTGCCGGTGCCATTTGGCCCTAAGATAAGCGTGATTGTGTCGGCAAATTCATAGTTAGAAAGCTCGTGGGAGCGCACATTAAGCAGGGAAATACTCCGGATAGGCATAGTAGTAGTATAAAATAATTTATAGAGAAAGTGAGAATTTATGTTTGATACGAAGCAATACGAAGTAAAAATGAATAGCGCCATAGAGCATTTTGGCGAAGATTTAAAAAAAGTTCGTACCGGCCGAGCGCATCCCGATACGTTGAGTGGAGTGATGATTGAGGCGTATGGCGCAAAAATGCCACTTAACCAGGTTGCGAATGTTACAGCACCAGAGGCGCAGCAGCTGCTTGTGACACCATTCGATCCAGGTAACATAACTGCAATTACTAGCGCGATTCGCGATGACCAAAGCCTGGGGCTCAATCCAAGTGATGATGGTCGCGTTATTCGCGTGCCAATTCCTGCGCTTACCGAAGAACGTCGTCGTGAGCTCGTAAAACAGCTGGGTGACAAAGTGGAGGCGTGTCGAATTGCTCTTCGACAGATTCGCCAAGATGGACTGAAAGATGCTAAGCGCAAAAAAGACGCCAAGGAACTGTCTGAAGATGATATGAAGGCAGTTGAAAAAGAGTTCGATAAATTGATGAGTGATTACCAAGCACTAATTGATGAGCGATTTAAGGCTAAAGAAGCTGAGGTAATGACAGTCTAATGGCAAGAGAGGTTCAACCGTACAAGGCGCTCGCTGGTTATTCAGACAAGTTGGACCCAGTGATTGCTCATGTGTATGATTCTTTCGCAGCTCAGCTGCCGCAACATTCAAGACTGGCTAGTTGGGCATTGGAACAGGGTAAATCTTACACTTTACGCCCGAGCAAACGAGTCCGCGGTAGCCTAGCCGCCGCCGCATATGATCAAGCCACGGATCAGAAATATTCTGAGGCTGGTTTGAGGTTGGGGGCAGCAATCGAGATTGTACAGAACTACTTATTAATCGTAGATGACGTCATCGACCGCTCAGCTACCCGTCGTGGCTTGCCGTCGATTCATAAGTTATATCAAGAGTTTTCAGGTAGTAGTGAGCGCGAAGCGGACATGATGGCGATCTTAGTAGGTGAGCTGCAGGGACAACTAGTGAATTACACGATAGCCTCTATAGAAGGCGTAAGTGATGGTAGTAAACTGACGATTATGAAAATGTTAGCTCGAGACCTGACGATTACGGACTTGGCTCAGATGGATGATATTTGGCAACAATTTGGCATTCGAGATATAGGTGAAGAGGAACTTATTAGGAAATATGAGCAGAAGAGCAGTTACTACTCGTTTGTGAATCCACTTGTATGTGGTTTGGTACTCGCAGATAAAGACGCAGAAGTTGCACGAAAAGAGGCGGAGCTTTTTGGGCTGCCTGCTGGTATTGCGTTTCAGCTAAGAGACGACTACTTAGGAGTGTTCGGTGACATGAATCAGACTGGAAAACCAACGCTGGATGATCTTCGTGAAGGCAAATATACCTTAATGGTGCATTTGGCGGCAAATAGCGCTAGTGATGAGCAGCGAACCATTTTGGGCAGTGTACTTGGTAACGTCGATGCGAATGAGGCTGAACTTTTGCAATTCCAGCAGATTCTTACACGTACAGGGGCCGTTGACGCTGCATTGCAGCGTGCTGAGTCATATAAGGAGGCGGCTACCACGGCAGCACGCGCTGCTACTGGTTGGAGTAGCGAATTTGGAGAAATACTTGCAGGATTAGTAGAGTTTTCGGTAAGGAGGACGGCATGAACGAGGCGGATGTTCCGAAACATATTGGATATATTGTCGATGGTAATCGACGCTGGGCTAAGCAGCACGGCCTGCCTGCCTACGAAGGGCATATGGCAGGATATAGCACCCTACAGGATGTGCTAATTGAAACATTGGAGCAGGGTGTTGAATATGTCAGTGCCTACGTGTTTAGTACTGAGAATTGGAAGCGCAGTGAAGATGAGGTAGGCCGCTTAATGGGCCTTATACTAAAAATTTTCACGTCTGACCTTCACATTCTGCAAGAAAAAAATGTCCGACTGCGGGTACTCGGCACACAAGAAGGTGTTAGCGATAAAGTATTAAAGGCAATTGCAGAAGCAGAAGCAGCCACTAAAGATAATACGGGCGGCACACTGGCACTTTGTTTTAACTATGGTGGCCAAACGGAAATCGTTGACGCTGTTAAGCAAATTATTAAACAAGGTATATCTGCTGATGAGGTTACTCCAGAATTAATTAGTGAGTACCTGTACGATCCCGAAATTCCTCCATGTGACATAGTAGTCCGTACTAGCGGCGAGCAGCGGCTCAGTAACTTTATGCTATGGCGATCTGCTTATAGCGAGCTGATGTTCATAGAAAAAAATTGGCCAGACATGACAAAGCAGGACGTAATCGATATAATTGAGGAATATAAACTGCGTGGCCGACGATTTGGAGGGTAAATGTTACTTGTAGGCATACTAACTGGGCTTATTATTTTAGTGCTGCTTGTGGTGATTCACGAGCTGGGGCACGGCATTGTAGCAAGACGGAACGGTGTTGTGGTAGAAGAATTCGGCGTTGGTTTCCCACCACTCGCTTGGGGTAGGAAAGTTAAACAGAGCATCCTGGGAAAAAATGTGCGTTACAGCGTGAATTGGTTGCCGTTGGGCGGATTCGTAAAGCTTCAGGGTGAGTACGACTCTGCTGAAAGAAAAGGCGACTACGGCGCTGCAACCTACTGGCAAAAAACCAAAATATTGCTAGCTGGCGTATTGATGAATTGGTTGGCGGCTGTGATTCTCTTTACATTGTTAGCGCTGATTGGCATGCCGAAAATTATCCCCAATCAATTTTCTGTGCCAGGAGATACGATTACCACCGTTAAACCAGTCGCCATCGTAACGGTACAGTCCAGTTCGCCAGCCGAGAAGTCGGGACTGAAAAAGGGTGATAATATTTTGCTCATCAATAGTGATGATATCAAGTCGTCTGCTGATTTGTCAGAAGCGACCAAGAAATATAGTGGTAAAAAAGTTGATGTCACGTATTCACGGAGCGGGCAAGAGTACACGACATCCGTAAAGTTACGCGGGGAGAGAGACGCAAACAAAGGATATCTTGGCGTAAGCAGCAATCAGCAACTCAGTGAAATTCGTGCTACCTGGTCAGCTCCAGTTGTAGGAGTGGTGACGACCGCACAGTTGACTGGAGAAACATTTGCGGCGCTTGGTAAGGTAGTTACGAGTCTTGGCGAGGGTGCTGTAACACGTTTTAGCAACGACGAGGCTACTAGAAAGTCTGGTGACGAGGCTCTAGCGTATGCATCAAATAGTGTGTCTGGGCCAGTGGGGATTTTAGGTGTAATTTTCCCGCAGATGCAGCAGGCAGGCATTAAACCGCTGATACTTCTTACGGCAATCATCTCTCTCAGTCTAGCTGTTATGAATGTTTTGCCGATTCCAGCGCTTGACGGTGGTCGGTGGTTTACAATGACATTGTTCAAGCTATTAAAAAAGCCATTAACAAAAGAGCGTGAAGAAAAAATACAGACGATTGGATTTATGGCACTGATGGGATTAGTAGTCTTAGTAACGGTAGCGGATGTTAGCAAGCTATTCGGCTAGAACAATAAAAGTACTCGGGCTTTGCGTATGGGTCATTATTGGCGTAACGCTTGGACAAACAGTTGCAGAACTTCTTCTCGTGAGTTTACGTGGCGCACTAAGTAGCACGGTTGAAGCAACGTTTGTGGCAGCTTTGGGATATGTGCTAGCAATTGCACTGACAGTTGGGTTGCCATTAATAATTAATAAAAAAAGGCCAGACCCAAAGCTTCTTGGTATTAACCGTTTGCTATCATGGTCGGACATTGGGCTGGGCATTCTATCGGTGTTACCATACTTCTTGCTCGCCAGCGCCTTATTGTGGCTAGGTACCGACGTATTACGGTTTATTGATTCCGACGTAGGGCAGCAGATTAGTTTCAATAACCTATTTAGTCGCACTGAATATATATTGGCCTTTTTAACACTCGTAGTGATCGCGCCTTTTGCCGAAGAGTTGTTATTCCGCGGATATTTCCAAGGAGCTGTCGCCAAAAAAGCCGGCAAGATAGCCAGCGTTATAGTCGTAGCAACTATATTCGGTCTGTTTCATTTGCCTGGTATTACGGCAGAAGGGGTAGTGTGGCAGTGGGGCGCCGCAGCGGATACGTTTTCACTAGGTGTAGTAGTTGGCGTATTGCGACTATTGACTGGTAGTATTTGGGCTGGAGTAATCCTGCATTCGCTCAAGAATGCTATTGCTTATTACTTTTTGTTCATTGCTCCGTAACGGTGTGAATGATAGGATAGAAGAGATATGCGAGTTTCTAAATTATTCACCAAAACGCTTCGTGATGCACCAGCTGATGAAGTTGCCAAAAATGCCCAACTACTAATTCGTGCTGGCTTTGTATACAAAGAAATGGCCGGTGCCTATGCATATTTACCATTAGGCATTCGGGTGGTGGAGAAAATCAAACAAATTGTCCGCGAGGAAATGAACCAAATTAATTCGAATGAATTAATCATGACATCACTGCAGCGTAAGGAAATTTGGGAAAAAACTGGTCGCTGGGATGATGAAGTTGTAGATATTTGGTTCAAGACGAAACTTGGTGATGATACGGAAGTAGCATTGGCGTGGAGCCATGAAGAGCCAATAGTCGAGATGATGAAGCAGTACGTACACAGCTACAAAGACCTGCCTGTTAGTCTGTATCAGTTCCAAACCAAAATGCGCAACGAAAAACGAGCCAAGTCAGGAATCATGCGTGGCCGAGAGTTCATCATGAAAGATATGTATTCATTTCATGCGACAGCCGAAGACCTTGAGGATTACTATAACCAGGCTATCGAAGCATACAAGCGCGTTTATGATCGTTTAGGAATTGGTGATGATACATATGTTACATTTGCTAGCGGCGGTGCGTTTACTAAGTTCAGCCACGAATTTCAAACGATATGCGATGCCGGTGAAGACGTAATTTATCTGCACCGTGAAAAAAATATTGCCGTGAATGAAGAGGTGATTGATGACGCGGTCAAAGAACTTGGTATTCAGCTTGAAGAATTCGAAAAGGTAAAAACTGCTGAATCTGGTAATATTTTCAACTTCGGTACCCAAAAGACTGATGAAATGGGACTTTATTACGCCGGGGAAGATGGTAAGCAACATTCGCTTTACATTGGTAGCTACGGTATTGGCATTACACGAGCAATGGGTGTAATCGCTGAAAAAATGAGTGACAATAAAGGGCTTATTTGGCCTGAAAGCATTGCGCCGTTTAAAGTATATTTAGTGGCGATTGGCGAAAAAGGTACAGCAGCTGCCGACGAACTTTATGAGCAGTTGCAGTCGGCGGGTGTGGAAGTGCTGTATGATGACCGCAATGAGCGCCCAGGTGCAAAATTTGCCGATGCTGAATTAATGGGAATTCCGTACCGCTTGACAGTGAGTGATCGTGCAATCGAGGCGGGTGAGTATGAGCTGACAAACCGGGTAACCGGACAAACGGAAATGGTTGCGCCAACAGAGGTACTGAAGCGTTTGATATAGCGAGCAATCTCGTTGACGCGCAAGGACGAAGTTGGTATAATTGATTAATTAAGACGATATCTAGCAAAAAAAGATAGCGACTTATCAAAATATAGATTGTAATTTATTATGTGGTGCCAGTTAGGCACCACTTTATGAGAGTCATTTGCCCAAGGAACAAAGGAGAAGACATATGAAAAAAATGTATCAGATTACCGCAGAAGGTAAAAAAGAACTTGAAGCTGAGCTTGAGGCATTAAAATCACGCCGAGGCGAAATAGCAGATAAAATTTCTGAAGCTCGAGACTACGGTGATTTAAGCGAAAACGCCGAGTACGATGCTGCTCGTGAAGACCAAGGGCTTGTCGAGAGTCGAATTGCGGAAATCGAAGATATCTTAATGAATGCAGAACTGATAAAGGCTAGCCGTAAGTCAACTATTGGCATCGGTAGTAAGGTTGAGCTTAAAAACGGATCTAAGACAGTAAACTATCACGTAGTTGGACCAGTTGAGGCAAACCCAATTGAGGGTAAGATTAGCAACGAATCACCAATTGGGGTTGCTCTTATGGGTAAAAAAGAAGGTGACAAGGCTACTGTAAGTACCCCAAAAGGTGATATTAACTACGTCGTAGTTAAAGTAGCTTAAAGTTAATCATCAATGGAGTCGTAGTAGCCTGATTGTTGCAAGTCTTGACGCTGTACGACGTCAATGAGAGCTTCTACGAAACGTAACTCATTCTCTTCGGCAATAACCAAGGCGGCTAAATCTTGTTCAACAGTTGCTGATTTGATTTCTTCAAACATAAGACCGGCAGCGCAAAAAACATCGCTATTTTGTGTGATATCCCAGCAGTTCGCTACAGCCATAGCCTCATGATATGTCGGGGGCCGGCTAAAGCCGACATCGTCTAAGGGAAGAGTGGAGTTGCCTTGAAATTGTGTTGCCTTATGTAGCGGTAATGTCTTCGAGGCTAAGTTTAGCGCATTCTCGTTCATCGCCTCTATAAGGGCGTCGGCTAGCTCGGGGTATATTGTGTCTGCTGGAAACCGGCGAAAGATATTGGTCATTGCCGAAAGTCGGCGGTGGTAGTCCATTTCCGGAAGCTCAAGCGTAAAGCGTAACGCTTCATCTAATGTAGGGGAATCTAAAGCTTGCCGATAGATTGCTTCAAGGCGCGCCGTATGGTCGCTAGAATCTACATGGTATTCAGGTACGTGTGTTCCATCTGCAAAATCCGGAAATCTTTTTGACATACACGCAACCTTTTTGTTTTAAGTCTATTAAGCTTATCTTTATTAAACTCTTTGGTAGCCGAAAAAGCAACAGCATTTTATCTATAATTTGTTCGCACTTTTAACAGAGGTACGCTATACTAATGAACGATGGCAACTCTACAAGATTATCGCAATGAACGACTTCGCAAACTAGCCGAGCTAAAAGAGCTCGGGGTTAACGCATATCCGGCAAAATCCTACCGCACCCAAGTAATCGGTGATGTGAAAGATAAATTTGAAGAATTAGAAGGCTCATCTGTGACTATTGATGGACGGATAGTCAGCATTCGTAAATTTGGAAAATTAGCATTCATAGTACTGCGCGATCAAACTGGTGAGACGCAGTTATTTATTCAAGACGGCACGATTAAGGCGACCGATGCCGCGCAAGGTTTCCTGGGAATCAAACACATCAACCTACTTGATACAGGTGACTTTATTGAGGCAACCGGCGAGGTCATGAAAACAAAAACCGGAGAAATTTCTGTTGGCGTGAAGACATTACGTTTACTCACAAAGGCGCTTCGCCCTATGCCAACCGAGCTAACGAACAAAGAAGAACGTTTTCGTCGTCGTTACGTAGACATGAACGTAAACCCTGATGTACGTGAAAGATTTGTCCGTCGTTCTAAGTTCTGGCAGGCAACTCGCCAATTCTTACTTGACGAAGGCTTTATCGAGATAAACATCCCCGTATTGGAGCATACTACCGGTGGAGCCGACGCTAATCCGTTCGTGACTCACATGGACGCATTAGACGACCAGCAATTCTATCTACGTATTAGCCATGAGCTTCCGCTCAAGCGTTTACTTGGAGCTGGTTTTGAGAGAGTGTTTGATATCGGGCCTCGTTTTAGGAACGAAAACTACAGTGACGAGCACCTGCCGGAGCATGTAGCAATGGAAAGCTATGCGGCATTTCAAGACTATGAAGATGGCATGAAACTTTACGAGCGCATGATGAAATATGTAGCCGAGCAAACTTGGGGAACTTTGAAGTTTCAAAATGTTAATGGATTCGAAGTTGATCTATCTGGTGAATGGCCTCGAGTTGAATACGCTGACATCATGAAGAAGGAATACGATGTTGATGTGTTTAATCCGAATCTTGAACAACTAGTGGGGATTTTGAAGAAAGAGGGCGTTGAGCTAGATGGTGACGTGAATGTAAATCGTGCACTTGATAACGTATGGAAGTTAATCCGTAAGCGAACAGTAGGACCAGTCTGGATGATTCACGAACCGGTTGAAATTAGCCCGCTCGCAAAAACAAACCCAAGTGACCCGCGCGTGACTCAACGTTTCCATCCTGTGATTGCAGGTAGTGAACTTGGCAATGGTTTTTCGGAATTAAATGATCCAGTTGATCAATTGAACCGTTTTGTGGCACAACAAAATTTACGCGACTCAGGCGATGACGAAGCAATGATGCTTGATATCGATTTTGTAGAAATGCTGGAGTATGGCATGCCGCCAGCTTGTGGTTGGGGTAATAGTGAACGAAACTTTTGGTTCTTTGAAGGCGTGACAGCGCGCGAGGGCGTGCCTTTCCCGCAACTACGTCACGAGATTGACGAGACAACAAAAGCAATCTATCCCGAAGTAAAACTCTAGCAGTTTCGCGCCTAGCTGCTACAATTATCTTATGAAAAGAATTCTTTTGGGTGTGCTGGCAATTATTGGGTTGTTAGCGCAGGTTCAGCCTGTTAGTGCAGCTGGAGCCAATGACTTTACAATACAGAACTATGATATTCGCTACGATTTAAAGCGTGACAGCGAAGGTCATTCACGACTTAAAACAATCGAAACGATTACTGCTATTTTTCCAAATAGTGACCAGAACCATGGTATTGAACGTGCTATACCGTCTACCTATAAAAATCATCCGACTGGGTTAGTAGTCGATAGTGTTGAGAAGGTGGACGGAACACCTTGGAAATATACTACGTATGAAAGTAATGAGAATACGATTCTGAGAGTAGGTGATGCTTCGCAGTATGTACATGGCCTTCAGACATACGTGATAACCTACACTCAGCGTGATGTGACACACTATTTTAGTAGTACAGACTCCGATGAGTTTTATTGGGACACGAATGGTACCCAGTGGCAGGTGCCAATCAAAAATCTGTCGATTTCGTTAGCGGTAGATGATAGCTTGACCAAGCGTCTAAGTAACAAAGTTGCGTGTTATGCAGGCGGCGAAGGAGAAAATGATAGTTGCCGGTTAGAGCAGGCTGCTAATATATTTACTACTCAGGCCAGCGATCTTTCGTCCGGTGAAAACGTTACTATTGCAGTCGGTTTCAAGCCGGATACATTCACCGAGTACCAACCATCTCTTCTGGAGAGACTGTTTGTTATTTGGATTATCGTTACTGTTATTAGTAGCGTGATAGCGATTGGAGTAATGGCATGGTTATTTATTCGCTATGCTGCGTGGTCTGGCCGCAAAAAAGACATTGGAACAATTGTCCCGGAGTATCTTCCACCAAAAGATGCCAGCTTGTCGACTATGGCAAGTATACTGCGTCCGTCGGGCTCTGTGTTTACGGCGCAGTTAATCGACTTTGCTGTTCGTCACTATATTAAAATTTACGAAACTGGTAAAAAATCATTATTCAAACCGGCTGACTACACAGTAGAAATCGTACGTAACACCGGCGACCTGACCGCAGAAGAGCAAGAGATTCTGACGGATATGTACGGCGGTCCTGTATCACTTGGTCTCAAATTGGATTTATCAACCCTTAGGAATAGTACCGCGACCTACAATAGAATGGCGGATAACGACAAAAAGCTAACCGAACTGGTGCGTGGCACCTATGCGTTAAGAGAGAAAAATCCAGCACAAAGTGGTTGGTTTAAAAAAGTGGGCTGGATACTACTAGTGGTGGCTGTTGTCACCTTGAACCCAATGATACTAATTGCTTCGCTCACTGCTTTTATATGTGGGTTTGCACTGTGGCCATTGACGGATAAAGGCGTGACATTGAGCCGATACGGTGAAGGTATGAAAATGTATATCCATGTAGCCGAAGCCGAACGCCTGCGGCTACTGCAAAGCCCAGAAGGTGTCCAAAAGGTGGGTAGCGTTGATATTAATCAGCCAGGACAGCTCTTAAAACTGTATGAACGAATGCTGCCATATGCGATATTATTCGGTCAAGAAAAAGAATGGTCCAAGCAAATCGGTGATTTATATGAGTCGGCTCGAACATCTCCTGATTGGTATGCCGGGAATAGCGCATTTAATGCGGTTGTTTTTGCCTCGGCAATCAGTTCATTTTCAACCAGCGCTGCATATTCGGCACCTTCAAGCTCATCATCTGGTGGGTCTGGTGGCGGCGGCTTCTCTGGCGGTGGCGGCGGTGGCGGTGGCGGCGGTGGCTGGTAGTATCTAGCCATAGTTCGCGCTATACTAAGAACAGAGAAGGAGGTACATGTGATGGGGAATGCGTATGAATTTGATGGGCAGCTATTTACCAATGTAGGTGAGTTTTTGGATGCAGTCTCACACGAGTACAAACACGGGGACGCAGATTTGGCAGTCCAGGCGCTAGAGGATTATGGGTTTAGTGTAAGTGATATCAGTATAGGTGATCATGGTCCACACCCAATTGCCGCAACCGATGAAGAAAGCCAAGAAGAAGAATGAAAGCAGTTTGGAACAACGCCGTTATAGCCGAAGCTGATGATGATCAGCTAATAAAAATTGAAGGAAATTGGTATTTTCCACCTGATGCAATTAAGAAGGAATTCTACAAACCCAGTGACATGCACACTGAATGTATTTGGAAAGGCACCGCGAGCTACTACGACATAGTGGTGGGGGATGACATAAATGAGGGCGCGGCTTGGTACTACCCGCAGCCAAAAGATGGTTCCATTCAATTGGTAAAAAAAGATTTTACAAATTATGTCGCGTTTTGGCGAGGGGTAGAGGTGAGTAATGATAGAAGTTAATAATGTCACAAAAGTATATGGTAAAAAGCAGCATGAGTTTGTGGCGCTAAGTGATATTAATTTATCAATCGAAAAAGGGCTAAGCGTAGCAATAATTGGCAAAAGTGGCAGCGGCAAGAGCACGCTTATGCATATCATGAGCGGACTTGATCATCCAAAATCTGGCTCCGTAGTGATTGATGGTCAGAACATTTTTGAAATGAAGCAAAAGCAAATAGATAACTTCCGAGCCCAAAAGATTGGTTTTATCTTTCAAAGCTTTTTTCTAGAAGGTAATGAAACGGTAGCAGATAACGTAAGTTTGCCCTTAGAGATTGCTAGCGTGCCACACTCGCAGCGCAAAGAGCGAATTAACCAGGCACTCGCCGCGGTTGAGCTAGATGACAAAATAAAGAATCGTGCCAAAGATTTGTCTGGCGGACAGCGCCAACGATTAGTGATTGCGAGAGCAATCGTGAACAACCCGAGTATTATATTTGCCGATGAACCAACTGGAAACCTGGATAGTCAAACGGGCGAAAAAATTGAAGACTTATTATTTGGGCTTAATAAAGAACGTGGAGTGACACTTGTGATTGTTACTCACGACGATGACTTGGCGGCGAAGTGTGACGTACGCGTGCGAATTAAGGATGGCAAAGTGCAGTCGGTCGAATATGCGAACCGCAAAGGAGAAGAAAAATAATGAAGTATCTTGACGCTATTAGACGTGCCGGACGCAACCTTCGCCAAGCAAAAATTCGAACGTTACTTACCAGCCTTGCGATTGGCGTAGGCTCATTTACCATTACGTTAAGTTTGGCAGCTGGTTCCGGCGGTAGGACATTCGTGGAAGATTTAGTGAGCGCGAACACTAACCCTAACGCAGTGTATGTACAGCCTAGGCAGGAGTCTATGCAGCAAAGCGGCGGAGTTCAGGAATACAGTGATACACCGAGCATCAGCTACGGTGGCGGGTTCCAGCTGACTCTTTTAAAAGGGTCTGATATTAATAGTATTAGTAAAATGGATGGTGTTGAGCAAGTTGACCCGGTGTATAACTTGAATGCGAAATATATAACAGTTAAAGGCCAGAAAAAATACCAGGCCGGTTTAAGTACATACGATGATTCTGTAACGCTTAAATACGCCGCTGGTCAAGGTAGGGACTTAGCCAACAATGCAATTATTATCAACGAAGATTACGTCAAGCCTCTGGGCTTTAAACGAAGCGCCGATGCATTAGGTAAAACAATACAGGTGGCCGTTGCCAACCCACTTGGCGTAGAACGGTTATTCGAGTTCAAGGTTGCGGCTGTTAGCGAGAAGTCAGATTTAGCCGTAGGTGGTACGAGTGATTTAGTGATAAATAATGCTGCATCAAAAACAGTGTACGAATACAGTGAGCAAGGGACGCCATTAGAAAAAGCCTATATGGGTGCAACAGTTATTGCCAAGAACAAAGAGAGCGCTGCGGACTTAAAAGATACGTTAAGCGATAAAGGGTATGATGCTCAAACTGCAGAAGACTTAATGAGTACAATCTTTACGTTCGTGAACGTATTGCAGGGAATTCTGCTCGGTTTTGGTGCGCTTGCAATCCTTACGTCGGTATTCGGTATTATCAACACACAATACATATCGGTATTGGAGCGTACGAGCCAGATTGGATTGATGAAAGCACTCGGTATGCGTAATCGTGATATCGGCCGCTTATTCCGTTACGAGGCTGCTTGGATTGGGTTCCTAGGAGGTGCGATTGGTGCGGGATTGGCTGTACTACTTGGCTCACTCGCAAATCCTTATATTACAGAATTGCTCGATTTAGGCGAAACGAAACTGCTTGAATTCCACGTTTGGCAAGCTGCCTCGGTAATTATCGGACTTATGATCGTCGCTGTTCTGGCTGGTATCTTCCCAAGCCGTAAGGCATCGAAACTCGACCCAATCGAAGCACTCCGCACGGAGTAAACCCTTTAAAGCTTATGCTATACTGAGCCTATGAAAGTAGCGAGCGGGCGTGGTTTTACGATTGTAGAGCTATTGATTGTGATTGTTGTTATCGCCGTGTTGGCTGCTATTACGATAATATCGTATAACGGAATACAAACTCGAGCAGAAAATAATAAGACAATTGACGTCATTCAGTCGTACGCAAAAGCGTTTCGGCTATATAGTATTGATAACGGAAACTATCCATCAACAGCCCTGTATCCTTGTGTAGGTGATTACGGTGGTCCTACTTCAAGTGTGTGCGGCAAAGTCGTAGACGGGGGCGTATCGGGATGTAATTATTCAGGTGCGGCGAGTATCGTTGCGGCATTTGATGCGCTCATCTCGGATTATCTACCAAAAAAACCATCAATGAGCCTACAGAGGATGGATTGCAACGGAGATGTATATGTCGGAGCGTATGTAAATGCTAATAGTTCTAACCCGAAGGATATATCTATTCAATTTTACTTAAAAGGTGATGTGTCTTGTCCTATTATCAACGGTGTGCAAACTACCTTGCGGGCGTTTAGTGGCAATACGACGCGTTGTCGATTGATTATGCCGACCCTACCTTAAGATAAGGTATAATATACCTCATGTTAGATATCCGTTTTATTCGGGAAAATGCCGAAAAGGTACAGCAAGCCGCTAAAAGCAAAGGTTATGATGTTTCGATTTCCGAGTTATTACGCTTGGATGATGAACGGCGCAGCCTGCAGCAACAGGTTGATGAACTGCGCGGGAGGCGTAACGCGAACGCTGCCAAAATGAAAGGCGGTAAACCTGAACAATCGGCAATTGATGAAGGTAAGCAAATTAAGCTAGAGCTGGCTGAACGGGAAGGTTACTTGAATAACGTCGAAGCGGACTTCACCGCGCTTCACAAAAAAGTCCCTAATATGCCTTGGGACGATGTTCCTTATGGTGTGAGTGAAGATGACAATCTTGAGGTAAAAGTTGTAGGTGAAAAGCCGGAGTTTGATTTTGAGCCTAAGAACCATTATGAAATCGCGGAATCCCGTGGCTGGCTCGATAAAGAACGGGCTGCAAAAGTAGCCGGTTCTCGATTCGCCTATGTTATGGGCGATCTAGTAAAGCTGCAGTTAGCAATTGAACAGTTTGTAATTAACACGCTGACCGATGAAGAAACGTTGAAAAAAATTGCCGACGAAACGGGACTTACGGTAAGTACAAAGCCATTTGTGCCGGTTCTGCCACCGCTTATGATTCGTACCGAGCCGTATGATCAAATGGACCGCTTAGAGCCAAGTGATGACCGTTACAAAATCGAAGGCGAGGAACTGTGGCTGCAGGGAAGCGCTGAGCACGTGCTCGGTAGCATGCATGCTGGTGAAATCTTTGAAGCTGCTGAACTACCTGTTCGTTACATTGGCCTTGCAACCAGTTTCCGTAAAGAAGCTGGTACCTACGGCAAGGACATGGAAGGGCTTATTCGAATGCACCAATTCGATAAGCTTGAAATGGAAAGCTTCACCGCTAAAGAGGACAGCTATAATGAGCATTTATTCTTCGTAGCTATTCAGGAATATTTGCTGCAACAGCTCGAATTGCCATACCACGTACTGCAAAAGTGTACAGCCGACATCGGTAAGCCGAATGCTCGTGGTATCGACATGGAAGCATGGCTCCCCGGCCAAGGTAAGTACCGCGAAACACACACTGCTGACTATATGACTGACTATCAGGCGCGTCGTCTGAATACTCGAGTGCGTACGGAGAGTGGGCTGGAGTTGATCCATACTAACGATGCGACAGCATTTGCGCTTGGCCGAGCCATGGTGGCTATTATCGAAAATTATCAGACTTCTGATAACCAGGTTCGTATTCCGCGGGTCCTAATACCATATCTCGGTGGCCGAGAAGTTTTGTAAGCATTCTAGAGTATTGACTTTTATACCATATAGTGGTATTATATAATTATATGCAGACATCTCGACGTATTTCTCATATTCCTGGTGAATATAATAACGGCGATGACCCACTTGATTTGTATGTAAATGAGCTTTTGCGGCCGGCAGACCATGAAATGATCATAGATAATTTTCGTGGTGGCAAAACATGGATTAGGGACATTGCCGGACTTACAACCGAACAGCAAATTGACGTTATAACTACTGGGAGAACAATTGCAGGTGGCGGCAGTGTTCCCGAGCATGAGTTTGAGGCTATCGCGTCGCTATCGACGGATAGGGCGAAAATATTCACTCATTTTATCAATGGCGGCTCGATAGGCGATAGCCAAGTTAACGCCGGTAAGAACATGTTCGTAGAAATGAGTCGGACATACTTGCCCCGAGATGACTATTCGGGATTAAGCGCACGCCAATTAGAAGCGTTGTTATATAAAGAATTTGGGTGTGATGTTACTGGACTATTAGCAAATCAGGCCGTAGGGGATGCGCAGTGTCGTGCTATATGGGCGCGGCTCGCACAAGAATATCCCATCAAAACTATATGGTATTTGGCCGAGCGGCTTATTCCGTCGGCTGAATTTCAGGATCGTCAGTTTGGCGAGGCGCTTACTCGTGCAAAAGCTGGAGTTGGTGTGCTTATCGATAGCCTTTCCCTGCCAGATTATGCCCGCCTTCAAGCACGAGAAAAACTCCAATTGGTAAGTTTTAGCGCATTTGACCACTCATTGGGCGGCGTTACGTATCATGATGCTGGCTCATACGGAGATTATATAGCTGGAACCATGCGGGTAGAAGTAAAAATGGAAGGTAGTCCTTCGTCGCCACGGCTACCAACACAAGAGCGTGCGTATGAGGTTGTTCAGCATGAACTACTTCATGCGGTTAGCGCACAAAATGCCGACGCAAGTCGTAGCGGACTAAGTATTGACGGCATCCCGGTATTACGTAGGGCAAATGAAGCAACTACCGAGTTTTTGAACCAATTAGTGCAAGGGAGGGTAGAGCAGCAAAATGGACGTACTGTCGCCATGGGTGATGCCCGTGGGTACGCTGGCGACGTTCCTAAGCTGGGGCACCTCAACGATGATGACCCTGAGGCATTCGAGGCACTTATCCATACTTATTTCGGGGTAAGAGAAGCCGATAGAAATGCATTAAAGCGTGGATTGCTTACGTTCCGATAAGCGGGTGGTTTTATTAGTGCTTATCGACTCCTCAATGCTATAATAGAAGTACCGAACATCCTAACAAAAAGGAGGGTACCTATGATCCAATCAATTGCGATAAGCGGCGTAAAATATACGCCAGACGAACGCACCAAGCGATATGTAACGCGTAAGATTGGACGACTAGATAGGTTCTTACCGCGGCACGCACGTAAAAGCGTGACCGCCGAAGTCAAACTCAAAGAGATTAACGGCAATCACGGCAACAAGTTTGAGGCTGAAATTATTTTGTACGTTCCTGATAAACAATTGACCGCAAAAGACTCAACGGTAAATATGATTGCAGCTGTCGATATTGTAGAAGCAAAGATATCAGCTCAGTTAAAGAAATATAAAGACGTACACACCGCTCATACTGGCAAGACGCGTGCGATGTTGTCACGATTTAAGCGCAGCTACGAGCGCGAACAATAACATCGTATAAATTACAGTAGCCAAGAGGGTTTTCTAAGTAGTCGTTTCAGGGTATAATAATCCTTAGTTTTTGAACCGCTTAATCGGCAGGAAGAGATGAGGGAATATGCCACAAGTTACCAGGCAAGCTGTACTGACTAAAGTATTTGGTGATCCGCAAAAGCGAATTATAAAGGGATATGAGAAGAGAGTTGCATTAGTTAATGCACTAGAAGATAAGTACAAGAAGCTAAAGAAAACCGAGTTACCGAAGCAAACTGAAGTACTAAAAAAGAAACTCGCGAAAAAAGGCACGAAGCTAGACGATATTTTGCCTGATGCGTTTGCATTGGTGCGCGAAGCTAGCGACCGCGTGCTCAAAATGCGTCACTTTGACGTGCAGCTAATCGGTGGTATGGCCCTGCATGACGGTAACGTAGCCGAAATGAAAACAGGTGAAGGTAAGACATTAGTGGCTACTTTACCAACCTACCTCAACGCTCTCACCGGCAAAGGTGTGCATGTCGTGACGGTAAATGACTATCTGGCACAGCGAGACGCCAGCTGGATGGGGGAGTTGTATCATTTCCTAGGTCTTAGCACGGGTGTAATTATTAACGATGCGAGTTTCATTTTTGATCCAAAATTTGATAATGAGGCGCACGATGATCCAAAGATGCGCAAGCTACGCCCAGCTACCCGCAAGGAAGCCTATGCGGCTGACATTACGTACGGAACAAATAATGAGTTCGGTTTTGATTATCTACGCGACAACATGGTTGATGATGTTGAGCTACTTCGCCAGCGCACTCTACATTTTGCAATCGTAGACGAAGTGGACTCAATTCTGATTGATGAAGCCCGTACTCCTTTAATCATTAGCGCTCCGGCTGCTGAGAACCCTGATAACTACATTCAATTTGCGCGTATCGCAGCCAAATTGACCGAAGAAGACTACATTCTGGACGAAAAGCGCCGCAGCGTATCGTTGAGCGATAAAGGTGTTGATAAAGTCCAAAAAATGCTTGGTATTAAAAATTTGTTCACTCCTGACTATGTACGCAATGTGTACCATATGGACCAGGCACTGAAAGCTCAGGCGATATTCAAACGCGACAAAGATTACGTGGTAACAAACCAAGGTGAAGTGGTAATCGTGGATGAGCACACTGGTCGTTTGATGCAAGGGCGCCGCTACAATGAGGGTCTGCACCAAGCGATTGAAGCCAAAGAGGGCGTGCCCGTACTGAGCGAGAGCATGACGCTAGCAACCGTGTCATTCCAGAACTACTTCCGTTTGTATGAGAAGTTAAGTGGTATGACTGGTACGGCATTCACTGAAGCTGAAGAGTTTCAGCAAATTTATAGCCTTGATGTCGTACAAGTTCCTTCGAATCGTCCGCTCGTCCGTGAAGACAGGCAAGACCTGATCTTCAAAACCGAAAAGGGAAAGCTGAAAGCAGTGGCGGCTGCAATTAAAGAACATCATGAAGCTGGTCGCCCAGTGCTAGTTGGTTCAGCATCAATTGCAAAGAACGAGTTGATTGCAGAATACCTGAAAAAAGAAAAAATCCCATACGAAATTTTGAACGCTAAGAATAATGAACGCGAGGCAGCAATTATCGCAAAAGCCGGTGAAAAAGGCGCAATTACTTTGGCAACCAACATTGCTGGCCGTGGTACCGACATTAAGCTTGGCAAAGGCGTAAAAGAGCTCGGCGGATTGGTAGTGATTGGGAGCGAACGTCATGAATCACGCCGTATCGACAACCAGCTACGTGGTCGTGGTGGACGTCAAGGCGACCCTGGACTGACACAATTCTACGTTTCTACCGAAGATGACTTGATGCGTATTTTCCAAGGTGATCGTATTGCTGCACTTATGGATCGTTTGGGCGTTGATGAAGATACGCCGATTCAAAATAAGGCCGTTTCAAAAACACTTGAAGCTGCTCAAAAACGGGTTGAAGGCTATCACTTTGATACTCGTAAGAACGTCGTGCAATACGACAATGTGATCAATCGTCACCGTAAGGTCGTGTATGTCATGCGTCGTAAAATTCTAGAAGGTGATGATATCAAGCCGGAAATCGAGCGATTGCTACAGGCGATGGTTCACAGCCTAACGCTACTGCCGGCAAAGAATAACCCTAAATTTGCCAAGGAATTCAATTCGGTATTTCCAGTTGACGGTAAAAAGCTCGATGAAGTAGGAGAGATTAAAAAAGATAAAGAACGTTTTGATGCGGGTGTAAAATTAGCGAACGAGCTGTATGCCGCTAAAGAAAAAGAAATTACGGCTGAGATGCTTCGTAAAGTTGAGCGTGACGTATATATCCAGGTGCTTGATACACTTTGGATGCAACACCTAGAGAATATGCAACACCTTCGTGACGGTATTCACTGGCGTAGTGTTGGACAGCGTGACCCATTAGTGGAATACCGCAGTGAATCACAAAAACTATTTGACGGATTACAGGCAACCCTGCGCGAGGAAGTACTGAGATCAATCATGCATGTTCACAGGCATGATGCGATTACGGCACATGATCATGACCATGATACCGAGCTTACAAAGCTGGCCGAGCGGGCTGTCGAGCGTGGCGTGAATGAAGTTGGTAGTGGCGAAGCAAACCGGGATGACGATTTTAAAGTAACGAAGGTTAAGGCTGCAAGCGACGCAAATCGCGTTAAAAACACCGCACGCAAGAAGAAAAAAGCTGCTCGTCAGAAAAAGAAAAAAGGTCGTCACTAAAAAAGTACGGCTTATACATCGAACAAAAACGTAAATAATCCAGGTGGGCGGAAGGGCGCGGCAGGCATAGTGAAGCATACAACTCAAGAAGTACGATTAAAAAACGGAGCACGGGGCCTTCTGGTAGACGTTCCTGGCGCTACTGTTATGAGCTTTCAATTCCAGTTTAGAGCTGGTAACCGTTATGTAAAACATAGAGACATTTACGAAACGGCCCACATTATGGAGCATATGGCTTTTGGGGCAAATGCCCAATTCAAAAGCGAGCATGCGTACGAAGCCGAGTTTACGAAAAATGGAGCATATCACAATGCTTTTACCTCAGACTTATCAATGGTATATGTAGCCGATTGCGCTGATTTTGAATGGCAACGGATCTTAAAACTACAGCAGGTGGCAATCTGCCAGCCACGATTTAACAATGCCGAGCTCGAGGCTGAGAAGGGTAATGTTCGTAGCGAGCTTACGGGCTACCTGAATAATCATAGCCGAGTATTGTGGCCAAAAATCCAACAGCTGCTCGGTGAGGATATCTTAACGTATTGGCAGCGGATTCAAACAATCAATAATGTCACTCTTAAAGACATCAAGGAGCATTACAAGCGCACACATACAGCGGATAACATGCGTTTTGTCATTGCAGGTAAGTTACATGGCCGCCGCAAAGAAGTTATTCGTATGCTAGAAGAGTGGGAACTCGAGCCGGGTGAACGTTTTGAGGTACCAAAAGACGAACTGTCGAGCGGTAACCCCACGATAATCCGCCGCAAAGAAGCCAGCAATATCACGTTTGGGTTGAGCCTCATGGTTCCGCGAGAGTTGGACGATGACGAGCTTGAAGCCATGAATTGTCTTGATCATATCCTGACCGGTACGATGCACTCGCGTATCTATGGCGCGGCTCGTGCTAAAGGGTTGGCATACGGTATATTTTCAGACACCACCGCTGGTTTTTATGATTCGAGTTGGGACTTTGGTGGCCAGGTGAATCATGATACGGCCGGGCGGCTTTTCGATATTATCGTGCGTGAAATCCAGTCGGTCGTAAGCGGCGGGCTAGATGAAGCCGAGCTTGAAGCGGCGAAAAGTTATGCTTTAGGGCGTTACCAAATGGGGGCACAAACTGTTAGTCAAATCTCAGGATTTTATACGAATCGATATTTTGCCGACGGAGTCGTAAAAGAGTATGAAAAAGTCCCCGAAGCCATTAAAGCAGTTACCTCTACCCAAATGGTTGACACGGCCCGACTATTCCTTGAGGCAAACACTTGGGTATTAGCAGCAGTGTCCAGTGAAGAGAAAGACGAAGTTGTTGAACTGAGCGACCGATTAGCCAAACTATTCCCAAGCAAGGTAGAGTAAAGGTATGGACAAGACTGTTGTTGTCGCTGGCTATGGAATCGAAGGAAAAGCTGCATACGAATACTACCTGTCAAAGGGCTACAGCGTAGCAATAGCCGATGAACGCCTTGAGTTGCCGGACGCCCCGGAGGCGAAAGAAGTTCGTACAATTCTTGGCCCCCAAAGCTTTAGTAAACTGGAGGACTTTGATTTAATTATCCGCTCCCCAAGTATTCACCCCAGCAAATTACCATATGGTAAAAAAGTTTGGTCTACTACCAATGAATTTTTTAAAGAGTGTCCAGCTCACATTATTGGAGTCACCGGTACGAAAGGAAAAGGTACAACCAGCGGTTTGATTACCTCAATTCTTCAGGCTGCCGGTAAAACGGTGCATCTGGTGGGGAACATCGGCACGCCGTCGCTAGCGGAATTATCAAAGGTCAAGGCGGACGATATGGTGGTGTTTGAGCTATCGAGTTTTCAGTTGTGGGACCTCAAAAAAAGTCCGCATGTAGCAGTTGTGCTTGGCATAGAGCCAGACCATCTCGACGTTCACACCGACATGGATGATTACGTAGCAGCGAAGGCAAATATCACTACACATCAATCAGCAGACGACTTACTGGTGTTCAATCGAAATAACGTCGTGGCTTCGAGTATCGCTGAAAAATCCCAGGCTCGTAAAATGCCATACCCTACGGACATGACAGCATTTGCTGATGCCCTTGTAATTCCCGGTGCTCATAATATTGAGAACGCCTCGGCGGCAATTGCTGCAGTCGCTGAATATGTCACCGACCTGGCTATTGTTCGGAACGGACTAGCGAGCTTCGAAGGCCTGCCGCATCGTATAAAGTTCGTACGTGAGGTAGCTGGCGTAAAGTACTATGATGATAGTTATTCGTCAGCGCCCACAGCATCAATCGCCGCACTGAAATCATTTACACAACCGAGGGTAATTTTACTCGGCGGCTTTGACAAAGGCGCCGATTATACCGAATTGGCTGCTTATATAGCTCACGAAGCGACAGTTAAGACAATAGTATATGGAGCGGTAAGAGAGCGGATTGCGGCTGATTTACGCCGAGAATCCGTTGATGAAGCTAGGATCACTATTCTCCCAACGACTGATTTTACAAACATTATAAAAACAGCCGCCGAATTGAGCGAACCTGGCGGTGTTATTCTGCTTAGTCCTGGGTGTGCTAGTTTCGATATGTTCCGTAACTTTACCGACCGCGGTGAACAATTTGTTCGTATTGTTGAAAGCCTATGACATTTATTTTTAAGAATTACGGCTACGATAAATCAGCGAAAACCGCTTGGTTTGAATATGCCCATAGTAACGGCCATGAGTACCGTGAAGAAATACAATTTAATGACGCTGATGACACGTATAATCAGGTCGTGTTCGACCAGGCGCTCTTTCTATCGTTCCTGCTGGTAGGAACGTCGTACTATAAATGTTTTCCTAGCCGTGAGGTTGTGTTCGAAGTCGGAGGTATTGATGAGTGGCAAGCTAATTTCTTAAACCATGTTTACCAAGAAGGGATGAGCCAATTTGCCTTTGAAAATCACTTGAACCGTCAAGACATGGCTCATTTTGTCGCCAATGATAACAGAGAGCATGCAGCAATCCCGACGTATACCGGAAATGGCGTGCTCTCGCTTCAAAGTGGCGGAAAAGATTCATTGCTCGTTGCTAAGCTACTTGAAAAAAATGGAGTCGGATACGATGCCTGGTATATATCTAATGGACCAGCATATCCTGAGCTGCTAAATAATCTGTCGGCTGATTTGCGACTAGCTCATCGGCAGATTGACATCGAAGCGATTAAACGAACCGTTGAAGCTGGCGGCAAGAATGGCCACGTACCTGTGACGTATATCGTTTTAAGTTATGCGCTGCTTCAAGCTGTCCTGCTTAATAAGCGAACAATCCTAGCGGCAATTGCACACGAAGGTGACGAGCCGCATGCCTGGATTGACGATTTGCCAGTTAATCATCAGTGGTCAAAAACGTGGCAAGCCGAGCAGTTATTCGCTGAATATGTATCGCGGTATATTGCAACACAAATCAAAGTTGGCTCACCTCTGCGGCACATCAGTGAGTTAAAGCTTACGGAATTATTCTCACGCTATGCATGGCCACAATTTGGTACTAGTTTTAGTTCGTGCAACCTGGGTAATTACAAGCAGCATACTGACAATTCGCAATTAACGTGGTGTGGGGAATGCCCGAAATGTGCAAACGCGTATCTACTTTTTGCACCATTTATTGATAAGTCAGAGCTAGATAGGCGACTTGGGGGTGATTTGTTAGCCAAGCCAGTCCTCACGACCACATTTAAGGGTTTATTAGGCATTGAAGGGGTTATGAAGCCGTTTGAATGCGTGGGTGAAGTTGATGAACTACGCCTCGCGTATGCACTGGCACTACGGCGTGGCTACAGCGTTTTGCCGTTTGACGTACCATCGTCGAGCTTTGATTACGAAGCAACCTATCCTAGTCAGGAATCACTTACGGCTATGATAAGCTGGTAAAGTAAAGTCAACAAAGAGGGAAAGTAATGAGAGAGCATGAGGCAGTAACGAAAGCGCGTAATGGCGGCGATATCGGCGTACTTATTGCTGGACTTAGCATACTGTTCGGTTTAGGGTTTGTTGCTTTTTGCATAGGATTTTTTATTGCACTCGGCGCTGACCAGCAATCAGACGAAGGGCTACTGGGGTTCATATTTGAGAACTTTGGCTATCTTATTATCGGATTAGCCTTGCTTGGCGTTGCTATGATGATGACGAGGGTAGTGCGTCATACAATGCTTGGAAATGCTCTGCATATTGAATACAGTGGATACGCTTGGCTCCGTGATTGGGCGAATGGTATATCGGCTGAAATTGGTATGCCAAAAGTAGAAATATTCGTAACACAAGACCCAGTCATGAACGCGTTTGCCATGGGATTCTACGGCCCATACACCATTGTGTTAAACTCGGGTTCGATACGCTACCTAACACCTGATGAGTTAAAAGCTATTGTCCTTCACGAAATGGCGCATGTGAAATATCATCATACAAAGATTAACGTGTACCTGCAGTTTATTAATGCTTATCCGGTGGTAGGAGCTATCAGCAAGTATGTATTAGACTTCTGGGGAAGACGAGCGGAATTAACTGCAGATAGGTTAGCATTAACATACTCTAAAAACCCCGAATTGGTAAAAAACGCACTCATCAAAGTGCACGTTGGCCCAGATGTCGCTAAAGATTTTAACCAGGTTGCCCGCCAGTGGCAGGCTCACAATACGAGAAGCCTCTTCAATAGTTTTTCACAAACATTGTCATCACACCCATTTTTAGCAAAACGATTAAGGCATATTGACCAGTCACTTCATTTAATTCAAGTAAGTCCACCAAATCAACCGTTACCTGAGCCACATGCAGCCACTCAATAAACGTATTCAACAACTACTTGAAGATATCCATCAGGCGATGGGGCATTTATCAATAAGCGATAAGCGAAATGAACTAGAGGTCTTGGATAATGAATTATTGGCGCCCGAAATCTGGAATAATCCCGCATACGCCCAGGAAGTGTCGAAGCGAGCCGCAAACCTTAGAAGTCTTATAGAGCCATGGGAAACATTGCTTAGCCAGTCAAGTGATCTGGATGAGCTATTGGCGCTAGGGGACGAGTCGATGCTAGAGGAGTTCGAAACACAGGTGACAGCGCTTGAGGATGAACTTGTGATGCGCAAAAAAGATTTGTTATTTAATGGTCGTTTTGATGACCACGATGCTATTGTACGAATTTCAGCAGGGGTTGGCGGAACTGATGCGCAGGACTGGGCTGAAATGTTAGAGCGTATGTATCTAAGATGGGCAGAAAAAGCCGGGATTACGGCCACGATTACCGAGCGCTCAAATGGTGAAGAAGCCGGCATTAAGACGAGTGTTATTGAGATGAGCGGCCCGTTTGCGTATGGCAAACTACGAAGTGAGCATGGGGTTCATCGCCTTGTCCGGCTCAGCCCGTTTAATAGTGATAATTTGCGACAAACCAGCTTTGCGTTAGTTGAAGTTCTGCCGCGAATTGACGCACCAGAAGAAGTACAGCTGGATGATAAGGACTTAAAGATTGACGTATACCGCGCTGGTGGCCATGGTGGGCAAAGTGTGAATACAACTGATTCCGCGGTACGCATTACGCACTTGCCGACAAACACCGTAGTAGCTATTCAGAACGAACGCTCACAGCTACAAAACAAAGAAACGGCCATGAGGATTTTGCGCTCAAAGCTAGCTCAGCTGCAGATGGAACAACATGCCGAAAGCCTGAGCGATCTACAGGCAGGTGAATCGGCCAATTGGGGCTCGCAAATCCGAAACTACGTTCTACATCCGTACACGCTGGTAAAAGATACCCGCACAAAATACGAGGAGAAGGATGCCCAGAAGGTGCTAGATGGAAAGCTGGATGATTTTATGACTTCATACTTGGAGGCTAACCTAGAAGGTTAGTGCCAGAAGGTGATATGCATGCCGACGGATGGTTTTGGTAGTGCGTACGTAAGTAGAGTGGTATAGTAATGACATCAAATAAACCGTAAGCGGAATTTTAGGTGTCTTATGCCAAACGAAGAAAACCACGACAACCAAGCAGCTCAGGATGAGCATATATCCTCACCGAAACGTCAGCCCCTGTTTACACCAGATCACATGCTGCCTGACCATACCGAGCATGAGTCAGAAAATACTGCTTCTAATTCAACGAAAACCGCACGGGCGGACTCCGTAATAGAGCCCCAGCAGGCGAATCGGCAAGAACCTACGAACGACGTTGCGAAACATAGCGGGAATACCCCAGGCGTACTCATTCTACAATGGCTCACGTATGCGTTTTGGGGGTGGACCTTGGTTGCGCTCTCATGGCTAACAGTATTGAGTGTCGATTATTTTGTGAGTCAAGAAAACCGTAGTGACTACGATTATTCATCATCACTAGGTTCAAATACATTTCTAGCGTATGCCTTGGCCGCCGTTATAGTCTTATTCCTTGTGTCAATTGTATGTGACATTGTGTATAGCAAATTCGAACCACGTCGTAAAACCGGAGCGGCCACCGTTATTATGGTCATCCATGCTGTTATATTTGCGCTTTGCGGGATTGGGGCCTTGATTGCGGGTGTATTTGCTTTTGTTAATATGCTCGTATCGGGCGACGACAATAGTAGCGCAGTCACAGCTATGGTTACGGCCGGCATTATGACTGTTTTGTACGGACTGACACTCCTTAGGACGCTCCATATTGAAAAAATTAAACGTGCCACACAGCTCTACTGGGTAGTTATGGTATTAGCAACCCTTAGCATTATTGTCCTTGGGATAGTGGGGCCGATTGCTTATACGCAGCGTATGAAAAATGATCGTGCGGTTGAGGAGGGGTTGCCAGATATCGCATATGCCATAAATGAGTATGCCCAAGATAAAAACCAGCTACCTACGTCACTTAATGATGCAGAGTTACAACAATCATATTACTTCGAGTCGAGTAACGTAAAACAAATTATCAACAAGGGTTTGGTAAAGTATACGCCCAAAGAACAGCTCAATGATATGACTACAAGCACTCCGAACACTGACGATGACGGCGTATCAATCTATACTCCGAACCGGGTGAAAACGGCCAAGGTCAATCCTGTGTACCACTACCAACTATGTACAACGTATGACTTTAAAGACACTGGCTCGGGCTATAACTATGATGATGACTACAGCTACGATGATAGTAGTATCTGGAGGAGTGGAACGCCGAAATATGACACAACACTAAGTACGGCGGGTCACCCGGCCGGTAAAGTGTGTTACGATTTACAAACTCAGTACGCATACGTTTATTAATAACCTCCAGGACCTCTTTAAACATATGCTACTTATGCTATAATTTAGCTAGTAATGATTCTGCTAGATAGGGTAACTAAAACTTACGGTAAAAACACCACGCCAGCACTGCAGCGTATTAGTTTGCATGTCGAGCCGAAAGAGTTTGTTATTCTTGTTGGTACCTCTGGTGCTGGTAAGTCTACGTTGCTAAAACTGCTCACTAGGGAAGAGAAGCCAACCAGTGGCAAGATTGTAGTTGGCGGCATTGATTACGATACGTTGAAAGATAAGCATATTCCTTTGCTTCGCCGTAAGATTGGCGTCGTGTTCCAAGACTTTAAATTATTGCCACAACGTACGGTATTTGAAAATATTGCTTTTGCCCTTGAAATTGCAGGCATGACTAATCGTGAGATTAAAACGACCGTACCAAAAGTTATTGAGCTAGTAGGTTTAGCTGGTAAAGAAAAATCATTTCCACATCAACTAAGTGGCGGTGAGCGCCAGCGCGTAGCAATCGCTCGTGCGGTAGTTCGCCAACCAAAAATTTTGATTGCTGATGAGCCTACCGGAAACTTAGACCCAAAGCATAGTTGGGATATCGTGCGTCTATTGGAAAAAATTAATCGTTACGGCACGACCGTCCTACTCACTACGCACAACGTAGAGATTGTGAACAAGTTGCAGCGCCGCGTAGTTACATTGGAGCACGGTAAAATAACGAGTGACCAGGCGCAGGGGAGCTATAGGCAGTAATGGCGGGTAAAAAAATGACATCAAAACAGTTCGCTCAGAGCAAACGAAAACGCCGCGAGTGGATTACGTTCGTACGGATGTGCCGATATGGTGTGAATAACTTTTCGCGTAATGCTTGGCTTACTGTAGCAGCTACTGCTGTTATGACGATCACGCTACTAATCGTATTTGCGACACTCTCGGCACGAAGCACACTGGCCAGCTCGGTTGAGGTTATTCGTAAGAATGTTGATATGTCGATATATGTAAAAACCGACACAAGTGACAAAGATGTCTCAAAAATCAGAAAAGGTCTCGAGGGGCTTAAGTCGGTAGAAGATGTTGAGTTTATCTCACCGGAAGAAGCACGGGCGCGCTACGCTCGAAAAAGTAGCATGGACGAGAGTACACTTAATGCGCTAAACGAAGCGACTAACAAAAATCCCGGTACATTCAATGTTCAACTTGTTAATATCGACGATACCACCGAACTAAAGGCTTTTGTCGATAAAGATAAGACAATTCAGGAAAATATTGATACAAATCGTCCGCCGTCATTTGCTGGTGATCGCAAAAGTGCAATCGAAGGAATCGCCAAGGGCGTGGTGTTCGCCGAACGCGTTGGCTTGATTGCCACAGTAGTATTCGTGGTTATTTCAGCACTCATCGTGTTTAACACTATTCGTATGGCAATCTTTAATCGTAAAGACGAAATCGAGATGATGAAGCTAATCGGGGCCGAAAAAAGTTTTATTCGTGGACCGTTTATCGTTGAAGCGGTGGTGTACGGATTTATCGCGGCCATTCTGGCAACGATATTGGGTGTGCTAGGATTACTTGGGTTAAAGGGGCGCTTGATCGGCGGCATTGAGCTACAGCCAACGATTGACTTCGTCCTGATGTATATCGGATTTGTGCTACTGGGCATGATCCTGCTTGGTGCGACAATTGGTGTTATTTCATCACTCCTCGCCACACGCAGATACTTGAAGATTTAAGATTATTTCTTTTAAGGGAATAGTATTGACTGCTTGTAGTGCTTATGCTAACGTGGGAAGTAGATGAAACTACGGTCCACCACACCATCATCCAAGACATTTAAGACGAGGGCATCTCTCGTCCTTGTTGCTATGGTGATGGCAGCAGCTGTACCACTCGCATATGCTAAGGTAGCAAATGCCGATGATTACGACGCGAAAATTGCTGCTTTGCAGCGCGAAATTGATAACTATCAGGCAGCGGCTCAAGATATGGCTGCTCAGGCGGATACATTACAAAAAAAGCTTGATGGTATTAAGAATGAGATGGCCCAGCTACAGACTCAAATTGACTTAAATCAAGCACGCTACGACCAGTTAATTGTTAAAATTGAAGACACAAAGAAAGAAATTGCCGCAAACCGCGATGCCCTTGGAGAAGTGATTGCTGATCTTTCAATCGAAGGTGATATCTCAACGCTGGAAATGTTAGCAAGCTCCAAGAATATTTCTGATTACGTCGACAAGCAAACCTACCAATCATCAATGCGTGATGAGCTGAAGGCGACTATCAAGCGAATCAATACCCTTAAGAAGGAACTTGAAAAGCAAAAGATTCAAGTTGAAACACTGTTGGCTAATCAAAAACGCGACCAAGCTGCGTTAGATGCTAAGCGCGCTGAACAACAAAAGCTAGTCGACGAAACTCGTGGACAAGAAGCTGCTTACCAAAATCTTAAGAATAAATCACAAGCTGAACAACAAGAAGTAATGGCTGCTCAGCAGGCCGCAATCCGCGCCGCTAGCGCGAATAACGGTGGTGTCCGATTTGTTGGTGGTGGCGACGGTGGCTACCCATGGGGCCCAAATAACTGCGCAATGTCTGGCATGTTCTCAACTGGAGGCGCCGATGGTAACGGTGGTGACGGATGGGGCTACGGCTGTCGTCAGTGTGCTAGTTACGCCGCTTGGAAAATCGGTCAGCGTACTGGTGTGATTCCAACCAACCTTGGTAACGCCAATAACTTCCCAGGTTCGCTATCCGGCCGACCACAGGGCTATACAGCTAAGGCCAACTCCGTAGGAGTAATCATGGACGGTGCTTACGGCCATGTCGTATGGGTAGAGACTGATCCAGATGCCGATGGATTTATCACGGTGAGCCAGTACAACGCTAATTACGGCGGCGGCTGGGGTAACTTCTCGCGAGTACGCGTACATCAATCAACCTACAATAAGTTCATTTATTACTAAAGATTAAGGTCAAAACTACACTAGCGCACCTAATATAAGGTGCGCTATACTTAATGCTAATGGATAAAAAGGTGCAACTTTCACGCGTCTATCTGGCAGCGATAGTGCTAGTAGTCTTGCTACTGGGCTTCGTGGCTGGTACACGCTCAAAAGAGATTTACGGCTTCGTTGGCCCGTTAGTGGGTGTGAAAATAGAAACAGGTACGCTGGAGGACAGCTCGCTCCAGGATGTCTACCAAACACTCAAAACTCACTACAATGGCAAGTTGAGCGATGACGACTTACTTGAAGGTGCAAAGCACGGCATGGTTGCGGCAGCTGGCGACCCGTATACAGTGTACTTCACGCCTAAAGAAGCAGAAGAGTTTAATAAAGAGCTCTCGGGCGACATTGGTGGTGGTATCGGAGCTGAAATAGGTGTACGTAATGGCCAACCGACGGTCTTGCGTACGCTCGAAGATCATCCTGCCCAGAAAGCTGGCCTGCATGCAGGTGACACGATTGTAGCTGTGAACGATTTACGAACCGATGGATGGACCGCTGATGAAGCGGTGAAAGAAATCCGTGGTGAAGAAGGTACGACCGTGAAAATTGCTATCAAGCGTGAAGAAGAAGTAAAAGAGTTTACTATAACCCGAGAAATTATAAGCAACCCTAGTGTATCAAGCAAACTTCAAGGCGATGTGGGAGTAATGACAATTAATCGTTTTGATTCAGACACGGTGAGCCTCGTGCGCAAAGAAGCTAACGGCTTGAAGGCTAAAGGTATGAAGAAGATTGTAGTCGATATGCGCGGAAATGGCGGCGGCTACCTAGATGCGGCACCTGGCGTTGCTGGTATGTGGCTCGAAGACAAATTAGTTGTGAGCGTAAAGGCCAATAACGGTGGTGAACAGAAGCTTATGAGTGAAGGTGACGCGGTATTAAAGGATGTGCCCACTGCTGTAGTGGTAAATGGCGGTTCTGCTAGCGCAACCGAAATCGTTACTGGGGCCTTGAAGCATTACAAAGTTGCCACGATTGTTGGTGAGAAAACCTACGGCAAAGGTACTGTTCAAGAACTTATTCCACTTGCAAATGATAGTATGCTAAAAGTAACAATCAAACGTTGGTACACTCCTTCTGGCGCCAATGTTACCAGTAAGGGCATTAAACCGAATGTAAAGGCTGGCCTGACACAAAAAGACCTCGATGCCGGCCATGATCCGCAACTAGAAGCAGCTATTAAGGCCGTAAACGGCCAGTAGTGGTTGTGCTTAGCTACAAAGCGGGGTAGAATAAAGGGCATATGGATAAGAAAAAAATCTTACTAGTAGAAGACGACACCGCACTGTCAGCTGTATACAAATCACGGCTTGACCTTGAGGGCTTTGACATTCGTGAAGTGAATAATGGTGAAGATGCCCTAAGTTCAGCGATTGAGTATAGGCCAGACCTTATCTTGCTCGATGCTATGATGCCAAAAATCAGTGGGTTTGATGTGCTAGATATTTTGCGCAATACTCCTGAAACAGCCGACATTCGTGTCATAATGCTTACTGCCTTGAGCCAGCCAAAGGATAAAGAACGCGCCGAAGACCTTGGCGTTGATGACTACTTAGTAAAGTCACAAGTTGTGATTGGCGATGTAGTGGAGCGGATTAAATTCCATCTTGGCATGCTAGACAACGATTCTCAATCAAACTAACAGTTTTATATTTTAGCATAAGCTTATTGACAAATAGGCAATTATTTGTTATTTTAATTTTATGGACCCTAAGTCACCAACTGGCTTTGAAACACAAAAATCAACCCCTGAAACAATAACTGTCATAGGTCGCGAAATGCCAAAAGCACGCGATATGTATGATTCGCTGTCGGACGATGAAGATATTCTAGTTTATTCCAACGCCGAATCATCCCTACGAAGAGGTCACGAGACGGCACTTGTGAGCGAGCGAGAGTTATTTGATGACTTATTAGACTTTTGCGACCGTTGCCGTAATTTACCGACCGAAGAAGGCGACGATGCCTTCGGCTATACAAGAGCTATTGCTAGTATTGACATGTTTCTTGATTCGATGACCTATCTTAGCAAAGAAATGTACGCTGAGGCTATACGAGGCTTGGCTGCTCGTCATTCTGAATGGTTATCTCGAGACCCTCAAAATCGACTGTTATTCGCTATCCCGGATTCACGTGTACAGAAATCGCAAGGCGCAGTAGCTCATGATGTGAGTAGCGAATTAGATCAATCTATAAGTAACCAAGCTTTAACTACATACGTAAGTCAAATCACCGCAGAAGAATTACTAGATAAAAACACAAAAGTTGTATTATGTGACGACTGGGTTGTGTCGGGTAACCATATAGCCAACGACCTCTCTCAGGTTCTGCAGCGTGCGCAGGCAGTAAATGTTAGTCCGCAGATGGTTCAAATAGAAGTTAATCTTTTACTAGCCCGTACGGACCAAATCAATGAGGGTATTCATACCATTCAACGTTTGCAAGAAGATTCTCCGCAATTAATGACAAATGAGCCGCAAATTGTTACATACTTCGAGGCGCCTGTTTCTAAGCAGCCGTTTGACGAACAAGCCTCGCCAACAGGTTCACATAGCGCTACTGACTATGGTTTTTCGGAAACTCTTTCTGCTATGTTAACGGTAGCAGCTAGGCAGGGTGTAGCAACGCGAATGCCATATATTGCTGAAATTATCCCAAAGTACAGCTCTGACTATAAAGATAAGCATATTGACAAATAAGCAATTTTTTGCTAATATATTGTTAGTAGTAAAACAAAACAAAAATCATGGTTGAACAAAAACTTGCATATAAACAACTTGAACTGGACCCCGCTCATAACGAGCAGGATCGACTAAAGATTGTACGAGCTTCCCATGAATTAAGCCACATGCTTCGGGCCAAAGGGATTGACCCGAATACGGTACTTTTGCGTGGTACATCACGAACCGAGCAAGTAACCGATGGTAGTGAATTTGACCAGACTGATAGCAAGAATCAGTTGTTTTTTGGGACGATTGAAGACACATTGCCACTTGGAATAGATACAAGTAGCCCTGAGGCTAATGAGCAAGCCGAAGAGGCTTGGATGGTTAATCCATTGAAATACGCCCTAGAACAGGGTGCATTACGTATTTACGATAGAGATAAAATTACAGTTGGTGACTATGAGCAGGACGAGCAATTTGGCACCGTTGTGGCGAGCATGCCCGTAGACGAAGCGCGTCGTGCTGAAAGGCCTTTTAGTGATTATAACGTTATTACAAACCCACCCTCTGCTCGAATGTCAGAGGAACAGTATGCTGGGTTTGATACTACAGATGTCGAACGAACGATACAGCAACTCAAAGAGGCCGGTATTCAGGTAGATAGCGGCATAGTGCGAATAGACGTTGTTGGCCAAACGGGTGACACAGTTGAAAGTCATTACTACAATACATCCACACAGAATAACGGTAATAATTTTGGTGATAGGATTAGTCGTGTTTTAGAAATCGGAAGGGAATATGAAGCTGGTGAAGATCCATATATTACTGAAGAGCTCGGTGATAGAGCGATTGAAGCCGTTGGTATCGAAACACCCGAGGAGGTAGCTCCTCTACATCTTAGCGAGGTCGAGGTTGTAGTCAGCGAATCTCATGAAAAACCAGCAATTTCTTCTAATCAGCTCAAAGATACGCTTGCCGCTTATAGCACACTCCGAACTTTGTTAGGTGAGAACCGCAAAGGCGGGGGGCTACTCGGCGATGCTCTAAAGGAGTATGCCGGGGCTGAAGCTAAAAATTCTCAATTACGCGAATTGCTTGATGCACAAAATGGTGATAAAGAGCTGCGGCAGCAAGCCCGCACCATACTGCGTAACCGACTTGAGCAACTAACCGGCCAAAACCCTCCCTTATTCGGCTACGATGTCGAGAATGATAATGAAAAAGCCGTGCCACAAAATTTTGATTATGATGAATCTAAGATGCTATCAAGGGATTACGTCGCAGCATTAGCGCTAGCCAAGCTTGATGGATCCTTTGATGTAAGCAAGGGTGAATTTTTCTCAGCTAAAACTGACGGTCAGCACCGAAAGGCAGCTGAATTATTGTTAAAGAGTTTTGCCGATGAGCGGATAGCGGATACACCTGAAGCGGATGATACGAACTTGGATGATGAGGCCGTACGTGAGCTTAATCAAGCGTATACTCAAAGCCGAGAAGCTTGGATAAATCAACTTATGAGTGCTACTCATGCAACTGAAATGGTGAGGGGTATAGTATTTCAGAATTTTCTTGAGACAAATGATGTTGAGCAGGGTGGTGAACAAATTGTGTCCCTGCTAACTGATATGGTGCACCAGCTAGAGTATTTTTCATCGAGAATCTTGCAGAGTGAAGTTGCCCAGCGAAATCCAGGCAAAGTTGAAGATGCTAATTACCGCGTTAGGCAATGGCAGGGTCAGCTTGATGAGCTAGCTAGCCGGATACGCGTTATATTTGTGGATACACTGAGAACTGATCAATCATTGGGAACGATAAATCAAATTCGTGCCTATCTCAATAGAGACTGGGATCAAATCGCGGAGGGGTATAATAAAATCCGCTCCGAGCTTATGGCGACGGAACGGATCCTGTAGAAGGCTGCTTAAAAATGCTTTATTGGACGCTGACTTGCGTACGTGGGGCTGTTTTGCCAGTAAAACGACGAGTCTTTACCTTAGAAAAGGTGACTACACCTTCTTTTGCAGCATGAATAGTAAAGTTGCGGCTCATGAATGTACCAGGGCCGGCTACTTTGGTGCTACCAGTTTGACGTACAAGAACTTCACCAGTGTTTACTTTCTGGCCACCAAAACGCTTTACACCAAGACGTGCACCTGCGTTGTTGTGGATGTTTTTGCTCGAGCCACCAGCTTTAACGTGTGACATAGCTTCTCCTTAAAATTATTGAAACAATCTAAGTAATTGTAGCAAAATTACAGAGGTATTGCAATAGGCCTAATGGCCAAGAGGATGGTATTGCAAAGAAGCAAGAGTCGCTGCTGCAATTTTTCGCAACTTTTTGCTGGCATCTATGGGCACTTTTTCGCGTTTGTGAAGCCCTGCAGGCTTATCCCAGCCAGCGATTGCCGTTTGATGGTGCGCTTTTATCTGAGCGGCGTGGCTATAATTAGACACCTCTTCGCAATCGATTTGAGAGGGGAGAGGGATAGGTACGAATTCATGACGTCCTGCCATTATGCAAATATTATAGCAAAAATATGCAATTGTGTCAATGGCTACTTGCGTTTGAGCAGAAGAAGCTGGCGAGCAACTATTTGATCTTCGCGGTAGTAAATAAGCTTTTTAGAGTCAACATTTTGCAGTTCCTGCCACTCATAGCCAAGTGTTTCAAGCTTTTTAATAGTGGAGAGAAAGGTGAACCAGCCATTTTTGTCACGCCAAGCAGGAACCGCCAAACACAGTGGCGTGCCGGGCCTGGTTTGGTCGGCAAGATTTTTCAGGAACTTCTCGGTGATTTCATCAACAATTCTACGGACTTTCTCGAGTTTATCGGGGGCTGGCGGTGCGCTGAAAGGTTGGCCAAGGTAGGTTTCGGCTACAATGGCGTCAATCGGCAGTTGCCACTGGTGCTCGATAGCATCACCGGCTTCAATTTCTACAGAATTAATAGAGTGTTTGGCGGCGAGCCACTGCATATTAAGACGTGAATAATCAACCATCTTCTCGGCCAGGTCGGTACCGTATACGTTAAATCCAAGCAGGGCGGCTTCTTGTAGGACTACACCAGTGCCACAGAACGGGTCGAGAATAGTTGGTAATTTTCTACTTGTCGCTTTATCATCAGCCACTGGCAATAATTGACCTGTTGGGTCAACGTTTTGCTTGGCGGATGACGACAGCGACGACTCTGCGACGGCAGAATGATCTATTCCTGACAAATTTATCATCATTAACGCTAGTTTAGGTGGCAACATGCCAACAAAGGCGTCACGTTTCGGACGGCCTTGGTCGCGAGCGGCGAGCGCGGTAATATTCTGCGTACCGGTACTTTCGGCCACGACTACGCTTTTTTGACCGTACACAATCAGCAACTCAATCTTATTTGGCGATAGGCCCAACTTATTATGGTGTGAGGTCGCGGTAGACAGCGCTGCGGCGTCGTTAGGAATTAAGCGTACCGAGCGACCTTGTTTTTTTAACGCTTGTTTCAGGGCAAGGCCGGTACGCTGGACATCACGCGGGTGAACAGTCTGGCCATACACGCTGATTCCTACAGTTAACTTGCCGTCGCCTTTAAGTGTTTTTACATAACGTTGTACTATGTCGCGTGATAACCTGGCCCAGTCAGCGCGGTCGAGTTCGGCAATTACATTACCTGCCTTCACAGCTCCGCCTAATGTTTGGATATCAAAAGCATCAGTTGTGACTAGCGCGGCTAAATCACTGTATGGTTGTACGTTGACTGAACCAAACCTTTGTTCAAGTTCGGCGATACTGAGTTCGGGCTGGCGCCCCAAGAGACTAATAATCTTCACACTCTTAGTATACAGGTTGCGGTATAATCAGTAGTAATGTCAGTGAAGCAAATTATCAGTTGGGTAACACTAGGGTTGGTGGCTTTGATTCTTATTTTGTCACGCCATGAATTAGAAAAGGCCTGGGACCTATTGTGGAAGGTTAATTTATGGGTATTGGTGCTTCTATTGCCGCTCATGTTGTTTAGTTTCTTCGCAGCTGCCGAAATGATGTTCTCGTACCTACGTGCGAAAGGTGGTGTTAAAAAAATACCGATATTAGAACGCGCCCGGATGGCAATGGAGCTTAATTTCGTAAACCATACCTTGCCATCGGGTGGTGTAAGTGGTATCTCGTACATGACGTGGCGGCTTGGCAAGTTGGGCGTAACGCCAGGTAAGGCTACCTCGGCACAAGTGGTTCGGTATGTAGCCGGGTTTATAGCCGCAGCCATACTTATAGCCATATCGGTATTAGTGGTGACACTAGATGGCGAGATTAACCGTTGGATAATTTTAGTCAGCTCTGGCATCGTAACATTCATGATCTTGAGTACGATTGGTTTGATTTTTCTGGTGAGCAGCCGAGCTCGCATGCGCCTCTTCGCTGATTGGGTAGCTAAGACGGCGAATGGCATCACTAGCAAGGTTACTAGGGGAAAGAAGCGAGTGTTAATACATGAACAGAAAGTATTTACCTTTTTTGAAGATATTCACGATGATTATATAGAGTTAAAAAAAGATTACCGTGTGTTACTCAAGCCGATACTTTGGGCCATAGCCTTCACGGCGGCTGACGCTATGCTATTTATCGTCACATTTTGGGCACTTGGAACTCCGGTTAACCCAGCGCCGATTATAATTGCCTATGTACTTGCGAGCGTGGCGGGATTTATTGTGGTTACCCCTGGGGGTGCTGGTGCGTATGAAGCCATAATGGTAGGATTCTTAGCTACGGCTGGCATTTCGTCATCGGCTTCGCTCGCGGCAATCGTACTTACGCGGGTGATAATTCTACTGGTAACAATCGCTGTTGGCTACTTGTTTTATGAAGATGCGTTGAGGAGATATGGAAAAAAACGATTTAAGACTCAGCGTTAGCGATTTCGTAGGGCTAGTTAACCAGGCTTTCGACTATGCCATGCCAAGCGTGGTAATCGTAGGTGAAGTTTCTGGCCTTTCGGTCCGACAGGGTAAGTGGGTGAGGTTCAAGCTGAAGGATGAAGTGAGCTCGGTTGATTTTTTTGGCTCAATCTACCAGATGACGACACCACTCGAGGATGGCATGATAGTCGCAGTACAGGGACGCCCCCGCTTGAGTGATAAGTGGGGCTTCAGTGTCAGTATGCAGTCTGTGCAGGCGGTAGGAGAAGGCAGTATTAAGCGCAGCTTTGAACTCCTGAAGAAAAAGCTCGAAGCCGAAGGCTTATTTGACGAATCGAGGAAGCGCCGATTACCAGATTTGCCCACGTATGTTGGGGTGATCAGCAGTACGGAAGCTGCCGGTTATATAGACTTTACAAAGATTCTCAACAACAGATGGGGTGGCATGAAGGTTGAAGTGGCTCGAACGTTGGTACAAGGTGTGCGAGCGCCGGGCCAAATTATTCGAGCGATTGAGTATTTCAATACGTTAGGCGAACCACCCGAGGTACTTGTTATCGTGCGCGGTGGTGGCGACGCCGATGACTTAGCGGCCTTTAATGATGAAGCGCTGGTGCGAGCAATTGCAGCCAGTCGAATTCCGACGTTGGTGGGCGTAGGGCACGAGATAGACACGACCCTAGCTGACTTAGCGGCAGATGTGCGTGCGGCGACGCCGAGTAACGCAGCCCAGATTCTCGTTCCGGATAAACGTGAATTAATTGAACGGTCTTGGAATATCGTACGAGCAATCGTGTCGAACCTCGAGCGACATCGGCTTGACTATGAACGGGAGGTCGAAGGTTTGATAAGTGGTGCTGAACAGGCAATGACATACGCTTTGCAGCGCTATAAAGACGAGGTGGCGCAAACACTGCGACTCCTCAAAGAGTATGACCCGCAAACGGTCTTGGCGCGAGGCTATGCGTTGGTGCGCGGCAAGGTAGAGCCAGGCGGGACGGTAGAAATCGAAAGAATAAGTGATGTGATTGAAGCGGAGGTGCGAAATGTCAAACAAAAGTAAGACGATCGAAGAGAAAATGACTGAGCTGCGCGAAGCAGCCGCTTGGTTTGAAGGTGAGGATTTTTCACTCAGCACTGCCAGTGATAAGTTTAAGGATGCTACGAAGCTGGCGGCGGACATCGAACATGATTTGAAGAATCTTGAGAATCAAATTACCGTCTTAAAGCAATCGTTCGAGGAAGCGTGATTACACTACTGCTCGTAGGCGGCGCAGTAGTTGCGTTGTTTGGCTTTGTAGTGGCGTTTGGAGCGCCGTACGTGCCGAGCCTTCGTAATGAAGTGCGAAGGGCATTTAATGAGCTGTATGCGCTTAATAGTGGCGATGTGGTGGTTGATCTTGGATCGGGCGATGGGACGGTGCTTTTAGAAGCCAGCCAAAAAGGTGCTAGTGGTTTTGGTATAGAGCTAAATCCACTTTTAGTATTTGTTTCAAGATTACGACTACATGGGCGCGCCAAAATTACACTTGGTAATATGTGGCTCGTCAGATTACCAGCAAATGTCAGTTTAGTGTACGTGTTTGCGGTATCAAGAGATACCAAGCGGCTAGAGCGGTACATGCAAAAAGAGGCTAATCGTCTTGGGAAAGAGGTGTGGCTGATGACATTTGGCGCTACGCTACCAACTATAAAACCAGTGCGGGTGCGTAAAGCGCACAGCCTATATACATTTAAGCCTTTGCAGGCTGATTAAGCTTACGGTATAATGCGCTACATGAACCAATCGTCTCACCATATGTCTACCGGAGCCTTGATAACAATAATTTTACTTGGCGTCTTTACGGTCGCATTCGCCGGACTTTCAGTGTGGGCACTGATTAGCTATATGGATCAGAAGAATAATGTCGACGAAAAAGTTGAGCGAGCGGTAGCTACCGCAGAGAAAGAGCAAGCCGATAAGTTAGAGGCTGAGTTTATTGAACGAGAAAAAGAGCCTAGGACGAGTTTTTCTGGGCCCAGCGATTTTGGTACGCTTAGCTTTAAGTATCCAAAAACTTGGAGTGTGTATGTTGATAACGATGGTAGGTCAGGTGCGGGCTACCTGGCATACTTCAGCCCTGGCCAAGTACCTTCAACCAAGTCTACTGCTTCACGGTATGCACTTCGGGCAACAATCGTAAACGATGACTATGATGATATTTTGCGTGGATTTGAAGCCCGCGTGAAAAAAGGTGATCTTAAGACTTCAACTGTAAAAGCCCTCAATGACGAAACAGGTACGCGCTTAGATGGTAGTTTTTCAACCGACCTTAGGGGCGCGGCAGTCATCTTTAAGATTCGTGACAAAACAGCAGTAGTGCGTACGGATGCTAATACCTTCATCGAAGATTTTGACACACTTGTTAAAACAATCAACTTCGTACAGTAGAAGATTTTTTACGCCTGGCCTGTTACACTAGTAGTAATGAGCCTGAGGGGGAATCAGAACCAAGATGGTGGGGGAGAAGCCGGTGTATCTGCGACTGGTATTGCCGCGCATGAACTAAAATCACCCCTCGTGCTACTTCGACAATTAGCGTTAGAGTTGGCTGGTGATTCGTTGACTGACGCAGAGCGACGCAGTATTGCTGAGCAGATGACTTTAGTGAGCGAACGTGCATTACGCTTAACGAGCGATTTAACGCGGGCTGAATCACCGCAATTACATTTATTCAGTCTTGAACCTGTCAATCCGCTTGATATCACCAAGGATGTCCGACTTGAACTCCAAAGTTTATACAAGGCACAGGGACGAACTCTAAGCGTAAAGCGGATTCATCACTTGCCGCCAGTCATTGCCAACCGCGACCTTTTGCGGCGTATTCTGCTTAATTTTGCCGATAATGCGCTGCACTACACTGATATCGAAGGCGTGGTAGAGCTGCAAGCTCAACTCATTAATGAGCGCTCGGTGGTACGACTGAGTGTACGTGACTACGGGCCATATATCCCTATGAAACAGTGGCGAAAACTTACGCAAAACCTGACTGACGTGAAAATAGTTCATCAGCGGCCGCTTAGCAGTGGGCTGGGTTTGTATATATCTAATGAGTTCGCCAAAGCCATGGATGGCAGAATCGGCGCAATCAGGCACCAAGACGGCGCATCATTTTATGTAGAATTACCGGTTTCGCACCAGCTAGCATTGTTATGAGCGAGCGCGTTGTAGTTGTTGAGGATGATATATGGCTTGCGGAGCACTATATGCGTGTACTTCGACGCGAAGGCTACGAAGTGTATCATGCGCCTCATGCCATCGGTGCAATTGAAGCCATTGATCAAGTGAGGCCACATGTCATCCTACTGGATGTACTTTTGGCGGGCACTACGGCGCTGGTTCTTTTGCACGAGCTTCAATCACATGTCGACTTAGCGAAGATACCAATTGTACTGGCTACGAATTTGGCAGACCAAATTGATATTGAAGATGTAAAAAGCTATGGGGTGCGGCGTATGTTAGACAAAGCCACCATGCACCCAGAAGATATTGCCGCGGCAATTCGCGGAGCTATGTTGTGAAATCGGTTCGCACCAAGGCGATCGTGCTGCGACGAACAAATTATGGTGAGGCCGATAGAATTATTCAACTGCTTACGCCCGAGCAGGGTGTAGTGAGTGTCATGGCAAAAGGTGTTCGTAAAGAACGAAGCCGTCTTGCTGGCGGCATCGAACTGTTTGCAAGCTGCGATATAACGATAGGGAGTGGCAGGGGTGAGCTTGGTATTCTTACGGCCGCCAGGCTAGATAAGTTTTATTCGCATATCATGACGGATTACGATAGGCTTCAGTTTGGCTACGATGCCATAAAGCAGGTAGCAAAAGCAGCTGGCTTGATGGATGAGCCAGCATTTTTTGATCTACTTGAACAAACTTTTGAATCACTCGATAATAGTTCAATCGAAGTCAATTTTATAAAAAGCTGGTTTTGGTTGCAGTTGGCAATTCTAATGGGAGTGGGCCTCAACCTTAGTACCGATACGAACGGTATGAAACTAGTTGAAGACGCCAGCTACAACTTTTCGGAATCAGACAGTGCTTTTGTGTTCCATGAAGACGGCAGGTTTACGAGCGACCATATTAAGTTGCTGCGTATCCTGAGCGCCCAGCCTCCGCGTGTAGCCTCGCATGTAAAGGGTGCCACAGCATTAATTGGCGATTGTTTATGGGTGGCCGAACGCACCGTGGCACATTAATACTTAGCGGCGACGGGTAAGCTGATCGACGATATTTCGTGGCATGTCTTGCCTGTATGCTTGGGTATAGGTATTTACAATGGCATCGGTGCAGGCATTAAAATAATCTGCCTTGGCTTGGTTGCCCATGGCATACGGACAGCCTTTACCTATGCTGGCCTCGGTAATAGGGAACCCTTCTTGGATGAGGAGACCGTTTTCATTAAGAGCAAATCCTGTGTTTTGCCGACGATAATTTTTAGCTAGTTTATCAAAAACATAGGAACGGAGTGTTTTACTTGCAAACAGCAAAGTCTGGTGTGTTTGCTCAGAAGTCAGCAGACGTTCGGCTTCATCGGGACTCGTGTCGGCCACAGCACGAGCAGTGATGTCACCAATTCCTAAATAAGCAGCAAATACAAGCTGCTTCGGTGCGCTGTCGCCCTCTAGTTGAAGGTTTTCTGCTGCTATGGATGAGGCAGTGAGCGCTATATTACTGATTCGTTTTGAACGCTTTAGTACGGTATCAATATCAGTAGCATTAATCGCATCAAAAAACTCCACACCCCGTTCCATAAGGGGCTTTAAAGGCATAGGTTTACCGAAGGTGCGCGGTGTATGCGTCATATATATATTATAGCACAAAAATGCTAAAATGTCTATCAGTTAAGAGATGAGTAAGAGGAAAAACTGAAAGTACGCTGATTCTGGTATACTAACAGTAATGATAAATAGCACGAAGTACATCGTTGGAACAGTTCGCGGGCGAGGCGTTGGCCTGTAGTTAATTTTTACCCAACTCAATAAGTACTTAACTGGAGCAAAATGCTATGAACGAAGATTTAAAACTTGAAGATATCGTAAGCCTAGCCAAGCGGCGTGGCTTTATTTACCAAGGTAGTGATGTGTATGGTGGGTTAAGCGGAACCTGGGACTACGGCCCACTTGGCGTCAGCTTAAAGCGAAATATCATGAACCTTTGGTGGCGCATGTTTGTAGACGAGCGCGATGACATGTATGGTGTTGACGCGGCGATTCTGATGAACCAAAAAGTGTGGCAGGCAAGTGGACACGTAGATACGTTCACCGACCCGCTAGTTGAATGTAGCAACTGTAAAGGCCGTTTCCGTGCGGATAAATTGGATGACCCGAATAAATGCCCAACTTGCGGTAAAGAGGGTACGTTTGGCGAACCGATTCAATTTAATATGATGTTCCAAACTGTTGTCGGACCTAATTTTAAGTCTGTGAAAGGCGAGAATTACGACAAAATTAAGGCGGATGTAAAGTTCATATCAAAGTCTGGCAATTCAACTAATGTTGTTGTTCCAGAAACTGACCAATTGGATGCCGCAATGTTTTTTAGTAAGAGTGCTACAAGCTATCTTCGTCCCGAAACTGCACAAGGTATTTTTACGAATTACAAAAATGTTGTAGACAATTTTTATCCAGATTTACCATTTGGTATTGCCCAACAGGGTAAAGCATTCCGGAATGAAATCAGCCCGCGAGACTTCGTGTTCCGCAGCCGCGAATTCGAGCAAATGGAAATTGAATACTTTGTGCACCCAGAAAAATGGGAAGAAGCGTTTGAGCACTGGGTAGAAAAGTGTAAAGAGTGGTTCAATGCATTGGGACTGCCAGCTGATAAAGTACATGAACTTGAAGTGCCAGAAGATGACCGCGCACACTATAGCAAGCGCACAATCGACTTTGAATTTGATTATCCAATTGGTCGTGAAGAGCTAATGGGATTAGCATACCGAACCGACTTTGACTTGATGAATATTCAAGACAACGCTAAGAAGTCGATGGAGTACCAAGTAAAGGGAACCAACGAGAAGTTCGTACCGCACGTAATCGAGCCAAGCTTCGGTGTAGAACGCGCGCTTATGGCCGTACTGGTAAGCGCGTACCGCGAAGACGAGCAAAATGGTGAAAAGCGCATTTACTTGGCTTTGCCAGAACACCTAGCGCCAGTAAAATACGCCGTATCACCGCTGCTCAAGAACAAACCAGAGCTGGTAGAAAAAGCCCGCGAAGTGTATAAAAAACTTGCTAAAGAAAACCCCGGCCGCGTTATGTGGGACGACAACGGGAACATTGGTAAGCGCTACCGCCGCCAAGATGAAATCGGTACGCCATACTGTGTGGTGATTGATTTTGAAACCATCGAGGGTGACGGCACAGTAACTGTGCGTAGCCGGGATACGACTGAACAAATCCGTAAATCAGTAGACCAAATTTAGGAAAGAAAATGGCAGGTAAGAACAAACACCCGATTCCACCACGCGGGTTCGTTCGTGGCGTGGGGGTGATTTTGCTAGCGTTTGATATTTTACTTATGACCTTGGCTGTTATGAACTTCAACGCATTAGGCTGGATGGCTTATGTGATTTTCTTCGGAAGTTTGGCTACTATTTATTTCCCAATTAAAGCAATTAAAACTGGTAATCCTGAATGGGTGTTGCTGGATTTAATAATTCCCAGTTGATTAAATTAAAAGCAAAGGAGGGCAGTGTGAAGAAGGAGATTATAGCCGAGGGAGTAGACGCAGTTCCGGGAATTTTATCTCAGGCGATTGATACCGGTAGTTTAGTGTTTGTTTCTGGTCAGATTTCGATTACTAATGACGGCGTAGTGTTAGCAGGTAGCGTAGAAGAGAAAATCGCACAAATTATGTCGAATATCTCAGCAATTTTGGGCGCGGCAGACCTAAGCCTTGATTCAATCGTGAAAGCAACCGTATATGTAACAGATCTCGCCCAAATGCCCGACCTGAATAAGTTTTATCCAACGTATTTCAGCGCGCCGTATCCAGCTCGTGAAGCGATTTGCGTAAAAGAGCTACCGCTTGGCGCAACGATTGAAATTAGTGTGATTGCAGCTCGGTAGTTATGATTGACCAAAACTGGGTATTCTTAGCCGTCGCAATCAACCTAGTTGGGGCGATTGTTTATGCATATAGCGTAGTAAAAGGGAATACGCGGCCAAACCGTGTAACATGGTTTATTCTGTCGTTCGCGCCGCTACTTGCTTTTGCTGGCATGATAGCGCAGGGTGTGAGTTTTAAAGAAAGTGTATTTACGCTTGAAACGGCAATTAGTCCACTTATTATTTTTATTAGTACATTCTTTGCGAAGCAGCCAAAGTGGGAGATTACGCGGTTTGATTTAACGTGCGGCGTGTTATCGATTATTGGCTTTATTCTATGGATTGCATTCAAAGAGGCGAATATTGCTATTGTATTTGGTTTGCTGGCGGATGGCCTGGCATTTCTACCAACATTAGTAAAAGCGTTCAAATTCCCGGAAACCGAAAGCCCTTGGGCATTCATGATGGGGTGCGTAGCCGCATTGATTGCACTTGCCATAGTGGATACTTATGACTTCAAGCACCTGGCATTTCCGCTATATATTCTATTGGCAGACTTAATAGCGGTTCTGTTTATTTACTTCAAATTAGGTAAGCTCATTATGGAAGACAAGAAGCTGCCCAAAAATAAAATAACGGCTTAGGCGACGGTATTGAATATATAGAGTAATTATTCTATAATATAGATATGACAGGTCGTCAAAAAGAGGGTGCGCCAATGGGCGCATTTTTAGATGCCGAAGAGGCTATTAACGTTGGGAATGAACTCCGCGATTATTTTGATATATATGGCCGACGGCTAGCGGCTACGGCGCTTAACGCAACGCATCAACAAGATTTGATAGATATTTCTTCAGGTATTAAAAAAGTAACTGAGGGTATTGAAGAAATAATAGATGATTTAAGAGACAAAGATCCTTTTGGTTCAGAGGAATCGTATTGGACGACATTTCGACTTTTTTGCATTGAAAAAAATCGGGGTCAGATATTTACGCTGGCTGATATAACACGTTATCTTGCTAGAACATACGATATGACTCAAGAGAAGCCGGAAACCATTGCCGAAGCACTAGGTGAATGGATGGACGACTTTGAACAGGACGCTTTTAGTAAATTTGGCATAAAAGGACGGCTTGTAAAGCTGGCAGAAGATCAATTTACATTTGCCTTAGTTAATCAAACCGACGAGTACACTGTTCCTAAGAAGCGACATCCTAAAGTAAGTACACACAAAAGAAGCTATGACATAGATAGTACCGAGGTTACCAAAGAGCTAGTAGTTGACCCGCAAGTTATGGCATTTGTTCTAGCGCAACTAGAACAAGGGCCTATTAAGCAACCTGTCTTAAGACGAATGTTGAAAGAGCGCTTTCCGGAAATCAAGGATGACGGTACGCTTTCGTTATTGAATGCCATCACACAAACAGAGGCTATCTATAAGTTCAAGCCAACTCAAAGCGGTTCAGCTGTTTACGCACTTGAGCCATTTGAGCCTATGGACTATAGGCAAGGAAAAGTAGATCAAGAAAATCGACAAGAACCGGAAGAGCTTAACATTGAGATGGGCGTAACTATACTGGCTGAGCTTGCAAATGTGAAAGAGCATTTACGCAAGCTCGAACCTGTAGAACTCTGGAGGCGGATTAATCGAAGTACTATGATGCCTACGAAGGCAGAAACTGCTGCGATTAAACGGGCTGCTCGATTGATGAGCCGTCTGGGTATTACAGAGGCGGGAGAGGCAAAGAAAGGAACTGGCTCTGCTCCACGATCGGGTGGTGGAACGAATCTTCGCGGCCAAAGATCAAAGAAAACACGTGCATTCAAAATAGGACTTGTCTCGTATGAGGTAAAAGCCGAAATTAAGCAACTCATGCAACAAAGAGGAAACAATCTCGATGCGTGGCTTGAAGAAAAATGGCAGGCTCACCAGATTCAGGTGAGTGATAAGAACCAGCACTGACGCGATTAATGTTGTTCGTGTGACGAAGTTTGTAGCCCGACTCCTCTCGGATCAGGGCCAGCAATATTAAAGTATGTATTTTATAAATATGCAATGTATTTAAGATGCAAGCCTATGCTTTATACTATGAACATGAAACCACGATTATACTTTCAGCAGAAGATTACCGCGTTTGTAAACAAATATAAAGTTTTAACCGTAACCGAGGCAGGCGAGCCTGCGAATATGATTGCTATGGCCCAGCAGAAACGCTTGGCGTTCAAAGAAAAAGTAACGTTCTACACGGATGAAAAGCAGACCCAACCAAGTTTTACTTTTCGTGCCGAAAAGGTAATGGATATTCATGGGCGTTATTTCGTAGAAGATATGAACGGACAACTTGGCGGCAGTTTTCGGAAACTATTTGGTGAATCACTGGTTGTAAGTACATGGCGGCTAATGGACGCAAATGGCAACGAGCTGCTTGAAGTAAAAGAGAGTAATGCTACATTAGCAGTACTTCGCCGCTACGGTGGCTGGATACCTATCGTTGGTGACATTATTGAGCTTGTAACCCTATTCTTGAAATACCATTTTGTAGTGGTTGACCTGTCGACGAATCAAATTGTAGGAAAGTACGAGAAAACAACGCTGTTTCGTGACCATTACAGGTTCAGTCTGACCGATGAAGCCTACGCCAAGCTGCCTTGGCAGGTATTTGCCGCAGTGGGCGTTGGGTTAGACGCACTGCAGTCAAGGTAAGTCCACGAAATGGCCGGGCAAGTTAGAAAAATAGATTATTCTCCACTGAGTCAGCCAGTGACGGAGGCGGATGTTGCTGCCTATAGACAGTATCAGTATGCTAGCCCAGCGGGCGTACAGGCAAATAACTCTAAAAAAGCGAACAACGTATTGTACGTCGTATTAGGGTTTTTTGCTTTAGTTATTGTGGTTTTTTCACTTCTGGGTCTATTTCTGGATGGTAACCCGGGAGGAATACTTTGGATTATTGTTGCCGGTGTAATGGCATGGGGAATATATATGTTCACCGTGGCGGATACAAAAAGGTTAGCAAAACTATACAAATTTGCAGTAAAAAATAACATTGTTCTAAAACTTGGCGTACTGAATCATGAACTGGACGGAATTATATTTCACCTAGGCAGAGACAAAAAAATTAGTGAGGCATATAGGTTCGACAACGGATCGGAAATAGGAAACTATCAGTATACGACAGGTAGCGGTAAAAACCAGACAACGACTGAGTGGGGATATGTGCGCGTACCGCTTGCAAGAAGCCTCCCCAATATGGTGCTTGACGCAAAGAGTAATAATTTAATGGGCAGTATATCTAATTTGCCTGTTTCTTTGGGTAAAAACACAAAGCTGAAATTAGAAGGTGACTTTAATAATTACTTTGATTTATATGTTCCGAGTGAGTACGAAAGAGACGCATTGTATATTTTTACACCCGACGTTATGCAGGCACTTGTTGATTCCGGGGCATCATACGATATGGAAGTAATAGATAATTCACTTATGATATACCGTCGTCTCCGATTTGATTTAACATCCGCCGTGGAACTGGCACAGACGTTTTCGATTGTTAATTTGCTCGCGGATGAGGTGAGGGACCAATCGAATTATTATGCAGATGAGCGCGTGGCCAGTAGGGCGGACAATAGGGTATCTGAGCCTGGTAAGCGATTAAAAAGTGGCGTAGGAAAAACTGCCGGTATAATTGCCGCGGTTCTTTTTATTATCATATTTTCTTTCCAGGTGTTTCCGGTTATATCTACTGTAATAGAAATTTTTTGGGGAAGGAATTAGTTAATGAAAGATGCTAATAATAAGACCACGACAACTCTTTCGATAATTGTAGCGATAATTATTTGTGCGGCGGGCATAGCCTTGGCCGTATATGCCATAGCGTTAAATCCATCGCATTCAGAAACAGGGGCAAAAACTGAATCACCACATGGTCGTACAACTCATGAAAGTAATAGAAAGGATGCTCCATTAGCAACCGATATCGCGGAGGCGGCAATCGCAATCAAGTACGGTAACGAGGGCTTCGCACAGCCAATTTACGAAGTTAATTCCGGTGAGTTGGTTCGTGTGGAAAACAATTCTGATAGGGAAATGTATTTTGCCGCGGGTGAGCACGAGCACCATGATGTAGATTCATCCGTAGACCTAGGTGTAATCGAGCCAGGTAAGTTTTCTGTTTTTAAGGCGCCGCAGGCAGGTACATATTTGTTTCATAATCACGATAATGATAGTCACACGGGCCAGCTAATTGTTCGGTAATTTGTTACAATAATTACTAAGAACATAACGAAAAGGAAACATGGAAGATACTCCGAACACGACCGATACAACAGATATTTTTTTGTGGGCAAACCAAACAGATGCGGTAAAAAACGATTTAACGCTTGAGCTGTTTTTATTTAGTAAAAACTACACACCTTATGAGGTGAGTTTGTCAAAGTCACTTGAATCACAAGCTAAAGCGATGTTTATTTATGACCTTGTGAACACTGTAAACTTTGGTGCTGGAACTGGTATGAGCGTGCGCGATTTCGAACTATCTGAAGCCGAAGAAAACGTGCTTTTGCGTACGGATTTAGAAAAAGTTGGCCGTGCCGAGACCTTGATCCACCTAATTGAAAAAGAACGTAACGACATCGTGCAATTTTCCGAAACGGAGCATGAGTTCAAACGTATTAAGGGCATTATCCTCAAAGCTACGCGACCAGATGGTAAGTATTTTTATGTAGCTAAATCCGTGCAGCAAAGTAATGTATTGCCAGGTGCGGTTAGTTGGCAGCTAAGTGGAGGCACATTTGCACCGTTCGAGCCAGAGTTAGGGGTGAAGCTTCCAAGTGATAACCAGGTGTTGGTAGTTGACGGTAATATATTTGTGTTTAATCAGCCAAAGTTCGAAAAACTATTTCAGTATGAGTATAAAAAGCAGTTGCTAGCTGAAAAAAAAGTAGAAGAGATTTTAAATACATATAAACTCAGTTTGCCTGACGGAATGGATCTGCAGTCATTGGTGCGTGACAAGCCGGGCGTTGTAAGTAAGCTACAGAAATTAGAAGTGGGTGGCATTACGCAAGACCAAGCGATTGATTATGCTGATACGATGCAACTTGATTTAATGACGGATGATAAACAGGCTATTATTATCATGGATGGCCGTGACCTTGATATGTTCGTGAACTTGATTAATGAGGATTACATTACGAGCGAACTGACCGGCAAGCGATATGTGATTAAAAGTAAGAAGCTGCTTGATGAGCCAGAAGGCGAGCCACCAAGGGGCTAGGTCATCAGTTTGTTGTTCTGCCACTCCAGTAGGGAGTGTTAGTCCCGGAACCTCCAACCGTAACACTTCCACATTTTAGACCCGGAGAACCTGCTATGGCTGGCTTCCCGGGTGCTTCAATCTTTAACACATATACTCTACCAAGATTTACGTCACACCCGAATTGACCGGCCGGATATAGGTAGTAAGTATAACTGGTAAAAGTTGACTCTGGTCCCATGGCGCCTTGAGGGGCGTCGTTGACTGGATCAACGGGAACACTTGTTAATATTCCTTCAGTTTTTAGAGCTTGCAAAAAGCCACTTGCGTTCGCTGCACTTCGCTCCCAGCCTCCTGAGCTATTCGGTACCACTTCAGGATAGTAGCCTTTTTGAGCCTTGTACATCTCTAATGCCTTTGTGATAGTCTCCATATCATTGAGCCTCCGGGTGCTGATTGAGCGATCATTGATTCCGCTGTAAGCGACAATAGTTATGGCTGCGAGGATGGCAATAACCACAATTACAATCAGAAGTTCAACAATAGTAAAGCCGCGACTACCAGATGTAAACATAAGCAGATTATACCACGGTAAAAGGGAGGGCAGGAGAATACTTGCATAAAACAATAAAATGGTGTATAATACCCCCCACTAACATTATGAGCGAACAATTACAACTATCCGTAAAAGATGATCCTGATCCCTTACCGGGTGAAACCACACACGAGAACCTCACAACACGCGACGATATCGTCGATCTCTCGAATTATACAAGTAATATCCTAGATGACCCCAAGCGGGCAACCGGCGTACAAACTGAACGACGAGCCCTTGGCAATGGTGGTACGCTAGAGCGCCACATAGGCGATGGTTCTTGGGTATTTACTTATAAAGATGCACATGAGGGCCAAAAGTACTCATGGCGGTTAACTGACAGTAGTTCAGTTTGGGCTAAGAAGTTTACTAAATCTGCGGATGAAGTGCGCAAACAAATTGAATCTGCATTCGTAGAAGATGAACGGAATGCTGTTGAGGCTCAACCAGAATCTGCGCGCCCTCGCCAAAAGCGTATTTTAGGAATGTTCGCTTCTCGTCGAGCTCGCCCCTGATGCTATACTATGAATAGATGAATCAACGCTTGGCGCTAGCTATTATGAATGAGGGGCATTCAGTCTTTTTGACTGGCCCTGCTGGTAGTGGTAAGACATATGTTTTGAATCAGTTTATTAAGTTGATGAAGCATGAAGGGAAACATGTGAGTGTAACTGCTACCACTGGATTGGCAGCATCACATCTTGGTGGCAGTACGATTCATAGCTGGAGTGGCATTGGTGTGCGCGACGAAATCGGTATGCACTTCGTGGATAATTTAAGCAAAACCCGGCGTGAAATTATTGAGAAAACGGATGTGTTAATACTCGATGAAGTTTCGATGATGCATGACTTCCGTTTGGATATGGTTGACCAAATCGCCCGACTGATTCGGCGAGAACCCGATAAACCATTCGGCGGTATCCAAGTAATTATGAGTGGGGACTTTTTTCAGCTTCCGCCAGTAAATCGTGCCGATAGTATGGAAGGCCATTTCGTCGTGTTCTCCAAAGTTTGGGCCGAGATAGATCCTGTAATTTGTTATTTAGAAGAGCAGCATAGACAAGAGAATGACGATAAATTAAATGGAATACTTGATGCCATGCGAGCTCGTGATATACGACGTTCACATGCCGAGGCATTACTAGAACGAGCCGAAGTATTACCACCGGAAGGGAGCGTATTCACCGAACTACATACGGTGAATGTCGACGTTGATACGCAGAACCTGGCCAAACTGAAAGAGCTAGATGGCGACGAGATGATATATAGCCAAACTACAACAGGGTCAGATGGATACGTGGAAAGTTTGCAACGCTCGGTATTAGCACCAAGTGAGCTACGATTGAAGCGCGGCGCGTTGGTAATGGCAGTAAAAAATAGTTTGGAACGAAAGTATGTAAACGGGAGCTTAGGTACGGTGGTTGATTTCGACCCAGCCACACACTACCCGATAATAGAGTTTGTAAGCGGTAAAGAAGTCACGATGCAGCCCGACACTTGGGAACTTCGTGACGGTGATAAAAAGAGGGCAAGTATTACGCAAATACCCCTACGGCTAGCCTGGGCGATTACTATACACAAAAGTCAGGGCATGACGCTTGATGCGGCTTTGATTGACCTGAGGAAGGCGTTCGTACCTGGAATGGGGTATGTGGCTCTCAGCCGTGTACGTAGCCTCGACAACCTTTATTTAAAAGGCATTAACCGAACAGCATTAGAGATTAGTGAAACAGCCTATGATATTGACGAACAGCTTCGCGCAAAGTCGGTAGCAGATACGAAAAAATATGCCGACCTTGAAGTGACGATTGAGTCGGTAGAGTTTAAAAAAGTACCTAAAAAATCCAGTGGATGGTCCGACAAAATTGCTAAAATGCGCGAAACATATCCTAATGCCTACCGGCCTTGGACCGAACAGCAGGATGCCTTGTTGAAGCAAGAATTCCAGCTCGGCAAAAGTGTTGAAGAGCTGACGAAAAAGTTAGGCCGTCATGAAGGCTCGATTATAATGCGCCTGCAAAAACATTTCGGTGAGGATGTCATCGCGTAAGCAAGTAGTCGAAGTAGTATAATAAATAGAGATGCCATTGCGAACGAATTTTCCAAAGCGGTTTCTATGGGGTGCAGCGACTAGTGCTCATCAAGTAGAAGGTGGGACTCATAACCAATGGACGGTATGGGAACTTGAACATGCAAAATCCCTGGCGGCTCAGGCTCAATACCAGTATGGTGACTTAGAAAATTGGGCAACAATAAGTGCGGTAGCCAAAAATCCCGATAACTATGTATCGGGTAAAGCTAGCGATCACTTCAACTTATATAAAAGCGATATAGCACTTGCGAAGAAGATGCACATGAATGCGCTTAGGTTTAGTGTAGAATGGTCCCGGATTGAGCCAAAAGAGGGTAATTGGGATTCTGGTGCGATTGCCCACTACAAAGAATATGTAGCCGAACTCGAAAAGAGTGAAATTCAACCCATATTGACGTTATTTCACTTTACTCTACCAGTGTGGTTTGCCGAGTTGGGCGGTTTTGAAAAAAAATCGAATATACGTTACTTTTTACGATTTGTTGAGAAAATTCTGACGGAGCTTGGTAGCTCAATCACCTATGTGATAACCATTAACGAACCCGAAGTATACGCTAAGCAAAGCTACCTTGATGGTAGGTGGCCGCCTGGCAAATTAAGCAAGCGAAGCATGGTGACGGTACTAAATAACTTAGCCACTGCGCATAATAAAGCATCCAAGTTGATACACGGGATGAATCGACGGTATAAGGTGTCGGTAGCAAAAAATTCAGTGTATATTTACGCGGGTGACGATGCGAAACTTTCGGTATGGAGTGCGGGGGGTAGGCAGTATTTTCAAGACGATTATTTTTTGAAAAAAGTCTATAAGCAATGTGACTTTTTGGGCGTTAATTACTATTTTAGTGAACGGGTGTACGGTTACAGAGTCCATAATCCCGATCAAAACCTGAGCGACTTAGGATGGGATATGCAGCCTGCTGATATCGAGCATGTATTGGAGCGACTGTACCAGAAGTACAAATTGCCGATTATTATTACCGAGAACGGCTGTGCCGACGCAAGCGATGCCAAGAGGCTAGGGTGGCTTATGCAAACTGTCGCAGGGCTTCAGCGCGCGCTCAACGAAGGTGTCGATGTGCGTGGCTATCTTCACTGGAGTCTGCTGGACAATTTCGAGTGGGACAAAGGTAGGTGGCCCCGGTTTGGCTTAGTAGAAGTTGACTATGATACGATGGAGCGAACGGTACGTCCGAGTGGCCGTAAGTATGGCATGCTTATAAAAAAACTTCAGGAGTTTCACGAATAAAAATGAATAAATCAGATGTGAAGATTGCGGTGATTGGTGGCGGCACGGGGAGCTTCACCCTCCTAAGTCAGTTGAAAAATTATACGAATTATATTTCCGCGCTTGTTAATATGGCCGACGATGGCGGGTCTACTGGTATGCTGCGAGATGAACTGGGGGTATTGCCACCGGGTGATGTTCGTCAATGTCTGGTTGCATTAGGAGAATCACAACGACTCCGTGACCTATTTAACTATAGATTTGAAGAGGGAACATTCGAAGGGCATGCATTTGGTAATTTATTTTTAACGGCGCTCGAAAAGATGACAGGGAGCTTTGCCTCTGCCGTAGAAACAGCGGCTGAAGTACTGAATATAACTGGCGAAGTCCACCCTGTAACGCTTGATAAAGTAACATTGGTGATGAAACAAGCTGATGGCACGGTGACTGAAGGTGAATTCAAAATAGGTGATGCAGATTTTGGCAGCAGCAAACGACCTGACATGGCCTTGACGCCGAAAGCCGAGCTTAATCCTGACGCGCATAAGTCAATTATGGAAGCTGATATCGTTGTGATTGCTCCAGGAAATATGTACGGATCACTCGCGCCAGCATTAATTGTGCCTGGTATGAGCGACGCCTTGAACGCAACAAATGCGAAGAAAGTATATGTATGCAACTTAGTAACTAAACCGGGCCAAACCGATGATTTTGATGTGATTGACTTTGCGGCCGAGATTGAACGATTTGGAAACTTCACACTTGATTACGTTTTATATAATAACGAAGCTCCATCAAAAGCACTGCTTGAAAAGTATGCTAAGGGCGGAGAATTTGGTGTTACATGCGAAAAGGTGGGCAGTGTTGCCACGCACTACAAAGCGATAGGCGGTAAGTTTATATCAGATGAGCGCTTTGAAGCGAAATCGAATGACCCAATTGCGTCCAGCCGGACATTAATTCGACATGACGCTAATGCTGTCGCGAAAGCATTAATGAAGTTATACTCAGAAGGATAATGCCAATCATGACGGATCCAACTCCAATAAATTTCGAGATTGAATCTCGCATTGTTGATGAGGTAGCCGTCCTTGATTTGGACAGGACGCTGCTTAACAGTTCGATGGTGACGCAGCTAGTACTCGCTGGATTAGCAGCTCATGGTGTAAGCGCAGGACGTATCGATAAGACTATACGGTATGTTGAAGCCCAAACAGGCAACTCGTTTTATTTGTTTGATTATATTGAAAATAAATTTTCTAGCGACATGCTAGAAGCGGTTGTTGCCGACATCATGCAGAACGACGTAATGCTAGAAGAGATTAAGGAAGATTTGTTATGCCCGGGTGCCGATAAGCTTATCTACGCCCTTGAAGAGCAAGGCACGCCCAGTATGATACTTACGTACGGCGAGGAGAATTACCAGGGTTTCAAGGCTGCTCTATTCAGAAAGTTGATCGGTAAAACTTCTGATGATCTGCCGGTAGTCGTCACGAATGTGGCTAATAAATCAGAATGGGTAGAAAATGCCTGGTTTACTGAGGGTGATGAATTTGGCAATATACCAACCGATATATTTGACCAACCGATACGCACAAGAGTAGTTGCGATTGTGGACGATAAGAAGTCCAATCTGATTTCATATGATGACAGGGTTATGGGCATTCTCGTTGATAACCGGGTAAACGCTCCTACGCGAGTCACGTCTACGGCCGAAGTAGCAAGTGCGGTAGCGAGCGGGGTGCACTTAGCGGATATCGCACATTTATACGATGATATAGATAAGGCAAGTTGACAAACACGTTATGCTTATATTAACGTAAAATTATGAAGTTGCTGTGGCATATGCAATCGAAGTCAACAAAAAAGAATAATAAGCCTAATATGAGTGCAATTGCTCAAACTGAACGTGATTTTAAAGATGCCGTGCTGATGGTATCTGTTTTTGCAAATCTTTTTTTACTTAGCGTCTGGGTTGCTTTGCAAATTACCTCGCAATACGATGATGCCCTAGCTACATTTTTCATGGTACGGTAAAAGTAACGGTCATCAGTAAGCATAAGAATTTTCCACAGAAATGTGGAAAATTTTGTTTTCTAGTAAAAAATCTCAAAAAAGTACTTGCAAGTGGGTAGTAGTGGGTAGTACTATAAGGTCAGTGGAAAAAAGTGGGTAACAAACACCCCACCAAAAATAAAAACACCACCACTGCATTAATAAAATAATCAACGCTAACGCTAGCTAGCCAAAGCAGCGAGAAGAAACACCCTTTAAAACGCGATGGATTATTTCGAACGAAAGCTTGACGATAAGCGTCGGTTAACTATACCGACCGAGCTTCGAGAGGAATTAGCCAGCGGGGTAGTCATTACTCGCGGGTTTGGTAAGTACTTGCACTTGTATTCCCAAAATGTATGGAATGAGCAAGTAGAGCCAGCGCTTATGGGCAGCATCCTTGATGAGGAAGTGGCCGACTTGAATGTCAAGTTCCGTATGGGCAAGACATCAGCCGATCTCGACCAAAAACAGGGGCGCGTTACACTAGAACAGCACCTATTGGACTGGGCTGGGATTGATCGTTCAATCGTAGCAGTTCGAGCAGGGGCCTACTGGCGACTTTCTGTAGCATAGATTATTTTCCGGCGTTTTATTCAGTCCTTTAACAATTAAACAAAGAACAGAAATACCTCGAGATTACCAATCTGATAACTGTGGGAAGTGGAAAGGGCAACACATGAAACAAGCCTTGTACCTTCCTTAAAACACACCTCCCAAAAAAACTCCACCTCACACATAAGTCTCTCAATTTCAACTCAGACCCGGTATGCATCCTACACGGATACTTACTAACTACACTCTGGGAAGAAATAACTTATAAACAAAAACAAACACAACCTGCGAAAACAAACATTCCCCAGTTGTCAGTTTGGTGATCTTGAATCCTCTGTTGAACCGTATATTTGCGGTACAATAGGGGAAATGAGTATTAAAGCACATCCACCACATAATCACGCTTTACATGTTCCCGTACTACTAGATCGTACGCTTGAACTCCTTCGTCCTCAGACAGGTGAGTCTTATTTAGACTTAACCGCTGGATATGGCGGTCACGCGTCAGCGGTTATAGAACGTACACAAAATCCACTAGGCGCCGTATTGGTCGATCGCGACGAGAACGCGATAAAAGAACTGCAGGCACTACAGGACAAGGGAGCAAAACTGCTTCATACTGATTTCGTAACAGCTGCCAAACAGCTGGTCGAACAGAATGAACGGTTTTCAATGATACTTGTGGATCTCGGGGTGTCGTCACCGCAGCTTGATAGAGCTGAGCGAGGCTTTTCGTTCTCAAAAGACGGACCGCTCGATATGCGAATGGATCCTAGTGCTAAAAAAAGCGCTTCGGTCATCGTAAACAGGGCATCCGAAGACGATTTGTACCGTATTATCGTTGAGTATGGCGAAGAATCCAGGGGATTCGCACGCCGCATAGCTCACGCGATCGTACGTAATCGTCCTTTTGACACGACCAAACAGCTTGCCGACCTCATTCTAAGCGAGCATTACGGTAAGTGGCAACGAATCCACCCCGCAACCCGTACCTTTCAAGCACTCAGGATCGCGACCAACGACGAGTTGGGTCAAGTCGAGGAAATTCTGCCATTACTGCCAAAGCTTTTACAAAAAGGCGGCAGGGTCGCAGTTATTAGCTTCCATAGTCTGGAAGATCGACTAGTTAAGCGGTATTTCAAGGAAGAATCTCAATCAGGGCTCGAAGCCGAGCTAGAGATTGTTACCAAGAAACCTGATGAAGGGTCACTTTACGACGTTCACAACCCGCGATCAAGGAGCGCAAAACTCCGCGTCGCAGTGAAAAAATAAAACAAAAAAAGGAAGGGGCAAACAAATGCCTATTCACATCCAAGTACAGAGTCAATCAGTAGAAGAAAAAGTTACTGTACGATTCCAATAACAAAAAATCGGGGCGTTCATTAATATGTTACTGGTGGACGCCCCACCAAAATAAAAATCAAAAAAACAAACCACCACATTATGTCTTACACCACCACTTACAATCGAGGCCAGTACGCACGTCGCCGTTCAACAATGAACAGGGGGCAGAACAGTGTTGCATTCGCCTCAAACATCAAACTTGGCCCAGTCACGCATACAGTGCTCGTAGCGCTTATGATAACTGTGCTCGGCTTGATATACTTAACACAGGCGATTAAGGCAACAAGCTACGACTATCAAACCCAAGAAATTGATACTCAAATCACAGCCCTTAAAGAAGAAAAATTAGACCTTGAAGTTGAGAATGCCAAACTAACCGCGCTTAACTCAGTGCGTGATAGTAGCGTCGCCAAAGCTATGGTGAAGTCTGATGCTCCAAGCTACGTTAACAATTAATATCTGTAGGTTATAATGCCAATCGAGCTACGCGCAAACAAGCGAATCCGTTTATTGGCCACAATATGTATCGTATTGCTGGCCATTTTTGTGATTCGCTTATTTTACTTACAAATTATTAGGCATGATTACTATGTTTCCAGGGCGCTTGATGAACAAGAGAAACGACTTGTAATTCCAGCCACACGTGGCGAAATTTACATGATGGATAACGGTATACCGGTAAAAGCCGTATTAAATCAAACGGTGTATACCATGTTCGTAGATCCGACTGTTGTGGATGAGCCAGAAAAGGTCGTGAAGACTATTCGTGAAGTTGTAGGCGGCAACACCGTGGATGGTTATGAAAATAGCGTAGACAGGGAAGGAACGCGGTACGTTGTTGTAGCTAAAAAGGTAAGTTATACCCAGGCCAGGCTGGTTCGTGAGCGAAAGCTAAAAGGTGTCGGGTTCCAGGCTGAATCAGCTCGTGTATATCCCGAAGGCTCACTTGCTGCGCAAACACTTGGTTTCGTAGACGGCAATGGCGTAGGCCAATACGGCATAGAAGGGATGTTTAATAAGGATTTAGAGGGTAAGGATGGTGTACTCCAGTCGATTACCGACGTAGCTAATGTACCGCTTTCGATTGGGGACAAGAACATAAACATTCCCCCGAAAAATGGCAAAAATTATGTACTGACACTTGATAGATCGGTGCAAACATATGCCGAGCAAGCATTGGCTGAAGGTATCAAAAAAGCTGGCGCCGACGCTGGCAGTGTAATCGTGATAGATCCGAATAACGGTGCAATCAAGGCTATGGCCAACCTGCCAACCTATAATCCTGGTGAGTTAGACAAAATTCAAAACTTCGGTCAAGTTAACAATGGTGTCGTTGCAAACCCTTACGAGCCAGGGTCGGTAATGAAAACCTTCACAATGGCGATGGGTATTGACACGGGTGCAGTCACTCCAGATTCAACCTACGTAAACACCGATTACATAACAGTAGATGACCGTGTTATTTCAAACGCTACTAAGGGGCAAACTGGTACTATTACCTTGCAGCATGCTTTGAACTGGTCGCTTAACACGGGTATGGTTACCGTTGCTGAGCGGCTTGGCGACGGTAGTATAAACCGTAAAGCTCGTAACACGATGTATGACTACTTACATGATAAGTTTCGTTTAGGACAAAAAACAGGCGTTGAAGTATACGGTGAAGCACCAGGTAAGATTTGGTCACCCGATCAGGTAGAGGGCAACGCTGTGCGCTATTCCAACATGTCGTTCGGGCAAGGTATGGATTTAACGATGGTCGGTGTATCTGCTGGTTTTTGCGCCATAATAAATGGCGGCACCTACTATACTCCTACTGTTATTAGCGGCACCATGAGTGATGATAGTAAGTTTACTCCGGCTACGAAGAAACCTACTTATGATCATGTAATCAAAGAATCAACTTCTGCCCAAATGCGCGATATGATCGTTAAAGCACGCGGTGCGTTCTATAGCGCGAAAGATCGCCAAGGATATACCGTAGGTGGTAAAACGGGTACATCGCAAACTATTGTTGACGGCTCCTACGATAACGGTCAAACAGTGGCAACATATTTAGGCTTTGGTGGTGACACCGCACCTAAATATGTCATAATGGTACAGGTATCAGGTAAAAACAAAAATTTAGCTGGAAACTACGACGCAATGCCAATTTTCACCGATATATCAAACTGGATGATCGACTATTTAAAACTCCAACCAAAGGCATAATGTATGAACCCAGGCACTACTTACGAACTACTAACAAGCGATACGTCACAGATATTCCTACTTAGCGTAGCTGCATTTCTGTTAGCGATGATGCTGACACCAATTTATACAGCGTTAGCGTACCGTTATAGGTTTTGGAAGAAGCAGCGCAGTACTAGCACGAGCGGAGAAATGTTAGAAGTATTCACTAAACTGCATGCGGCTAAATTTAAACGCAATATTCCTACGATGGCTGGTATGATTGGAGTAATTACGATTGCGATCGTAACACTTGTGTTTAATTTCGAACGTGAAACATATTTGCCGTTAGCGGCGCTAATGAGCGGTGCGGTTGTCGGTTTGATTGATGACATTATTAATCTTCGCTCCAATGGGCATGGTGTTGCCGGGTTACGTTCAAGTGTGAAGTTCACGATGATCGTGGCGATTGGCCTTGGCCTTGGATGGTATTTCTTTACAAAGATAGGTGTTGATTCGGTACAGATTCCATTCTTAGGGGCAATTGCAATCGGTTGGTTAATCGTGCCACTATTTGCATTCGTGGTTACGGCAACGGCCAACGCTGTCAATATATCTGACGGCCTAGACGGTTTAGCCGGCGGTTTATTGGCACTAAGTTTTGCTGCGTTTGGTGTAATCGCGCTGTTCCAAGGACAAATCGTGCTGGCGGGCTTTTGTTTTACGGTAATCGGCGCCTTATTAAGTTACTTGTGGTTCAATATCTATCCAGCTCGCTTCTTTATGGGTGACGTGGGGAGTTTTGCGTATGGGGTCACGCTTGGCGTGGTAGCCATTCTTACTAACTCTCTACTACTATTGCCGATTATTGGTATCCTGTTTGTAATTGAGGCAGGATCAAGCTTGATTCAGATTTTTTCTAAAAGATTCTTTGGTAAAAAGATATTTCTTTCAGCGCCAATTCATCACCACCTAGAAGCTAGTGGCTGGCCTGAAACAAAAGTAACCATGCGCTTTTGGGTAATTGGCTGCGTTGCGGCAACGCTTGGTGTCATACTTGCTCTAGCAGGAGGACATATAACGTAATGGAGCGACGACGTGCTGTGCGCAATACAGTCACGAAAAACGGTGCTTTAGGGCGTCGTCATAAGCCGGATTACCGGTTGCCTCTATATATGGGATTATTGATGCTTCTTGGCCTTATTGTTATGTTCGCGATTGGTCCACAGCGTGCTCAAGTCATGAACGCTGCGTACGGCACTGACTTTACCGGTATGTACTTTTTTGGTAAGCAAGCCGTTAGTCTGTTGGTTGCACTTGCCGTGTTCATAGCTATATCAAAAACACCAATTAGTTGGTGGAAGGCAAACGCCCGTGTAATCCTAATCATTGGGATAGCTTTATCGGCACTATTAGCTTTGGGTGGTGCGGTTGGTGCTGGCTTTGTGCAATGTAGTCTCGGTGCCTGTCGCTGGTTCGACCTTGGACCATTTGGAAGTTTACAGCCAGCTGAGTTTTTAAAACTTGGCTTACTTGTGTTTGGCGCTGGCTTTATTGCCTATAGAGCTAACCAGGGTGTACTGAATGACCTGTATAAGAGCCTTATACCACTGGCGGCCATTTTAGGAGTGGTAATTGTCTTCGTGATTGGCTTGCAGGAAGATATGGGAACGGGACTCGTAATGCTGGCTATTATGGCGAGTATGCTGGTTGTAGGTGGTATTAGCTTGCGCGTCGGAGCGTTCGTATTTGCGGCGCTTATTCTACTGGGCGCTCTTATGATCGTTATCGCACCTCATCGTATAGACCGAGTCACGACATTCCTGCAAGGCGACACGGCTAATGTGAATGACGCTGGTGCGTATCACATTGCCCATGCAAAAATTGCGATCGGGAGTGGCGGTTTAGGTGGAGTGGGGATTGGCAATAGTGTGCAAGCAACGGGTTACCTGCCAGAAGCAATCAACGACTCGGTATTTGCCATCATGGGCGAAACTTTTGGATTCATTGGGCTTGTTGTTGTGTTGCTTATTTTCGGAGCCTTACTGATGGCACTGTTAAAAGTAGCCGGGCAGCTGCCTGGAATGTACGAGAAGTTACTTGTTGTAGGCGTGTTTGGCTGGCTGGCCGCTCACGTCATATTGAATGTTGCAGCCATGACTGGCATATTCCCACTGACTGGTATTACGTTGCCACTACTTAGCTTTGGCGGCACAAGTATGGTATTTATTGCGGCCGCACTTGGCTTGGCGTTTCAGCTATCATCCTATACCAGCTATCAGGTAGTTAACGAAGGAGCGGATTATGAGAATTCTCGCAGTAGGCGGGGGCTCAGGCGGACACGTCACGCCCGTAGCAGCCGTTTGTAGTGAAATAAAGAAGTCTGACCCAAGCGTTGAGATTCGTTTTTGGTGTGACCGAAAGTTTTATCAGCAAGCATTTACCACCATGGTGGCAGTTGATGGGCATATTAAAGTCGAGTCGATTGTTGCCGGTAAACTACGTCGTTATCATAAGCTACCGCTGATCCAGCAGTTGCTGCGTGTGCGCACTATAGTGTTACCGAACATTATAGATGCTGGAAAGTTGCTGGTTGGTACGGTGCAGAGCTTTGGAAAATTACTTTATTGGCGACCGGATGTAATATTCACTAAGGGCGGCTTCGTATGCTTACCGGTAGGTGTAGCGGCGCATATTTTGCGCATACCAATCGTGATTCATGATTCCGATGCGCACCCCGGTCTAACCAGTAGGATTTTGTCACGTTGGGCGGTAAAAATAGCCACTGGTGCACCACTTAAATACTATTCGTATCCAAAAGCTAAAACACGTTACATCGGAGTACCGGTCACTTCAACGACTTCGCCCTTCAGCCAAGCCAAACAACGCCAGGTGAAAAAAGAACTCGGTTTTAGTGAACACGAGCCACTGGTTGTCATAACGGGAGGTGGCTTAGGTGCAGCAAATATTAACGATGCGGCCGTGAAGGTGATGGACGACCTCTTAAGTTTTACATCAGTCGCACTTATAGCAGGGGAGGCCCATGCTGATGACATTAAAAGGGAGATAAAGTCACGCAAAAATTTGCAGATTCATGGCTACCTGGCTATGGAAGCCATGCAAAACATGCTTGGTGCTGCTGACATCGTAGTAAGCAGGGCAGGGGCTACTACCCTGCTTGAGCTAGCTGCCCTTGCGAAGCCATCTATCATAATCCCGAATGTCCATCTTACCGGTGGTCACCAAGTTAAAAATGCGGCCGTGTACCAACAGGCCAAGGCTATCGTACTGCTTGATGACGCACAGCTTGTGGCAGAACCACTTTCGTTAGTTGATGCTATTAATGCAACACTTTTAAATCGTTCTACTATGCTGCGATTATCTAAGAATATCCATACATTTGCTAAACCGGATGCCGCTAAAGACATGGCTAAAATTATCCTTGAGGCTGCAAAATAATGAAATTTGGCAAGAAGGGTGGCAAGAATGCTACGAATATACCCGCCCGTCGCCGTGATCAGGGGGCGAATAATGCAGTAAATAGCCGACCCTCCGCACAAGAGCTTTCCGATAGATACGCCTTTCGGCGAAATCGCACGATTACAGGCAGCTCGTCTGCTCAGATAATGAGTTCTAATGAGCTGAACGCTCAGTTAGTCTCACCTAGGGCGCATGTACACCACCTCACATCACTTCGGCGTCGATTATTGTTTTACTTTTTATTAGTGGGTGCAGTAGCATTTGGATTATATATTTTGCTATCAAATACGGTAGCAAGTGAGACGATCCAGGTGAAAGATGCCCCAGTGCTTACCGAATCACAGCAGGACGAATATCGTACAACAATGGAAGAATACTATAATGCTAGGCCGCTTGAGAGGCTTGCGTTTGTACTGAACGAAGATCGCCTAACGTCCCATATGCAGGCTGAGCACCCCGAAGTAAAAGCGCTCAGCGTCCAGCAAACGAAAATTGGTGAAGCGTTGGTATCTATCACAGTACGGCAGCCACTTGCTAGGTGGAGTATAAATTCCAGCGATCAGTATGTTGATGGCGAGGGTGTTATATTCACTACTAATTACTTTGCAGCTCCCTCTTTGCAAATTGTGGACGAAAGCGGCGTACAGGTGGGATCGGGGCAACTTGTCGCTTCGAACCGTTTCCTCGGCTTTGTCGGGCGCTTATTGTCCTCGGCCCATGATCGAGGTTTAGCGGTAGTCAAGGTAACCCTACCAGTAGCGACTACACGGCAAGTAGAAGTGATATTCGAAGGCAAGCCAACCAAGTATAAAATATCCGTAGATCGTTCGGCAGGGCAGCAGGTTGAGGATATCTCGCATATTATTCCTTATCTCGATAGTCATGGCCTTACGCCAGAGTATGTTGATGTACGGCTTGAAAGCAAAGCGTTCTATAAATAGGCTAGGGCAATACCCCGCTTCACCAGCAGTAGTTCTATTTATGTTCTAAAAATATGAACATCAAAAAAACTATATAAAAATATCAAAACAATAAAAAAGCAAATAGTAGGGAAAGGGAATAAAAAGAGTAGGGGGAAACAATTTCTGAAAAAAGCAAATCGCCGGCTAGTTGTGTGGAAAACTTATTAACGTGCTGCAATACAGCCACTAAGCCATACGCACGAGTGTTAATAGGAATACTATATAGCAAAGTTAAATAGTGTAATCTGTAGTACAAGAATATCGCTATAAACCTACATATACAAAAAGTACTGCCCTGATTAAAGGTATGTGTACTCATCTATAATCAATATGTTTAATGTCGTAAAAGATATATTGTGCGACGTTAAGTCTATGTACGGAATTAGAACATGAATACTCTACCCTCACACTACAATCATCAAATAACTTTCAATAATTTAAATTTGTTTTTGTTACACCCTGCTTTATGCTTTTGTAATTTCCTTCACAGCTTATCCAATTTGTATATTTGCCAATGGTTTATAAATTATGCCAAATTGCTACGTATTTGTATCATCCGACTATCAAATCATATTAAATATATTAAGTTCTAATTATGTTCTATATTTCCTTTAGCAATCAAAAACCAAATAAAGGTGAGCTGAGCCCTGCTGCTGCTGGGCAACGGTACGTGGCCGTGCCCGAGCAGTATGCAGCGCGGAGTTGCTACTTCCAGGTCTATGAGAATGGCCATCCGCTTACGGGAATGCATTTCGCTACACGCCGTGAGGCGCGTCAGCGTCTCACAATGCTTGAAGATGAGCTTAGGGCGGCTTCTAACGGTTGGTATCACGTAGAGCGCAAACTTGCTTCGTACAAGTCGATCGGTAGCATTATCGGGTTTCGAAAAGTGTACGGCGACGGCTCGTCCGTCAATGTGACTTACGTGATAAGGAAAATCACACTAGCTAACTAGGCTCGTGCGTAGGTGTACTTACCTATGTTATTTTTATCAGATAGCATATAAACTATAGATATGGATTACGATAGTGTTCGAGCGCAGGCAAAAGAATTTTTGAATATCTATAATCCGACAGGACTTGTTCCTTTTCCTTTTGAAGAAACAGTTCGTAGGCTCGAGAATGTTGAAATTATTTACCTTAGTAAACTAAACGATAATATATCTGGCGCAATATTCTTTCAGGATGGGGCATTTACAATTGCGATTAATGCTAACAAGCCAAAGAATCGACAGAACTTCACTATAGCCCACGAATTAGGACATTATTACCTACATAGTGAATGGTTGAAAAAACATCCCGCCGATGGCTTCATAGATTACAGTAGTACGCTAGACGGCACCAACGCTCTTCTTAGACCAGATGCACTACCTACTTCAGCTGAAGCGATCATTCGTGAGAAGGAAGCGAATAACTTTGCTGCAGAAATACTTATGCCAGCTGATAAGGTAAAAACATTTTGGTCACTGACTCACGACATTATCGAGTGTGCTGATGCGTTTCAAGTTTCAAAGAGTGCCATGGCAATTAGGCTTGAAAGACTGGGGTTGGTGTAGTGAATGATAAGCCCGAAGAAAAGCCAAAGAGTACGTCAATTGTTGGCGCACTTGAGGAGATTCGCAAACAGGCACAGGCACTTCAACAACAGTCACATAGCCAGTCAGGGCGTCAGATTAACCGTGTTCGAGTTCCGGATTCCAAGCCAGAGACGATGGATGAAAAAATCCGCAAACAAAAAATTGAAAATGACAATATCGAAAAAGACCAGAGCCTTAAAAAGTATACGCTCATCAGCTTGTTTATATTCTTGGGCGTTGAAACAATTGTGGTATTTGCTCTTGCATTCTTTCAGGGCTTTGAGTTAGCTGGTTTTAACCTTGATGTTTGGAGTTTTAGGATTATTGTCGTCGCCACACTTGGCCAAATAACGGCTATGCTTAGCTTTGCAGTTAGGCACCTCTTCCCTATTCGTAAGGAATAGTAAACGTGCGATATGGTTGTCTGGATGTAACGTGTATAATAGTGTGCATGGTGAGTTATAGTCTACAATTTTTCCAACGGCGATATATAGCTTAAATATGCCCCGCAGGGGCTACTCGAGAACAGAACACTTAACATACTTTTTATAGAGGTACTCCCCCACTTCTAGTATTAATTAAAATTATATGCCAATTGGTTAGAGTATATTATAAAGAATGGAATCTTATAAGTATGAACAAGTCACAGAAATACTCTCCGATAACACAAAGTGGCCAAGACTGCGTTACGACGATGAGATAGTTGAATTGATAACAGGCTCTGTTGGGCAACTTGGTACCAGGACTGTATATGAAAAAATTGCCAGTATACTTATGGAGCATCAATTGCTTGATTCTGCTTTAAGACATTTGATAAAATTATCCATTTTGTATATTCAAGGTGAAATCTGGCCAGCAAAATATGAACCTGTCGTGCATGCACCCAGAGATCAAAAGACTACTGGCTGGTACTTAAATTATTATGAGAAATCCTGCCTGGACGTAGAATCCAAAACTGATTTCCTCGATCATATGAAAAAAATGAATAGTTATCGTAACAAAATTGCACACCATATTATCGGGAAGAATGAAGTAATTATTTCGGATACTCATGAAAAATTTTCATCTGAATTTTATCTTGCCTCTCAGGCCTTTAGTCGTTGCGAGAAAGAGGTATTTGAAAAACTGTACGACCTCACGAAAAGAGTGAATTTTAACGGGCTTTAGTTCTCTGCTCTTTGCAAGTTGCATGTTATGTGATAAATTAGCAATCAAAGCATCATGAGTACATCTTATATTACGATCTCAATATTGTGCGACATTTGACAATTGAACAAGATATATTTTACGACTACCGTTCTGGTTAGCTACTTAACAACTCGGTAATTGCTTGCGCCGCCTCCGTAGTAACCAACGGGTGTGCCGCCACAAGTGCCGATGGTCTCGTTTTTGCTGCCAGATGCCAGCCTGTATACCAAAATGTACCCCTGCCCTTGCTGCGAGGCACAGTAAGAAGTTTCTGAAAAGCCAAAGTAATCAAAATTATTCCCACCAGAAATTGCAGGCGTAGCCGATGATGTGCCGGTGGTAGTAGGCAATCCGGTTGCGTATGGGCGAAGTGCTTGCACAAGGTTGCTCCAGCTACCATCGGCAGTGGTGCTCCAGCCGCTATTGATTGCAGTCGAGCCGGGAGTGTAATTGGTAAAGTTTGGGTACACACCTTTATCGCTGTAATAGAGTTCAAGCGCTTTTATTATAGTACTAACTTCTTGGGCACGCTGAGCGTCTTTAGCGCGGGTTTGTATGCCGTTATAAGCGACGACTGTAATTGCCGCCAAAATGGCGATCACAACAATCACAATTAATAGCTCAACAATGGTGAACCCTCGCTTGCCCGTGTTATCCCTGTTATGTTTATGCATATAATTGCTACAGAGCCCTATACCCTTTTGCTATACATATAGTATACATGTTGCGTGTTAGTTAAGTGAGCTGTAGGTATAAAAATAGCTCGGCGGGTAGGTCCGAGCTATTTTTAATTTCGTTACAACACTATTGACCAGATGGGGTTACATTCACGTTATCTGGCGTATCAACATTTATTGAGTTTGAATCGTCTGTAGCTGCTGAGCCGTCAAATAATCCGAATCCGCCCATTCCAAAGAACAAAAGCGCAAGAACTACCAATACTACGATTGCTATAACCCAGCCTATTGGGTTTGAGCGTCGCTCGTTATTGATAATCACGGGGTCACGTTTTTCTTCTTCCATGTTTCTCCCTTCGTTAATATCTCCTCAATTCTAACCTTAAAGAGTAGCTAAAAATGTAAGATTCATTACATATTAACCCTCCCCTGCCCGCTATAAATTAAATAATGACAAATAACGAAGCCTCGCAAAAAGAAGAACGTACTAAAAAGCGAAGTGAACGTATTTTAATAGGCGCAGCCGTACTAATCGCGCCGATTCTGATTTATTTGATTGTTAGCATAGTGCTAGGTATTCTGAACACCCAGTAAACTTATAGACGTGGGCCGGTTGAAGTTGAGTTGTTTATAGTACCTGTCCAAGCCTGCTGCACCCACCGCCCCGTGCCGTTACTACAATCTCGATGGTTAAACCGCGTCCTCTTGTTCAGCTACCGATTAGTTGGAAGACCCCAATAGTACATTTAATGTCTGCCCCCAGCCGCTAGAAGTGAAGTCGGTTGTCTTGGTCTCTAAGCGCGCTCCGAGTATGTAATTATCAGCAACGGGACTAGATACGAACGTCGTCGTACCCGTTTTTGTATAACCGGCCGCATACCAGTAGCGGTATGGATCGGCGCTTGTGGGGTCGGCTGGTACGGCACTAATGTAATTAGGAACCAATTCATCGGTTAAGCAGCTAGTAGCGACGCCGGATGAAAGTACGGGCGGCGTATTAGGCCCGGTTGAGCCGCATCGAGGGTAGCCGCCAGTATCGACATGATATAACTCAAGAGCCTTTTGTAGGCTATTTAACTCAGCGGTTCGCTCACTGTCCCGTGCTCTCTGTTGGATGCCCGTATACGCAACAATAGAAATCGCTGCTAAGATAGCAATTACTACAATCACGATAAGTAGTTCTACTATTGTGAACCCAGAAGATGTTGTATATTTACGTGCCGTCATGATGCCCTGTTAAACGGTTTGATTAACTGGACTTATTGTACTGTGGTAAGCGTAATAGGTAAAGAAAACCAAACCTAGCGGAGCTTAAGGATCGTTTCCTCGGTTGTTGACGCCTGGGCTGGTTGATGAGAGGTGTCATTTTGAGGAGGTGCTGCAGCTGCCGTGCTAGATGACTTTTTCTTTCGACTTCGTGTACGTTTTTTCTTAGGTGGTGCGTTCGCGGGAGCCGCCGCCACCTCACCTGCTACGGGGCTATCTGGGGTGATAATCTGCGACTGGGAGTTGATTGGCCAAGTCGTACCCACTGGTTCTACCGGCTTTACTAAGGGCACGTTGGATGCTCCGCCCCGTGGCTGTATAAGGTTAGAGATTTCTGCTTCCACTTCTGTACGCGGGCGGCTATAAAGCCGGCGGGTATTTTCTATGATGTGCGATGTATTGTCGGTTTGGGCTACCGGCAGATTAAGCGTACGGGCGCTGAAGGCTGGGGTTTTTTCGCCGTTAATCACCATGTTAATGACAAAGTTTCGGTTATGCATTTGTAGTAAATCGAGCGGTTCGAAATTTGGTTCGAACTGCTTACTGAGAATTGGTGCATCGTCGGCAGACACACGGAAACAGATCATAGTACCAACGTTACCAAACACGGCATCGCGTACGCTATCGCTCATTTGGCTGATGTACTGGTTAGCTACTGTAAGATTTAAGCCATACTTACGAGCTTCTGACAGAATAGTGGCAAATGAATCAGTGGCAAAGTTTTGGAACTCGTCTACGTACAAATAAAACGGCCGGCGATCTTCAATGTTTGGAATGTCCTGGCGGCTCATGGCAGCTAGCTGAATTTTCGTAACAAGGAACGCACCTAAAATACTGGCGTTGTCTTCACCTATCAACCCCTTAGAAAGGTTAACAATCAGGATTTTGCCGTCGTCCATTATTTCACGAATGTTAAAGGTAGATTTTGGCTGGCCAATAATATTACGAATTACCGGGTTGGCAGTAAACGCACCTACCTTGTTAAGTACCGGCGCGATTGCCTCGGCCTGGAATTTATCGTTCCAGCTTGCAAACTCTACATTCCAGAACTGTAACACGACGGTATCGGTGCATGTAGCTAGCACCTCTTTACGAAACTTTTTATCCGTGAGCATGCGTGTAATATCGAGCATGGTAGTGTTTGGGTGGTCCAGTAAGGCCAGGATTGTGTAACGTAAAATATATTCGAGGCGAGGTCCCCAGCTTTCACCGAACATGCGCTTAAGCACCCCAATTACCTCGGAGCTAATGTTGGTTTTTTGGTTTGGGTCGGTGACTTCGAGCGGGTTAAATCCTAACGGGTTGGCTGTGTCGGCCGGGTTAAAGTACACCACATCTTGCATGCGAGCGCCAGGAATGAACTTCATGTTGTTTACCGCAAAGTCGCCGTGCGGATCGATAATAGCGTAGCCGTGGCCATGGAACACGTCGCTCAGGGCGAATAGCTCTAATGTACCACTCTTACCTGCACCAGTTTGTCCAATAATATATACATGCCTTGAACGGTCGTAGCGCAGCATACCAAACTGATGGTTGATACCGCGGAAGTTGGTTACACCAAAAGCAGAAATATTCTCATCAATCGCATCATTGCCGGTAATAACTGGAAGTTTTGAGGGTGGCTCGGCAGTTTTGCTACTAGCCCATACAATATTTGGTGTTTCCACATTAGTGTGTGGCAAATGGAATACCGATGCGAGTTCTTCGATGTTTAAAATAAAGCCGTTATCGGCAAATACACGTGCTTTGTAAGCGTTTAGATCTTCTTTTTTAAAACTACTTGTCGCTGCCCTAAAGCCATTTAGGTTGGTAGAATTGAACTGCTTGAATGTTCCAACAAGCGCTTGCATGCGCTGCTTTGCGGTAATCTCGTTCTCACCAAGGTATGCTAGGCGAATTTTTACTTGGTAGCCCAGTTTAGTAGCTTTTTTCTCTACCTCGCTAATACGGGTTTTATCGCGTTCTGATACCTCTTTAGTGTTACCTTCGCCACTTTTCCCTTCTTCGGGTGGTTTCCAAAGCGCTTCAAGAAATGTGCCAATCCAACGGAAGTTAATGCCATTACTGCCAACCAGTAGCCCAAACGGATTGCCGCCTTTAATACTTTGGATCCAGCGCTCGCTACCCTCGTGCCATTCATCGGCAATTGGGCGCGCTAGTACTTGTATCCATAATTCTTCGCCATCGCCGCTTGCTTCAAGCTTAGCAAGTGTACCGGTGATACCTGCTAATGGGTCAACTTCAAAACTCTGGAAGGTTTTAACAGGTAAGAATTCGGGGCCTGTTAGGGTGATTTCGGTGGTGTGAACTACAGAGTGACGACGCTCGTGACTCACGTAGTCTTCATCTGCCGAGTGAATTTGCACGGTTGGGTACTGCGAATAAATCTGGCCTTCAACAAAACTCTGCAAAGCTTTTGGTGTCCATACGTAAAAACGAATCTGGCCGTTTACAGAGGCAATTTCGAAGCTTAGGTGCTCTTGTACGCCTTTACTAAGCCTTAGTTCGGCTTTGTCGCGCAAAATACCATGCAAACTGGCGAATAGTTGCTCTGCAGCAAGTTCTGATTTGTCGTTAGCTTTTGGAATCTCTAAGATAAGCAAGCTGCTTTCTTGCTCGGACAATGGCGGTGCCACGCGGTAGTTGCGCCACGTTGCGTACAGAAGCACTAAAACAATTGGTATCCAAACGTACCATTGAAGTAAGGTTTCGATGATCCAAGAGAGTATTGACATGATTGCTCTTAACTCCTATTGTCCCACCGTCAAACCGCTAATGCAACCGTAGTTATTTAGCTGGCTCAGCGAGTTCGTAAGTTGCCTTTGAAACACGCTTGAATTGTGGCTTTGACTGGAGATTCAAAAGAATAGTTGTTTCTTTAACTTGGCGACTTTCAAGCACACGTTTGACAATCTCATCACGGTGAAGCGGTTCACCTGCTTTATTTAGTACATCCGTAATGATGTCTGATACGGTTCCCTTGCTGTAACCCCAGCTATCGAGTGCGTAGATGCCCCGGCCGATTAGTACAAAGCGCTTGTCTTTAATGAGTTCGTTGTGAATTGCTTGGGTAGTAACATCTTTTCGCTTGAAATCACTCTTTTTAATAGATTTAGCAATGTCAGAAAAGTGCATCGGTTTGCCGTTATCGGCCAAGATTACGTAGATTTTATCGCGGATATTCTTTGGATTTACGGTTGGCCATTTGACAAGTCCCCATTGGTCTTTTAAGCTAGCCAGCTTTTTAGAAGTACTTGCAAGTGCACGGACATGATCAGGGTGCTCATGATTGAGTTTGCCATGGAGCTGCTCGGCACTAATTGGTTCACCGTGTTGCTTAATAGTTTTTACGATTTCTTCAACATTCGATTTGATTTTCTTTTCGTCAGCATTGTCTTTGATGCCTACGGAATGATGGTAATCATCGTTTTCGTTAATTACCGCAATATTTGGTGAGAGTTCCGCGATGAATGCAACGTGAGAGCGCTGCTCAGGGGTTGCTTCCTTGCCAATCATGTCGGCTGTAAGGTCGCTTACTCGGGCTACTCTACCCTTTTCGGATAGATGACGCACCATAGCACGCTCTACTTCATGGGCACTTGGAATTTTGTTATCGCCTGCTGCGATTTTTAAACGAATAAGGATGGCCTTTTCAAGCTGTCGTACTCGTTCGCGAGTAATGCCAAGCAATTCACCGATTTGTTCAAGAGTTTCTTTACGATCGAACAGCCCAAAACGACGAGTGATGATTTCTCGCTCACGATCTTGTTCTATAACACCTAGGATATCATCGACAGCAGTTTTAAGGTTGACTGACATATCCGGTTGACTTGACTGGTCCATCTACGCATTTCCTCTCGGCAGATTTCGTTGGTATTAACTATTTAAGTTCATTATAAAACAATGTATTTAGAATGTCAAACACATTATTCGATATGCATAATTATAGCATAATGTAGACGCTTATGGTAAATAGTTTTTCAAGGCTTTTTTATATTCGAAAAGATTATTTACCTAGTTATTTACAGGTTTTACAGAGGTGGTTAAGTCAAATTGTTAGGCTATTTTGCCTTGGTGCGGCGCACTCGTGCTTTTTTGGCTGGTGTAGCAGCTAATAGTTCCTTGGCGCGGTCATGAGAAATTGCCTTGGGATCTTCATCTTTAGGAATCTTTGCATTCTTTTTGCCATCGGTAATGTAAGGACCGTAGCGACCATTAAGGACTTTGATTCCGTCGCCAAAGTCGGCAATGTTCTTTTCGGCTTCTGCTTTTAACTTTGCGTCGTAAAGTTCGAGCGCTTTTTCGAGCGTGATCGTATGTGGATCTTCTGGCTTGATACTCACGAAGAGTTTGTCTACTTGAATGTACGGCCCAAAGCGGCCGATATTGGCCTTGATTGCCTTGCCATCGTTAGTTTCGCCTACCAATCTAGGCAATTTAAACATTTCTAGGGCTTGCTCCAGGGTGACGGTGTCAATACGAGTACCAGACGGAAGTGGAGCGAACTGTGGTTTGTCGTCTTTATCTTCGGTGTTGCCTAGCTGGAGCATCGGGCCATAACGACCAAAACGTGCCAAAATGGGTTTGCCCGTTTTTGGGTCGATACCAATGTCGCGTGATTCGCCAACACTTGAGCGGTCGATACCACCTGATTGTTCGATAAGTTTATGGAACGGCGTATAGAATTCATCTAACATCTTATTGCGTCCAAGTTTACTTTCGGCAATATCGTCGAAGCGTTTCTCAACGCTGGCTGTGAAGCCGTAGTCGACTACTTTATCAAAATGGTCGGTAAGGAAATCCGCGATAAGCTCTCCGGATGGAGTTGGCACGAGCTTGCCTTTATCGGCACCGGTTTTTTCTTGTACGAGCTTACGATTGATGCCACTAGGAAGGACTTCACTTATCGTTTCGCTTGATTCGCCTGTCACATCTGGCGATGTCGGCGGGGTTAGCGAATCATTCGAAAGACTCGTTTGCCCTTCTGGTGCATATTCAAGCACGATTACATCACGCGGCGTTCCTTCGCCATCACCCTTCTCTACATAGCCGCGAGTTTGCACGGTGTCAATAATAGTCGCGTAAGTACTAGGGCGCCCTATGCCAAGGTCTTCGAGTTTCTTAACAAGTGAGCCTTCGGTGTAGCGGGCTGGTGGACGAGCGAATACTTGACGAGCGGTTGCTTCGTTTAAGCCAAGTGCATCGCCACTATTTGCCGCCGGGAGTAACTCGGCTTCTTTTTTACTACCACCGTATACTTTCATAAAGCCATCGAATATGATTACCTCGCCCTTGGCTTCAAACGACTCCTTACGAGTGGAAATACTAATAGTTATAGTTGTTTTTTCAAGTTTGGCAGGTGCCATTTGACTAGCGAGCGTACGGCGACGGATCAAATCGTATAATTTCTGGTCGTATTCATTACTCGAGCCGACTGTTGCTGCCATATCGGTTGGGCGGATTGCTTCATGAGCCTCTTGGGCGCTAGCATTCTTGGTAGTGAATTTACGTACCTGGGAATATTCCGGTCCGAAGGCACGCTTTATAAACTCGGCCGCACTCGCGATAGCCTGACCACTTAAATTGACGCTGTCGGTACGCATGTATGTGATCTTACCGGCTTGGTAAAGTTTTTGAGCGGCGGCCATGGTGGCTTTTGACCCAAATCCTAGTTTGGCGTTGGCGTCTTGCTGTAATGTACTGGTAGTAAATGGCGCAGCCGGGTTGCGCGTGGCAGGGCTTTTGGTGACGTCACTTACTGTAAAGCTTGCTTGTTTGAGGCTTTCTAGGAATGTAGCTGCTTCTTCTTCGGTATCAAACCGTTGCGGTAGTTCGGCTTTTACCTCTTGGCTGTTTAGGCTAAAAAGCGCCGTTACCTTAAATTGGAATGAACCTTCGAATTCGCGGATTTCACGTTCGCGTTCCACGAGCAAGCGTACGGCTGGGCTTTGGACGCGACCAGCACTCTTGCCTCCTGGTACCTTTTGCCACACAACTGGGCTAAGTTCAAAGCCTACGATGCGGTCAAGGATTTGACGGGCTTGTTGAGCCTCGACGAGCTGCATATCAACCGTACGAGGGTGTTTGATCGCACTAGTAATAGCATCTTTCGTAATCTCGTGAAATACAATGCGCTTAGTTGTTTTAGGGTCGAGCTTCAGTACTTCGCATAAATGCCAAGCAATCGCTTCCCCTTCGCGGTCTTCATCGGTTGCAAGCCAAACTTCATCAGCTGTCTTGGTAGCTTTTTTAAGTTCGGTAATCACCTTCTTTTTTTCAGGGTCAATTTCGTAAGTAGTTTTAAACCCGTTCTTTACATCAATTGGCGGTGTGCCGTCTTTCGTTTTCTTAACAATCGAGCGGATATGACCAATACTTGATAGGACGGTGAAGTCTTTACCTAAATATTTTTCAATAGTCTTCGCCTTGGCTGGCGACTCTACAATAACGAGATTCTTGCTCATGCTTTCTTACTACTATATATAAGTTACTGCTTTTATTAAAGCGACAGTTGCCCATACTACCTGGTTTAAGCACGTTTGTAAACGATTAGTCAGAATTCCATGAACAAGTTGAAGGACCCCAACGATGTCGGGGCCCCGAGGCGGACTCGATATGCGGAGTCCGCCTCGCGCTGTGGCTAGGGCAATACATTTCAATTATTCTAAAAAGCAATCGCCCTCGCCGCGAGTTGCGGTGAGGGCGTCGCCTGATGTGAAGATGGTCAGTTGCCGTTGAGCTGGAGTCCGCACTGGCGGCGCAGAGCCGTGGTCTCGGCTTCGTACTCCATCACCTTGAACTCCAGGCTGGCGATGCGCTCTCGGAACGCCACCTCGTTGGCTTGGAGCTCGAGGACTCGTTCGATAGCGCCGTCCAGGCCGACGTCCAGGCCGTCGTAACGGAAGATCACCCACAGGTGCGAATGGCGGACGCGCCCACCCGCCTTGGGAACGCCGTTGTTCCAGTTGAGGTTCATGGCGTCATGTGGGTCAGTTCCGTCCAGCTTGCTCATCAGCTCCTGGTCGTTCCTGGCGAGTCCGAGCGCGACCAGAAGAAGCTCGTTCTCGTACCGCGTCCAGGTGTCGGGCCGTTCCAGGACCGACTCGATGTGCTCCTTCGGGATGATGAAGTAGCGACCGATGAGGGTCTTGCCCTGGGCGACCACCTGCACCAGGTAGGCCATCTCGTTCTCGTCAAGCACGACCACCTTGCCGTTTTCCAGGCAAAATGGGTCAGCTCCGCCTTGGGAATCGGTTATCACCGACTCACCTCCTAACGTATCTTGTTGACACAGTCTCTCTGCATCAGGCAGGGTTATAATACTATAAAATTAACGAATTGTCCACTGGTTAGCCCCTAGCGCACGGATCGAACCAGCTAGCTCGAGCATCGTCAGTGCTGTAGCAAATTCGGTTGGGTCAACCTGAATACTCTGTAAAATTTCTTCGCCGTCACGGAGTCCATTCGCCAGCGCATTTAAAATAGTTGTTTCTAATTCGTTCTGACCAAGTGGCATGCTTGCTTGACGGGTTAACAGATCTGGCGCTATAACCTCTAGCACGTCTTGATAATCCGTTACAATACGCGCCCCCTGTTTTAGCAGAGCGTTACAGCCCGCACTTAAAGGGCTGGTGATTGGGCCGGGAACTACAAATAATTCTTTCCCCTGCTCTAATGCTCTGGCGGCTGTATTTAATGTACCGCTACGTGTGGTGGCTTCGGTAATAATAATCGCATCGGCTAGGCCTGCTACGATACGATTTCGTTCTAAGAAGTTACTAGGATATACCTTGGACCCCTCGCTGTATTCGCTCATAATAGCTCCACTCTGCCGAAGTATTGATTCCGCTAGCCCCCGATTGCTTGCTGGTGAAATGCTTGGCAGTGGATTGCCAAGAACAGCGACCGTTATGCCACCAGCATCCAGGGCGGCCTTATGGGCGACAGCATCAACCCCAAGGGCTAATCCGCTCACGATGACAGCTCCGTGCTGAGCCAGATCATAACTTAGCCTATGTGTGACCTCTTTGCCGTAGCTACTTGGCCGCCGTGTGCCGACGATCGCGACGGTAGGAATACGAGATTTGGGAAGATTTCCTGTGTAATATAACTTTTTTGGAGCTTTAGCAATATGTACTAATACCTTAGTAAAATCGTTCTTATCTGGTGATAAAGCATTGATTTTCATAAAAAAAGTGTTGATAGGTATTGACGAAACGCTAAAAGCGTGCTAATATGGTGCATGATTGATTGTGACTGCGAGTTCAATCAAACGCACCTTATACCCCCTATTCTAACTTATGTTAGGTTGCACACAAGGTGGTTCGTAGTATTCTACCCTCCACTGCGAGCCCTAGAAAAACCGCGTGTGCATACTAATCCCTTTAACCCCCGGCTTGATTTATCAGGTCGAGGTACCATTCAAAGAGAGACTATCAAGTAGTGATTTATCAGGCGTCTACATTCCGTGGAGTTTGGTACGTACGCTTCTCTCTGGTGTGGGTTGAAGGGTAAAATGGCGCCAGGTGATGCCCACCCTTACCTGGCGCTTTTTTATTTGGAAACGAAGTTAAACCAATGACTAATAAAACTGGTCAGTCGAGGAGCTTATGGCTCGTGACCGAATGAGAGTCGGCAATAAATTCCGTGATGAGATGAAGGCACTTAGGAATGATAGTCGCGTCAAGCGCATCTTGCTCTGCCTTGTTGAATTTACCTAATACAAAGTCGGTATCACCCATTATGCCACGCTGTTCGTTGCCAATGCCGATACGCAGGCGCGCTGTTGCTGCTCCGCCGTGGGCATTAATGCTTTTAATGCCATTATTACCTGCGTCTGCACCGCCAACGCGGCTGCGCAAGGTGCCAAATGGCAGGGCGAGTTCGTCGTGAATGATTAAAATGTCTGATTCATCTAATTTGTAGAATTGTTTAATAGCGTTGAGGCTTTGCCCCGTTTCGTTGTAGAAGGTGGTTGGTTTGGCAATAATAACTTTTTCGCCGCTGGCGGTTACCTCGGCTATTTCAGCAAAAAACTTGCTGCTAACTTTAAACTCTGCATTACTTTCCCGTGCAAGTTTATCCGCAATGGTAAAACCTATATTGTGGCGAGTGTTCGTAAATTGTAGTCCAGGGTTCCCTTGGAAAAATAGTAGCTTCATATCTGTAAAATAGTATAAACTATTGCATTTTTATTAAACTTATGCTATAATAAACAATTGAGATGTACTACATTCCCGTTCACGCGTATGGGGCGTGGACACTTCCCCGAAAGGAGTACTTCTCATGAAGGTTCTGGTTTGGATGTGCCGCACGTTGTACGTGTCGCTCATCGGTTTGATCCTGGCGTTCGTCGTTCTCAAGGACGACAACCCGGTTCGGGCGCTTCAGGCAGCTTTGGCGGGCTTCGTGGCCTTCCTGCTGCTCATCGCCTGCATCTGGGTGAACAACCACGTCATGGCCAAGCGGCGCGAGCGTCGCCGGCCAAGACTTGCGCGCTCTGACGAGCCGCCGCTGTCCATCGGAAGATGGCGAGTGGTGCCGGAAGAGCTCGTGGGCCAGCCCAGGTGGGAATACGACGGTACGATGACTCATGTCGTCGACGGCGTGACCAGCTTCTAGCCCTGCACCCGTTCGAAGGAGAGCCCTGCGCCCACTTCCCGGGTGCAGGGCTTTTCCCTTTTCAGGAGATTCTCAGCTTCATTCGTATAATTAAAGGTAGTGACCAAACGAGATACGACGAGCAGTTACGATCGAAGCCAAACGACCGATCTTTTAGAACAGCGGCTTAAATCCCCTACTGTTTCTCTTATCTTGGCAGGATCAATTATTGGCGCCCTTGTCTACTTATTCTTTTTATTGCAACCCGAATTTCGTGGTGACATTTTGCCATATCTTATGGTAATCCTAGCGGAGTTTTATTTAGTGTCGCAGGGTGTGCTATCGTTTTGGACGATATTGAGTGGACGTACCAACCCGCGCCATTTTGAATACCACGAGGCACAGAATAAAATTTTTGGTCAACGTATTGGCAAGACGCTCTACAATTCCCTCGACGAGTATCCGATTGAGCAAACCCGCGAGATTCAAATGAAACTACACGGTAAGAAGATTACGGTAGACGTTTTTATACCAGTGTATGGCGAGCCGGTAGATGAGATTCGGGATACGGCCGTGGCGGCACGTGATATGTATGGTAAGCACAAAACCTACATTTTAGATGACGGCGAGTCGGACGAAGTGATGCAATTAGCAAAGCAAATCGGCGTTGGGTACGTGCGAAGAACCGAACATAGTCATGCTAAAGCCGGCAATATCAACCATGCACTAGATGGTGCTACCGGTGATTTTTTTGTGATTTTAGATGCCGACTTCGTAGCTAAACCAGAGTTTTTATATGAAACGATTCCTTTTTTTGAGAACCCTAGTATGGCCATGGTGCAAACACCGCAATACTACAGTAATGCCATGAATTTTATATCAACCGGTGCTGGCTATATGCAACATGTATTTTATTCTATGCTCATGCAGGGAAAAAACAGATTTAATGCAGCGTTCTGTGTAGGTACCTGTGTGGTGTTTCGGCGGGATGCCATTAACGAGATTGGTGGAATTTACGATGGCTCAAAGTCCGAAGACATATGGACGGCCATGAAGCTGCACGAAAATGGCTGGAGAACTGTGTATATCAACAAGGTACTAGCCGAAGGCAAAACACCCGAAACGATGAAGGCATACTCGAAGCAACAACTTCGTTGGGCGACTGGTAGTTTCGAAATATTTTTAATGTCTAATCCCCTGCTGAATCGCAAATTAACGGTTGATCAACGCCTACAGTATTTTCTTACGACATCGTTCTACTTCACTGGTTTTGCGGTTCTTATGCTCGTTTTACTTCCAGCCTTACAAATATTCTTTAACCTGTCGCCGGTAGCGCTTGATATCCCATTGTGGCAATGGGCAGCGATGTATTCAGGATTCTTCCTTATGCAACTTATGTTGTCGTTTTACGCGATGGGTGGGTTGAAACTTGAAACAATTATGATTTCGGCGGCGTCGTACCCTATTTACATAAAAGCATTTTTCAACGCCCTGTTGGGGCGCGACCAGGCGTGGTCGGCTACAAATAAGAAAGATAGTGATTACGACTCGCCCTTTAACTATATTCGCATTCAGCTTTATACATTCGTATTCCTGGTGTCGACAAGTGTTATTGGAATCTGGAAGATATTTTATACATCGGAATTTTCGATCGCCGTCATTTGGAACATAGTCATGACTATAATATTTGGTGTTTTCTTACGTGCGGCGCTTCGTGAAGCACGCCAGTTACGGGCTGACAGCCGTCGCCTTAAAAAGCAGGCTAACGACAAAAAACACGTTGAGGTGGCATTTGAGTAAAGGAGGTTATATGACATTTTTTAGTAGGTTTAGATTGCTCATTGGTGTATCGGCGGTAGTTGTATTTGTATTCGGGCTGTTTGTTTATTTGAACTATTCAATGTCGAATATTACCTCAAAATCCGCACAACTTGACTCAGACCAATACGTTGCATCGGTTGACTATGGAGGGACGGTTGCAAAACAATATATTCAAGTTGGTGATACGGTAAAAACCGGTGATTCATTGTTTGAAATCAAAAGCCCTAGCTTGCAGAGTGAAATTGACGCCAAAAGAAAAACAACGGATGACCTATTATATAAACTTACGCCCGAGGGTAATATCCTATTACAGGCGGCAAGTAGCGGTATTGTAAGGAATGTGCAGTTTACGCAAGGCTCGTATGTACCCGATAATGCCCAGTTAGCTACGCTTACGATTGATGGTACGGATTATGTAACGGCGAAATATAGCCTTAATGCTCCTGACTATGCACGAATTAACCGGGATCATCCGCTAAAAGTAACGTTACCCGATAACACGACGCTTGATGCGAAAATATTTGATATCAACCTGGAGCGAAGCGGCGACAAAGTATTGACGGTAGTAAAAGCGCGGTTTGATAAAAATGCCGATATTCCCGCAACGTTCTCTAATGGCACCCCGGTTTCAACTACGTGGGAGCTCGAATATAGCACGCTGTATAAATCAATCGCCGAGTGGGCTAAGTCAGTACTGCAACCAAGCGCGTAAAACCTAAAAAGGAGAATAATGTCGAAAACTCATGTAGTTATCGTAGGTCTGGGTGTGGCGCTGGTGTGTGCTATTGGCGTGATAGGCATTGCTATGCTTGGAAATAATAATGATACACAATCAACTAATGCGACGTCTGAAAAAGCTGGTTCATTGATTACTGCTAGTGTGCTTGACTCACTAGATAAAGAATCCAGTAGTCTAGTGAGTACCTCGCATTTGGCAGATGGCCTTACGCCGCCAACTAATAAATGGTACAGCTCGATGGTATTAAACAAAGAAGCAATGCCTGGATTTAGTGTGCCAAACAGTATACTGCCCACTAGCAATGGTTTTGAGCTTGGGTTGCCGAGCGTCACAACAAGTAGTGACGGGGTGTACGGTCCACACGTCCGCGGTATCCACGTGGCGGCGACGGATGCCGTAGCCTATAAACTGACGCGTTACGATGAGCTAACGATGACACTCACATACTATGACAGTTCGGACGATCCACTGCTTGATGTCACCTTTGCCTCTGGGTCGCCATATGGGTTTATTTCTGCCAAGCAAAAAGTTGAAATCACGATAGACGGCGGCACTCGGCTGAATGAATTGCGCGGTGTAACAACATTTAAGAACGGGGATGCCTGGTACGGGGCAAAGGCGTCCAACGGTAAAACCGGCACCACGATACCCTTGAATAAGCACGACGAACTGGCTGTGTTCAGCGCTTCAAAACAAGCGGACCTGGCTACCCTTGCCCCCGCGGCACAGTACCCTATTGTTTCCGGCAAAGTTGACTATGTATTGAAAGACTCGAAGATACAGACGATTCTCTCCTATCAGACAAAAGGCAACGCAGGTCAAACAATCTTGATACGTATGCCACATCAAATTGGTTCAGTTGGTCGGCCTGCACTCACCTATCCATCGTTGTACGGCACACTAGAAGGGTATGAGTCGTCAAGAATCGAATACACACAGCCACTACAAAAGCTAAAATGGTCCTTTGACCTAGCTGAGTTATCGGAAAAAGAAGAGGCTACCCTGACTAGCCAGCTGGATAAAGATATCGAAAATACGCAGCTTGATAAGGATGATACCTATTTTGGGGGCAAACAACTGCAGCGTTTGGCACAACTGGTAATGGTTGCGGATTCGCTGGATGAAACGGGGCTACGCGACAAGGCGCTAGCAAAACTCACGCCAGCAATGACCGCTTGGTTTGATTCGGATGATTCAAAATCGTTTTATTTTGATGAAACAGCCAAAACAATTGTTGGTCGCAAGCCAAGCTTCGGTTCAGATAAAGAACTTAATGATCACCACTTTCATTACGGGTACTTTATTTACGCAGCCAGCGTAGTAGCAAAATTTGATGAAGCATTTCTATCTGAGTATAAGGCGAAAGTAAGTTTGCTGGTGGCGGATATAGCCAACTATAGAACAGGTGAAGCGCTGCCGTTACGCCGAAGCTTCGATGCGTATGCCGGGCATTCTTGGGCGTCTGGTATAGCGAACTACGGCGATGGTAACAATCAAGAATCAAGCAGTGAGGCGGTAAACGCCTGGACGGGTGTGGGCTTATGGGCTGAGGTGAACGGCAATGATGCATTGAAAAGCGAATCAAGTTGGCTACTCGCAAATGAAGTGGCCACGGCCAAGGCATACTGGCTTAGTCAACCAAAAGATACTACCTATACTTCCCCACTTGTCGCGATTAATTGGGGTGGCAAACGTGAGTATAAAACATTCTTTAGTGATGAACCGAATGCCAAATTGGCAATTCAGTTGTTGCCCCTTAATCCAACAATGAAATCCTATGTAGCGGGGTTGCCAAAATCGATTCTTAGAGACACTGATACTATGAAACCATACGGTGATTATATTCTCATGGCTAAAGCAAACAAGAGCTTATTTGAAGAAGTCCAGGCCTATCCGTCGGCCCTCATTGATGACGGTAACTCAAAATCTTATATGATGGCGTATGTAATTTCAAAGTAGCGTATGAATGCATATCTAGCCGTTAGTTTGGCTACGCACGCGCGCACTCTAGCTTGATTGCGTTTCGGCTTCTTTGGCTTGCTTATAAGCTTTCGTAACAGGCGCTTTACCGGCGGCAATACGTTCTTTGTTTGATTTAATCTGCTTTTCATCGCGGAAGCTGAATTTAATCGGAGTGCCTGAATAGTCATATGTTTCGCGGACGAGTCGTTCTAGGTAGCGTTTATAGCTCCAGTGAACAAACTTTAGGTTACTACCATGAATCACAAACCAAGGCGGATTGTCGTCGGTTTGTACTATGTAGCGCAGTTTCGGGTGGGTATTTTTTAACCCAGCTGGCGGGTGTTTGTCGATGGCTTTTTGCAGTAAGTCATTGAGTACGCGGGTCTTGGTTTCTTGCTTTCGACGAGCATCAATATCTACAACCAAATCAAATAGCTTGGTGACGTTCTGGCCAGTCACGCTACTGGTAAAAATAAGTGGCGCCCATGGAGTGAACTTGAAATTATATGCAATCCGCGCCGCCAATGCGTCACGCGTAAACGGGTCTTTACTAGTGATGTCATCGTTGCTTGCTTTCAGTGACTTTGAGCGCTGCAGTTTTTCTTTTTTAGAGAGTGGCTTCAAAGCTTCTGCTGCATCTTTTTTGGCTGCCTTTAGCTCGGCAGCTTCGATTGCTTTGTCTCGAACTTCCTGTAAGCTATCCCATTTGGATATTACTATCACCAGTCCCTTACCGGACTCGGCAATAATTCCAGCTAGGCGCTGGTCAAGCTGAGTATTAAGTTCATTTACGTCCATAAGGAGCAAGCAAATATCAGATTCTTCAATGGCTTGGAGGGTACGAAGGACGCTGAACTTTTCAATACCTACCTCTTGCTTGCCTTGGCGACGAACGCCCGCAGTATCAAGCAACTCGATAGTGCGCTGGTGGTAGTTAACCTGTATACGGTTAATGTCGCGGGTCGTACCGGCTATATTTGCTACGACGGCTTGTTGTTTTCCGGCCAGCTTGTTGAATAGGTTGCTTTTTCCAACATTTGGGCGACCTATTAGAGCTACCCGAAGAACGTCGTCGGCTTCACGCTCACGAACCGGTGGCAACAATTCAGCTACTGCGTCGAGCACATCCGATATGCCAGAAGCATGTTCGGCGCTCGTGCGAATGATTGTTTTTATGCCAAGTCGACGAAAGTCATCATCGGGTAGACTTGTCTTTAAGTCCGCTTTGTTGGTAATAAGAATAACTGGCTTTTTGCTTTTTAGGGCTTTTTTGGCTACGTTACGCTCTTCATCACCAACATGTTGGGTACTATCAACGACTACAAGTATGGCATCGGCCGCATCGGCTGCTTCTTCAATCTGCTCCTGAATGCTTGCTTCAAAGTCGTCCTCGGCGGATTTCAAACCAGCAGTATCTACCAGCCAGAATTGAGATTCTTTGCTGTCGTTCTTATAGGTTACCTTTCCAATTACGTTGTCACGGGTTGTCCCAGCCTCGCGAGCAACGATTGCCTGCTGACTTTTGACTAGACGATTAAACAGCGAGCTTTTGCCCGCATTGGCACGACCGATGATTGCAACTGTTGGTAATTTTGATGACATGATATTTACATTATAACAGAGGTAGAGGACTTTTTCTGTACTCGGTCGATGTTATTTAAGGTATATTACTTATATTATACAATTTTATAAAAAATAATTCAAGTAGGATTATACTCTAAATAATGGAAGTGCAACCTTTAGGAGATACCGGATACGAAAGATTCTTGGAGTTTGGACGTCATTTGGCGCAGCTACAGGCCGCTGTATATGATGCTTTTGGCATGCCGATACCTAGCGCTAGTCTTCAGGACGCCAGCATTAGCGATGCCTGGGATAGTTACTTGGAACTACCGGCGAGTTACTCAGAAGACAAAGTAATTAGTGATATACATTTGCACCTGCACGACAAAGTGCTAGATTTTGTATCTCCACCTGCTGAAATGGATTGGGAGGATTTTAGCGAATTGGTATGGGCGGTAATTGAATACATGTGGCAGCGCCTGGAATCTAGGCCGAGCGACAGGATGGAGCTGGTACTTAGTAGCGTATGAATGCCAAGTCTATGCTTTACAAGGAAGGCTCAATTTGGAATAATAAACCACACTTTAAGGAGGATGATAGTGGCGTATATAGATCGTTATGGCGGAGAAATTGTTGGAGTGAACCTAACCAGGCGTCTCAATGTGCCATTGGCTATGTTGGAAATGGCCATGATGCTTGATGGTGAGCCATACCGTTTACACCCGATTGGTGGTGGACTAGTGGCGGCCAGTTCATATGTGCCCGATACGGTTAGTGTACCGCGCGATGTAATGATTGGGCCCGATACGCACGTACTTACAAATCGCGGTATGGCCGGACAGACATACGTAAAAGGTAATTTCCATAATCCCAATCAAGTGAGCCAATACATTGATGATGATGGCTTAAAACTGCTTGACGAGCAACGTCAGATGGGTGTTATTGGGCGGGTGCTAGAAATTGAGCGTCGTAAACGAATGGCAGATGCTGCAGCTGTCGTGGACAGTTTATTCTAGGCGGCAGTCACCGTCTGAGTTTTACCTGCAGCTAGCGTGCCAAGCTGATAGGATCCAAAGGTCGTTCGATGTAGTTTTGTAACCTCGTAACCTAGCGCCATGAACGTGCGACGTATTTGACGGTTACGCCCTTCGCTCATAGTAATTCTCCATGCCAGGCGCGTATCATCAAGTTTCTCAAGCCCGAGCTTGCTCGTGCCGTCCCCTATCTCAACGCCGTAATCACTAATCATTTGCTGATGAAGAGGTTCAAGGGCCTGGCGTAGGGTGACTTCGTAGATTTTAACTTTTCGAAAACTCGGATGGGTCATTCGGTGTGCAAAGTCACCATCATTGGTGAGTAAAATTATTCCAGAAGAGTCCTTGTCTAGTCGTCCAACAGGTTTTAATGTCGCCATTTCTTGAGGTAGCAAGTCATATATCGTAGGATTATCGCCTTGCGCTTTGCGAGAGCAGACGTAGCCAACCGGTTTATGAAATGCTATGTATTGATACGAGGGCTGAGCGTTAATCGGTTTACCTTTTACGGTAATAGAATCCTGCGGACTGATTGATGTACCAAGGATTGCGTTAGTGCCATTTACGGCAATATTCCCTCTAGCAATTAAATCATCTGCCTCGCGGCGCGAAATGCCAAGTACGAGGGCAAGATGTTTATTAAGTCTGACTGTTGGTTGATCCACTACTAACTAGTATAGCAACAAGTTACTGTCTAGGAGTTTCTTCAAAATTAATCTGAGGATCAGTTACCGACGGCTGTGGGGCTACTGGAGTCGCCGGAGGTTGTATTGGTTCAGGAGCAGCAACAGGAGGTGGCGCAACTATCTGTGGTTCAGGCCGTGGAGCAGGTGCGGCTATTGGTGGTTGTTGAACTGGTTCTGGTTGAGGAGCCGTATAGGCAACTGGTTGCGCAGGAGCAGGTGGTACGGGTGGCGCAGCTGGAGCGGGCGCAATCGGCGCTTGGTTGAGTTCCCTGTCCATCAAACTAGCGAGCGGCTCGGCGTTTGTTTCAGGTCGCTCGATTGGTTGAATAATACGATCGGCTAGGCCTGCAGGACGTGTTGTAGAAAACGGTGCGGTTGGCTGTGGAAGATTGCTTGTGGGCGCAGCTGGACTTACGGGTGTTGTTTGTGGCATAGCTTGGCTTGGAGCTGGTACTGGAGAGGTTTGAGGTACGGCAGATGGAGCACTACGTGGGACTGCCGATCCAAATGGGTTTTGCTGTGTGCCAGGAGCTGGCATGTCGGCTAGTACTTCGTGAACCGTGCGTACGACATCTTCGATTCCGACCTGACTTTTTACCAGGTAGCGATCAGCTCCAAGTTGCTCGCCGCGTTGTCGTTGATCCTCACTGCTCAGAGCAGTCATCATGATGACCTTTATGCCTTTTGTCTCAGAAGTAGAACGCAAAATATCAAGCATGTCAAAACCGCTAATTTTTGGCATCATAACATCACTAACAATCAGCTGAGGACGCTCTTTGATCGCCATAGCTAAAGCCTCTTCACCATCGCCAGCGCTGACGATGTCGTAGCCTTCTGCTAGCAGCCTCACCCCGTATATTTCGCGAAGACTTTTATCGTCTTCTACTAACAAAATCTTTGCCATATTGCCTTTATTGTACCTGCTTCGTTTTCAAAATACTATACCTCTTATGCTTGATTGTTGCCGCCGTTACCACGATTTGGCACTTGCACCCCACTCCTACCTGCGTAAATAGAAGAATTTTGTTCGAGTTGGCTAAGCGGAATATTTGGTGCTTGTGGGGTAACCGGACGTCGCGGCATGACATCTTGCCCAGCTCGTAGTGAAACCGAAGGTTGTGCCGACGATTGAATAGGAGCTTGCTGTACCAATGGTGTCGCAGTCGTTGGTGGCTGGTACGATTCGGGCTTGGTATCTACTACTACGGGCACTGGAACCGGTGTTTGCGGCGATTCGTTTGTTTGAACACGCTGTTGTTCGATGACGGGAACCGTAGCTGGTGGTTGTCGTGGGATATCTTGAGCCGCGATAACAGGAGCTTCTTGTTTGAGTTGACTTGCCTCTGAGCTGCTGATACGAGGCAATACTAACGAGAATGTACTCCCTTTTTTGTACTCGCTTTGTACGGTCATACGGCCACCCATTACCTCGGCAAGTCGCCTGCAAAGGTAAAGTCCAAGGCCGGTTCCGCCAATCTCACGGGTGTCGCTATTGTCTACACGGTAAAACTTTTGGAATAAATGCGGAATGTCTTCGGCCGGTATGCCGATACCGCTATCTTGAACACTGATGGTCACGTGGGTATCATCACCTGTGACATTAATGGTTACGTCACCGGTAAGTGTGTACTTTATGCCGTTTTCAATTAAATTAGAAACAACTTCGCGTAGGTGATCTTTATCGACATGTATGTAATATACCGGCATAAGTTTTCTGTCGCCGGCGGCTGCATCGTCAACCGTGGGTTGGTAAGTGAAAGTAAGATTTTTTTCGAGTGCTTTCGGCCGAAGCCCCTCGGCTATATCACCTATATATGCAGCTGTATCGATGACAGTTGGATTATTGTTCAATCTGCCATCGTCAGCTTTTGATACATCAAGTAAGTCTTGGAATAATCTGCCAAGGTGCTGGGCTGAGGCCTGGGCCTTTTGGATGTAATCGCGTGCTTTCTCGTCAACCGTAGCGGTTGCTGGATTCAATGCAAGGCCAAGATAACCTTCGATACTTGCGACAGGTGTACGCATTTCATGGCTTGCCGTGGAGATAAACTCAGCCTGCTCACGTTCTTCGGCCTTTTCTTTTGTTATATCGCGGAACACGATGATAGCTCCGTTCGCTGGGTGTCCGAGCGGTGACACGACAACTGACAACAAGATCTTCTTGCCTGCTTCGGTGGAAATTGAAAAGTCTTCCGAATGGACCTCTTGGCTCGTAGATAAAACTTGAGATACAGGATTACTCTGCGACGGGACTGGTTTATCGGCTTTATCTTTAAACTTTATTACCGATTCGTAGCTAAGCCCTACCGCATCATTTTGACCCCAGCCGATAATTTGCGTAGCTGCTGGATTGATAAGTTGAATCACGCCTTGAGTATCGACAGCGATAACACCGTCGTTGATGGCGTTAATAACGATTTCTGATTTATTAGCTTCGTGCGAGAGCTCTGTTGCAAGTTCCCGGTAGGCTTTGTCTTGCTTTGTGTCCTTTTCGGACTTAGAGTGCCAAATGATGAAACTGGCTATGAGCGGAGCGATGGTCACGACAGCACTCACCGTAACAGTATTTAGCGAAGCCTGATTAAGGAGTAGATATGCATCGTATCCGATTAGAAGTACGCTAATCAGTGCGAACCCTCGCCAACCGAATATTCCAGCAAAGACGGCAACACCAATCCATAACCCTATGAGCGGCGAGCCTGATTGGCCGGTTGCGACAATGATGCTGCCGACCATAGTAGCGAGCAATACATAGAGGATAAACGTGAGTGATGACAGGTTATGTCGTGGGGTGAAGAAATAAAGGCCAATCGATGCCACAACCGTAACTCCGGCAAGGCCGGCGGTAGTGTACGACACTGGTAATAGTGTTGCTAGTGGACTATCGCCAATTATATAGGGCAGAACAAACAAACCAAGAACAACCAACGCAACAAACGCGGCAGTCTCGGCTATACGTCGGTGCCAGAACCTTGTAATCAAAATCGGCTGGATAGTTCTTTTTCGCCCCCTATTTTCACTTAGCTTTATTATGGCAAACTGCTACTCAAAATGCTATTGTTTTTTACTTAATGTGGGCGTATGCTTGCAAGCAGACGGAGTAATACAAACATGAGGAATCCATTACACTTACCGAAAGAGATGTATGATTGGGTAGTACCTGAGCCTCAGGAGCGCTGGCGGCGAAGTGGCATGACTGGTGAGGTTACAGTAAAACAAGACGCGGACGGGCACGATGTAAACGTGCCTCTTTTTAATGTTGGCATTAATTCGTGCGAGCCGCTAGGCTCACGTGAATTTGGCCCTAAGCAGAACAGGCTAGGCAGAGTACACGTTGACCTATATCACCTAAAAGATGGTATGAGTCGTTTAACTCAGACGTGGATACCTTATGATGTACAGGCTGAATTTACGGGTACCAGTGGAATGGCCTTTACGACAATGGTAGAAGGATATGATCAAGACCGCGCGGAAATGATGGCAACAGTAGGTATCCCAAATATTCAAATAAGTGCCGAACAAGGCGATATGCATTGGCCAAGTCTGAGAGATATCAAGCGGTTGGGCCAAACTGCCCTTCATGCACCGAAGATTTCTATTGCTAAAAGCTCCCAGGCCGAAATAGAAATCATTGCCCACCTTGTCAGCTCTGAAAAATATGATTTGCCGCGACTTATTGAAGCCCATGGTGATTCCCGTGGTAGCATGACAAGTTTTGGACGAGCGGTATATGGGGGTTTAACACTAGGCGATGTAGATAATACGCCTATGTACGATTTAATTCCGCTATGGATTGACCCAAAAGCGGTAGTCATTCACGATCGTTTACCCGCAGATAAACTTCACAAGGTTATAACATGGCTTATCCATGAAGCATTGGTTGGCCCTCAAGTTATTGCTGACTTAGCTATCCAGCGTAAGCTCCTCTCATTGCGGGGCACCGCTTCATTAAATCCTAATTTTCTGTTTGCTTCGGCGATTGGTACGGCCCCTGCTCTATTGTCAGGCGAAGCTGGTGAGCTAACAGGAATGTTACCAAATGATATACGTGGGTTTGCTAATGGATATCAGCGTGATGAGCTATTCGACCAAGAGAACTGGGAGAATGCTATACGCCCCTTACCTAACTTATATCTGAATGAAGTCGATAAAGCAGTTCATGCCCATTTGCTGAGTATGCGAGGATTGCTAAGGCAGATGGGACGACTTGAGCGATTGGCTCAAGAAAGCAGAGAGCATGGAGAGAATCTTGCTGCGTATAACGTTCATCATATTTCAGGTCGCACTGCCGAACAATTTGCGCTTCAAAAAAGCTTTGACTTACAAGAGGCCGCCTAATAAAAAACACTCCTATCGATGGGAGTGAAATTTCCGTGAGCCGGGACCGTCGCTGCACATGGCGGCGACGGTCCCGGCTCGGTACGCCGGTGAGCTAGGAGCGACGACTGAACGACAGGATGCCGCTCGGGGCGTCCATCTTCGTCAATCGAAGGGCCCGAGCGCGGTGCTCGGCCCACATCAGCTCCTCGTCAGCTTGCCTGACGACATCCGCCGCCTGCTGGGTGGCGAGGTGCGCCGGGTGGTTGTTCATGCAGGCCATACGGCCATTCTGCTGGGCTTGCTTGACTTGTAGAGGGGTCGGAATGACGGACAGGGTCATGAGCGTCGCTCTCTTCCATTAGCTGTTGCACCTGGCACTGCGTACCTGATTGTTATATACCTAATCTGAGTACCAGTCAATAGTAATAAAACTATTTTATTCGGGAGTGAAATGGCCACCATACGTACCGGCCGATGTCGTGGACCAGCGCAGGTACAAGCAGTGAACGTACTATGATTGTGTCGAGGAGCACCCCGAAAGCAACAATAAATGCGAGCTGAACGAGGAATAGGATAGGTATAACCGCTAACGCTGCGAATGTTGAAGCCAGTACGATGCCGGCCGAGGTAATGACTGCACCGGTGACTATCAGTCCGATTAATACTCCCTTTCGTGTCGTTGTACGCAATGACTCTTCACGGACTCTGGTCATGAGAAAAATATTGTAATCGATACCTAAAGCCACAAGGAATATGAAACCATAGAGTACGACTGATGGGTCAGCACCCGGGAAATTTAATACGTTATTAAATAGTAGTGCGGCAATCCCCAGTGTTGCGCCAAACGAAAGTAGTGTGGTGCCAAGCAAAAGTATAGGCGCCAAGATGGATCGTAGCAGGGCCATAAGTATTAACGTAATAACAATCAGTACGGCCGGAATTACCACGGCACGATCGTGTTTGGCGCTCGTCTGAGTATCGAGCTGTATGGCGCTAGTGCCACCAATGCGGACCGATGAGTCTATGTCTTTCAGGGCTGCCCTTAAGCGGCTGACGGTTGCCTGCGCCTCGGTTGAATCAGCGCTATCTTTTAGGGTCGCTTCGATTGATACTTCGTCGTTAATAATTTTGACTGTCGCATCTTTGAATGGATACGCCTGATTTACGATAGCCTCTAATGGAATCTGTGGCCCGCTTGTTGCAGGTTGGTTGGCGGTTTTTTGAGCAATCGATGTGCGTATCGTGTTTTTTAATTCAGCCTCACTTTTGCCTACTGGCTTAGTACCTGAAGGTGAGTTATTAGCCTTTACTGCTACTGATGAAATGCCTTTGTCTTTATCGAGGGCTGCAACAACCTTATCTTTACTTGCTTCGGGCGCAATAACTTGCATTGGTGTACCCGAACCACCAGCAAAGTGTTCTCCGATAATTTTTTGTCCATCACGCGCATCAGACTTGCCGAGCAGGAAGTCACTTTGTGGCACGCCGTCAGCCTTAAGCTGGAGTATGCCGCCCGCAGCTACTAGTAGGACTACGCTCGTGATTATCCATGCTGCACGTGCATGGTTGCCGATGGCTTTGGCTGTTTTTGCCCATACGCCAGTCGTTGGCACTGCATCCTTTGCTTTACTGTCATATCTTGGACTACGAGGCCAGAATGCAACCCGCCCAAACATGAGTAGGATTGCCGGTAAGAATGTTAATGCACTAACAATCGCCATTGCTATTCCGATTGCACCTACGGGTCCAAGTGCTTTGTTAGAGCTTAAATCAGAAAGGAGCAAACATAATAAGCCAGCGATAACAGTACCACCAGCTGCCATAATTGGCTCTAATGAACGTTTCCAGCTTGTAAGGATTGCTTCATGTGGTTTGGCGTGACGGACTAACTCCTCTTTATATCTGGCGACATATAAGAGCGCATAGTCTGTCGCTGCCCCTACTACTAATATGAACAGAATGCCTTGAACCTGCCCACTCAGCGCAATAACGTCTGCTTTTGCGAGGTAAAACACAACAAGAATAGCTGCCGAGAGCGCAAAAATAGCATTAAGTAACACCACGAACGGCAAAATTGGCGAACGGTAAACGATAATCAAGATGACGAATACTACTGCCAGAGCCACACCCAGTAGTAACCCGTCAATGCCAGCAAACGCCCCGGCAAAATCCGATGAGAATCCAACTGGTCCACTTATATAGAATCGAGCATCGAAACTGTCTTTATTAAGCCGTTCCTTTAATTCCGGCACGACCTCTTTATAAACAGCGTCACTTTTTATATTTACCGCTACAAAAGCCGCTTTCTTATCATCGGAAGTAATAGGTGGTGAAATTTTAGAATTTACTTCAGGGAGTTCTGAAAGCTTTTGTGTGGCTGCGGCAATCGAAGTGACCGTAGTCTCAGGTAGTACTTTGCCATCATTGTAAAACACAACGATAGCTGGAACTGTATCGGAATTCTGGAATTTCTTTAATTCCTCATTGACTCTGGTTGATTCAGCGCTCTCTGGCAAAAATGCCGACTGATCGTTACTTGCAACCTCGCTAATCTTTCCAAAGTATGGTCCGCCGATTCCTCCGAGCGTTAACCATATAAGAATAAAAATACTTGGTACAACAACTCGGACCCATTTTGGTATTGAACGTGATTTATTTGTAGTATTCATATCTTACTATGATACCGTATCGTTGCTTGTTTCGTCCTGCTGGACTCGTCAGTATAACTCGCATTGCTATAGACAAAGCGGCGCCGGATACAGAAGGAGCCTAGCGAACCGATTGCATCAGTTCACATTGCTTTGCCTTCCTCCCTACGGAGTGTCGTTCCTGCATGAAGGCTGTCACTGGTTCATGGAACCGACAACCAGCTCCTTCACCCAGGAATCTGTCGTGAAGATGACGATTAAGAAAATCACCCCGACGACAGCGAAGAAGATGCCGATCTGGTTGATGATTCGATCGTCCTTATCTTTCTGACTCATGGTGCACCTCGCATTGAGTAGGTTTTATCCGACGCTGTACGGTACGCACTCGGGAGAATTAGTGCATTCCCGAGTAGTACTAATGCTAATTAAACTACTTTTATGTATTTTAGTCAAATATAAAGCTTATGAAATCGGTATACCGCCAGTTACTCCGATAATTTCCCCCGTTATATAACTTGATTCCTGTGAAGCGAGAAATACATACGTCGGAGCTAGTTCTGCAGGTTGCCCTGCTCGCCCCATTGGTGACTGCTCTCCGAATGACTCTAGCTTTTCTGGTGGTTGGCCATGACTTGGCTGGAGCGGTGTCCAAATTGGTCCAGGTGCTACCGCATTCACCCGTATGCCTTTTTCAATTAACATACCGGACAATCCTTTGGTGAATGAGGTAATTGCTCCTTTGGTCGAGGCGTAATCAAGCAGGCCGGGCGATGGCTGATAAGATTGGATTGATGTCGTGTTTATAATAGTAGCCCCGGGCGGCATATGAGGAAGGGCCGCTTTTGATAGCCAAAACATCGCATAGATGTTCGTTTTAAACGTATGGTCGAACTGCTCGTCGGTAATTTGCTCGAGGTCATCGATGTAAACTTGTTTACCGGCATTATTCACTAATATGTCCAAGCCGCCCAGTTCTTTGACGGTTCTACTTATGGCTTCTTGGCAAAACGCTTTGTCTTTAATGTCACCCTCGATAGCAAGTGACTTTACTCCTGCGGCATTTACATATGAAATCGTATCTTCGGCATCGGGTTTTTCCTCCGGTAAGTACATGATTGCCACATCAGCGCCCTCGCGGGCATATGCGATCGCAACGGCTTTTCCTATGCCCGAATCTCCACCGGTTATAAGTGCTTTGCGGCCAGCTAATCTACCGAATCCTTGGTAGCTTTTTTCGCCATGATCAGCCTGTGGAGTAAGTTCTTTATCAAGGCCTGGCTCGGGTTGGGATTGATTTTTTGGAATATCAAGCTGATCATACTGTGTGCGGGGGTCTTGCATTGTGAATTGATTCGTCATATATGTTAAGCTATTCTCGTTTCGGGTGCCATTTATCATCATCGCCTTTTTCATATTTCTTTTTAACGGCACTCCAGGCGACTTTATGCGCGGTTTCTTCTCGGTCGCTATCCCCTTGCCTGGCACCAGGGTTTTTATATTCGTCGTATGCACTATTAAAAGCTTCTTTGTAAATATCTTGAGCGTGGGCTGGTAAATTATTTTTTACGCTTTCAGGTAATTCTGATGTGCTTTTGTATGGCATGTTTATACCTCTCCTTTCGGGTGCGTGCCTTCGGCGAATTCTTCAATCGCTTTGGCGCTAAAATCTGGAATATCATCCGGCTTACGGCTTGTGACGAGCCCGTTGTCGGTCACGACTGGCTCATCAACCCAGTTACCTCCAGCATTTACAATGTCCGTTTTAAGGCTAGGCCAAGACGTTAATGTCCTACCCTTTACCACGCCTGCTTCTACGAGCAACCACGGTGCATGGCAAATCGCTGCCACCGGTTTGCCACTTTCTACGAATTCACGGACAAAATCTATAACAATCTCATTTTGCCGCAACACGTCAGGATTACCTACACCGCCCGGTAGCAAAAGTCCGTCATAGTCAGAAGGCTCAATATCTTCGATTGTAAAATCTACTGTAATTTCTGTTCCGTCTTCTCCGGTGATTACTCCGGTATGGTCAGAAATTACGGTTACTTCGGCACCCGCATCTTCAACTGCATTCTTCGGCTCGGTGAGCTCCGAATCCTCAAAACCATCAGTTGCTATGAGTGCAATAACTTTTCCTGTTAAATCTTGAGCCATATACCTCCTGTTACGTTGAATTTGGTAAATGAACTAAGTATCTTACTAAGCGGGTCGTTTTGAACCGGAGAATGCTTTTACGATTGCTAGGAGGATAATCGCACCGACAATAGCTACGATAAATCCTGGGATGCTGAATGTGTCGGGTGCACTTCCAGAGAGCAGGCGCATAACAAATCCACCTATGAACGCACCGATGATACCCACTACCACATTTGCCAAGATGCCCATTTGTGCATCTGTTTTCATAATCATTGATGCGATCCATCCAGCTAATCCACCAACAACGATCCAAGCAATAATATCCATTAACATATAATTCTCCTTCTTATTTCCAGCTTTTAAGCTGGGTATTGATTATTTTTAAGTAGTACTGCCAAATGATGCAAATTTTTTGCGAGTGTTAAAGTCGTATTGGCAACTGCCTCGGGAACTTCGGTGAGGTCTTTGTAGTCACGACCACCCATTGCTTCATCGTTCCAATATGTTACGGCGTTCGCAGGCAATGAAAACCCAATGTCATTCAGCGCCTGGAAAATATCGGCAGATATTTTATGTGCCCCATCTTCATTTCCTACTACAGCTACTCCGGCGATTTTACCGAACATACCCGGGCGCCCCTCATCATCTTCTATACTGATTTCAGCATCAAGGCGCTCGAGTGCGCGTTGGGCTAAGCTCGACATATGCCCAACCCATGTTGGGGTTGAGATAATGAGGATATCCGAATCAACTATGTGTTGTCGAATCGAAGGCCACTCATCCCCGTTCCCCATGTCGGCTTCAACGCCTGGTTTCAAATCAAAATCAACTAATCTAAAATAGGTTGATTCAACTCCGTATCCATCGAGATTTGCGCCTATGTCGTGTGCTATTTTGTCTGACGAAGACTCCGCCGGGGATGAAGATAACGTACAGATAAGCATGGTTGCTTTTATAGTTTGGGTCAACGGCACCTCCTTCATTTACGGTTAGGTTGTGCCTTTAGTATGCATCGCTCAGTTCGCCGTTAATGTAGGATTGATTACATTTTTATATTTTAACTAAGGTCAGGAATCTCGGTTTCTGTTTCGATTTGTTGTCGTAATTTTTCAGTATGTACGGTGTAGAAGCGTTTTTTAACCGATATGATACCTTTTTGTTTCAATTTGATAATAATGTTCGTAACTGTTTCGCGGGTCAAACCAGTAAATCCAGCAATGTCTTTTTGCGTCAGGGGGATCTTTATGACAACCAAATCTTGTAACAAATTAGCTCCATAACGAATAGAAAAGTAATTAAAGGTGTGCAAGACTTTGCGCTCCGCTGTCGCCTGGGCTAAGGCCAAAATTTGCAACTTCTTAGCAACGGTATCATTTACAGAATGTAACAGCATGGTATAGGCAAGCTCAGGTTGGTGTGCCATAAACTCATGATATTTTGTTCGGTCGATTTCATACAGCTCGCAGTCTGTATGAGCAATGTAATTAAATAGTGCGGAACTACTTTTGGTGTAAATCCAAGCAATCGGCAACATCTCATTTTTTAACACAAATGAGATAGAACGCTCGTCATCGCTGTCGGTATAGGAGAAAGTGCGTACAAAGCCACTTTTAACAGCATAGGCACAAGCTGGTTCTGTATGGGCCAAAAAAATTAATTCATCTTTTTTGAACTTCACCACTCGGAACTGCTTATAGAATTGCTTTAAGTTAGCATCAACAGTCGAGGCGGCAACCTTATGGGATGATTTAGCCATTACTTATAGTATGACTCAGTCCGGTGTAACATGCCAGAGAAATTTCTGTTAAGAATTACTTTTAGAAATGTAAGGGTTACCGGTTTCGTAAAAACGCCACGGCATCTCTTGAGCATGGGAAATGCCAATGCGTGTTGTCTGGGTAATTCGGTCTGCTGGGAGCGGTTCTTGAAGCACTAGCGTAACGGGCCCCTGTGATAAATCATGTCCATTGAGTTCTTTGGTAATAGACAGTGCTTGGCACAACTTGGCTGGTCCATTGCTTAAGTCTTTGCCAGATTTATCTCTGAGAGCTTTCATGTAGTCTTCGCCCTCTAACGGCTCGACGGCGCGAATAAGAACAGCCGATCCTCTTCCCTCTTGGTCGGTAACTATATTGCAACAGTAGTGCATGCCATAGGTGAAATATACGTATAAAAAGCCAGGCGGCCCAAACATGATTTCGGTCCGTGGCGTACGACCCTTGTAGCTATGGCTGGCGGCGTCGCTTTGATCATACGCCTCGGTTTCAACAATCCGGACTCGTAAGGTGTGACCATCAATTTTTCGTTCGATAATGCTGCCTAGTAGCAGAGGCGCAGCTAGCTCGGCTGGACGATTCAGGTAGTCTTGCATATCTCTATTCACTACATGTATTGTACGGCAGTTGTGTGTGATTGATTACAGCCGGCTACGCGACGCATAGCGTATAGTATCACTATATAGATTGGAGGCGTAATGAACGAAATACCCTACGTAACCTTAAATGATGGAAATACGATGCCTCAATTTGGCTTAGGTGTATATAAAGCGAGTGATGGCGAAGAAGTCGAGCTAGCTGTTAAGGCGGCGATTGAAGCTGGATACCGGTTAATCGATACCGCCATGGTATACCAAAATGAGCGCGGGGTTGGTAAAGCTATTAAAGCTTCTGGTATTGACCGTAACGAATTATTCATAACTACCAAGTTATGGAATAGCGATCATGGAACTAAAAATGTCAGGCTGGCATTAGAGGCTAGTTTAGAGCGCCTCGGCTTGGATTGTGTAGACCTGTATCTTATTCACTGGCCTACTCCAGCGCGTGGTTTATACGTCGAAACCTGGCAGGAACTTATCAATTTACAGGCTGAAGGCTTGATTAAATCAATTGGAGTGAGTAACTTCCAAATCGAACATTTGGAGGAGTTGAAGCGGCATACCTCCGTAGTTCCAGCAGTGAACCAGGTTGAACTCCATCCTTACTTCCAGCAGCGTGAACTACGCGATTACTGCGAGCGGCATGGCATACAGGTAGAATCTTGGAGTCCAATCGGTGGTTCAAAGGGTAATTTGCTCGAAAATGAAACGTTAGGTCACATTGCCAAAGTCCACGAAAAGTCGCCCGCCCAGGTCGCTATTCGGTGGCACCTCCAAAATAGCTTGATTGTTATTCCAAAATCCACGAATGTTGAGCGTATTTGGCAAAACATCAATGTATTTGATTTTGAATTAAGTGACAACGAGATGACGACCATTGATTCACTTGATACCGGCGAGCGGTCGGGTCCAAACCCCGACACCCTAAATGTTCACTGAGGTGCAAGTGCTATAAATATGGCCATAAAGGCCGGAAGTATATTTAAATGGGTACCTTAATGGTAACTATCGTTTCGACTGAAGTGCGAATGCAATACAAATTGAAACCGCAGCCACAATAATCAAGAAGGCTGTTGCTATGCTCACGAGTAGCGTATCGAGTTGTACCGGGTAAATTGTTACAAACATGAGTGTAAACGCGAATGAAATTGCCAGGAGTGCAATTACAAGATGAGCTTGGCGTAGTTCTCGCAAGGCCACTTTCCCTTTTATATCCTTTGTTCTGCGAAGTAGAGTGTGTTTCATAGTGTTTAATACTATATAGCATAAGTATTGCTAACGCTACAGAAGCGAGCCAGCCTGCTTAAGCTCAATGAATCTAATTACTCATATGGTGAGCGAATATATTTATACTCCAACCATCCATGTGTAGGCTCTTTGAATACTTCTCCATTCTTTTTGAAGCTCAATCGCGAAAGAACAGTAATACTTTCAGTATTATTCGCCTCGCAGAATGCCACGAACTGGCGCACATGTAGATTCTGCAGGAGTGTTTCCATGAGCCGCGAAACCGTCTCGGTAACAATGCCTGCGCCTCGTTCATCGGGGTCTAAAAAATAACCGAAACCGTAATCATCAAGGTTGGGCGGAGTACCAAAGAAGCCGTCATCGCGCCATAACGATACAAGTCCAATCGGCCGACTGTCCTTAAGAATCGTATAGCGAATAAGGCCTGGGTCTGATTGAAACGATTCAATTTCTTTTGCTATGTCATTGGCATTAAATAGACGTGACGCCACCGTAACACGAGTGCGGATGCTGGGGTCTCTGTTCAAAATATCAAGTATTTGTCGGCCATGGATATTCTCTAAAGGGCGAATGGTAATACCTGCTCGCACTTCAATGTTTTGTAATGCAGGTATAAGGTGTAAGTCATTTACTCGTGTGTTGGAATCAGATTTATCCATGGCTTAACTATAGCAAAGCGTGGGTATGTATATATAAAATTAAGTTCCTCGCCAAAAAAAGATGCTGAGTTGAATAAAAAACGCTATTTTTATAGCATCTTTCGATTTTCTGGTGATCCCGCGGAGAAGGTTCGCTAGCGTACGCTTTGCCCGAACTCTGAGTTCGATTCATTTCACCAGTGAAATTATCAAAGTTAAAACCCCACGCAAGGTGAGGTGTTAACTTTGGTGATCCCGCGGAGAATCGAACTCCGATTGCCAGGATGAGAACCTGGTGTCCTAACCGTTAGACGACGGGACCATCTCACCTACTCTAGCAAAAATGACCTCTGTTGTCTAGCGGGTAGCTGCGAGTTTTTCAATGAAAGCGAGTAGTTTTTTTGGTGTGATTTCGGCTTTGATTAAGTAACCATCCGCGTATTGCTCCATGTCACGGCGGGCTGACTCGGTTTGGTCGAAGTTAGTCAGGACAACCACCTTGGTACCAGGTATTAAGTCCTCTACTCCGCCTCGAAGAATTTGCAAGATTTCACCACCACGACGCTCCGGCAACATGACATCAAGCAACATCAAATCGTACGGCTTGTTACGTGCTGCAATCAGGCCATCGTTCCCGTCTACCATCCAGTCAACGGCATACCCTGCCTTATTAAGGCTACGCACGTACATCTCGCCAATAAAGCGATCGTCTTCGACAATAAGAATAGATTTAATAGGCATGGTGCTAGTATACCTTAAAACATAAGCGCGTGTCAGCCGCGGAATGCGCCATGGTTTTTAATCCAGCCGCTTGAGGAGTGTTCAAGAAATGATTCGTTGTTGGCTTGATCTTTGGTGAGCTTATCTGCAACCGTGGCATAGATGGGCAAGGATACTGTAAAGGTAGAGCCATGGCCTTCAACACTTCTTACTCCTATTTTACCGCCATTACTTTCAATGATTGCCTTGGAGATATAGAGGCCAATGCCAGTGCCGGCAACCGTTTCGCGGGAGCGGTGCGAGCGATAAAATTTATGAAATAAATTACCGATAACATTGGCAGGCATACCGATACCATGGTCGGTGACGCTTATTTCTATAAAATCACCATTAGGAGCCGCGTCCACTTCAATTGAGCCGCCGTCATTAGAGTATTTAATGGCATTATCAATGAGGTTGGCGAGTACTTCACCCATACTGTTGATGTCGGCAGCGACGGTAGGCAAAGTGTCGGATAAAGTCACATTCAGTAAACGCTGCTGCGCCTGGGCCCGTAGCTCCATATCGTCGGCAATCGTATCGTAAATTTCATTAAGATGATGCTCGCCGATGTGGACCTTTAAGTGACGACGGTCGAAGCGGCTGGCATTCAGAATATTGTTTACATAGCCACTCAGGCGGTTAGCACTTACAATCAGGCGTGAAAACAACTCTTTTTGATCGGCGTCGTACACATTAGCAAGCTCGTCATTCAGGGTGTCTAGGTACCCGCGAATAACGGTGATTGGACCACGTAGTTCATGGGCGGCAAATGCGATGAAATCAAGATCATCATCTTCTGGTAAATACTCATTCGTGCGGTCGAACATGGTTATGATCGTTTCTGCTTCACTCCCTTTTTCGTAGGATACATGAATATCAAAAATTCGGCGATCAGGTTCACCGGCTAATTTATTCGCGATTCGACGCCATGACTTTTCGGCGTGTATATCATGTTCGCCACGTTCTGATAACCACTGGTCGATTGTTTGGTCCACATCGAATATGAGCTCTAGTGATTTCCTGCCGGTAACATCAATCAATATCGGCGCGCTCTTGTTTGCAAAGATAACTTCCCCTGCTTGATTTATCATTACAAGCCCTGTGCTTGTGTGATTAAGTTGGGTAGCGATTTGTGGCATGCCGTCGCCGTTATCCGCGGGTAATGGAGTTGGGTCTGATGATGCAGTTGCCATTTCGTAGATTTGCTTCAGGAGAGGACGCATTTTATTGCGAGCATAATAACGGTCGTTCATATTTGGTGCTGGTAGATTGCTCGGCTCACCAGATACGTGTACCAGTGCGCTAGATAATTCTTTAACGGGGCGCATTGCCATAACTGTAGCGATGAGGGTTGAAACTAACGCCATGGTAATGAGGATAATAATAACGATCCACGCGTCAAGTGGTGGGTTTGGATACAGCATTAAAACTACACTAACGGCAATGGCGCAAATCAGCAGCTGTAAGCCTATGGCTCTAATGAGCGTATGTTTACGATAGCGGGGCCAGAAGCGATTAAGGTGCTCGTCTTCCGCTCGCGTATCTTTTATTGCCACGTGACGTCACCTCCACTATTAGCAATAGCGGAAATCCAGGTTGTCCCTGCGGCTAGCTTAATCGCGCCGCCACTGGCATCGGTAAAGCGCAGTTGACCGCCCTGCCCATCTTTGTGCCAGGTTGCTTTTATGACCTTGCCTTCTTGAAATATAACGGCTTCACCGGATCCTGATGTGGTAATACTTTCACGATAACCGTCTTCCATTACTTTTGTCATATCCACACGCAGAGCAATCACGACACTCGCGTTAATTTGCCCGGCTTCACGGTCTGTATGGGCCTCGCCTGCTTGTGAACGGGCATACAGTTTAGTGGCTGGGTCGTAGGCGTATGAAGAGTTATACAGCGGTCCGCTGATAGTGAGATTAATCGTAGTAGCTGATTCTTGAGGTGCGGTGTTCTCGGGAGTATCTTTCGTGGGTTGCTTTTTTTCTTTCGACGGCTCAGCTTCAGCACGCTCTAGACCAACCGGCTTAGATGATTTATAGCCTTTTTGGGCAATAAGTTCGTCAAGTTTACTGGAGCTGGTGTACACGTTGTGTGGGGCGTAGCGATCGGTTGCTCGCCAATAGTAACCAGCATTAAAGAACTGATCGATATCGCGGTAAGTACCATTGCGGACCGTATTCAGTGCATTTAAGCTGCCTCCTACGTGAGCAATGCTGGCGTCGTAAGGTGTTGCCCAATCGAGGTAATACATACGCAAGCTACGAACAGGACCAATGAGTTGAGGCTTTTTTTGCTGGTATACAGCCAAAAACCTGGTGATACCTCCTTCAGCAACAGCTTCGTAGACAACTTCGGCATCTTTTAGACCTGACTGAGGCCGTGCATCAGGACTGTTTTCAAGCATTATTGCCGTAACTGGTTTGGAGACATCGTCCTGAGACTTTACTACTTCGCCCGTGAGCGGTGAGTAATAAACTGGCTTCGATTCTTCTTTGGTGGCCTGAACTTTCTTTGGTGATTCAACTTTTTCAGGTTGTCGCCAGAACACAGCAAGTACGATTAGGTTGGCAGCAATAATAATGCCAAGGCCAATTAGAATATATGTTCGCTTAGGGTTGGCATGAATCCATGCTTTTAAACGGCTGAATATGCCAGGTTTTTTTGGCGATTTTTCTACTGTTGGCTGCATTAGCCCTAGTATATCATGCTGCTTATGCTTGGTTGAGATGTTCGATGGCAGAAGAAAGTCGAGCCAATGTTTTCTCTTTGCCCAAGAGCATCAATGTGTCGTTTAATTGCGGACTAAACGGCGCCCAGGTAGTTGCAATACGAATAAGACTGAATAGTGTACCTGGTTTTTGACTGGTGGATTCGAGCAACAAATTGAGAGTGTTCTGAATTGAATCGTTTGTCCAGGTAGCACTCTGGCTAAACGCCTGATGAGTGGACTGGAGTAGCTGGGATTGCTCTGTATTTGTGAGTTTCTTCAGTTGTTTATTATCTATCAACAGGCTTATGTCGATAGCTGGCTCTTCGAAGAAGTAATCGGTTAGTGCCGGTAAGTCTCGAAGGGTTTTTAGACGGTCTTGCGCTAGGCTGAGCACTCTCTTTTTGTAGTCGGCAGGCGCTTTTTTCGCACTTTCGGGCCAGAAAAATTCCACCCTCCTCTGCAGTTCCTCGATGGTCAGTTCACGAATAAAATGGCCGTTTACCCAAAGTAAACGCTTTTCATCAAAGCGAGCGCCAGAGCGTTGCACTCGGGCAAGTGAGAACTTCTCAATCAGTTCGTCCATTGTGAATACTTCTTGTTCGGTGCCGTCATTCCACCCCATTGTCGCAATAAAGCTATCGAGGGCTTCCGGTAGGTAGCCATCACGGATATAATCCAGTACGTCTTTGGCGCCGTCACGCTTACCGAGTTTTTTATTGCCTTGTTCGTTCATGATGTGCGGCATATGGGCGAATACAGGGTGGTCGAGCCCTAGTGCTTCGTAAAGCGCCAAATAATTTGGCATACTACTGATAAACTCTTGTCCGCGGATAACATGCGTAATTTCCATTTCGGCGTCGTCTACGATATGAGCAAAATTGTAGGTTGGGTACCCGTCACTCTTTATAAGAATGAAGTCATCAACAACCTCAGGGCTGGTAGTGATGTCGCCCATTACCTCGTCGTGATACGTGTAGCTTTTTGGGTCCGATTTAAATCGAAGCGGCATGCTCCCGTCCCATACCGGGGGATTCTCAGGACGGTGATCACGATAGCGAAATGCTCGTTTTTCTGCTTGGGCTTTTTCGCGAAAGCCTTGAATTTCTTCGCTGGTATATGGGTCGGCGTATGCTCTGTCTTGGTCGATTAATTTTTGCGCCCAGGCTTTGTATAAGGCTAAACGATCTGACTGCTTATATGGGCCAAAATCCCCGCCTATATCTGGACCTTCATCGTAAGTAAGTCCTAATGACTTAAGGCTGGCAATAAGGTGTTCGGCACTGCCAGCAACTTCGCGGGCTTTATCGGTATCTTCAAGACGGAGTATAAATTTTCCGCCCGATTGCCTAGCGACTAAAAAAGCAAATAGCGCGGTACGAATACCGCCCACATGTAAATAGCCTGTCGGGCTTGGGGCAAAACGAGTACGAATCATTACTATAATTGTAACAGAGGGAAGATTTTTCCTAAAGTGGAGGACCGCTTGAAGAGGAATTGTTTACCGAGCCGCTCCATGACCACCCGGCTGAGTTGCCGTCAGCATAGGTATTAACAGATAGTCCTTGGTCTACCAAGAGCGCGTCAAGCCGAACGACCGCACTTCCAGACGATACCCCGTTTCGCATAATCGTGACGGTGGTTGATGCTGTATTGGCGGAACTTGTCCATGTAAGGGTAAGTCGTTTTGTGTCATTTACGGTAAGCACAGGACTGATAATAGTATAGGCACGTGTGCCAGCTCCGTCGGAGGCGTGTATCATCAGGCTTGAGGGATCGCCACTCATTAGGGTTACGTAGGCGGATGCGGTGTATGGCGTATTAGCGGCGAGCCCTGGAATGGTATGGGAAAATCCAGCTGCGTTCGCGGTGCCAATAGTAGCTTCAATTCCATAGCTTCCTGAAGTAATTCCGCCGCCACTGCTAACTCTAGTAAGAGTAGCCCCTGCCCACGTTGGCCCCCATGCCGTAAGGTTTGTTTCAAAACTTGGGTTTACTGCTAAATTCGTAATCGTACAACTGCCTGTGTTAGGAGGAGATGCTTCGGTCACCTTATATGAAACAGCGCCGCTTGTCGCCGTCAAACAATAGCCTGTACCTGTGGTGCGATATTGATACGAAATATTATTCGTATCAGTCATTCCAACGGCTGATAAGGAGGTTGGATAAGCACTATTATCAATATGATACATAGCTATTTTTTTAGCGGCTTGAGTAAGTGAACTACTAACACTGCTTGCGCGTGCTCTGGTTTGAATGCCATTATAGGCCACGATCGTGACTGCTGCCAGAATTGCAATAACAACGATGACGATGAGGAGTTCGACTATAGTGAAGCCCGCTGATTGTCGTCTCATGGAGCTCCTTATATCTTACATACTTGTTGCAATACGGCGGACTTGCTCGTTGCTGAGGTTTGCCGTGCCATCAATGGTATACAAAATGCCACCATTTACCCAAGCAGCGTTTGTCCCATAGGTATAAATTGTTAGTCCGCCATCGCTGTAAGTCGCGTACTTGCTTTCGGATTTAGGATTTACGAACTTTTCAAGCAGGGCTGCTGAATCCCAGCTGCTTCTTGACTGATTGAGTGAAAAAGCAACAGGTCCGGTATTCGAGGCAAATTTCATGCTTACCTCACCATCCTGATAAGCAACAGGTCCGTTTAAGCTATAGCCGATTGGCCGATATTCCGGAAATTTCGCATCAATGCCGGCTTGAGCCGCGGCCACACGTACAGATAAGTTAGGCATATTTACGTACGTAAAGTAACCAGCAATAAGCAGGAGCCCCAGGGTGGCGGCGGCAACATTCAATGCACGGCGGCGCGGTTGTTTCGGCGCTTTTGATTCGGTTTTAGCATTTGCCAAGGCCTTGCCGAGCTCGGCATGCTTTATATCTCTTGCGGATGGTACTTGAGCTGGCTTTACAACCTGCTGCTTTACTGCCTGAATATCATGGGCTCGTTTTACGACTGGGTGAGCTTTAGGAGCGATATCGGATACGGTAGCTCGTTTAGCTCTAACGGCCTGTGGTTCGGGTGCGAACTTACTAATGTGAGCACTTCGTGTGATATTCGGTCGGATATCAATGTTTTTGCTACGTGATTTAGGAGGCAGTATACTCTGGGATTGTTTTGATTTTGTTACGAATCGCCTAGTGAGCGTAGAAGATCGTTGCTCGCCCGCGTGAACACCCTTCGCATGCACGGGTGTGGAGTTCCTTACCTTCTTGACGGGGAGGTTAGGAGCAGTATCCGGTTGCCGTACAACAATGGTTTTCTTTGCTGGAAGGCCGGTCTTGCTATCGTATTGGAGTCCTCCAATCGACACGATTTTTGATTTATCCATGCGGTGTGTGTTCCTGTTTCCCTGTTTACCCTCTGTAATTATTCCTATAATACAACCGCCATAAGCAGCTTGCAATACCTAAATGCCGTAACGGTAAAACGGTGTATAATTACATATATGTATCGAGCCCCTTCAAAACAGCGCCAGCGTGCTTTTAGAGTGCTTGTTTATGGCATCATGACGACGACAGTACTTCTGCTGGTCACGATCCTTGTTTTCATTATGTTGGGTTACCGTTTTAACCAAGCAACAAGCACGATTCAGCAAGGTGGCCTTGTTCAGTTTAATACCCGGCCTACGAACGCCAATGTTACGGTAGGCTCTGCTAAGCTGGCCAACCGTACACCTTCTAAAATTACGGTTAACCCTGGGGATTATAACGTAACCATGGAGAAAAAGGGCTACCATAAATGGAGTAAGTCCGTAGAAGTAAAACCAGGTCAAGTGCTATGGCTAAACTATGCTCAGTTAGTACCTAAGTCGATTACGACTAAGCAAGTAATGGAACTTGACGCGGTTGCCGATGTGCTAGCTTCTCCAAACGGCGATAGGTACGCTCTGATTGCGAATGCATCCGAGCCGAGTATAGATTTTATTGATATTACTTCTGATACGCCAAAGCAATCTAGCATTACATTACCCCAAACGGAAGTACCGGTAGAACCTACAACATACAATGTGAATGCATGGGGATCTGATTCGGACAAAATTCTTTTGACTGCAAAAACGGAGAAAGCAACCAATTGGCTAGTCGCTGATCGTCGGGATGAGGCAAAGACAGTCAACCTATCAACAAAATACGGTGTTGATATTGCTGACGCTATATTCGATCCTCGTTCGAATAGTCGTATAATCATTCGAACTTCGATGGGTGATGTCCGCATTGCTGATCTATCTGCCGATACGATATCGGGCGTCATAGCTTCATCTGTTACATCTATGTCTACGTATATAAACGATGCTTTATTAGTGGTACAAAAAACGTCTGATACATCACAGTCGGTCGGCTATGTGTCGTTTGGCTCTAAATCTGTACGACAACTTCAAGAGATTAATAACAGTGATAGGACATTCGTAGCTGGTGCGACATACTTCGGTGACCCATACATCGCTATTTCGAACGGGAATACGTTGGGTGTGTACAAGCTCCGCACGTTGCCTTCAAGTGGTTCTAATGTATCGATTAGTATGACAAATCTTCTTTCGGCATCCCTGCCCGCAACCGCAGAACACCTGAGTATTAAAACGGGTGGCCGTTTTGTACTTGCTCAATATGCGAGTGGCTTACTTACCTATGATATTGAACTTAAAAAACAATCAAATGCCAGCTTTACGGCACCTGTAGCTAGTGAACTTCGTTGGCTCGATAAATACCATTTTTATTTGACTAATGGCACATCACTCGAGGTTCTAGAATTTGATGGTGGCAACACACATTCTATAACACCTCTTGCTACATCATTCGACGCCATTTGGCGCGACAACGGGAAATATATCTATACTATAAACAGTATCAAGGACGGTAAATTTGTTTTGCAGCGTAGCAAAATGATACTTGATAGCTAGCTCTACCTGGCACCGAATAGTCGCTCAACAATAGTCGGTGAACTACCCGGCATTTCTGATTCGTTCGTATTGCCGGCATCGCTCGGAGCAGCGCTGGCTGCGGCGGGATCGGGTGATACTTGCTCGCCAGTTACGAGTAGGCGATTTAAAGACGTACCCAGTGGTGTACAGGTAATCAAGGTAACGATTGGTTTGTCCGTTGGGTACACTAGGGCATCAACCTGAGTTGGTTTAACGATCTCGGTCTTCTTAATGTTGTAGGTATAGCGTATTCCATTGTAATTGACGTAGAACACATCACCTTCTTGCAGTCGTTCGAGTAGAGCAAATACAAATTTGTAGGAACCGCTATCGATAAAATCATTGCTTGAGTGACCTGAGATTACAGTGTTGCCTACTTGCCCTGGTTTGCTATTCGCCCCAGGTATACCAAAGTACGCTACGCCATTCTCCATGGCTTTCATTTGTGAATCGTGATCGGGCTGGGTATCCCATACGATGGGGACATTGACATTAATTTTAGGAATAACCAGTACGGGGTCTGGTCCGACCTTAAGTGATGCATTCGGGTCAACAACTATATTTTGCGGATCGATATTGCCAGGTGTGACATAAGCTTGAACATTGGCAATAATAACGCGGTTATATTGTAAAAAGCTAAAAAGAAGTAATACGACTAATGCGGCAGCTATCGGTACGAAGTGGCGGCTCTTCCGGAATTTCTTACTCGCATCGGTGACTTTGCCTAGCAATTCGGTCCTTAGGTCGCGTATCGCTTCTTGGCGACCTATTACTTCCGTTTCTGGCGGCGGCAGATCATTGAGCTTATTATTTTTTTCGCGACTGGATGCATGGTCGGTGTATGCCTTATGTACCTGCTGTACTGCGCCAACGTAATAATGCTCATAGTATTTCTGGTAGTAATCCTGCCACGCGCTATGATATTCGCGCCACTCCTTCGCCTGAGTGTCATGGCTTGGGTTATGAGTCCGTTTATACGCCGCGGGCAGTGAGGCTTGGGCGGCCTGATTAGGTGTCTGCGTCTCTGTTGGCGACGACGTAGGGTATGATTTTTCGTAGATGGAATCTATTTGTGAGCGGGCTATGTTTGCCGCCGCCGACTGAGCGGCGTACGTGTTACGCTGGGGTGGCTGTACGTTACCTCTTGGGTCCCCGCTGCTAAGTTGTCTATCTTCTGGTCGCATTAATGTAGATTCCCACTTGCCTTTATTGTACAATATAGAAGTTAAATTGAGTATGCTGAGGTGGTTGCTACGTGAAACGTAAATAATCGTAGACACGTGGTGTGTCCCTGGTAGACTAACATCCGGCATGATGATAAACTGTGCGTTTAGGATATGCCGCGGTGGTGGAATTGGTAGACACGCCGGACTCAAAATCCTGTGAGCATTAGCTCGTGCCGGTTCAAGTCCGGCCCGCGGTACCATGTAGGAACATAATAACTGCCCTTTTGAGGCAGTTATTTATTTATTTTCAGATAATCCGGCAGAGTAATCCTGGCAAATGCTTGTGGCTCGTCCGGGTCGAGGCACTCGAGTACAGCGGCTTGATACGCCATGGTACGAAGAAGCTCCCCGCGCTGTCTACGGTAAAATAAAGCGTTAGGATTCACTCCTTCCGTGCTGCCTATGAGAGCCTCTACGCTTGCGAACACTTCCATTGTTTCTAGCCCAACTTTTCGTACACTCTGCTGCGTTGGTTCAAGGTGGGATGCCGCGAATGCTTCCACGTAGCGGCCTTCATGTACATGATCCCTAAAGTAACGTTTAAAACCGTATATTGGTGCGATTGAGGCCATCGTATCGGCTGTATAAAAGGCAGGTTCATTGCCGTCGCGTAGGGCATTCACTTTTGCTTCTTCAAGAATCGCGAGCGCATTCCGAGTATCACGCCGACGACGATGCGGGCTTAAGGTGTCGGCTGCTGCAGCCATGGTTGCGGCGGCACTATCTAGTAGTGAATCGTCGTTCACTCTGCGGTTATAATTTTCTGCCGACAAAGTCATTTTTCAGATTATACAACTTTTAATTATGAAATCAAACTTTGAGCGATTGCGGGCATGATACTTTCGGTGTTCCAGAGCCAGTAGCTAGCCGCACGAGTGGCTACGCTTCCTCGCCAGATAGCCATAGCTTCATGCCATTGTTGAGTAACGACATCGCCGTTGTGCGCAATAATCAGGGTATCTTTATGGAGTGACATAAGTGTGCACGGATACGTAACTGTAAATTTATGCAGAGCCTCTACTAGCTGGAGTAACTGCATATTAAAAGTAAGTACTTTTGGATAATATACGCCTGCGAACATTTTTTGTAGTTGGGCAAAACTAGCCACAATCAGGGTATCTGGTCGGTCTACCAATAACGATGGGTTGTTTTTTACTAAATCAATCGCGTCGCGTGTCACAGTAAGAGGATTTTCGTAGTCACGAATGAATTCTTCATAGAGTAGCGCGGTTTCGGCGTTTCGACCGGCGTCACCAATCAGTAGTGTTGCATTTGCCCAAGTACTTGCCGCACGAAGTTCTGGCAGTGCCTCTTTTGATAATCCACCACTGGTTGTGCAAGAAGCGAATAATACATCTAACAATGTTGATGGTATCGCACCTTTTAAACAATCTGGTACGAGGACCTTCGCCTGCCCCACCCCGGTTTCGAGTGTTTTTTGATAGCTCTCAGCAACAGCGGAAAAGCCAAGTTTATTGCCGCCAATGATTAGAAGCTTGCCTGCTTGATCTCTTCGCTCGGGTTTGGACCACTCAATGTCAGGAAAGAGTGGTTTTTCAGCCGTTTGCTTAAGCCAGTACGTAAGTTCCATTTGGGTCTTTCTGAAGTCGATACGCAATACTTTTTCTTTCAATAACGATTGGCCAGCCATCTGCCATGGCTTTGACGCGAAGCGCTTCGTCGGGATTAAACGCAATCGGATTTTCGACCATGGCAAGCATGGCAATATCGCCGCCCGAGTCTCCTACGGCATATGAATCTTGCCAACTGAGATTATTTTCTTTTACAATTGCTGTTAAAATTTTGTCTTTTTGTCCAAATATATCAGTGGCATTGCTAGTTAATTTACCATTTTCAATTGTATAGTTACGTCCAACCGATATATCAATGCCATGTAGTTTAGCGAACCTGTCTACTAATTGTTGATGTGAGCCGCTGATTGCGATAATTACGTATCCTTGCTGTTTCAATCCTTGCAACAAATCAAGTGTGTAGCGATATACGTGGTGGCCTTTGCTTTGCAGTATTGCGTCGGCGATTGTCTCAAAGTATTTTTCCTCAAGGCCAACAATCGCTTCTTGCATGGTATTGACTAGGATATGTTCGTAATCTAAGTAGCTACCTGATCTTTCGCGCCAAGCCTCACGTGCATCAGTGACGGGGCGAGCTTTGCTTTCATTGATAATACCATCGCGCATTAAAGCATCGAATAATTCATGGTAGAGTTGCCACCGAAAAATTGTCCCATCAATATCAAAAACCGCAAATCGTTTACTCACCCTTTGAACGCTACCCATAATGCTGTTACGAAAAGAATAACGAATGCGATAAAGATAAGTAGCAGTACGATTGGGCCAAAGAATGTTAGCCAGCTTAGCCAGTGCGCACTTGGCTTTTTAGCGCCACTATCCGTAGTTGCCTTTAATTGGCGATACAAAATAGCATTTGCGGATGGAGTAACTAGCCAAGATATTTGGCCGAAGGTAATTAAATTCCATAGGCCGGTCCCGGCGAAAGTAGTGAACCAAGCACCTTTGGTAAGCTCGGCGCTACGCTTTACGGCTGTATTGCCGCGCTTATGTTCGGCAAAGAATACTGTACCAGCCAGGCTGTAGCGAACTGACATAATAATGCCCGGGACAATAAGGAGTAACGTCCATAAGAAGACTTTTACGATCATTATCACGTACACCCAAAAGTAACCAGGTAGATTTTTAAGAGAAGCTAGCAAGGCATCTTTAAGCTCTACATTTTCACCTAATGCCAAGTGAGCGCCTGTGTATTCAAGCACGCCGTATAGGTATAGGCTTACTAGCATAATAACTACGCTAATACCTAATACAACACTTGCGATTATGAGCACTACAGCAACATCGACGTTACTTGGTTTAATATCTATAGTTTTGGTATCTGTTGATACGTTATAAGACTCAGGGTCGTTTACTTTATTAACAGAGTCAATAATGTTTGCCGTCGTACCCCCCAGTACGCCTAGGCCAACTAATACAGCAGCATAAATTGCCACCTGTTGCGCCTTTTTAAAGAGTAGTTGTAGTCCGTTTAATCCAATGTAAAATGGATTATTCTGATAATGAATAACGTGTTTCGCCATCACCTTAGTTCCTCGTTTCTAGCTTAATGATAGCAGATTTTCGATTGCAGCGAACATGTCTTTGGCTGATTGTGGCGCTTCGGATGTAGGCTTGGCTTTGCCGGTGGCAAGATCGATAAGTTTTTGGGCAGTCATTATTAGGTTATCAGGCTGATTGGTGAGCCAGTAATGGTCATCGGTTTGCTTTAACGACCAGTCAACAGATAGTTTGGCTTCTTGGAGTCGCTTAGTGCGCTCTTCACTTGGTTCTGGGTAGCGACTTTTAAACCACTCCGTCCAAGCCTGCGCGTCTACCGTCAGGCTGAATGTCATAGTGCCATGAAACGGTAGGAGGCGATATGTCTCAACGCTACCCGCAAGCGTATCGAGTAAGTTGTATTCTCCGTCATAACTCTGTACAACCGTGCCGTAATGGTTACCGGTAGTTGGGTAAACAACATCTGTCAGGACTTCACCGGCTTCAAGATGTGCATTAAGTTGCTCCTCGGTAATGTAAAAATATTGGTTGTACTCATCATTACTGCGTGGTTGCCTGGTCGTGAAACTTTTTACTCGCTTAAAAGCAGGGTCAAGCTTGCAAACTTCGTTCATAAGAGCAGATTTGCCTACAGCCGTTGGGCCAACAATCATTATTAAGGCTTTTGAAACTAAACTATCCATCTATTTCTATACTCACTGGGCAATGATCACTCCCCGTTACATCCGCATGTATTTGCGGATTTTTTATATCTTGTGCAATCGAATCGCTCGCTAACCAGTAGTCGATGCGCCACCCTATATTGCGAGCACGAGCATTTGCCCAATGCGTCCACCAGCTATAGGCGCCAGTTTTTTCAGGGTGAGCACTTCTAAATGTATCAATAAATCCAGCATTTAAAAAGTCACTAAAACGTTCTCGTTCTTCGTTTGTGAAACCATGCTTTCCAATATTTGGTTTTGGATTCGCAAGATCAATTTCTTGATGGGCAACGTTTAAGTCACCGCAGAATAGAACCGGCTTTGACTGCTCGAGCTTTTTTACATATGCCAAGAATGCTTTGTCCCAATGGTTATATCGTAGGTCAAGCCGGCTAAGGTCGCCTTTCGAATTGGGCGTATACACAGTCACTACCCAAAATTTTTCGAATTCCGCAGCAATCACCCGCCCCTCATCATTTGGATTGCCGTAGGTATCACCGGTTACATTGAAGTCTTTAATAATGTCAGTTGGGAATCCGTCTTGATAGCGTAGCGGTTTTTCTTTAGAGAATATTGCCGTACCACTATATCCTTTTTTGACGGCTGAAAAAAAATGTTCATGATACTGCGGAAAGTCAATGTCAAATTGGTCCCGAGCAGCTTTGGTTTCTTGTAGGCACAGTACGTCCGGGTCGTGCTCGTCTATGAATTTCTGTAATGAACCCTTATTCAAGACTGCACGTATGCCATTCACATTCCAGGAGTATAGTTTCATAGGCTTAGTATACGACATTGCGCCTACTTGACGAAAAGCGTATAATAGTACATTGTCCAGACAATCTAGCACACGGGAGTGGATGTGCACAAGACAGTTCAGCGGGCTGCTGCTGAAGCAAGGAAGAACGAACACCTTGCGCGGGTGCGGCCGCTGTGCGGTACGGTCATCGAGACGGAAGAGTTCAGCCAGGCAGTGAAAGGTGCGCGAGTTACGGGCAACATGCAACTCGACACAATCACGATCCTGGTGAGGAGTTTGACACCCGATGACAACCTGAGCGACGTGCTGGCCCGGAGGAAGGCCACCAGGTACGAGCTCGTTGCCTGTCGTGTCATCAAGGTGGGTGGTACGACTGGGGGCGCGCAGAAGGTGCGCTTCCAGGAGACGGGCAGCGACCGCTACGTGGTAGTCGTCAAGTCACCGAGCACGAACCGCTGGCGTGTCTGCAGTACTTACAAGCCTCCTTCGGGCCGAAGTGCTGGTGCGCGCACGCGTGGGCATGGTGCCGATCGAGGTACCAGCTGATACATCTGGACACGGCCGTGTTCCTCCCCTGCTATCAAGGCGGGGTGAGGGGCGCGGCCAGTTCAATATGTAAGACTATCTTCAACAGAGCTGTTAACTTATAAGTGTTAACAACTCTGTTGAACAGACAAGCTAGAATTGCGTTGCACCTTGCGGGTACCGGCGGGAGCTATGTAAGCCTCCCGCCGGTACGCCGCGGCTAGTTGGCCCCGTTCAGCTTCGGCACGTCGATTGCATTGGCAATCGGCCGGTCGCTGTACAGGTAGTCCAGGTCGGTGACCACCATGGCGCCTTCCGTCGTGAAGAAGAAGATGCCGGGGTCACCTGCGCCGTAGGTGTTGTCGTCCTGGGGCCCATCCACCACCAATCGGTCGCAGCCGGAACACGGCTTGACGACGTCGTCCTCGGGCGCCAGCTGGGAGCCGTTGCTCGAGATCTTGCCAGTGATGGTGTAGTAGCCGATGAACTTGGAGAAGCTCATGATGTAAACGTAACCGATCTTGTCGGCCGATGCCTCATCACGCTTGATCTTCTCCTTGAGGTTCTGAACCTCTTGGGAGTTCTCGACGATCACCTCCTTGTTCTTCTCCTCGCGCTCCTCCAGGTCGCCGCCCATAGAACAGGCCGACAGGCCTGCCACGAGCAGTACGCTGGTGAAGATGATGGCGAGGATTTTGCTGATGCGGTTCATCGCTTGTTCTCCTTGCAGTCGGTGGAACTGTTGTTGGGGTCGATCTCGGCAGGAAGATCCGCGTCACGGAAGTCCTTGGCCAGGTAGGAGCGAGCCAGCGAGTTGTACTCGCCGACGGCGCTCAGGCAGTGGTTCACCAGACCGTTGTAGTTGGTCCGGAGCACCATGTCGTTCTTGTCCACGTTCCAGGCCTTCTTGGCGGCGTCGATCTTGAGATCGGTTGCCAAGATGTCCTGGTAGCGGTCGTTGAACTCCTTCTGGGCCTCGACCCAGTTCTTGGCAGAATTCTTTTCGATGACCGCGTCCCCGCGACCCTTGGTTTCGCTGGTGAGGACTCGGAAGCCCCACGCACTGATACCGATGACGCAAACAACCAGGACGATCACGATGAACCAACCCAGGCCGAAGCGGCCCGCGCGGTTCAATTCGCGTCGCTCCTCGTGCCAGTAGTCATTCATGACATACTCTCTCCGGCTGGGCATACGCATCCCAGATCGGTGACGCGACACGAGAAGATGTGTCGCGGATACCGACCTGGGAAATTTCTAGCTTGTCAAAGTACTGCCAGGAGTAACCGTTAAGGTTGCTCAACCGGCCTATATTTTGGGTGCAAGAATAGCGCCATTTGGTAAATGGGGTACTTGCTATGAGTCCGATTGTCCGCGGGTTATAAAATGGTCGTTCTTTGGCTCATATATTGCCACAAGAAAAGCGCCTCTATAACGTATCGGTACAAACGTTCGCCTTAGTGTGCGAATGCTTATCTCGATGCGTCGTATAGGCGCTTAGATCGACTTGGGCATAGCTGTTTCGGTATCCCGAGGGAACACTGGATGTCCTTCTCGGCATAGTAATCTTACGATTACCGTGATAAACACTATAGCGCATTCATGTGCAAATGTCAATAGCTAGTACTGCTGAACCGCGCGTTTCGTGTCGCGGTCTTGATCGCGACGCTTAATCGTTTCGCGCTTATCGTATGTTTTTTTACCCTTACCAAGCGCAATGACTAATTTGATAAATCGGCCACCTGTAAGTAGTTTAGTCGGTACGATTGTCATGCCTTGTTGTTTGCGGGCTGCAAAGGCATCGATTTGTTTTCGGCTGGCGAGTAATTTACGGGGACTGGTATCTACTGTACGAGCATTCACCTTCCCCTTCTCGTTCAATTTCAAACTAAAACTGGCATTATTAAGCCATAATTCATTATCTTTAAGACTTACGAACGACCCCTTTAGCTGTACATGGCCTTCTCGGGCGGCTCTAACTTCTTGGCCAGTTAAACTAAGCCCGGCAACGATTTCCTCATCTAAAGCATAATCAAACCGCGCTCGGCGATTTATTACCGAACCTGGTGATTGTTTCTTTTTTGCTTTTGTTGCCATAACAACCTTATTGTAACAGATTGAACTAGTTGATTAATAATATAATTTATGATATAATAAAATATGTGATGCACAACTTCGAAAGGTGGGATGGTGAAGAAATACATCGCTGATGGATTGACAGTGCTGCGCGTATGGTCAGCAGCTACAGTGCTGTTGTCGGGTGTACTCGGCAACTGGGAGTTGGCGCTTGTCATGTTCATCGTTGGCGCACTGAGTGATGCCTTCGATGGACCGGCCGCAAGGCGCTGGCCTTACACCGAGGAGGAGAACCGTCGGTACTGGTGGCGCAAGGACGCACATCAGTTTGACAACTTCGCCGACCTGCTGCTTTCGGGCGCAGGAATGGTGTCGCTGGCTCTCTACTACCTCCCCTGGTGGCAAGCGGGTCTGGTGGTGGCGGGCATTGGTCTGGTTTCTTTCGTCATCCAGACGATTGTCGATCGGACTGGTCCTCGGAATCCCAAGCTAGCCGAAAGAATCGACGTCGCCCACGGGTGGCTGTTCGGGCTGGAGCTGGCAACCATGTTGGTACTGATGACGCTGATCGTGGGAGCGAACTGGCTCCTGCCGATGTACGTGATCGCTGCTGCACCACTCCTCTGGTTCAAGTGGGACCGTGTGACGTCCCGCTCTGAACTGACCTACGGCTCGTAGCCGTAGATGCCGCTCAAGTACTAACCCTGTCTCAGGGTATGGAACGAGCGGCTTTGTCATATGTTTGAATAACTGGTATAGTTGTTCGAGATGATTACGGAATCTGGATTACCGAAATTGGTAACATTTGATGGCGAGGCACGAAGCGGTAAAGGCACCGTAGTGCAAGCCACTAAAGATTATTTACGTGATGAGTGCGGTTATGAGGTTATGTTGATTGATGCGGGACAAGTGTTCCGCGTTTTAGTTGTTGGGGCAACCAATGCCGGTGTTGATATGGAGAACCCAGCCGAAATTGATGCATTCTTAGGAAATGACGAAGAGGCTGAAAAGTGCGTCCAGCTGGTTAAAGATGTCTATCATATGACAAAAGAAGAGCGTGACGCGCTGCTTTATACCAATGAGGTCGGAGCGAATAGTGCGAAAATCGGCGCCCGTCCGCTTAGTCAGGCATTTAAAGACGAATTGCTAAAAAAGTGGCTACGAGATGCACACACCGAAGGTTACGAAGTCGTACTGCTAGATGGACGAGCACTTGAGGAAACCGGCCTTATGTTGGCTAAGGAAAAATTATGCGAGTTCGTGATGGGACTCTATTTTGTATGCGATGCCGAGATGGGCGCACGTCGCACGCTTGGTTACGTATCAACGCCATACGCCGAGCTCGATGAATCAGCTCGCGCTGAAGTTGACGAACTGGTTGAACAGATTAAGGCGCGTAACCTGGCCGACCAAACCCGTGAAGTACAGCCGATTGTTCGTCCTGCTGGAGCTCCTGTATTTACCCTACCTGATACCACAGGATTTGCGCCATCACCTGAGCGTTATATGGCCACGGTAGATACCAGCGGTGATATGTCTAAACCTGATATGACAATACCGGTAGCAAAAGCAGTTGCTCGTCAGCTAGCGCAATAACTTAACTATCTTGATAACTCTTGGCAGGCAGTAAGTAGTACTTTGGCCGAAGTATCCCAGTTGAATTTATTAACAGCAAACTTGCCACTCGCAATGTAACGCTGTCGCACGGTCAAATCGTCTAATCGTATAACGCCATCTGCAAAAATCGTAGGGTTGGTTGGGTCGACATATACCGCACCTTCTGAGCCAGCTATTTCCCTAAAGTAAGGCCGGTCGCTTACTACTGCTGGAACACCAAGTTGCAGTGCCTCGGCAAGCGGTAGGCCAAAGCCTTCCGAGAGTGATGCACTTACCATAATGGCATCATCGGCAAGAAGCGCGGTGTACACTTCGTCACTTACCCCTCCGTGAAAAACCACCTTGGCGTTATCTGGGACAATTCCAATAAGTTCATCCTGCCGTGCCTGCGAGATTTTGCTACAAATATGCAAGGTTCGCCCGGGTAAGAATTCCATGGCTTTGATCAATGTCTCTGGGTTCTTATACGGGAGCGGTGTGCCCATGAAAACCAAATTTTTTGGCGGATGTTCATATTGCTGCACGGGTTTAGCTAGCAGCGGCGCCAAATCGCGGGCGGCATTGCTGACTACAATGAGTGGACGCTTGGTAAGTTTAGCGGCCGTAATTTCGTCACGCGAGGTTTGTGATACTGTTGCCACGATATCTGCCCGATTCAGGACTAAACGCTGGGGCCAATACCATACATGGAACAGGCGCCAAAGTGGACGTACGAAACCTTTCGCCTGCGGCGGTGGGAGCCGGTGTTTGTAATAAATCATGTCGTGTAAGGTCAATATCAGTTTAAAACGACGGCCTAAACTACCTATGGTTTGCATGGGGCTAAACACCACATCTGGTTTGAATTTGTTTAGTCTCAAACTAGTAAACGGCTCTAGGGGCGAGTCAACTGTATGGATTTTCACTACGCTTGCATTTTGTGGCAACAGCGCAATCTGCGCGTCATCTGAAATAATAAAAGTTACCGGAGTAATTTTAGCCAGGGCATGGGCTATTTCATAGGAATAGCGGCTGATACCGTCGTGGTAGTCGGTCCGAATATAGCGGGCATCAAAAAACAGTTTCATTTACAACTAAGTATACCTGAGTCTTCATACTTTACTCGCTCAAACCTTACGCTTCGCTGCAGTCGCTTAACTATCGCTTCGCCAAAGCTTGAAGACCCAGGCTAGCGTAAAACTTACATGGTACAATGGAAGCATATGAAAATTCTCATTGCAGCCGACCTACACTGGCCGACTATCAATGGTGTTGCCACCTTTAGCCGCAACCTTGCCCATGGCTTAGCTGAGCGCGGCCATGAGGTAATTGTGGTTGCTCCTAGCCAGCGGCGAACCGGCCTGGCCGAAGAAGAGTGGGATGGTAATTATTTGGTAAAACGCACCATTTCTGTTCCCTTCCCTTTTTATCAAAACTTCCGTATCTCTGTATCTCCTCGCCGTGAAATAAAGCGAATCATTGAAGAGTTCGAGCCAGACGTCATTCACATCCAAATGCTGCTCGGTATTGGCCAGGCTGCCATGCGGTATGCCAAGTTGTATAACATTCCAGTAGTGGCAACGAATCATGCCATCCCGGAAAACCTTATGGATAATATCCGTTTACTTGCCCCGGTATCCGGGCCGATTAACCGTTTGATTACGGAGTATGGTGCACGCTTCCATGCTAAAGCCGACCATGTGACTATGCCTACCCAGGCGGCTATCAATATGTTGACTCAAGGCCGCGATGATTTGCCCGACATTCCGATAGAAGCTGTATCAAACGGTATTGATTTGGGGCGATTTACTCCCACTAAACCATCAAAAGAAATCTACGAGAAGTTTGAGATTCCGGCCGATCGACAGATTGTTTCCTATATTGGCCGGCTTGATAGCGAAAAACACATTTCGGTACTTATTAACGCCTTTTATCAAGTACAGCAAACCATTTCCAAACCAGTCCATTTATTAATCGTCGGCTTCGGTACTGATAGTGAGCGGCTTGAAAATCAGGTGTATCAGCTGGGAATTCATGACCATGTGACGTTTACTGGCCGCGTGAGTGATGATGAAATCGTAGAACTACATAAAATCGGTGATGTCTTCTGTATGCCGAGTCCTGCCGAACTACAATGTATCGCGGCGCTAGAAGCCATGGCAAGCGGTAAGCCAATCGTGGCGGTAGACGCAGGTGCTGTTGGGGAACTCTGCCAAACTGAACGTAATGGGTTCTTGTGTGAAAAAGACGATGTAAACCAAATCGCCAATGCGCTTACTACCTTATTAACAGATGACGCCATGCGTGCCCGTTTTAGTGAACAGAGTATCGCTATCGCAAAAACTCACGACATTACCTACACTTTGGATCGATTCGAAGAAATCTACACCGGGCTTATCGGCTCAAAAACTCGGCAATCGCCGCAGCGGCTTCTGTAGGCCGCTCGTAGTGCATTAAATGCCCTACGCCCGAAACTATTTTTAATTCGCCGTTCAGTGCGTTAGCTAGCCGTTTCTCGCCTGTTAATGGAGTTACGTTGTCTGCATCGCCAGCAATAATGAGCGGTGAAAACTTTTTAATAATTTCAGGTGCATAGTCAATCGCACCTTTTTTGTTAATGTCTTTATGGAGCTTGTGGTAAAAATTTATGCTCGATATGTACTCAAGATTTTTGAAGTGGTGGCCGTGAATTTCTTTTTCCAGGGCTTTATCATCCGTCGTAAGGATGAGCTTTGTCGCTAAGCGTGAAAGCAATCGGCTGCGTACCATACGCGGGCCAGCACCAGGCACGGTTTTGCCTAAGAAATACTGCAAGCGGCCAAGCAGCTCCCCAAGCTTACGTGAATCCAAGTATTGTACTTTTGTAGCAACCGGGCTAATAAACACCGTACGCTCATGGAACAGTTCCGGATTTTGAGCCAGCATGCTGGCAGCTACCAGCCCACCCATTGAGTGAGAAACCAAGTATGGTGGAGTCGCTAGCTTTAGACTTGCTACGAATTCGTTGGTGACTTTCGCCAATTCATCAATTGTGTATTTTTTTAGTGTTAACGGACTTTCGCCAAAACCTGGCAAATCGGGAATGATAATATGAAATTCTTTCAGGTGTGGAAGTATGTACTGAAACCCAGCATGGCTGCCGGTGAAACCATGGATAAAAATACAGGTGGGCTTGATTGAATCGTGGTAGGTCCAGTAGCGGACATCGTTAAGGATACTTGTCATCTTATTTGTAAGTATACCAATAAACGAAAACAGCCGCCGGAGCGGAGCCTTTGGAGGAGCCCTAAGGCTCTACTCCGGTAGCTGTTCCGGCGGCTTGAGGAGCCGCAGTGATCAGGCCTCGTCGGCCTGGCTGATCATGTGCTTGTAGGTCAGCGGTGCCGGGATGAGGAGCGGTGCCGCGATGAACGCGAGGCCGCTGACGGTCCCGCCGGTGGTTGCCAGCAGGCGCTGGGCGCCGATGATGCCGATGTTGGCCACGGTGTTGGCACCGATGATGGCACCGGTGACGACCGCGATCTTCTTGACGATGTTCACTGTGGTACTCCCTCCTGCCTTCACTTGAAGACAGATTGATAGGCCTGCGTGCGGGTGCGACGACAGGTATATTAATATTATAGCAAATTTTGTTAAAAATGTCAACTATCTTTCTTTAGCTACCTCTGTTACAATAGCTCCTTATGATTGCTGATATCTCCATTACCGAAAAGTCATTTGGCCCGAAGGTCTTAATGACCAATGTAAAGTTTTCGGTAGACGACGGGGAGAAGGTAGGCATTATCGGCCGTAATGGCGTTGGTAAGAGTACGTTATTCGGCATGCTAACTGGAAGTGATACTGATTACACCGGTGAAGTCATTTATAAGCGGGGTACTACTGTTGTAGCCACAGCTCAGGAGCACCACGGAACAAGCGACCAAACAGTCCTGCAATACATTTTGCAGGGTTTGCCGGAATACCCGCAGCTTAGCCACATCATTGAAACTTACCCCGTCACTATGGGCGATGACATGAAAATGATCACCGAATATACCGAAGCGTTGCAACGGTTTGACGACAAGGGGTTCTATCAGATCGAGAGTGATATTGAGCGTGAACTTGAGACATTCCAGCTGCCTGATATTGCCCACCGCGCTCTTACTTCCCTATCCGGTGGTCAAAAACGTCTGGTTGAAGTAGTGAAAGTCATGCATGCTCAGGCGCATTTGGCGCTTATCGACGAGCCGACCAACCACATGGACTATGTGGCTAAAAAGCAATTTATTGATTGGATGAAACAGGCACCTGAGGCAATGCTGGTAATTACTCATGACCGCGACGTATTGCAACAGGTTGATAGAATCGTAGAGCTAAAAGACGGTGGATCGCAAAGTTTTAAAGGTAATTACGACGCCTACCTGAAGCAGAATGCCCACTCGACTGGTACGGCTATGAATGAGTTTGAGTTGATTGAAAAGCGTATTGTGAATCTAAAGCAAAAAGTAATCGACTACCAACGGCTGAAGGAAAAATCCCGCAACCCGCAAACGATCCAAAAGTTCAAACGACTTGAACAAGAATCTCGTAAAGAGCTGGCAGAGCTTCAGGCAAAAGAAAAACCGACGTTTTGGATTGACCGTGAATCGGCCGAAAATCTTAATTACAAAGTTGCTGGCCAGTACGCCAAATTCAAGGCGCGTAATATCAAGATGAATATCAAAGACGAATCGTCACGTTCAAGCCACACGCTTGTAAAAGCACTGAATGTTAGCTTGGGGTACAACGCGCCGTTGTTCGAAGGGGTAAGCATCGACCTGCGCGAAGGCGAAGCTGTTGAATTACGTGGCCGTAATGGTGCCGGTAAGAGTACGTTTATTAAAAAACTTTTAGAAGGTCAGCAACCGAATCATCTTGTTCGTTTGCCTGCTGGACGCAGCGCTTCTTCAGGGATTACCGTATTCGAGGGCGAGTTGTCGCTTGATCCAAAGGTTCGTATTGGCGTGTATGAACAAGAAGTCTCGCCTGATTATTTTGAACTACCTCTAAAAGAAGCGATTGAACGGACGTACTTGGATCGTAATTTGCAAATCAATGAAACAAAAATCCGCGGGCTGATGCACGACTACTTATTTAGTGAGAGCGATGGTCATATACCAGTCGAAAAATTATCAGGTGGCCAAAAAGCACGGTTACAGGTGATTGCAATGCTTGCTAATGAGCCGCAGCTATTGATTCTCGACGAACCAACCAACCACTTAGACTTACCGAGTATCGAAGAACTTGAAGCGGCTCTGAAAAAATACAGCGGCGCTATATTGTATGTAAGCCATGATGATTATTTCCGGAATTCGGTTCCTGGCGAAGTAGTACAAATCGGAAAGAATTAACTATTCCGAAGCAGCCCTGCTTTGGATAACTTTAGCCATTGCTTCTAGGATATCTGATTGGCTAATGCTTGTCATGACATCAAATGTTGCGTATTCGGCGCGTTTTTTATCAACGATAACTTTGGCTATAGCTACTATTTCATCATTCGAAACAGCGTGCGTGGCGGTGAGTCTTTGGATGTCTAGCGACAAAATATCGGAGTTACTAAAATCTGGCAATGTTGCGATTGCACCAAGTTGTCTGCGCCTTGCGTCCAGCTCGCCAAGGAGCGCAATTTCGACATCACTCGGTTGCTCAACGAGTTCGCCTACGACGATTGAAGTCACAGCAGTTGCTGGGATTGATTCATGTTTGCCGGTGCCAAGCATAACGACGTAGTTGCACATATGTGCCCACACTTGGCACGCTGTTAAAATATCATCTGGCATTGGACGCCTGACGTCGTGCTGCTGCTCTACGGTAAGCGTCACCTCGTCGGCATTTAACGGGTGGTTTTTCAAGGAAAAATGAAAAGTATACAGTTCATTTTCCACGACTATTCCCTCGGCTGTTACGGTCATATCGAATCCTATAAATGCCGCCAGGGAGTCAAGATACTTGCAAAAACCCTGCAGGCTAGAACCCGGCCCGCTATATTCCCGGCTTGGGTTGGTATTGCTTACGGCATAGGTAATACTTCCAACAGTAGTAGACTGATTGCCTCCCGATTGCTCAAGGGCAAATGATGCGTTGACTATATGTTTGGTAAAACTACTATCAAAATAAGACTCGGCCAGTACGATTCGCGCGTTCTGTTCAAGCGTCGCTTCAACATAAGGAATATCAGTAGCTGATTCAAGTAGCTCCTCATTGTATACAAGTTTAATCGCGCCGTACTCAAGCCAGTTAAATGTATTCTCAGCTTGCTGAGGATAATTCTCATCCATAACTAGGTATGATAGCGATTTAGTAGACTGCTCACAAGCATGAGCGTACTAGCACTTATGCAGCGGTAGGAATGAGGTCGTTTTTTTCAAGTGCTTTTTGTAGCACCATACGGTTGAAGCCTAGGATCATTTCGCCAGCAATGTCTGTAACTGGTACGCCTTGGAAGTTACCACCAACCTTTTTTAGTAGTTCGTCGCGGGCTGCATCGTCCTCTTCAATGTTTTTTGCTACATACTTTACGCCAAGCTTATCCATCCACTGTTTTTCGGTTGCGCAGAAGGCGCAGAATGTGGTGGTGTAAATAGTGACAGGTGCTGTTGAATCGCTCATGCTTCTTTAATCCTCTTTTATTGTTTCGTTACTATACATTATACACCTAATGCTTGCTATACACTACCTACACTTTACCTCTACCATAACCATAACTAACATGCTTAAATATGAAGTACGAAAGTACCTAATGGGTTGGATAACAAAAGCAGTACATAGTTCCAGGGGAAGAACTACATCGCAGCAAGGCGGCTTCGCCTTGC
>Ga0172380_10000106_pt1 | contig 178142 bp, 178 predicted proteins | sample Leawe162metaG_FD_119747 | JGI IMG/M metagenome (GOLD analysis project Ga0172380, IMG submission 119747) | Leachate microbial communities from a municipal landfill in Southern Ontario, Canada - Leachate well 162 metaG | ecosystem: Engineered > Solid waste > Landfill > Unclassified | place...
CGCGGTTGCCCGCGTTGTCGGGTGCGGAGAGTTCGCTGATGGCGTTCCACGAGCCGATATCGCTCCAGCCGAAGCGGCCGGGCACAACAACGACACTCCCTCTCCCCCCCTGCCCCTCTCCCACGCGGGGGGAAGGGAGCGATGCGGGTTCCATGAGGGCGTAGTCGATGGAGTTTTCGGGGATGGCGGCAAAGGTGTCCGGGTCGATTTCGACCATGGCGGTGTTGTTCGGGGTTGCTGCTCGGGTGGCTTCCCAGCATTGTTGGGCGTGCTGGTAAATTTCAGGCGCATGGAGTTTGAATTGTTCCAGAACCGTGCCGGCCTTGAAGCAGAACATGCCGGAGTTCCACAGGTAGCGGCCGGAGCTGACATATTCCTGGGCGGTTTCATAGGAAGGCTTTTCCACGAAACGTTCGACGACGTTACCTTCCGCCTCGATGTAGCCAAACCCGGTTTCCGGGGCGGTGGGGACGATGCCGAAGGTGACCAGTTGACCAAGTTCCGCAAACTCCGCAGCCTGTTTTACCGCTGCGGCGAAAGCGCCATGGTCTTCGATCAAATGGTCTGCGGGCAGAACCAGCAGGGTGGCCTCGTTGCCGTGTTCGGCAGCGATCTTGAAGGCGCCCAGGGCGATGGCGGCGGCGGTGTTGCGGCCGAAGGGTTCGAGCAGGAAGGTGTCTCTTACACCGGGAAATTTTCTTCTGGCGGGCTGATATTCATCCCGGCTTTTGAAGTAATACTCGCGGTTGGTGATGGTCAGCACTTCGCTCACGCCTTCGAGCGAAGCTGCGCGGGCAAAAGTCTTGTGCAACAGGCTCTGTCCGTCGGGGAGCTTCATGAAGGGCTTGGGGTGCGATTCGCGGGAAGTCGGCCACAGACGTGTGCCGGCTCCGCCGGAGAGAATGATGGGTATCAGCATGGTGAGCGGGGTCCGGTTAATTGAGTTCAATAGGCATTGCGATCTCTCGCTACCACCAGAACGGTCTTTAGAATGATCATGAGATCAAAAGTTATCGACCAGTTGCGCAGGTAATCGATGTCGTACTGAATGCGCGCCTGCATCTTGTCGACTGTTTCGGTTTCCCCTCGCAGGCCGTTCACCTGCGCCCAGCCAGTGATGCCCGGCTTGACCTTGTGCCGGATCATGTAGCCTTTGACCAGTTTGCGGTACAGCTCGTTATGGGCCACTGCGTGAGGGCGCGGCCCAACGATACTCATCTGGCCGGTCAGGACATTAAGGAATTGCGGCAGCTCGTCCAGGGAAGTGCGGCGCAGGAAGGAACCAAATGGGGTAATGCGTTTATCCGTGCGTTTTGCCTGCTCGATCGTGGGACCATCCTCGCATACCGTCATGGAGCGAAACTTGCAGACCACGATCTCCTTCCCGTCCAGGCCGTAGCGGCGCTGGCGGAAAAGCACGGGGCCGGGCGAGCCCAGTTTTACCCCGATCGCAATTGCGATCATCACCGGCATAATCAGCAACAGGATGATGCTCGCGATGACTAAATCGCTCGCCCGCTTCAACAAACCGTTAATACCGTAGAGCGGCGTTTCGCATACCGCCACCACTGGAATCCCGTGAATATGATCGATGCGCGCCTGGATCAGGTCGGAAACGAAAATATCCGGCACGAAATAAATGGATGCGGTGGTATCGCGAAGATCGTCAAGCAACTTCAATATTCTGGGTTGGGACGCCATCGGCAGGGCAATGTAGATAATGTCGATGCCGCCGTACTGAGCGCGCTCGACCAGATTATCCATGCCCCCGAGTATCTTCCCATGCGTGATCGTTCCGATCCGCGATGGTGAGCGATCATCGTAAAAGCCTTCGAATGTAATCCCCAGGTGCGACCCGTTGTTCAGCTCGCGCGCCAAGGTCTGGCCCAGTTCGCTTGCGCCGACGATCACGGCATTGCGCATGCTTCCTTCCATTTCCAGAATACTCGGCACCAGCCGGTGCATGACCCTGTGGGCGAAAAACAGGGCCACCGGGGTCAGCAAAGCCCAGGTAGCGACGAGATCCTCGGGGAATACGTCGCTGTAACCGGAGGCCAGGCCGAAGAGAAACAGGATTCCCACCGTGGTCAGCCAGGGCATGGCGATCTCGTTGCCGAAAGACTTCAGGCTCAACGACGGCCACTTGCCGGGAAAGGTGAGGGAGAAAACAATCAGGGAAAAAACCAGGTATGGCCCCCTGAACTCTTCGCCCCACACCGCCGCCACCGTGACCAGCATCAGGATGGCAACGAAGGGGTCGAGCAGAAGCTTGATCAGGGAAAGCAAGGATAGCTGCTTCCTGAAAAGGAAATTGTTCTCACCTTGGAGCATATTAAATCGTGTCGACATGTGCGGTGCGAATCCAGTCTTTTCAGAGTGACGCTTCAGAACATCGGGAGAATGACGGCAAGAACGCGCCCTGTGCCAAACAACACTGCGCTTGAATTGAGAGGGGAACTCTATCAGCGATATATTTTAGATTTATGACATGATAAATCGCCGTGTCCGGGCGGACGGCGTGAAGAGCGGCGTTACCGCTGGCGAGTTTGAATTACGGCCTGAAAGACTGAACGACGCGCCTCATGTAGGTTGGGTTAGGCGCGTTTTTTGCGCCGTAACCCAACAAACCCAAAATTCAAGAACAGGTTTCGAAGTTTGGGTTTGTTGGGTTACCCCCGGCCAAATCACCCGAGGACAAGCGCGATAAGGCCGCTAACCCAACCTACATGCCCTCATTTCGTCTGCGGCGAGCGCCGAGCAGGCCAATCAGGCCCAGGCCGGAAAGCATCAATACCCATACTTCCGTTTCAGGAACGGGAGAAATATTCAATATTCCCGAGTAGCTGCCGCCAGCTGTTCCGACAACATCTCCACTGACCTCCAGAACATACTGACCCGCGCTCAAAACGACCGGGCCGATCACTGAAACGGCTCCGCTCACGCCACCAATGGTTATCGGCGTTGTGCTGCTCCACCACGTTTGAAGTGGTGTGATGGCGGTCACACTAATGTCACTACTGAGCCTGGTCTGGAGATTGCTTATGCCAAAAAAGTTACCGAGACTGATCGTGGATAAAATCGAGTTGACCGATGCATCCGGAATGCTGAACGTGTAATCGTTCTGGAACTGGCTCTGCGGAGCGGTAAAGGTGTGCCCGAAATTCAGGCTGGATGGAGCATCCTGAGCTCCAAAATCCGATGTCGTTGCCATCGCCTGTCCCGATAATGCGAGCAAGCTCGACAATCCGAAAACAATTTGCCGTACTGAAATTGAGAATTTTGTACTCATGATTTTTCCTCTGATCGAAAAGACTGCAGAATGGCGCAAACAACTCCGCACTATCCGGGTAGTGCACACTACAGGCTCTGTGTGAACATAGCTGTATCGCGCAAGGCCGGATTTATAGTCCGAACGGCCTATTCCACATGCCTTGCGCCACAAAAATCATGCAAACCACCCCCCTGTCATGCCGGTTTTGACGGACTGGAGAGCATCCGCCTCATTTCGATGCCAGACCCATGCCGTTTTCACAATGGTCTCAAGATCCTCGTAGCCCGGCTGCCAGCCTAGCTCTTGCCGTATTTTGCCGGAGCTGGCAACCAGCACCGCCGGATCGCCGGCGCGCCGCCCGGTTTCCAGCACCGGGATAGGATGACCGGTCACCTTTCGGGCGACCTCGATCACTTCCCGCACCGAATACCCCTTGTTGTTGCCCAGATTGTAGATAGCGCTGTTTCCGCCCGAAAGCAGTGCTTCCAGAGCCAGCAAATGGGCTTGTGCGAGATCGCTCACATGCACATAGTCGCGCACGCAGGTACCGTCCGGAGTGGGGTAATCGGTGCCGAAAATCTTGATGTTCTCGCGCTCGCCGGTTGCCACTTTCAGAATCAGCGGAATCAGGTGGCTTTCCGGCTCGTGGCGCTCGCCGATTTCGCCGCTCGCATCCGCACCGGCAGCGTTGAAGTAACGTAGTGCCACGTATTTCAATCCGCATGCGGCATCGCAGTCTTGCAGCATGCGTTCCACGGCGACTTTGCTGGCGCCGTAAGGATTGGTGGGGTTGCTCGGCTGATCTTCGGTGATGGGGGTTTGCAGCGGCTCGCCATACACAGCCGCAGTAGAGGAAAAGATGAAGCATTTGACCTTGTGGCGGATCATTGCATCCAGCAACTCGACCGTTCGCGAGAAATTGTTGCGGTAGTAATCCAGCGGCTTCTCGACCGACTCGCCCACCAGGGAATAGGCCGCGAAATGCATGACGGCGTCGATTCGACGCCGGGAAAAAACACTATCCAGCAGCTTCGGGTCGCCCAGATCGCCCCAGACAAACTCGCCGCCAGGCACAAGCTCGCGATGACCTTTGGAGAGATCGTCCAGAACCACAACCTGATATCCGGCCTGCAACAAGCCCTTGACCATGTGCGTGCCGATATACCCTGCTCCGCCTACCACCAGAATCGTCTTGCCCTTCATGTCATATTCCCTGAATTAAAGAACCGCTGATCAATCTTAACGGGCATGACAGTAGCCACCCCTGATGATGAAACGTCTCGCAAAATTGCCTCGCCTTTTACCCCTAACCCCTCCCATCCTCCCCTTGTGCGAGCATCCGCTACGCGGATTGCCTGCTTGACCCGCTTCAGGGGAGGGGCAGATCGGGGAGGGGGTGGGCTCTCCCCCTGACAAGGGGGAGCTGGAGGGGGTTTGGGGTTCCACAGCCCTGCCATTACAAGTGCAGCGAAGCCATCCCGATACCAGCCTCCCGGATCACCCCGGCCATTGAACCTTGATTCCTGAACCTTATCACGTCCACCGACACACCCATCAATTCCGCCAATCCTTCCAGCAACCCGGTCGTGGCGAACGCACCCAGTTCTTGCTCCATACGTCCCACGGCAGTGGCCGAATCCCGGATATCCCCTTCGCGCGGCGGCTCATGCATGACGGTCAGTTCGCAGCCAGCGATAACCCCGATGGCCTCGATCAACTTCAGCAATGTCACGGTTTGGCCGGTGCCGATGTTGCACACGCCGTCCAAATCGCTTTCCAGCGCCCGCAGATTGGCCTGGGCGACATCTTCCACATACACAAAATCCCGCGTCTGCAAACCGTCGCCATGCACCCGCAACGCCACCCCCTGACTCACGCAATCTATAAACTTGCTGATCACCCCGGCATAGGGTGAGCGCGGATCCTGGCGCGGGCCGTAAACATTGAAATAACGCATCCCCAGACAGTTCATGCCGTAAAGCTCGCGGTACATGGCTGCATACTGGTCGTTGATGTACTTCTCCAGACCATAAGGCGAAAGCGGACACACCGGCGCCGTCTCGCTCAACGGCAACACCCGCGGCACACCGTAGACCGCCGCGCTGGAGGCATACACAAAGCGCCCCACCCCGGCACGGCGGGCGGCGTCGAGCACGTTCACGAAGCCCATGATATTGCTGGCGCAGGAATTCACCGGGTCTTCCACCGAAGCCTGCACGGACACCTGCGCCGCCAGGTGCAGCACATGCGTCACGTCGCGCATCGCCCGCTGCACGTCCTCCGCATTACGAATATCGCCGCGCTGTACTTCCAGGCTGGAGCATGCAGGCAGATTCTCCATCTTGCCGCTCGAAAAATTGTCCAGCACGCGCACGCTCAAACCCCTTGCCAGCAACGCATCGACCGTGTGCGAACCGATGAACCCCGCGCCGCCTATAACCAAAACTTTCATGCTTTATCTCCCTAATTTGCCAAGTGCTCCACGCACCGCCAGTCAATCCAGGCCGAACAGATCCCGGCTGAATATTTTTTCCGCCACATCGCGGATGTCGCCGGTAACGCGGTTTGCGACAATGACATCCGACCTGCGCTTGAATTCGGCCAGATCATTAACCACTTCGGAATGGAAAAACTCCGCCTCCTTCAGCACCGGCTCATAGACGATGACCTCGATGCCCTTGGCCTTGATGCGCTTCATGACCCCCTGGATGCTGGAGGCGCGGAAATTGTCCGACCCGCTCTTCATGATCAGGCGATGGATGCCGACCACCCTGGGATTGCGCCTGAGAATACTGTCAGCGATGAAATCCTTGCGCGTGGTATTGGCATCGACGATGGCGCGCATCAGGTTCTGGGGCACATCCTGGTAGTTGGCGAGCAGTTGCTTGGTGTCCTTGGGCAGGCAGTAGCCGCCATAGCCGAATGATGGGTTGTTGTAGTGGCCGCCGATGCGGGGATCGAGACTGACGCCCTGGATTATTTGTTTGGTATCCAGTCCGTGGGTAGCGGCGTAAGTATCCAGTTCGTTGAAATAGGCCACTCGCATCGCGAGATAGGTATTGGCGAACAGCTTGATTGCCTCGGCCTCGGTGGGCTCGGCAAACAGCACAGGGATGTCCTGTTTGATGGCGCCTTGCTTGAGCAGGTTGGCGAAGGTTTCGGCGCGGCTGGAGCGTTCGCCGATGATGATGCGCGAGGGATGGAGATTGTCGTAAAGGGCCTTGCCTTCGCGCAGGAATTCTGGCGAGAAGATGATGTTTTCGCATTTGAACTGCGCCATCAATTTGGCAGTGTAGCCGACTGGAACCGTGGATTTGAGAATCATCACAGCGGCCGGATTGATCTCCATGACGTCCTGGATGACGGCCTCGATGGACCGGGTATTGAAATAATTGGTCTCCGGATCGTAGTCGGTGGGGGTGGCGATAATAATGAACTCGGCTCCCGCATAAGCATCCTGCTTGTCGAGCGTGGCCCGGAAGTTGAGCGGCTTGTGGGTCAGATACTCCTCGATCTCGTTGTCCACGATGGGCGAGACCTTGCGATTAAGCATCTCGATCTTCTCGGGAACGATATCAAGCGCGACCACCTCGTTGTGTTGCGCGAGCAGGATAGCGTTGGAGAGGCCGACGTAGCCAGTACCGGCGATGGCGATTTTCATGACAAATATTCCCGAGATAAAAGAAACAAGAGGCTGCGATACTCAGCGCTCAGCCTTGGCGCCAAGCAACAACTGCCTGGCCGCGCCAAGTATAAACAAGGTATTCGTCACCAGGTAACGCTTCCACAACCGCCCTGGTTCCGACGCCAGGCGGTGCAGCCATTCCAGACCGTTATCCCTCATCCAGCGCGGTGCGCGCGTCACCTTGCCGGAGTGGAAATCGAACGCTGCCCCTACACCAATCATCACCGCATTCACCCGGCCCCGATGTTCGGACATCCAGAGTTCCTGCTTGGGGCAGCCCAGGCCGACGAACACGAAACCCGCGCCGCTGGCGTTGATCCGCTCGACCGCTGCCGCGTCTTCCTCCGCAGTCAACGCACGAAACGGTGGCGGCTCCATCGCCATCCGCAAGCCTGGAAACGCCGCCTGCAGCCGCTTTTCCAGCAGCTCCAGCGTGGCCTCGGTGCTGCCGTAAAAATATACCGCCAGGTTCTCCGCTGCGCAGCGCTCGCACAACGCCCACATCAAATCCGGTCCGCTGATGCGCGCCTGCCCCGCAAACCCCATCTGGCGCAACATCCACGCCACCGGAGCGCCATCTGGAGTCGCCATGTCCGCCGCGTTCACTATGCGTCCGAACGCTTCATCCTGCGAGGCAGTGATCACCGAATGCACGTTGCAGATGCAGACATAGCGGCTTTCCCGCCGAGCCCCCCAATCCTGAATTCGATCCAGCGCTTCGTCCCAAACAACAGCATCGATCGAAGCACCCAATACCTTGCCTGTAACCCGTTCTTCAGTTCTCATCTCACCCCCTCCCGCTCGGTTAGGAGCCTGTCGGACTTAAACCCAGATAATCCATTTGGGCGTAGGTCGGGCTTCAGCCCGACTTGTCGGGTTAAAACCCGACCTACAATTCAAGGAAACCGGCTGCAAATCGTTTCGCTTCGAATCTTCAAGTCCGACAGGCTCCCAAAGTACTCACATAAATTTCCATCAACTGCCGGTAATTCACTTCCGCCGAAAATTCCGCCTCGTACTGCGCCCGCGCCTTGCGGCCCATTTCGGCCATCTGCCCGGGATGCGTCAGAGCCCAAGTCATTTTGTCAGCCAGATCGCGCGGATTGCCTGGTTCGAACAGCAGGCCGGTTTCACCTTCACGCACAATATCGGCCAGCGCGCCGATACGGCTGGCAATCACCGGCGTGCCGCATGCAAAGGCCTCAATAATCACCAGACCGAAAGTCTCATACCAGATGCTCGGCACCACCAATGCAGCCGCGCGGCCCATTTCCTGGCGTACTGCGTCGCCCGGCAGGCTGCCCAGGCGGGTCACGCCCGCCACACCCTCCAGCAAGCCCGCTTCCGGGCCGTCGCCCGCCACCCGCAACTGCGCATCGGGCAAGCTCGCCATGGCTTCGGCCAGCGCCGCCACGCCTTTTTCGACCGACAACCGCCCCACGAACAGCAAACCTTTTCTTTCCCCCTCTCCCCCTGGGAGAGGGTTGGGGTGAGGGCGGCCTTCGGCCCAGGCCACAAAATTCGGCTTCACCACCACGCGCTCCGCCGGCAACCCGCCCTCGATGAACTTGCGCCGGCAGAAATCGTTGAGCGCAATATAACGCGCCACCTTGTTGCGATACGTCCCCAGCCCCCGGTGCAAAGTCAGCATGCCCGCCAGTACCGCCGATGCGGCACCGGACCCCCGGTAACACTTGCGCGCCACCCCCCGCCACGGCAGATGGCCCAGGCAGTCCTCGCACACCCGCCCTTCGCGCAGGAACATGGCGTTCAGGCACATCAGGCGAAAGTTATGCAGCGTCTGCACCACCGGCACCCCGGCCCGATCCGCCGCCCAATAGAGCGAAGGCGAAATCAGCGGAAAGGTGTTGTGGACGTGGATGATGTCCGGCCGAAAATCATTGATCCGATCCGCCAGATCATGCGTGGTGCGAGAAGACCACAGCGTTTGGCGCACCAGCGCCAGCGATGGCATGCCGCTCACGTCATCATTGCTGCGGAAATAGGTTTCCACTGCGTGGCCATGCGACCGCAGCAAGGCGATCTCCGACTCGACCACCGTATCCTCGCCGCCGCGATGCTGGTAGGCGTTGTGGGCAATAAGAATGCGCATATCGCCTCAGGCGTCACGCCCACCGGGCAGTGGCTTTTGCAGCACATAGAAAACCGCCGTCGGGCGCAGTTTTTGTACAGCATTGCGTGCGTGATAAACATTGAGCCAAATCGGCAACGCGCTCAACAACGCATCAAGTTCAACGACTGGCGCATTGTTGAATACCGGCCCGGAAACCACATGCCTCATCCTGGAAGTAAGTGAGAACATACATTTGCGCGCGCGCACCACCTTGAATCCGGCTTGTTCCACAAAATCCCGCAAAACCGGCAAGGGAATACCGCACTCTCGCCTGGTCAGGCCGGTACGCGGCTTGCGCCAATCGCCCATGGAAATGATCGGTTCACGCACCAGTGCGTAAGCGCCCGGCCTCAGGACACGATAAAACTCATCCACAATCTTGCTGACATTCGGGATGTGATGCAGAACCCCGAGACAAGTAATCAGGTCGAGACTACTGGAATCGAATGGCATGTCTCCCGAAGCAACTGGCTTGACATAACTCACAGGCACACCATTCAGCACGGTGCTCTGAAAACCGTCCGATGGTTCAAGAATGGTAACCCGATCGCTGTGTGCGAGTATCGGCTCAAGCTCATCGCCATATGCCGACCCAATGCCCAATACATGGCCAAAACGGCGTTTCGGCAGAGCTGAATACCCATGCCTCTTGTTCGGGGCATGATAGCCATACGCATACGCCCCTTCGCCGGATTGCGTCAGATTGAAATAACCTTCTGCCTCATCAGCGAACCAGGCATCAATCTGATCCTGGGAAAAATCATTGCCGTATAACTTCTTGCCGGAGAAATAGACTTCCATCCCGGCATCACCCGCATCAGCAGCCATATCTTCCTCCCACCATGAGTAATGAATTAGGCCGCAAGCGCATTTGCCACCCCATCCGCAAACCAGCGCGCCATGTTTTCCACCGTGTATTCCTGCGCACTGGCGGCGCACCCAGCGCGCAAGCCGTCCAATGCCTGCGGATCGCGTAGCAGACGCACGCCGGCTTCGACATAGGCATCCGGATCGTCCGCCGTCATCACGCCGTTGACGCCATTCTCCAGGTAGGCGATTTCAGGGCTGTGAATCCCGCAATCCGTGGTCAGCATGGGCACGCCGCACACGAATGCATCCAGTATGCCCAGGCCCACCAGTCCCGGATTCAGCATCACCTGCGCCACCGAAATATAAGCGGCCTTCTCCCGACCAAAGCGCGCGCCCACCCAGCGCGCCCATGGGTTGGCAGCACACCAGGCCTGCACCTTGTCGCGCTCCGGCCCCTCGCCCACAATCAGCAAGTGGAAATCGGGGACCTCGTTGCGAATCGCCTCGGCAGCCAAAAACAGAAAATCCAGCCGCTTGTCGGCATAGAGCGAGCCCACATAGACGCCAACCGGCCCAGCACCGAAGTCCAGCGACTCGCGCAAGGCCTGCGTTTCCTCCGGCGTAACCGATTGTCGCTGCCGTTGCAGTTCCGAGGTATCCACCGCGTTGTTCAGCACAGTGACTCGATTACCGGGAAACCCTGCCGCTGCCACCAGGTCGGCGCTCATTTGCGTGTAGGCGAACCACCAGTCCACCCGGTTGGTCGTCCAGCGTTTGAAGCGCTCCTTGAGGCCATTGGGATTGTCGCTTTGCAGATTGGCGCCATGCCCCCAGAAAGCCAGTTTGAAACGGCGCGGTGCCAACAACAGCCAATGATTCTGGATCAGCTTGTTTTCCTGGGTGACGATGACAAGATTCGCCCCCACAAGATGACGCCGCACTGGCTGCCAGCATAGCCGTCCACCAGCCAGATAATGCGTTGGGATCGATTTAGCCCAAGGCAACTCGCCCGCATCCTGTGTTATCTCCTCCGCTGGAGTGCCTTGCCCAACCAGCAATTCCAGCCGGATATTTTGCTCGGCAAGCAACCCGCGCAGCGCTTCAAAAAAAGGGATGCGGTAATGGGTAAGGCGGCGCTGAACAATGCAGACCGATTTCGGCGCCTGGTTGGCTAGATTATTCAAGCCCGGAGCCCTAGCGCATGCCCACCAGCCAGACTCCAATCATAATGAAGCCTGCGCCTGCCAGCCGTGTCGGGTGCGGCGTCTCGCCCAGCATTAAAAATCCCAGCGCCATGGTCAGCACAAACCCCAACGCCACGAACGGATATGCCTGACTCACGTCCATCATCGACAGCACACGCAACCAAATCAGCGCCCCCAGCCCATAACACGCCAACCCCAGCAGCACCTTGGGCGCGGTGAGCATCGCGACATACGAACCGAGCATGCTGGCCGATGACTGCGTTGCAGCGCCGGAAACACCGGCTTTCATCGCAATCTGGGCAATGGCTGAAAGCCCCACGCTCAGCAGGATCAGGATCAGGACTTTTAGCGACATGGCACACACGATTCATGATTCAGCGCAGCACAATTCATATTTTCTCCTCAAGCGCAGCAAATGCGCGGCGTGACAGCCGCAGCATCAATACAAACCATTACAGCAAGGCCACCAGAACCAGGGCCACGGCCATCGCCAACACATAGCGGCTCACGCGGTCGCGCACGGCAAACACCAGCGGGTCGTCGCTCATCTCACCCCGTGCGGACTTCAGCCAGATTCGGCTCACCCACAGCAGCAGCAGCGGACACACGCCCCACAACAGTTGCACGTGAAGATATCGCCCGATAATTTCAGGGCTGTTGATATAAAGCGCTATCACCAGCACGGCGAGATAGCCGGACGCCACCCCCATCAACTGCACCGTGGACAAGTCCGCCACCTGGTACCCCCGGCCCTGTGCGCCCTCGCGCTCCAATTCACGCATCGCCAGCAGCTCGGCATAACGTTTGGCCATGGCCAGGCTGAAAAATATGAACATGGAAAACGCCAGTATCCAGAAGGATGGCGCCACTCCAATCGCCGCCGCACCGCCCAGCACGCGCAGCGTATAGAGACCGGCCAGCGTGATGACATCGATCAGGGCATAACGCTTGAGGAAAAACGTATAGGCCGTGGTGAATACCCAGTAAATCCCCAGCACGGCAGCAAAGTGCCAGGGCATCCACAACGTTATTGCAAATGCCGATCCAAGCAGCAATGGGGCCATCAACAGACCGGTCAAGGCAGGCACGCTGCCCGAGGCAAAAGGCCGTTTGCGCTTGCGCGGGTGCGCGCGGTCCGCCGCAAGGTCAGACAGGTCGTTCAGCAAATACACGCTGGAGGCGCACAAACTGAACGCCACGAACGCCAGTACGGCAGCCATCCACATCGACATGCCCGCGCTGTTGGCGATAGGCAGCAAAGGCAGAAACACCAGAATGTTTTTCATCCACTGGTGGGGGCGGATCGCTTTCAGCATCCCCTTGAATCCCGCCGAGTAGCGGCCGAAATCCTTTTCCACCGGCTTGTTCCGGCGCACTTGTTGCGCCACGCTCCTGGGCGTGTTGACCAGAATGGCCGCATCCGCGGCATGCCAGATCGGCAAATCCACCCGGTCGTTTCCAGCATAGCTGAATCCCTGCGGCGCCACTTCGCGAATGGCCTTCAGTTTGCGGGCACCAGAAAGATTAAGCACCGCATCACTGCCCAATACGCCGCTGAACACCCCGATGTGGCCAGCTACCGCCTCGGCATAGCGGATGTTCGACGCAGTCGCCAGGTACATATCCCGTCCCGTCTCGCGCTGGGCATGCAGGTAATCAAGCATTTCTCCATGGTAAGGGAGACCGGCCGGATCAACTGTGACCTCATCAGCAATCCGGTGCTTCAGCCAGGATTTGCTGCGCAAGAGCCAAAAAGGCGCCATGAGAGCCAATAATGGCTTGCGTTTGACCAAATCGATAAATGACTCGACCAGCAGATCGGTCTTCAGCAAGGTCCCATCGAGATCAACGAACAGCGGCTTGGGAGATGGCATTTCAGTCATGAACATGACTCGATTGAAAAGCGCGATCTTACCGTTTCAACATTACAGTTCTATGGTGGGCACCAAGCTGATCACGAGACGTAATGCGAAACGCATCCGACCCGAGCCCAAACATGAAGGCACCGGTCAGGGTATGACACTACCAGCGTTAGCAAGACAGGAAGGACGCCACAGCTCCAGCACATTTTTCGGATTACGGTATATCGGGGCAGGCAACGTGCCACAGAGGCTGTAGAACTGTCCTAGCCTGTCACGCTCGATAATCGCTGGCATATTGGCGTTAAGCAGGATCAAGGAAAATTCCTTCCGTGCAACGCGCCCCAGAATATCTGTCTGAAAATCCGTCCAGGCCTTGCCTGCTTGTGGGTAGTACCCTTCACTTTTTTTCAGCCCCCCCCGAAAAACTCTGTCTGACCTGAATCGAACACCGTTTCACCGCGTGCCATGGCGAACGTAACGGTAGTTGGAGAATGCAGGACACTCGCTTCCTTCGCAATGGTGTCCTGCACCGCTTGCCACTCACGCGCATGAAAATGCGGGAAGTGCGGCAGGAGAATCGCCACCTGCAATATTCCTGCGATTAGTACAGCGGCCGTCAGGCCGCGCGAAGCGAGGAACAGGTATGCGGCAACCAGAAAAATCGGCGACAGCAAATGAATAAAATATTCTCCACTGCCACTGTTGTGAGCGAGACGCAGCAGTATTACTAGCGAGCACACAGCAGCAAACAGCAGGTATTGCAAATCATGCGGGGCACCAGTCAATTGCAGCGAAAATTTTGAACCGCTATTTGAACTCCCTGACTTGGGGGCGAGAACGGCGTACCCCAAGCAGAGCAGAAGAGGCAAATTGATTGCACTGAAGCGCCAAACCTGAGCCAGTATGTGGGGCCAGTTCCAGGAGCCAGAATAACCAAGGTTAACGAAAATCGTGTTATATAAATACGCGTCGCCGATGGAGGCTGCCAAGCCCAGTAGTGCCAGGAATGCTGCCGCAAAAAGAATCGTAGAGAGGGCTGCCATACGCAGATGCCGACGTAGCAGAAGGTAGCCAATAACGTAGATAATCCCCGCGGCAAAATAAGGTTTGGTGAAAAAGGCAAGAATGCTGCAAGCAGCGGAGAAAATTATGGACTTGCGCGAAAAGCCTAGTCGCCACGGTACGAAGACAGAGAGCATATAGAGCAGTATCGCCATCGCATCCGGTCTCGCACCGATGCCATACAAACGCAGCGTGTGGGCATACCAGACGCTGGCTGCCACCAGGCCAACAACCATGCCGTAGCACCCGGCACGAAAACCCCAAAAAATCAGGGCGCAGCTTGCGAAAATGAAAACAGAGGACAGTATTCTGTGGGCGCTAAAGTCCGTGCCGAAAACTGGCGAGAGATGGGCAGCCATCCAATAGTAGGCAGGCCCATAAACATTAAGATCGTAAGGCTGGCGCTTGAAATCGTAGATATTTACCAGCGACTGCAACTGATGCGTCAGGTATAGCGTTGCGCCTTCACGGTACTCAATCGGTTGCGGATCAATGACGAACATGAGATGGATGACCATCCCATAAGCAATCAACACACCAAACATCCACCCCAGAAGGGATATCCATGTGCTGTGCTTCATGTTCTGAACCACAGAAATAACATCCTTAAGCAACTGTGACCTCCTTTGATTATTGCCATTACCATGGTAGGCACACGATCCCAAGTACCAGGAGATGCCGATTTATCCAGAGCAAAACGGGGGTGAAAACCAGTGAAAAAACAGTGCGCAACTGCAACCCTACCAACTGGATGCCATTGCAGAGAGGCACCTGGCATGGCCGCGCCATAAGAATCCAGACCCTTCCCCCTTCATTTGCAAGGCGCAGCCACGGTTTCAACTGCATCGGCTCGCGCAGAAGAAACACAATCCAGCGCCAATCCCTTGATACGCGTAACCTGCTTGTCCCAAGCGAGTTCCTCCGCACGCGCAAGCGCCCCGGCAGAAAGTCGCTCGTACTCACCCGCATCCCGTGCAAGGCGTTCGATGGCGCTTGCCATGTGAGCGATCACGCCCGCTTCATCGAGCCCCGCCGTACGCACCACGCACCCGCTTTCATCGGCCACGATCTCAGCAGGCCCGCCCAGATCAAGGCAAATCACCGGTAGCGCAAAAGAAAGTGCCTCCATGACCACGTTGCCACTCGAGTCGTGCAGGCTTGGGAACAGCACCGCATCGACTTCCCGGTACTTTGCGATAAACTCGGACTGCGGAATCGAGGGAAACCACTTTACTACCTCCCCAATACCCAGCCTCTCTGCCTGGCGGCGCAAATGCCCTTCAGATGGGCCGCCGCCCACCACGTGAAACTCGACGTTCACGCCCGCAGCCCGCGCCCGGGCAATTGATGCAAGCCCCAGGTGAATACCCTTCCAGCCAAGCAAGCGACCGGCAAACAGCAGGCGCAACGGCCGCCCGGCAGGGGCCTGGCGTGGCGCCATGCCATCACGCGGCAAGGTGCCGATTTCCAGGGCTACAACCGTGCGACTCTCGAAGCCAGCAGGCAAGGCGCGTGCGGTATCGCCGGTCTTGGCAAGGATCAGCACGCAGCCCTTGAGCCCCCAGCGCAACAAGGGATCGATGCGCGCAAACCGATTCAGCAGGCTGCGCAAAAATTCGCGCACTCGCTCGGCAAGACTCATGGATTGCTTGAGCCGCCAGGGCGCGTCCTCCCCCCCGCCCACCGGGCCAAACACCAGAGGAATGCCAGCGTGGCCGATCAGCGAAGGCTGGCGAAACACCCCATATGAAACGTGATGCGCCAAATCGAACGGTTCCACGCCATGCAGCTGCCGTACGTACGGCAGCAAGGCAATCTGCCATAGCTGGTAGAGCACCTGCGCGGTCAGGGAATTCAGCGGCATCCAGCGTAGCCACCAAGGGCGGAAATACACGAAACGCGGATTGTTCAGCGGATGGTTAAGCAGATGCGCCTCAATGGCAGCGCGGCGCGTGGTGTCGGTAATCACCACCACCTCATGTTCACGCGCCCACTCCTCGGCCCAGCGCCAGCCAACGCCGCCTTCGCTTCCTGCGTTAGGCGCACAGGCAAATGCGGATACCAGTATTTTCATGATCTGGATAATTCTCCTGTAAGGCGGTCAGCTCGAAGATCGAATCAGCACAGGGCTGGCCGACAATTCGATTTCACCGGTGGAAGGGGTTTTCTGACGCTGACCATCGAGCGTCTCTATCGTCACCGCATTCCAGCTTTTCGGAACCGGCCAGCGCACCGTCTTGTAGTCGTGAGTCCAGGCCAGTTGACCGATGCTTGTGCCATGCTCGGCCAAAGTGCAGGAAGCCACGTTCCCCGCCCGTTGCACCTGGCCAATCTGCCTGCCGGTCAACCACCTCGCCACCGTGCCATAGGCCACGCCGGCGGCGTTGATACGGTGCCCCACATAAGTCGTCAGACCCACATTCTTGCCATCCCACATGAACCAGTAGAAGCGTTCGATGCCGAGCGACGCCGCAATGATGAGCGAACGCGCAAGCCAGGCGGCAGCCTCTTGCTCGGGCAATACACGGGAGAACGATCCGCCGCCGAGTGGAAAGGTGTTGGGGCTGGTGGGGTCGGCGATGAGGAAACCGAATTCTGTATTCCACATTGGCAGGTGTGCAAGCCCATGGCGTGCCATGACCTTGAGCAGGGCGGCGTGATACTGCGGGATCTGTTCGGGCAGGCCGTAGTAATGGAAGCTCACGATATCGGCACAGCGATTTCCCCCCGCAGCCAGATAGGCCTCCATGCGCTCGGCTCCCTTCTCGCCGCCCACCATGGAAGGTGTGGTCAGCCTGGCCTGGGGGTCGATTTCCCTGAGGATGCGGTGGGCAGCCTGCCCCAGTTCCACCAGCTGGCCTGCGCTGAAATCGGCCCTGTCCCCATCGACTTCCCGCACCGTGGGTTCGTTCCACAGTTCGTAATTGCGGATACGCCCGCGATAGCGTTGCGCCACTGTGCGCACATAGTTTTCCCAGTCGGCAAGGCTGCGGGGTGGAGCGTCTTGCCCAAAAACATATGCTCCCTTTTTTGTTGGATTGGATGAAGCCCAGGCGGGCGTCTGGCCCAAGGTGAGCAACACGTCCACCCCGCGTGACTCCATGAGGCGCATGGCAATATCCAGCTTGTCGAATTTCCACTCCCCTTTGCGCGGCTCCAGGCTGAACCAGTGCAACTCTGGCAGGATTGCCCGCCACGCCCCCACCGGCACGGTGGGGAAATTCTCGGCGTAGGGTCTGCGCGTGGGCCAGACCATGTGGAGGCTGAAAAAATTGGGCTGCACCAGGTGCAGCGCTGCCGCTGCCGGAGCGCTGGCGGCAGGGGCGAGCGCAGGGAACAAGGCCCCCAGCGCACCCGCAGCGGAGATACGTAAAAAATCACGGCGAGCTGGCAGGCGCTCCATCTTCACCCCCTCGCCGCCTGGACAAACAGGCGCCTGAACTTGACTCCAGCCGCCCGCAGCACCGCTGCCGCATAGGGCCGGACAAAATACAGCGGCCAGAACAGGCCACAGTGGCGGCGCACAAACGTCCCCCAGGCATGGGGAGGCACGCGCTTGGGGCCGCAAGTTTTACGCAATTGCAGCCGGATGCTGGCCGCTTCCTCGGGCGGCGTCACGGAAGCGGGGTTCTGGCTGCATGTCCCGGCAAAACCGGGCGCCATCCAGATACCGAATCCGGCGCGGCGCGCCCGAAAACCGTAATCCCAGTCGCCGATCGCGTGAACGAAAGCGTCGTCGATATTGCCGATCGCCTGCGCCACGGCACGTGGAATCAGCACACAGTTGCCGTTGAGCGTTTGACAAGGCTGCGGGCGGTCGGCCACGGGCAGATGCACGTAATAGTGCGGTGACCAGCGGCTGCGGCTGACCAGCCCGCCGTAGGTGAGTTTTTCGCTGACTGCATCGCAAGTGGCGCCGACGATGATGTCGCGCCGCCCGCCGTGCGCCGATGCCAGTTCATCTCCGCAGGCAAGCACATTCTGCAGCGCATGGGGATAAAGCATGGTGTCATCGTTGAGCCACAGATAGGCATCGTGGTCCTGTTGCATGGCCGTGCCGAAAGCGCGCCGCATGCCGCCATTCCAGAACAGGCTGCCGTCTCCATCGATCAGGCTGACCAGGGGAAATTCGGCGCGCACCGCTTCCCCCGTGCCGTCGCGGCTGCCATCGTCCACCAGATACACGGCCAATTCGCAGCCGGGCGGGCGAGCACAGGCGTGCAAGGCGCGCAGACAGGCCAGCGTCTGGTCGCGGCGGTTATGGCAGGTCAGTAAGACGGCGAGACGCATGGGGAATGACCGGAATAGGAAATGGGACGGTTGATGAACGCGCGGCGGAAGGCATGGGTCCAGCCTGTTGCGCCAGGGCATAGGCCAGCCCGGTAAACAAAGCCTGCATATAATCCGGGCTATAGGATATGGCGTACACCATGCCGGCAATAATGAACAAGGCGGGCAGCTCGCCACCCAGCCAGTCCGGCGCCGCCACCGGGCGGCTCAGCAACCGGCGCAGCGCCACGATCTGCACCGCGAAATAGGCGAACAGGACCACGATGCCGCCGCGCACAAGCATGCCCACATAATGGCTGTGCGCAGCCACGTTGGTTTCCATGCCCTGGGATTCGATATAGCGCCGGTTGCCGGAGCCGAATGGCTTGCCGGCGGGCCAGACCAGCGGACCGCCGGCCACCCAGTCATCCACCATGGATTTCCAGGAATCCAGCCGCCAGGCGATGGTGCTGTTTTTTTGCTGCGTTTCCGCCACGGAACGCTCAAATTCATGCGTCACGGTAGAGTTCGGCGCCAGCGTAAACACAGCGCCAAGGACCAGGGCGCCAACCGCAAGCGGCACCATCAGCCCGGCCGACCCCCCCTTGCGGCGGCGGCCAGCCAGCCACCAGGCAACGCCCAGGGCGGCAAGCGTGGCGATCCAGACCGTGCGGTGCGCCAGAACCATCACCACGATCAGCAGCAGGGGCGCCGTGAACATCATGGCCTGGCGCGGGGCGTTAAGCTTCATCCACATCGCCAGACCGGGCAGCATGGCCACCGCAATCACCATCGTGGCACCGGCATCCAGCACCCGCAGGGGGGCATGCGGATCGAACCAGTCCCCGGTTGCCCCCATGGCGTAAGCACCCCAGCGGTAGGCCGCCAGCAATGCCAGGGCAAGTGCCGTGTAGTAAAGCGCCTGGAATATCCGGCCGGCTTGCGCCGCCGTGATGCGGAAGCTCATCAGATAAAAAACGGAAGCCAGCATGTAGAAGGTCGAGCGGAATTCCACACCGGCTGAAGTCTTGAATTGCACCAGCCCCACAACGAACAACAGCCCCCACACCGCGGCCATCAGCATCCAGAGGCGCGCCACCCTGTCCTGTGCAGGCAGGTGCCCGGCCAGCAGCCGGATGGCGACCACCAGCCCCAGCAGCAGAAAATACAAATCCACCAGGGAAAGGCTGAGGCCCAGCCGCAGTGCGGCATTTGCACCCAATTGGCTCATCACATAAACCACCATCCCCACCCAAACCGGGAAAACAGGACTGCCATAGGAGCCAACCACGAAAAAGCAAATTGCCAGTGCCAGAACGACGGCCATCACGAAAGGAATCGTCTGGAAAAAGAAGCCGAGCACGGTGTAGAACACTTCGTAGAAAACTTCCATGGTCAGAACTCCATGCCACGAATAGAACGCAAACGCCGCAGAAACGGCACGCGCGCAAAAAGAAAAGCCAGTTCCTCGCCCAGCAGGCGTTGCGGGCAGCAGAGCATGATCAGCAGCAGCCCGGCTCCAGCGCCGCAGATGAGCCCTGCCAGCCGCGACACGGCGCTGGATGTGGATGCGAACAGGTAGTCAAGCAGACTTAACACAATCATGGTCGCTACTGACAGCAAGACCGGGCTGAGCAGTGCGCGCAAGATGCGTGCAGGAGCGATATTCAGATCTCGCGCCAGCGCGCTTGTCATCCAGATAGCCCGGCCTGCGTACACGCCACTCACCCCCCAGGCCAGCGCTGCAAGTGATTGGTCCCTCAGCACCAGCAACACCAGCAGGAGTGTTGCAGCCACCCAAATCTGTACTTTCAACTCCACACCGGTGCGCCCTCGCCCCCACAAAATGGGGCCAGCTACCGCCATCAATGCATGAAACGGCATGGCCACGCACAAGGCTGCAAACACCGGCCCCGCTTGCGCCCAGCGCGCACCATATAGGCCCTCTATTACGCTGTCAGCCACCACTGCAGCGCCAAAAAACACCGGCAGGGTGACCAGCCCGACTGCTTTGAGCAAGGCAAGATAACCGCGCGCCAAAGACGCATCGTCATTCTGCACGCGGCTGCTGGTGGCGAATACGACCTGCTGAATCATGTTGACCACATGGTTGACCGGAGTGCGGGCCAGACTGTAAGACACCGAATACACACCCAAGGCCGCCAGCCCCTTGAAACGGGCCACCAGCAGGTTGTCCAGGTTTTCCGTCACCCAGTTGGCCATATTACTGACCACCACGCGTAAACCGAACGCCGGCAGTCCATGCGGCAGCGTTGCCCAGCGTGGTCGCAGCGGCTGCGGCGCAGCGTGAATACAGATGACCGCCATCACAATTTGTTGCGCCCCCAGCGCCATCACCAGGCTCCATCCTCCCCACCCCATAAAAGCCAGCGGGATTGCGATCAGCACGTACCCCACGAAATAACCTGCCACCTGCGCCATCTGCATCCGACGGAAATCCATCCGGCGGCGCAGTTCCACCATGGGCATGACCATAAAGGCCGTAATCAGCACAACAGGTGCCATGGAACGAATGCCATCCTGCAGGTCAGGAGCCCCCATAAAATCGGCGAACCACGGCGCACCCAGATACACACAGGCTGCCACGCCCATATGACTAAGCAGCAACCGTCCCCAGGCGGCGCGACGAATATCCACGGTCAACTCATGCCGCTGCACCAGCGCTATGCCGAGCCCCAGGTCAGCCATCAGAACAGCCAGGCCGTAGACCAGCAGGCTGCCGCCAAAAAACCCGAAATCAGCTGGTTCGATAAGTCGGGCAAGCGCAATCATGGCGCCAAACTGCAGCAGGATACGCATGACCACACCCAGCACATTCCATTTGAATGCGTGCATGGCTTTGCCCAGAAGCGAGGCGCGATCAGCAATCACATGCGGCAGCCCCGGCGAGCGGCACTACGCCGTACAGGGCCAGAGCGGTTTCCGTTCGCCGGGAATTCAGCCCAAGCTCAAGCCGGCTCAGCAGATCGGACGGGATCTCGCCCTGCCTGGAAACAGGGACGCCGCGCGGGTGGCAGGCTGAACTATCGGCAGCCACCCGCGCCCGGAATTGCGCCGTTGCACCGGCGGGAGGGCGCTGCGCGGCCTCATGTCCCCACAGGCTGAGCATCCCCTGTTCTTCCTGCAGCTGCGGCGCAAACCACAGATAGGGCGCATGCGAGAGAAACGCGCCCCACAAGCTGAAGGTGGATACCGAACAGACCAGCAGATCGGCATTCGCCATGGCCAGCAAATCGCTGCATACCGAATCCCGCTGGTGAAAACCGGTGACCGGGGAAAAACGCCGGATAAATGGTTCCAGCGCCTCTGGCTGGCCGTCTGTAAAGAGCTGGAACTGCACCCTGTTTCCGAATTCCCGGCGCAACTGATCGCACACCGCGATGTACCAGTCCAATGGCAGCGAGCGATTGAAGCAGCCGCGATAATCGATGTTCTCGTTGGCTGCCTTGAAATCACCTGCCCGGATGTGCACTGCGACCACCAGCCGTCCGGGGTCCAGCCGCATGCGCCAGTCGGTAAGGTTTTCCGCTGTGCCGCGCGCCGCATACAAGCGGGCAAGAATGAAATCGCGCGCCTCGCGAACGGCCAGAAATCCGCCCCACATGCCGCCCACTTCAAGCGCAAACAAACGCTTTTCATTCCATCCAAGACGCTCGGCAAACACCGCAACAGCCTTGCGAAAATCATGCTCCCCGGTTGACAGGTAATCCTGCTCGGTGAAGGTGTAACGCGGCAGCGTCTGCAACAGCACACGGTGGCTAATCCAGTCCAGACGCGAGGTGCCGAAATAACGCCAGTATTGCCGCGGGTTCATGCCGAAGGCCGGGGGTAAGGCGATGCCGCCAATTGCCTGCGCCGCAAGCCAGGCCTTGGCCCATGGATAGAACTCGTTCCCCAACCCAGCCCCACGCCCGGCAACACTCGGCACGCAGAGCCGAATTCCCGCGGGATGGCCGGCCTGCTGGATCGATGATTGCGGAAGGTCAGCGAGCTGCATGATGGTGAAGCCGGATTTCCATATTGCGCCACAGGAATATCAGCAGCCCTGCATTGATGAATCCGGCCAGTAACTGCAATCCGGTAACGGGCTGAAGATTGTTGGTGAAAATCCAGTCGAGCACCGGCGGCACCGGTTGCGCAAGCATCCAGGTGCCAAACACCCAGTAAATATAGGCAAAGAACGAGGCAGCCTGTATCGACACGGCCACCGGCCAGTAGCGCGGAATCCAGACAGCAAGCGCGATGCTGAGTATGTCAGCGGGGAAAAAATAACGGTTGTGCATGTGAGGCAACAGGCTGGGGACGAGGAGCGTTGAGACCAGGGCTGCAACCAGCAAGGTCTCGGCATCGAGTTTCCGGGTGCCGGCCGTCCGTCCGCGCATGGCGAACCACAGGCTCGCGGCAGCCGCAATCAAGATCAGCACTTTGCTTAGCCAGGCCAGATGCTCCTTGGCAAGCAGTTGCCCCCTGACAGCATAATCGAGCAGCATTAACAGGTTTGGAGCCCCATGAGAGTAGGCGGTCTGCGTTCCAGCCTGGGTGAGGTAAATGGTAAGCACCTCGACCAGCGAACGCCCGGCTGCCAGCGACGGCACGGCAATGACGATGTAAGTCAAGGGGATCAGGGCAAAGCTCCACCAGCGAATCTCGCCACGCAGCGCCATCAGCAGGATGAACGGCCCCAGCCATGCGGCTTGCAGTTTGATCGCGCAAGCCACGCCAAAAGCAAGCATGGCCAGCACGGGGCGCTGTGCGAACAATGCCGCCATGCAGGCAAGCAAAAAGCTGGAATACACGATATCCGACTGCCCCCACCACGCAGAATTGAGCAGCACGGTAGGCGCAAAAAGCACGGCCCCATAAGCCAGCAGGGGAATATTCCCCTGTGGCCAGCGCATGCGGGCAATCAGGAACATGATGCCGGCCGTGATGTAATCGAACAGGATGGAAACCGACTTGATGACCACCTTGCCATCGGTTCCCGCAGGGAATAGTGCATCGGCCAGGCCGAGGGTGTAGCTGTAGAAAGGGGTGTAACCGTAACGCGAGAAAGGAGTCGCGATCGCCGCCCAGAATCCCTGGGTACGGATGCTTTCCAGCCAGGGCAGAAAATGGTCGATGAGATCGAGGTTATTGCCTGGAAGCATGGCCAGGCGCGGCAAGAATGCCAGCAAGGACAGGATGACCAGTCCGGCAATCTGCCAGCGCACCGCCTGGCTGCGCGGGTTGGCCTGCAATCCAGGATTGCCGGCAGTGTTGATGTCATTCGTCATGCTTCGCTCCCATGCGCGGGCGCCGCGCCAGCAGCCCCTGCCATCACTCGTGAATAGAGGTCGCTGTAGGCAAGCACTCCCCTTTTTGCCCCGAAAGCCTGATGTATGGCGGCACTGCGAGCGGCACGCCCGGCTTCCAGGCCCGCGCCCTTTTGCAGCAGAGGCTGTAACGCTGCGGCGATGCCGTCCGCGCTAGGTTCGCAGTAGTGAATATCTTCAAGGTACTGGCGAAAATCAACCAGGCCGGGCACTTCCGTCAGCAGCGCAGGCAAACCCACCGCAATGGCTTCCAGCGTTGCAATTCCCAGCCCTTCAAATTGCGACGGCATCACATACAGGTCAGCGGCATGCAGGACAGGACGCACATCGTCCACCGCGCCGATAAACTGGATGCGGTCGCTCACGCCCAGTTTTTTTGCCAATGCGCGTTCGGGCTCCCCCGGTTCTTCCAGCCCGACATGCAGATATCGCCAGTGAAATTCCGTACAGCGTGCCAGGGCCTCGATTAGCGCGGTGTGGTTCTTGACCACCGAGCAATTGCCCACGCTCACCATCACGTATTCGCCGTCACGAACACCGAACGCGGCGCGCGCCGCCGTGCGTTCTTCTGGCGTGACCGGATGAAAATGCGTGCTGTCGAACCAGTTCGGGATAAGTAGCGGCGATGTGCCGTACAAGCTGCGCTCGGTCTGCTCCACCCCGGGGGCGATGGCGATGAAACTCACCCCCAGCCTCTCCGCCAGCCGCCGCTCCATCCCGCGCCGCACGCGCAAGAATCCGCCAAAATTGAAGTTGTTGTGCACTGTGCGGACCAGTCTTCCAGGCCCTGCCATGCGCGTAGCCAGCACGTAACCGATGAACCCGCGTTCGGCATGCAGGTGTATCAGATCAAAACCGGAGCGCTTGGCGAAGCGCGCCACAGCCATAAAGAACGCTGGCGAACGGGCAAACGGAATATGGTGTGTACGGTAGCCCGCCGCTTCCAGCACGGTTGCATATGGGCCTATTGAATCGCCTGTAGCCAGCAACTCGCATTCGACACCGTTTTCCCGAAATAGCGGAGCGGCGATACGCAACATAATCTCGGCGCCGGAAGGCCGCAGCTCATTGAGCACATGCAGAACTTTCACGCGGTCACCTCATCGGGCGATTCTGCTGGCACGACGCCAGCCCCTGCCAACACTTGGCGATAGTGTTCGAGATAGGACTGAGCGACCGCAGAAGAGGAAAAATGCATGCTGGCTCGGGCACGTCCTTGAGTGGAATAGCTCGCATACAGTGCGGGATCGGCCAGGATTTCCAACAGCGCTTCCGCTATTTCTTCGGGCGACCGGACATCCACCAAGGTGCCTCCGCCATTTTCGGCACCCAATACCCAAGGCACCGCGCCGCTATTTTGACCCGCAACAACAGGCAAACCCAGCCCCATCGCTTCGGCTATCGTCATGCCGAAGGATTCTTCCAGGGCGGGGTGCAGCAGGATATCCATTTCGGCCAGTTCACGCATCGTCTGAGCATAAGGTGTCCAGCCGTGGAAGACGAACGCCTCTTCCATGTGATGCTCAACCGCCCATGACCAGGCACGTTCATCCGGCCCAAAACCGGGGCCGTAAAGGTGCATTTTTGCGCCCGGATATTCATCACAAACGCGCTTCATTGCGAGCATGCCGGGTTCCGGGTTTTTTATCGACGTCCACCCATTCAGCAGCATGGCAATCTGGGGCAGACGGGTCACAAAATCTGGCGCGGAACGGGGATGACCCGCCTCTAACACCGTATCGGGGAGTGGATTCGGCACGACACTGAGAGAGGCACCTGTCATGCCACGCAGCGCACCAACCAGGTAAGGCGAGACTACTGTCGCGTGTTGAGTTCGGCGGAGTACAGACTTCGCCATTAAAAGCCGGCCCACCCGATAGAGGTCGCGCTGCATGTTCAGAATGGCCCAGGGGGAATCATGGCAAGTCAGCAAACACGGCAAACCTGTATCCAGTGCTGCCGCGCCAAACTCATAACTCCAATGCGCATGGACAACGTCCGGGCGTTCTTCGAGGATGGCATCTGTCAACGCATGGCGCTCAAGCGCGAAGAAATCCAGCATCCGCCCCCTTGCGCCCCGATCCGGACGCAAGCTGTGGCGCCTCCGCGGCACATAGTGCACTGTGAATTGATGACCTCGTGCAATCACGCGGTTCTGTCGACGGGGTTCCAATGCCGGATCAGTCGTAAACGCTACGACCTCATGGCCGCTCCGGATCAGCGCTTCGATCAGTGTGACCAGCAGTGATGCGCCTTTCATCTCACGAGGAAGATGGCTTGTATCACCGTCAAGCAAATGCTCGATGTCGGGAGTGCCCAGTGGTCCAACTATCCCTATGCGCATAAGTTTCTGACTATCGACCATATCTTGGCCGGGGTTGAAACTGAAGTTCGTGATCATCGCCAGCGCGGCCCAGAGCAGGACTGATAACGATTTGCCGACGAGGCTCATGCGGAGTGCGACCTATCGACGGATTAGAGAACAGCCCTCCGATCATTCGACAAACTAGCGACTCAAGACAAACAAAGGGTGGGTGGTAGGCTGCGCTCCCCCCTCTAGTCGCCATGTAACCCGAGGTTTTTCCAGCAAGCACTACAGGAGACTCTTCTAGCCACATTCCGCCAACCCCAATTCCAAGGCAACCTTGATCTTTGAGCTTTCTTTCGGGATAAAAATCTTGTTGGGCGATAGAGTGCCATTCGGATAACTTGCCTGGAAAACAGCATAACCATCGAGCTCCACATTAAAATTGGCAATAGAGACTTCTGCCTGAATAACAGGCCGATAAGTCTCAATAATATGGCGCGCTCCTTCAATGATTTCTTGTTCTGCTCCTTCCGCATCGATTTTGATGTAATCGCATCGTGCCAGCCCCTCCATTACAAACAGGTCATCTAGACTTACTTTCAAAACCGAGAATGTCGAAGCGTATTGATCGCGTTTGACGAGACTAAATGAGTTGGGCTTTCCAAAATTTGTCCAGAATGAATCGGGGGCGGTTCTACCCGCCGCACACAGACCTCTTTGCCGAACATTGGCGAACCCATTTAATTTGACGTTGTAGGACAAATCCGCGAGCATTTCTGGAAATGGCTCTAGTGACAATACGGTCCCGCCCGGCCCACTAGCTTTGGCAGCCTTGAGTGTATAGATGCCAGTATTTGCGCCCACATCCACAAAAACATCGTCTTTATTGACGAAGCTGTTTAGAAATCCAAATTCCGGTTCGACGGTTTCTCGTGAAATGTAAATCCCTCTGCCACCATAACCCTTAATATTCCGTCCCGTTACCATAAGCCCATCCGGGAAGCGAGTTTGAATGCGCATTCCTCTAGGCGTCAGCGCGACTCGTGCCATCCTAATCACCTTGGCAATTTGACCACCGAAATTCGACATGAAAACCTCTTTCTTTGGTTGAAATTAAATTAGTTCTTCAAGAGTCTTGGCATGTCATCCTCATGCAAAGACTCATATAGCCGAAGTTGAAGTCGAACGTTTCGATGAACGAACATCGCCGGCATGGCGTGTCGGTCGTGGTCATTTGTTTGCGTCGATGAAATCCTGATACGCCACCGCCAGGCCGTTTTGCATGGTGGTGCTGTCCTTCCAGCCCATGGCATTCAAACGCCCCACGTCCATCAGCTTGCGCGGAGTGCCGTCGGGCTTGGTGCTGTCGAAGACGATCTCGCCATCAAAGCCGACCACGTTTTTGATCGTTTTGGCCAGTTCGTGAATGGTGAGATCGTGACCCACACCAATATTGACCAGCGGCGGCATGAAGATGCCAGTGGCCGCTTCGTCACTGCCGAGCAAGGTGCTGAATTTCTCATCCGGCAGGCCCATCAAGTAAACACAGGCATCGGCCATGTCTTCGCTGTACATGAATTCGCGCCTGGGCGTACCGCTGCCCCAGACGGTCACGGTTGGCTGGTTGTTGACCTTGGCTTCATGAAACTTGCGGATCAGCGCGGGGATAACGTGGGAATTTTCCGGATGGTAGTTGTCGCCAGGGCCATACAAGTTGGTGGGCATGACGGCCAGGTATTGGGTGCCATATTGCCGGTTATAGCTCCAGCACATTTCGATGCCCGCAATCTTGGCCAGGGCGTAGGGCCGGTTGGTCGGTTCCAGCGGGCCGGTGAGGAGGTATTCCTCCTTCATGGGCTGGGGTGCGAGTTTTGGATAGATGCAGGACGAGCCAAGGAACATCAGGCGCTTGACACCATTCAGATAGGCGGCATGAATGATGTTGGTCTGAATGGCCAGGTTCTGATAGATAAAATCGGACGGGTAGGTGTTGTTGGCATGAATGCCGCCGACCTTGGCTGCGGCCAGAAAGACGTAGTCGGGTTTTTCCTGCGCGAAGAAGGCCTCCGTCGCGGCCTGGTTGGTCAGGTCGAGTTCGGCATGGGTTCGGGTTAGCAGGTTGGCATACCCTTCCGCATTCAGACGGCGAATAAGGCCAGAGCCAACTAAACCCCGGTGACCGGCGATGTAGATTTTATCCTGCGGTTTCATCAACAGATCCTTACTCGTGGCAATTCAGGACAGAATAGCCGTTCTTCTTGACCAGTTCATCCCGCTCGGCGGCTTTCAGGTCTTCGCGCACCATTTCGGCCACCAGTTCATCGAAGGTGACTTTGGGGGTCCAGCCAAGTTTTTCCTTGGCCTTGGTGGGGTCGCCGAGCAGGGTTTCAACCTCGGTGGGGCGGAAGTAGCGCGGATCGACGGCGACGACAGGTGAGGGGTGAGGGGTGAGGGGTGAGGGGTGAAAATCGGCGCGGTTTTCCCAGTAGCCTTTTTCATCCACTCCTTCGCCTTCCCAGCGGATCTGCATGCCCAGTTCCTTGGCGGCGGCATTGACGAAATCGCGCACGCTGTATTGCACGCCGGTGGCAATGACGAAGTCTTCCGGCTTGTCCTGTTGCAGCATGAGCCACTGCATTTCGACGTAGTCCTTGGCGTGGCCCCAGTCGCGCTTGGCGTCCAGGTTGCCGAGATAGAGCGCATCCTGCAGGCCGAGTTTGATGCGCGCCAGGGCGCGGGTGATTTTGCGGGTGACGAAGGTTTCACCCCGGACCGGGGATTCGTGGTTAAACAGGATGCCGTTGCAGGCATACATGCCGTAGGCTTCGCGATAGTTGACGGTGATCCAGTAGGCGTAGAGCTTGGCGACCGCGTAGGGGGAGCGGGGATAGAACGGGGTGGTTTCCTTTTGCGGGGTTTCCTGCACCAGGCCGTAGAGTTCGGAGGTGGAGGCCTGATAGAAGCGGGTCTTTTTCTCCAGGCCGAGGATACGGACCGCTTCGAGCACGCGCAGGGTGCCCAGGGCGTCGGAGTTGGCGGTGTATTCGGGCTCTTCGAACGATACCGCGACATGGCTTTGCGCGGCCAGGTTGTAGATTTCGTCCGGCTGGACTTGCTGGATGATGCGGACCAGGCTGCTGGAGTCGGTCATGTCGCCGTGGTGCAGGACGAAGCGGCGGTCTTTTTCGTGCGGATCCTGGTAAAGATGGTCGATGCGATCCGTATTGAAAAGCGAGGTACGGCGCTTGATGCCGTGAACTTCGTAGCCTTTTTTCAACAGGAATTCTGCCAGGTAGGCACCGTCCTGACCGGTGATGCCGGTGATAAGCGCAATTTTTTTCATGATGTGGTTGATGTTGACCAGGTTAGGTGGTTGGGGCCGGGTGGCCGATAAGGCGTTGCCTTCCGCTGGGTGTCAGCGCACCCAGCAACGCCCGGGCGAAATCTTCCTGCATTTTGTAAGCCGCAGTGTCATCGGACTGTATGCTGGATACCCTGAACAACAGGCCATCCGGGATTTTTCCGGTAAGACCGTATTTCAGCTGGTTGAGCTTCCACTTCACGCTATTGACCGCGACAGCGTCACCAATCGTGGTCCAATAGGTAATGGGTTCGATTCTTTGTCCCTGCGTGGCAACCAGCCGTCTGACAGGGATGACACCGCTCCCGGTGGAGAAAGTGGCGGTGCTGTTTTTCAGTATCTCGAAACCCTGTGCCGGATAGCATACTTCCGGTTTATGGACCTGCATGGCATTGCTCTGATCGCCACCGTAAGCAATCGACAGCATGATGCGTTCACCACGTGCATTGGTATAGGTGCGTGACAACGTCTGGTTGTAAATCCTGCTGAGTAGCGCTTCTGTTTCGGGATTGGCCAGCAACGGCATGACGGCTTTGTCTATTGTCCAATCCCCGAATTGTTTGGGAATCATTGTTTCCAGGTCGATTGACGGCGCCTTGTCGGCAATACGGGCAGTGGGTTTGAGTGCCATGGCCAGGCCAGCTGCGGTAAGCATGCAAAGACCGATGATGAAATGCTTGGCGCTAATGGCTTTCATGAAATGTCATCCAGGATATTAGGCAAGCGCACGGCATTACGGAAGTTTTGATGAAGTGCGATTCGGCAGGAAGAACCCGAGCAGTCCATCCAGCGCAAACAGCATCAACAAGGCGAGGATAAACAGCAGAATGCCGGCAAAGCCATGCATGAAACCCTGCCCTGCCTCGTCCCCGAAATAATAGGTAACCAGCACCAGAATGATGACGCGCACCACATTGGCGACAAAGGCAATTGGCAGGATGGCCGCGATCAGGATCAGGCTGCGCATTCTGCTCGACGGAATCAGATAAAGGTATAGCATCCCCAGGGCAGACAGGCTGAACATGGAGTGCAGCCCGGAACAGGCATCCGCCACCAGCAGCTGGTAATTACCAATGGTCAGCGTTACACCGTTGCGGGCGACGGGATAGCCAAATAAATAGAGAAATTGCTCTGCCAGAACAGAGATGTACTGTTTGAGCGGGCCGGTTGCTGCATCCACAACAAATCCCGGCAAGGGAATCATGAACAGCAGGAAGAACAGTGCAAACCAGAGTCCCTTGACGGTACGCATCCCCTGCGTGATGAGCAGCGCTCCCAGGATAACGGGGATCTGGGAGCCGACCTCAAGCACCAGGACGCTTTGAGAACGCCCCACTGCATAGACCAGCAAGCCAAAAATCAGCAATACCCAGCCTGATGCCGCATTTACAGGGTCAGCTGAGCGGCCGCCAGCAGCGCTTGACAACAGCATGGAACGTTTCTGCCAGATCAGGAACATGACCACGATGAGCACGATTGGACCGTGAGCGTAATCTTCCGAATTCCACAATCCGTTGGCCAGCATCCAGTAGGTTGGGAAATACAAGGCGACCAGGCCCAGCAATACCGGCCACCATGTTTCGACAATGGCTATTGGAGTGTCCGCTCCGGGTAGCCGGGATGCGATGGTATTCATGTCATTCAGTCCAGCACCACTGCGCCGATCACGTGAGCACCGGTCATGATGATTTTTTCCTTAAGCTCAGCCAACGGAGCAACTCGGCTCACATTAAGACGGGTTGCAATCAACATTCCTCCCGCCTTCGCGACGACAGTCTGAAAATCGGATGTGTGCTGTGCAGGTGTCGTGTCTATCAGGATTACGTCATAGCTGCTTTCAAGACCCGCCAGCAGTGCGCCGAATGCCGGGCGCACGAGCAACTCGGCAGGGTTGGGAGGGGGCGACCCTGAGGTGAGTACGGACAGCGTCGGGAACGGCTTGATCGGGATCGCGAGCGATGCTGTTGCACGCCCGGCCAGGATGTCGGAAAGCCCCATGCTATTTCCAAGATTGAAAATATGATGTTGTCGTGGCTGCCGCAAGTCGGCGTCGATCAGCAGGGTTTTTCTGCCCAACTGGGCAAACAGCACGGCCAGATTGGCCGCCAGATAACTCGCTCCTTCACCTTCTCTTGCACAGCCAATTGCCAGGGTTTTGCGGCCTTCCTGAAACCAGCGCAACAACAATTGGGAACGTGCCGAACGCAGGGCCTCGGCTTCCTTGCTATAGGGTTCTGTGGCGGCAACCAGTTCCTGGCTGAGCCCTTCACGGCTATCAGGCAAATAAGGATATTCAAACTGGAATGCGAGAGCGTGCTGAATATCCACGTCGGTGACCAGCCCCAGCTTGACGGCTGCCTCGCCAAAACGGAGGTTATGCTCCTGTTGAAAGCTGAACACCCGATCCATGTCCTGCGGCTTGAGCTTGCCGGCTTCTTGCAGCAGCTTTCCGATTGAGGCATCCGTGTTTTTACCGGACACCTGTTCGACGATGCGTCCGCTGTCTATGGCGCTTGATAGTAAATTCATGTGGGCTTCGGCTTTAAGGTTCTGTCGGGTCAGTGTATTGGCGGGATCGCGGATTTCATTCATCAGGCCATTGCAGGGCGTGCGCGGATAAACCAGCGGCGCAGGAATACCAGACCGCGCCCCGGCTTCGCCACGATAGCCAGCACCGGTATGTCCAGCCCCTCAACGATATCCTGCCCGGTACGCACGCGCCGGTCCGAGATCTCAACGAGAAAGCCGACGCCTACGCCAAGCAAAGTCCCCAAAAACACGGAAATCAGCGCATTGAAAAGCACTTTCGGCTTGGACGAACCCAGAGGGGTGGTCGCCGGGTTCAATACGGCGATATCGGTCTGGGTCCAAAGGGATTCCATGCGGCTCTGCCCATAGCGCTGCAGGGCTGAGTCGTAAATACGCTGGGCATTCTCCACATCGCGTGACAGCAGCGAGACCTCCTCGCGCTGCTGCTTCATTTCAAGAATTCGTATTTTCTGCTTTGCAAAAGCCCCGCCCAGTTCGTCAAATCGCTGGCGAGCAGCAGTGGCTGTTGCCCCTACCCCCCGGGAAGCCGATTTGATTTCGTTATCGAGCTTGACCCTGAAGCCATCGACTTCGGCCTGAACGCGCTGGTATTCCGGATGATTTTTGCCCACTTTGAGGGCCACCTCAGACAGCTTGATTTCACCTTGTGCCAGTTGTGACTTGAGATTTTGCACCCCGGCACTGTTGACCACCTCGGGCATGCTGCTGCTGTCACGCGCACGCGAGTTGGCATCAAATGATGCGGACTGTGCCGCCACCACCTGGCCCGATATTTCCTCCATGCGGCGCGTTTCCACATCCAGCCGTTCCTGGGATTCGACGATGCCGTTCTTGCGCTGATAGGCCGTGAGTTTCTGCTGGGTTTTATCGAGGTTGTCGCGTAACTGGGTGATCTGCTGGTCGAACCAGGCAGCAGTCAATTTGGCCGGCGCCACCCTGAGCTCCAGATTGGTGTCTATATAAGCCTTGGCAAAGGCATTGGCGATCAGTGCCGCGAACCGGGGATCCGAGCCCTTGAATGAAATCGTGATCACACTGGATTCGCGTGAGGGGTCAACGCTCAGGCCGCTCAGCAGGCGCTTACCCATCCATTCCTCGATTGATATCTTGCCTTCGGTAGCCTCCATGAATTGCTCATGCACCTGGGGAGAGTTGGCCAGCTTGAGGTCATCCACGACCTTCTGCGCGACATTTGCGCTTCTAATGACCTCAACCTGAGTTGCCATGTAACCAGGAAACATCTGGGAAGAAAGCAACTGCCCGGTCAGGGGATCCTTGCTCTTGGAATCCACTATCAGATTGGTGGAGGCAGTGTATTCCTTGGGTAACAGCAGGCTCACAATGGTGGTTACTGTCACTGTCGCCAGCAGTATGCCCAGGATGATCCATTTGCGCGCGTTAAGAATTAGCAGGAATTGTATGATGTTCATGACCGTCTCTATATGCCCTTGAACAGGCTTTCCTTGACGTAAATCACGTCATCACGCTTCACGGGATCCGAAAGCTGTGCCTCTATTTTCTGCATTCCTCCATCGGCATCGCGACGCAGTATCTTGATCCCGCGCTGGGTACCACGCAGGTTAACACCGCCACCCATTGTCAGGGCCTGCACCAGGCTCATGTTCTGCTCAAGCCGGTATGATCCCGGGCGTTGCACTTCACCGTAGATGTAAAACAGGGGCTGACGCGGCACGTTGATGATGTCTCCGTCCTGGACCCGTTCATCGTCTTTTTGCCCACCTGCCATGAACAGGGCAATGGCATCGATTTCGCGATATTGGGTCTTGCCATCCTTCTCGCGAATCAGCGTGATAGTGTCTGCGCCATCAGAGCCGATGCCGCCAGCCAGTGCCAGCACATCCGACACGCGGCTGATCTTTTCCAATGGAAATTTTCCAGGACGGTTCACGCGGCCCAGCACGGAAACTTGCTGGCTGCGGTACTGCACGACATTGAGATTGACATTCGGCTCAAGAATGAACCCCCCACTGGACAGGCGATGCGCAATCTCTGCCGCGCCCTCGACAGGCGTTTTGCCTGCCAGCTTGACTTCGCCAATCAGCGGAAAGGAAATGGTGCCGCCCCCGCCCACGCGTGCTTCCGTGGTGAGATCAGGATGGCTGTAGACAGTAATGCTCAGCACGTCGCTGGTGCCAATCCTGTAATCATTGCTTTCACTCCAGGCAGGCAACGCCAGCAGCAGCGCAAACAAAAACGGTAAATAACGCAACAACTTGATCATATATATGGTTTTTCCGATGAATCCAGCATGCAAGGGTGAAAGCCGCCCATGCCATACAAATATTTCGCACCAGTGCCAGTGAAGATCCAGGACACTTGATTACAGGAAGTTGCACTCGTTTCTAATTTTGTCCGCTTAAGTGCAAATTGGAAAAATGGCAGTATGGTTTCGGATTGTTACAACAGTATTGCCAAGGCCCGCTGGTCAGCGGCCATGCAGGAACGGCCTGACGGACATGGCGAAACGCCGCCCCGGATCATGAAACGACGCTTCGCCATGCCCGTTAGGGATACGCTGATTTATTCCGTAGCCCCGTCATTGCGAGCGCAGCGAAGCAATCTTGTTCTTTGGCAATCAATAAGTTACAGATTGCTTCGTCGCTTTGCTCCTCGCAATGACGATTAAATCAGCGCTTCCTTAGGCAACGCTTCGCGTTGTTACACGTTAAAACGCTGCTCGTAGACTCGCGGTCACGCTCTGATAGCGGAAGTCGGCCACATCGTTACTCGAATCCCGCTGCCCTGCCTCGTAAGTCAAGCCGAACAGGATGCTTCTGTCAGGCTGGTAGTTCAGCCTCACGCTGCCGGTTTTCAGACGGTCCGTGCGGGAGATGTCCGGGTACTTCTGACTGCCCTCCCATATTGACGCAGTCAGCGCCATTTTGGGTGTGAGCGCCCATGTCGCATTCAGGTCGGCTCTATCACTGATACTGGCCGTGGAAGTGGTGACGGTGTCGGATGTCTGCACCTGCCTCTGCACCGCCGCGCTCAGGGATACCTTCCCACCGGCATTCCAGTCCGCGGACAAGCGCCATGTCGGCTTATCAAGTACAACCGGGCCCTCTATTCGCCGGGTATAGCCGGCTTGACCACTGATGCGGCTGAGCCCGCCGGGCGACCATCCGCCCTGCAGATTCAGTTCAGTCTGCTCGAAATCATCGTCCGTTGCCGTTCTGTTGGAATATTGCCCGTCGGTGCGGCGGTAATCCATGCCAAACTGGCTGCCCAGACTGGATTGGAATAACCAGCCCAGACTGGCTATCTTGTCGTCGTGATCGAGATTGGCCCGTGCCGGGTTTCTGAAACTGACCGCGTACCTGCCAACTCCACCGCTCAAGGAAAAGCTCGGGTGAATCCGGTACCGGGCATTGAATGCGGTGTTTTGCGTGTCCTGAGTATTGGTGCCCAGATTATTCAAATCGGCCTGGGACAGAAGTTCGCGGGTTTTCCGGGAGCTCAGCTCTCCGGTCAAATTGTTGCCCAGCACCCAGTTCCAGCGCGCCAGAAGACTTCCGCTACTCTGTTTTTGCAGTTCCCGCCGATCGTAACTGGTCTGGTTCAGATTGGTGCGCAGCGCCAGGGTCTGACGGCTGAGTTTCCAATCGGCATCAACACCGACCCCGATCCGCCTGCCTGTGACAGCAGTATCAGTGGTACCGAGCAGTGTCCGCGCCTGTTCGTCGTTAGCCAGCCGGAAATAATTGCTGTCGTGGAATGTCAGGTATTCCACATAAGACCGCAGGTTGTCTTCGGGCAAAGCCATGGCCGGAAACGGAACGGCCAGCAACGGCAAAATGAATAACGCCTTTCGGGCAGCCAATATCGCTCTCACCAGAACTGCCAGTTTCCGGTGCTTAACACCCAGATCCCGAGCAATCCGTTGGTCGTCGCATGCGCGGCCACCGGGATCCAGAGGTTGTTGAAGCGCTTGTACAGCCAGCCATACGCCAAACCCGCCATGATTCCAGCCAGCCACAGGTGATGCTCGAAGCCAAACGCAACCGACGTTATCACGACCGACCTCAAACTCACCAGGATGGGTTCCAGGCTCAGAAAATCCATTCGCTCCAGCCAGCGCATAAAAAATGAGCGCCAGAACAATTCTTCCATCAGGGGCACCACCAGGATGGCGCCCAATAAACGCATGAAAACCAGGCGCCAATCCATGCCGCCGTCTTCGGCGCCCGGGTTAAAACCCGATGCACTTCCCAGCGTCAGCCAGCCCTGGTCAAGATTGACCCACAGCACGAAAACGAAGGCACCGGTCAGCACCGCCGCAAGCCAGTGCCAGAACGGGATCTGGAACGGCAGTGAGAGTTCCTGGTAACTTTTCCAGAACCACAGCAGCACCAAGGCCACTGCTACGGTTTTAATCGGATAGAGCCAGCGCAAATCCCAGGTGGCCGCCTGGCCGCCGCCTGATTGCAAAAGATAGGCCAATAAATCCGCCACCCCCAAAAAAAGCAGGTAAATCAGGAATGGGAGGACACGGCTCAGTGCAGGGTTTTTCATAAGAAATGGGGCGCGCACCAAGGCCGCGAGATGAGCTTCCATCGCTCCGCGACCCTGTATGGCGCATCTTTACTTGAGTCCGCTCAAGCCTTTCTCAAGAAAATCCTTATCCGCCTTGACGGATGCGGCAGCCCCCTGATCCGTTGCAGCCGCCTGCTGCGCAACCGTGCCTTTTGCGGCCTCCACTGGTTTGGCGATTTTTCCGGTATCGGCAAATGCGCCCAGGTACTCAATCTTGGAGGTGTCGCGCAGTTTCTTGACCTCGGCCTGAGCGGATTCGATGCGCTTCTTGTTGCTCAGGTATCTTTCGATCAGGGGCTTCGCCTGCTCTTCGCTCAACGGCTGGTCGCGCGAAACGACAAGCTGAAGAGCAACAACAGCTTTGCCTGCGGGGAGGACAATGATCTGGCCGTCCTTGAGCGCCTGAATACGCGGCAGAGTTTCCAGCGGGAACTGCTCGGCCGGCTTCACCGATTCATTGGCGCTGAATTGGATTTTTTGCTCCTGTAGCCAGCGCGCCAGTTCGACTAGCGGCTTACCTTGCTCCAGCTGCGTCTTCACGGCTTTCAACGTCTCCGGCTTGGCTTCGAACATCAACTCCTGAAAACGGAAAATACGGCGCTTCTCGAACAACTCGGGATGTTTTGCATAGTAATCGTGAACTTCGCTCTCCGTGGGCTTGCCCAATCCCTGCACCTGTTTTTCGACATAGGCTTGGGAGAGTATCTGGCGTTTCGCGCTTTCCACTGCCTGTGTGATCTTTGGATCCCTGTCGAGCTTCATCTCCACCGCTTTCTTGACGAGCAGTTCCTCGTCGATCAAACCGTTCAGCGCCTGCTTGCTGGCTTCTTTCGCCTGTGCCTCGCTGATCGCACCCATGCGGGACAAGGCAAAATTCACCTGGTGAATCGTTATTTCATCGCCATTCACCTTGGCAACAACCTGTCCGGCCTTGTTGGTGGAGGTTGAGCTGCTCTTTCCGCAACCTCCGATGGCGAGGATCGCCACGATGACAGCAAGAATTCTTAGCGCAATTCGCATTATTTTTTCCAGAATTTGTAATCGTTTAACGGATGCGAAATCCGGCCTATAACCAGGCTCTCAATTTGGCAAGACAGGGGTTTTTCGCAAGGACCGGTTATTCAGTGACGCCCGGGTAGCCCGAGCAGGGCAATGGTAGGCGGAGATTATTGCAGGATTATTTCAGGCAAGGAGGCGAAAAACCGGGGTAAGCCAGGCACCAATTTGAGGAGTAGTTCCTTCTACCTATGCAAAGCCTTTGCCGCGATTGAATTCTTGTAACACGCCTTGAGTACAGTTCGTGGCGTCGCATAGAACCCATATGTGTTTCATCCTAAACGTCTCGCTCAACTTTAAGGAAACGAAAATGCACCATTTTGCTCGTAAGCTGGTCGCCACCGCCGTGGCCGCGACCTTCACCCTGTCCGCCACCGTTCCGGCCTTTGCCGCTGAACCAGTGGTTCAGGGCCCGGAAACTGTATCCGACTGGTGGAATGCCGGTCAGGCCTTTGTTGCCGATAGCAAGAAACTCCACGCCAACAAACACCACGCCAAGAATGTGATCCTCTTCGTGGGCGACGGCATGGGGGTTTCCACCGTCACCGCCTCCCGCATCCTGGAAGGCCAGATGAAAGGTGCCACCGGCGAGGAAAACCGCCTGTTCTTCGAAACACTTCCCTATGTGGCCCTGTCCAAGACTTATTCCTGGGATCAGCAGACTTCCGACTCCGCTCCTACCATGACCGCCATGGTCACCGGCTACAAGACTCGCGAAGGCATGCTGTCGGTGAATCACACCACCGCTCGCGGCGAATGCGATGCTGCCGTCGTTGCTGCGAAATCCGTGCCCACCATTCTCGAACAGGCTGCTGAAGCCGGCAAGGCCACGGGTATCGTTTCTACCGCCCGTATTACTCATGCCACCCCGGCAGCCACCTACGCCCACACTCCGGTGCGTGACTGGGAATCCGATGCCAACCTGCCAGCCGGTTGTGGCGTGAAAGATATCGCCCGCCAGTTGATCGAAGCCTCCCCTGCCGTGAAAAGCAGCCTGAAAGTGGTGCTGGGCGGCGGCCGTGATCAGTTCCGCATGAATACCCAGATTGACCCTGAATACACCACCAAGAAGGGGCAGCGCAAGGATGGCCGCGATCTGACCGCCGAGTGGGTCAGCAGCCGTAATGTTGTCGCCCCAGGTGCCCAGTTTGTCTGGGACAAGGCTGGCTTTGACGCCGCCAATCCTGCCTCCACACCTTTCCTGCTGGGTCTGTTCGAGCGTTCACACGTTCAGTACGAGGCAGACCGGGCTGCGGATACCGCTGGCGAGCCTTCCCTGACCGAGATGACTGCCAAGTCCATCGAGATGCTGAACAAGAGCAAACAGGGTTTCTTCCTGCATGTTGAAGCTGGCCGTATCGACCATGCCCACCATGCCGGCAACGCCAAGCGCGCCATGCTGGATACCATCGAATTCGCCAAGGCCATAAAGGCGGCCTACGAGATGACCGATCCGGAAGAAACGCTGATCATCGTGACTGCTGACCATAGCCACACCTTCACCATCGCCGGCTATCCCCACCGCGGCAATGACATCCTCGGTCTGGTAAAGGAAGTTCCAGATGTGGATGGCAATTCGCCGGTGAACTCCGTGGACAAACTGGGCTTGCCCTACACCACCTTGGGCTACACCAACGGCCCCGGCTGGCGTGATGCCGTGGCCACCGGCCAGAAGCGTCCTGACCTGACCGCCGTTGACACCACCGCGCTGGGTTTCCTGCAGGAGGCTGCAATCCCCATGGGTTCCGAGACCCACGCTGGTGAAGACGTCCCCGTCTATGCCAGTGGCCCAGGTGCCTACCTGGTACGTGGTTCCATGGAACAGAACTGGATCTACCATGTAATGAAAGAGGCTTTCCGCTTGCAGGATAAAAAGCATGACTCCCGCTTCTGAGTAAAGTTTGTTCCCATGTAGCAACCGGGGCGTTCGCGCCCCGGTTTTTTTCGTTTAGAGAGCGCCATGAAAACCCAATTAATCACCCTGCTCCTGTTGAGCACCATTTCCATTGCGGCAGTCGCCGCAGACCATCGCCATCCGGACAACGAGCCCGCAAAGACAATGTCCGTTGCGCCAGCGGCAACATCGATGCCACCCCTGGCGGCGCGTTTCGAGCTGCACACGGCCGGCCGCGGCGCCGACTGGTTCATGATCCGCGAGCCACAACGCATCGTTACCTTTAATGCCGGCAGCCGTCAGGGCGAGGTATGGGCCCGCGATGAACAGGGCCGGATCGAATACACCCGGGTATTTGCGGAAGACCGGAAAACCCTCAATTACAACGACGGACAACTGAAGACGCTCCACATGGAGCCGGGCTGGGCGCAACTAGCCTCCATCATCAGCCCTGAAGAAGTCACCAAACTGCGCAAGACCGGCGAGCGCAAAGTAATGGGGCAGCGCGCCCTGATCCTGGAAGGCAATATCGATGGAGTTCGCACCCGCCTGTGGTGGCTGCCGGAACTTCAGCTTCCAGCCCGCCTGGAACGGGGCAAAGGAAAAACGGCTACCCGGCTGGTGCTGCGCGAGATCCATGCAAAGGCTCCGGCTGCCTGGAACTGGGGCGACGAATCGGTGCTCGACACCTATGCCAGGCTGGATGCGAGCGATCTGGGAGACATGGAATACGATCCATTCGTCCAGAAAGTGATGCGGCAGGATGGCCACCAGCATGGGCATGGACATCTGTAGGGGTGAAGGGTAAATCAGGTTCGACACTGTTTCGGATTTTTAGCCTTGGCGGTGAAATGCCGTTTTTAAGCCAGATTATCCGTTAGAGATTTGACATGAAGGAAATCAACAGCTCGTAGGTCGGGCTTCAGCCCGAAATTTCGGGCTAAAGCCCGACCTACGATTTACATGCTGATATCTCTTTGTGAACTCTGTGTTCTCTGTGGCTATCCGCTTTTTCCAGGATAAATGCTCCTCATGCCCCCCCTTCATACCTGGCTGCTTATGCCGATCACCCTGTTGTCGCTGTCCTGGATGGGTGAGGCCGAGGCGGACATCTACGCATTCACCGACGATCAAGGGGTGCCTCATTTCAGCAATATGCCGGATGACCGGCGTTACACCCTGCTGATGCGAACGGAATCTGACACGCCATCGCTTGCGCCGCAAGTCAGAACCCGAAATGCGCACCGGCGCAATAATGGCAATCTGTATGCGAGGGAGATCAGCCATGCGGCTTCATCCAGCCAGCTTGATTCTGCGCTTCTGCATGCAGTGATCACGGTGGAATCCGGCTACAACCCTCGCGCTGTGTCCGGCAAGGGTGCCATGGGGCTGATGCAGCTCATGCCGGCTACGGCCAGGCGTTATGGCGCGCTTGACCCTTATGACCCGGCACAAAATATCCGCGCCGGCGCTCTATACCTGCGCGACCTGCTTGCGCTTTTCAACAACGATATTCAGCTTGCTCTTGCGGCCTACAATGCGGGCGAGAACAACGTGATCAAGTATGGCAATCGTATTCCCCCCTTCCGCGAAACGGCCGCTTATGTTCCCAGGGTGATGGCGTTTTACCAGCAGTACCGGCGCGCCTTCCCCGGCTGAGAGGCAGGCTGGAATGTAATGGGTTGCGCTTGCTGGTTTATCCTGAAAACCTCAGTTCAAGCCACAGAGCTCACAGAGAGCACAGAGAAGTCAGGGGCTTGTCCACGTTTGCCAGTCCCACCCGCCGGGTGAGCCGCAAACAAGATGTAACAGGCCGATTTCTCTCTGCGAACTCTGTGAGCTCTGTGGCTATCTGCTTTTTCCAGGTTTATATCGCTGCCGGGCAGGTGACGGCCTTGACGATACGATTCTGCTGACCCGGAGCCACAGGGCTATGTGCCGTGAAGTAATCCTGCATGGAGTCCAGATCCAATGCGCCACCGAGTTGATCGAGGCCCAGGTTGAACACGCTGAAATTATCGCCGCCGCTGGCCAGGAAGGAATTCATCGTCACCCGGTAACTGGCCAGCTTGTCTATGGCCACGCCATTAAGCTTGACACTGCCGTCACAGACGAAATGCCCGCCTTTTTGCGCGGCGAAATTGGCCGCCGTGGTGTCGAAAGTATGCTGGTAGCCAAACCCGCCGGACACTTGCAGAATGCGTGAATAAGGCTGGATGGCGCCCCACTGCTGCTCCAGCAGATCATAAATCTGCTGCCCGGTAAGGGTCTTGGTCACCAGCGAATTGCCGAACGGCTGCACGGTGAAGGCCTCACCATAAGTCACCACGCCATCGCCCTCGCCAGCGGCGCTGGCAGGGTAGGAAAAGTCAGCGCGCAGACCACCCGGATTCATGAAGGCAATCACCGCGCCACCCAGTTCCGCGGGGGCTGTGGATTCCAGTTGGGCGTCGGCAATCACGTCGCCCAAAGCCGATTCGCCACCGGCGTTCATGGTACGAGTGATGGCGGCGGTGATGTTGCCCAGGGCCTGGTTCGCGATAGGTGCGGCAAGCGCTGCATAGTTGCTTACCAGGGTGGTCAGGCTATCCACTGGCGTCACAACACCCGGGGTACGATCAACGATCAGGTTGCTGGCATTCACTTCGATCACATCGCGGGTTGCGGTGTTCAGGGTCAGCTCAATTTCGCTGACCAGCCGGCCATAGTTGCCCGCGCTGGTAACCGGGATGGCTCGACCGGCGCTGTTGGGCAGGTTGCACAGATAGGCCTGATGGGTGTGGCCGCTGATTACCAGATCCACCGCGTTGTCCAGGCGGCTGACAATATCGGCGATGGGTCCGGAAATGCCGGGGCAGTTTGTGTAATTGCCGGTAGTTACGCCGCCTTCATGTATCAGCACCACCACGGCTTTGACACCCCTGGCTTCAAGCCGTGGAATGAGTGCGTTGACGGTATCGGCCTCGTCCCTGAACTCCAGAGTGGAAATACCGCTGGGCGTGACGATGCTGGGCGTGCCTTTCAGTGTCATGCCGATGAAAGCGACCTTGTTGCCCTTGAAATTCTTGATGCCGTAGGCAGGAAAAAGGGTTTCGCCATCGGATTTTTCGACCACGTTTGCAGCCAGGAAGTTGAATTTTGCTCCTTCAAATGGGTACGGTGTGCCGACCAGCTCACCTTTGCAGGAATTGATGTCTGTGGGATGGCAGCCGCCATTCTGCATGCGCAGCAGCTCGTCACGGCCTTCGTCGAATTCATGGTTGCCCACGGCATTGAAGTCCAGCCCCAGGATGTTCATGCCCTCGATGGTGGGTTCGTCATGGAACAATGCAGAAGTCAGGGGGGAAGCGCCAATCAGGTCACCGGCGGAGACGGTAACGCTGTTGGGGGATTTGGCCCGGATATTCCGGACATAGGCCGCGAGGTAGTCGATACCGCCGGAAGGGAGAGCGACATTGGAGGTGTTTCTATAGGTGCCGGGGCTTTGCAGGTTGCCGTGAAAATCGTTAAAAGCGGCGATGGTTACCAACATCGTGTTGCCTACATCGGAACGGGCTGCTGCCTGCATCAGCCTGGAGCGTTCCTGTTCCGTGATCAGCCTGCTCCATTGCCAATGCCGGCTCTGCCTCGACAGTGTGGCGACGAATTCACCGTGGCTACCCCAGTTAGCGCCTTCAGCGATGCTATCCACAATCAGATCGTTAAGGCAGGAGCCGGCGACGGGTTTGTTGACCACGCCGCTATTGATGGCACCCGTGAATACGGTGCCACGTTCATCCATGCAGGTGGCGTGTGCGTTGGCATTGAAGGCCAGCAGCAGCGCGATGGCCAAAGGTTTGATGACATGGTGCATGAATTTCTCCTGAATTTGATCTGCATTTGATGGACCGTATGCAACCCGGCCGGCGTAATGAATTATTACGAAGCAATATGTCAGGCACTCGATGGCACCGCTGCGTTTGAATGAGTCGTTAGGACTATAGAGCCCGGGCCATGGAGCGGACTTCCCTGCGTATGCCCCTATTTCCCGGGACTCAGATCAATGGCATTGCGGGTCATGCCAGAAAGCCAATTTGCGGCAGTCTTGAAGGTGTAGTTACCCGGCGCACCCTGTGCAAGAGAAACATTCGCCGGTCAGGTGGTGGCGATAGGCTGATTGCCTGCGCCGACGCTGGAAAGTGATCGTCATGGTCCGAAATACCCGGCCAGCTGAATCCTTCTGTCACATGGTTTGGATAAGCTGGCTTCGCAGTAACGCGCTGTTGCTCGCCGGGCTGGGGTTGGTTGGCTTCGCCACGCACCGCCGTCATTGATTTTCACATCCACTGGAGAACCCGTCTTATGAAATCGTATCTTCTCACCGGCCTTGCCGCCGCTTTGTGTTTTTCGCTCGTCGCGCCTGTCGGCGCGAATGGCGTGGTTAGCTCACCCGGCCTTGAGCAATCGTTCGCGTTGATCGGCGACGTGCCTTATGGTGTCGCGGCCGAAGCCAAGTTCGACAATGTAATCGACAGCATCAACCATGCGCCGCGTGTGCGTTTTGTGGTGCATACCGGCGACGTCAAGGCGGGCAGCGAGCGCTGCGACGACGAGCTGCTGCAAAAGCGCTACAACCAGTTCCAGAAGCTGGATGACGGCGTCATCGTCACGCCCGGCGACAACGACTGGACCGATTGTCATCGCACCAATAACGGCGTGTATCTGCCGACCGAGCGGCTTGCCAAGTTCCGCGAAATCTTCTATCCGCTTCATGGACTCAGCAGCGGCCAGCATCGCTTCCGCGTCCGCACGCAGGCGAACATGGCCGGTTACGGCGACTACGTTGAAAATACAATGTGGAGCTTTAACGGGGCGATGATGGCGACTGTCCACGTGGTCGGCAGCAACAACGGACTCGACCCCTGGAACCAGATCGATTCGAGCGACAGCTACGACACACCGCGACCCGACCGCTTGGCCGAAGTCACAGCGCGCGAGACCGCCGCGCTGGCCTGGATCGACGAAGTGTTCGCGCAGGCACAAGCGCACCGCAGCGCCGGCGTGATGATCGCAATGCAGGCCAACATGAATCTCGACCTGCTCACGACTGATCGGAAGCGGCAAGGTTTCAACAAGGTGATCGACCGCATCACGCAGCATGCCATCGCTTTCGGCAAGCCGGTGCTGGTGGCGCACGGCGACACCCACTACTTCCGCCTCGACAAGCCCTACAGCGCGCCGATCCTGCCCACGGGCATGGCAATGGTGGAGAACCTCTCACGCGTGGAAAATTTTGGCGCGCAGGACATGCATTGGGTGGAGGTCTTTGTCAACCCGCGCGATCTCAACGTGTTTCACATTGAATCGCGGATTGTTCGGGACAATTTGTTCACGCGCTAATTCTCGTGTGAACTAAAATTGGCGTGGCACGTGCCCCCGAAGGGGGCACCTTGCCACCGCAATTATCCCCAGGGCACTTCGCCCCCGAAAAACGTGGCTGTACAGGGCCTGGTTTATTAATCCTAAAATTCAGATCAATCACCACGGAGGGCACGGAAAATACGGAGAAGCGGGGTAAGCAGGGATGGGCGACTTGTCGCCCAACTCGCAAAGGCAATTTGCTGTCTTCCGGGCACTCACCCGATGGGTGAAATGCCCAATATTCCGCAATACCTTGTTTTGACTCCGTGTTCTCCGTGCACTCCGTGGCCAACCGCTTTTTCCAGCTTAATCTCAGCCGAAATGACCGGCCACGCTCCACCTAAATCCGCGATTACGTTCGTCCAAGATAAGTGATCGCCATGGGCCGAAATACTCGGCCAGCTGAATCCTCCTGTCACATTGTCTGGTTAAGCTGGCTTCGCAGTTCAGGCTCGGATCACGATGCCACTGCTTTAATTTCCAACTTGTCACTTGTTAATGTTGTTTAAGGAGTTTTCAAATGAATCACATGTTCATGCGTTCCGCACTTGCCGTTGCTTTGGCTTCGGCGTTTTCCGCCAATGTCGCACTGGCAGACGACGATTTCGACGGTTTTGCTTACAAGAAAGATTTCGGCGCCATGGTGGAGCACCTGCTACACGCACAATCCGAGAAGCTGTTCGGTTTCGACCAGCCGTTGCAGGAATCCGCACCCGCCACCACCGGTGCCTACCGGACGCTGGAACAGAAAGCCATGGATCAGGTGCTGGTGGCCAAAGGCTTGAAGGTGGAATACCTGACTCGCAACGCTGCGAACAGCACTGACATGATGGCGTTTTTCCCCGCAGAAAAACCTACCCATCTGATTTCCTGTATCGAAGGCAGCCGTGCCGAGGTGGTTCCAGGCAAATACAATCCATCCGTTCAGAGTATCAATCTCGCGACCGGGCAAGTTGAAACGATCCTGCGCGGCATGAGCGGTTGCGACGGCATCCGTACCACACCATGGGGCACGATTCTTGCCACTGAAGAAAAAACCGATGGCGGCGCCTATGAAATCCTCAACCCGCTCAACGTGACCAATCAGACCGTGCTTGACCGCAGTACTGGCGCTGTAACCGACCCGGCGAACATCGTCAAGCGTACCGCCTTGCCGGCCATGGCCTGGGAAGGTTTGGCAGTTTTGCCGAGCGGTGTCGTGATAGCCGGTGATGAGCTGCGCCCCGGCACTGCCGCTGCGGATGTCGATGGCGGCGCCATTTTCAAATTCGTGCCCCTGACGCCCCGTACCGGCAATGATAAAATCGGCAATCTGGCCGACTCGCCCCTGGCCTTTGGTTCCGTTTATGCGATGCAGGTTTCATGCGTGAACAATAAACAGCAGATTGGTCAGGGATGCGAAATCGGCAATGCCGCCTGGGTGCCTGTCAATGCAGCGACTGCACGGATCGATGCTGACCTGAATGGCGCTACCGGTTTCTATCGCCCTGAAGACCTGCATCAGGATCCGATGTATGCCGATGCCGCCAATCCGGAAGCAGTCCGTGTCTGCTGGACCAACACCGGTAACGAAGGCGCCGTCAATTACGCTGAAGTGGTGTGCGGCGTGGACAACGAGCCCTTGATTGCCGATAGCGCCAGGCGCACGGTGGTGGTGAACCGTCTTGTTGAAGGGGATGCCGATTTCAATTCCTTCGACAATCTGGATTTCCAGCCCAAGACCGGCAATCTGTACGTGATCGAGGACCACTCCAATGGCGATATCTTTGCTTGTCTGCCAGATGGTGCTGACCGCGACATCAAGGCGGATGGTTGCGTGAAAATGCTGTCAGTGAAGGATTCCAGCGCTGAGCCAACCGGCTTCATCTTCTCTGCCGATGGTTCGACGGCTTACGTATCGATTCAGCACTCCAACGATACCAACATGCCGAAAGTTGATGATTATGGTACCGACGACATCATCAAAATCAGCGGCTTCAAGGTCAAGAAATAAGCCTGGAAACCTCAGTTCGATAACCACGGAGGGCACGGAGAACACGGAGAAGCGGGGTAAGCAGGGATGGGCGACATGTCGCCCAACTCGCAAAGGCAGTTTGCGGTCATTTATGGCCTCACCCATCGGGTGAATGCCAAACATCATGCAATCTATGGTTTTTGCTCCGTGTTCTCCGTGAACTCCGTGGTTAACTGCTTTTTATGGGATAAATCGGGGTTAAAAACGGGAGTCGTGCTTAAGTCATCCTGTTGGTAAGTGTTGTACCGAAAAGGCCGCTATTGCGGCCTTTTCCATTGGATAAACCTGAGTGGCGCCTGGCCGTTCACCATTCGCTGAAAAGCGTGCCATCGCGAGCGTTGCCAGGGGCGCCGCTTCTGACATCGTAAACGCCCCCCTTTACAGGGTCGTCCGGTGCAATGGCAATCCAGCTGGTGGCATTACCGGCTATGGGGTCGTCCGGAATGGCGCGGATATATTTCCTGGCGACCAGGTCTTCCAGCGTTGCCGGATATTTGCCCGTGTCGCCATAAAATTTGTCGAGCGCATCGCGCATTATGTTCAGATCCTGCCTGAGCACGGCTTCCCTGGATTTTTCAATGCTGTGAAAGTAACGGGGCGTTGCAATGGACAGCAGGGTGGCGATAATCGCCATGACTACCAGCAACTCGATCAGCGTGAACCCTTCGTCCTTGCGTGCTTGCAATCCGGAGCAAACGTGGAAGAAATGGCCTTTACCATTCTTGATGGGGGATGCCATTGAGTCCTCTTTCCGTGCTCAGGGAATAGATATCGAAAACGTCGTTGCCTTCCTGGGGATTATCCGGGCTGCTTGCATAGCTTCGCTTGCCCCAGGTTTCTGCTGCGGGGATGTTGGGATCGTTGAACATCGGATCACGCGGAATGCGGCGCAGAAAATAGATTTTTGCCTTGACTGGGCTTTGCTTATCCTCCACGCCGTCGGCCAGCGATCCCAGTGTCCTGGGGTAACCGGAGTCATCGGCCGACCTGGCGATACGTCCTTCGACAGCGGCTTTTTTGTACCCATCAATCGCGTTCCGGATCATGATCAGCGCCGACCTGAGTTCCTGCTCCTTGTTGCGTTGCACGGTCAGCTCGATCAACGGCATGATGCCGGAAGCGAGCACTGCGACAATGGCCACCGTAACCACCAGTTCGATCAGCGTAAAGCCGGGGGTCAGGATTCCTGATGGATGTCCGCAGCGGTGGCGAGCCATATCAATCCTCGTCAAACTTTTTCGTATCCTCCGGCACGGCCACGGGCTGCACTGCCGGGGAAGGCGTTTTTACCGGCGGAATGCCGGGCATTGCGGAATGTGCGGGGGCCAGCTCCGTGGTTGGCTCAGGCGCCGGCTGGGGTTCCTGCTGGGCGGCAGAGCGTTGTCCTGGCGACACGGAAAATGCGCCCACCGGCCTGATGGCCAGAGCTGGCGCACCGGCAAATGCTTCCGTTCCGGAGGAAAATTCCATGGCTGCGGCATCGGGCTGAACCAGGTTCTTGACGATGCGTGGCGTGATCAGCAGGACGATTTCAGTTTTGCTTCCATTGCTCAGCCGGCTCGAAAACAGGTGGCCCAGAACGGGAATATCTCCAAGCCCCGGCACCTTGCTTGAGCTGGCCCGGTCTTCGTCATTGATGAGCCCGGCAAGCGCCTGGGTTTCGCCGTCCCTCAAGCGCAAGGTGGTGGAAGCATTGCGGGTGCCGAGCTGGTAGGTCAGCGTCCCGGTGCTGCTCTTGATTTGCTGCACGATATTGCTGACCTCCAGGCTGACCTTCATCGCCACGTCGTTATCAAGGTAAATCCGGGGCTCGACTTCAAGCTTGAGGCCGACATCCAGATAGGTGACGGATTCCGCCACGCCCACGTTGGCGGTGGCGGTGGTGGTGATGACCGGGACCCGGTCGCCGATATGGATTTTTGCTTTCTCGCGGTTGCGCACGCGGATTCTCGGGTTGGCGAGCAGGTTGGTGTCGCTGTCTTCGCCGCGCAGGTTGAGGACGGGGTTCGGAATGCCGATCTGGCTGCTGTTCAGGTTGCTCAGGTTGTCGACGGTAAGCTGCCCCGCGTTGAGCGTGGAGTTCGTGATATTGCCGTAGGCCGTTGCCGTGGTGGTGGTTAGAGCAGGTGCCACGACGGTGAATTTGTTGGGCCATTGCAGCCCCAGCTCGGTCAGCTTGGAGCGCTTCACTTCCAGTATTTCCACTTCGAGGACGACCTCGGGTTCGGCCCTGTCATGCAGCGCAACCAGTTTCTCGGCCAGGCGGATGGCATGGGGGGTGTCCCGCATTACCAGCAAGTTGAGATTCTCGTCGATGGAAATGTCGCGCGTTTTCAGCACCGTCTTGATTTCGCTCATCATCTGTTTCGGGTCCGCATTCGTCAGGTAGAAGCTCTTGATGATGTGCTCCTGGTAGTCCTTGACCTTGGCGGGCGTGTTCGGGTAAATCAGTATGGTGTTGTCGTTGAGCACACTTTTCTGCAGCTGGTTGGTGACGAGCAGCATATTGACGACATCTTCAACAGAGGAATTGCGGATCATGATGGTGGCCTTCAGGTCGGGCTTCACGTCCTTGTCGAAAACAAAATTGATGGCCGCGGTGCGGGAAATGACTTCGAAAATGCTCTTCAGATTGACATCCCGGAACTCGATTGTGATCGGTTTTTTGAAACTGGAATTCAGCCCCGAGGAGGCGCTTCTGTCTTGCCTGGTTTTTTCATCAATTTTTCGCTTCATTTCCAGTGCGCCGGGGTTGGCCCGGTCTTCTCCGAGAATGGCGCTGACCAGTCTCTCCGCGGCAGCCGTATCGCCGGCCTTGAACAGGCCTTCCGCCTTGGTCCCCATCGCAACACGGCGTTTTCCGCTTTCGATGGCCTTCAATCCGTCGCTGGCGCGCTGGTTGCCATCCTCGAATTTCATTGCCTGAAGATACCCAGCCTCCGCTTCACTGAAGCGGCCGGCGGCCCGTGCGTTGTCACCCTGGGTAAGCAGGTTCTGGATGTAAAGCTGGCGCTGCCGGTAGAGTTGGGTGCGGAATTCGATGTTGCCCGGATTTTCCTTGAGGGCGGTTTCCAGCTGCGACAACCCCTCCTCGGTCCGGCCTTCCGCCAGCAGCGATTTGCCTTCACGAAAGGCGCGTTCTCCTGCGCATCCCGCAAGGGAAAAAATCAAAAGCAGAAGCGCCAGGCGCCTGACGGTCATGTTAATGCAGGGTTTCAATTAAATGCTCCAATCGGGAATGTCTGTTGCATGTTCAGCGGCAGATAAGTCAGTGTCATCACGGGGGGGAGGATGCTCTCTACACGGTAGGTTCCTTCGATCACGTCACCCTCCCTGACGACCAGGTTGCGCTCCTGTTTGCCCAGGAACACCAGCGCTTTGCCGTCTTCCAGCATTTTCCCCAGATAGACGAAGGGAACCGGAGGGGGAGAAGGCGGGGCGGGCGGCGCGGGCTTGGGTGAAGGCAGCGGGATATACCAGGATGTTTTTGTGAAAATGTCGCTGGCATCTTCCGGCGAGCTTGTCCGCGTCAGCTTTTCCAGTTGCAATTCGGAGGCATCCACGCGGCTTCGTTTATCGCGATTTTTTTCCTGGGACAGTTTCTTTACCGGTACGGCCGATTGGTCTTCCTCATTTTCATCGGGCGCCCAGAAGGCCGATGCCGTGCTGATTGCAAGCAGGCCCAGCAGCACCGCCCAGCGTTTTTTTTGCGACCCGTTCATGCTTCCCCGCCAAGAAAAAGCGTCAGTTTTATCACCGCATTGACCACCGGCAAATCGATTGTTTCGCGCTTGAAGCTGATATCGTCGAGCGACAGGGCAGGAACCTCGGCCAGAAGCAAGGCCAGGAAACGCCGGATCTGCACGTGGCTGCCTCTGATCGGCAAAGTGATCTGGTAGCGCTGGATGTTGCCTGTTTCCAGGCTCGTCAGCTTGTACACACCGCTTTCAAGCGCGATATGCTGCTGATCCGCGGCCGCATAGATTTTTGCCAGCCACTCGTCGCTACGGTTCAACGATGGAAACTGACTGTAGAAAGCCTTGAGTTGCATTTCTCCCGTAGGGGCAGGCAGCACTTCCTTGCGCCGGGATTGCGCGAGTTCGCGGCGTAGCTGCAGCTTTGCCGATTCAAGTGCTTCAAGCTGTTTTTGCATCGGCAACACCGTTGCCGCATAGAAGACCGGGCTGCCCAGCAAAATGGCCAAACCAAGCATGCCCGCCCAGCCGGACCGGCGCAGGAAATGCTTTGCCGCAAGAATGGCGGCATTCATCATCTGGTTACCCACTTGGCTGACAGGCTGAAGCGCACAGGTTTGTCCGGGTCCTGCAATTTTATTTCATGGCCGCTCAAGACAATTTTCGCCAGCGTTTCCTGGCCTCGCAGCTGGGAAAGGTAATCCAGCATGGCTTCCATATTCCTGGCTTCTCCGCTGATATTGAGCATCTGTTTGCGAATGTCCGGCTGTATTGAGAGCAGTGCCACATCCTTGTGTGCGGTAGATTCAAGCGCCATAAAAAGCTTGTCCCATGGCATATTGAGCTGCCGGATGATCTCGTTGGCATGTTTGACCTCTGCCGCCAGCTGGGTGACGTCCATGGTGCTTTGTGGTTGTGCTTCTGGCGCACCTTGCCGGCGCAGCTCCGCAGTTTGTTGCCTGACCTGGAGCAGTGCCTTGTCAGCCACGGCATAGGCCAGTGCCACGGCAATGCCTGCGCCAATTCCGCCCAACAGCAGCAAGATGCCGATGTTTTTGCGCACAAACGCATCACGCTTGAAATCCAGTGTCAGTATTGGGGCTGCCATGCTCAGGCGCTCGCGGCCATGACAAAAGGAGTTCCGGTGTGCCAGTCGAGGCCGGCTTCCAGGGAGGGGCCAAGCAGCTGGAATTTTGTTTGAGTGATTGCGGAAAGGCTGGCTGTGGTAAGCCCCGGAGCGTACAGGAGTGTTTTGTCCTGTTGCTCGCTCAGGCCGGCCAGCTGTTTTTCGCGCTCGAGCACGGTCACCAGTGCGGCCGGGGTAGTGTCCGCCTTGAGTGATCGGCTGTGGACACTGCGCCACGCGCCATTCTCCAGGCGCATGATACATGCGCGCTCCGGTTCGGCTACGGCGAACCAGACATTCCCTTGCGCCAGTTCTTTACGCGCACGGTTGTAGGCAGCCATCAGATAGGGCTGTAGCGAACGCAGCCGGACAGTGTGCTTATGGCAGCATGCCGTGAGCGAATTCAGCAGCCCGGGATGCATGCCGCATGCGAGGTTTTCCGTGCCGGCCTTCCCCTCGGCAATGCGTATTTCCCATTCGCTACAGTCACCATATACAGCGGCCAGCTTGTGGCGCGCAAAAGACCGTTGCTCTTCCGCGCTGGAGATGTCTTCATTCCAGGGTAGTAATTGAAAGCGGGCAAAGCCGTTGGAAAACACCACGCTGGCATCCGCGCGCTGCCACTCCGGCTTGTTCAGCAGGCCATCCAGCGCCGTCAGCGCGCCGCTCCATGGCGCCGCGCCGGCAACGGGCTGGCATGCCACTACGGTTTTTGCCGTCAGCCGTGGCTTCAGGCCCCTGCCGTAGCGCAGCAGCGCGACATGCGAGGGGCTCAGGCCGATATGAATCTGGTCACGCCACAAAGGTGACACGGTTTATCTCCTGCAAGGTGGTTTCTCCGGTGGCCACCAGGTCCAGCGCGGCATCCCGCAGGAAGCGCGTGCCGTTGCGGCGCGCGGCTTCCTTGAGATGGCGGATGGGCTCCCGGGCAACGATCATTTCACGGATTTCGTCATTGAGATTGAGTAGTTCCCCGATCGCCCTGCGCCCCTTGTATCCCGAGCCGCGGCATTGACCGCAACCCTTGCCCGCCTTGAAGCGGTAAGAAGTCAGTTCCGCATCGGCAAGGCCTGAAAGCGCCAGCAATTCCTCATCCGGCTGCACCGGCTCGGCGCAGTGGGGGCAGTTCATCCTGACCAGCCGCTGCGCCAGAATGCCGTTCATGGCGGCAACAAAGTTGTATGGGTCCACGCCCATGTGGAGAAAGCGGCCGATCACGTCGAATACGTTGTTGGCGTGCACGGTGGTAAAGACCAGGTGGCCGGTCAGTGCGGCCTGAACGGCGATCTGGGCGGTTTCCGAGTCGCGGATTTCGCCGACCATGATTTTGTCCGGGTCGTGGCGCAGGATGGAACGCAGTCCGCGCGCAAAGGTGAGGCCTTTCTTTTCGTTAACGGGAATCTGGAGCACCCCCGGAAGCTGGTATTCGACCGGGTCCTCGATGGTGATGATCTTGTCGAGGCCGTGGTTGATTTCGGAAATGGCGGCATAGATCGTGGTGGTTTTTCCGCTGCCGGTCGGGCCCGTTACCAGGATCATGCCGTAAGGCTCGTTGCACAGGCGCCGCAGGCGCGTCAGCGAATCGCTGTCGAAGCCGATATAGTCGAGGCGCAAGCCGCGCATATGGTCGGACAGCGCTTCCTTGTCGAGTATCCGCAGCACCGCGTCCTCGCCGAAGATGCTGGGCATGATGGAAACCCGGCAGTCAACGTCCCGTCCCTGGGCCGAAACCTTGAAGCGCCCATCCTGGGGGGTCCGCCGCTCCGAGATGTCCAGCTCCGACATGACCTTGATGCGGGAAATGACCTGTTCGGCGAGATCGCTTCCGGCGATCTCGCCCACTGTCGCCAGAACCCCGTCGATGCGGTACCGGATGGCCAGGCCGGTGGGGGTTTTTTCCAGATGGATGTCGCTGGTGCCCATTTTCAGCGCGTCGTAGAGCGTCGAGCGCACCAGTTTGACGACCGGGCTGGTGTCTTCGCTGATCGCCTTGAGGGAGAGGTCTTCGATGCCGCTGCGGTCGCCGGTTTCCTTGCTCTCTTCGCCCAGTACGCCATCCATCGCCCGCAGCGAATCCTCCTGCCGGGACAGATAGGCGGCAAGATCGGCGTGGTGGGCAAGGTATCCAGTAAAAGGCGCGCGGATGGTTTCTTCAACCCAGTCCTGTACGGCCTGGTTGTAAGGGTCGCCGATCGCAAGCAGCAATTTTCCTTCAGGGTCGCGAAAGGCGATGCAATCCTTTTGCTGCGCCAGCGTGAAGGGCAGGATGTCAAAAGCCGGAGTCAGGCGATGCAGATCATCCATGCCCAGCACTGGGTAATTCAGCGTCCGGGCCAGCACTTCAACAAATTCATGCGGCGCCAGGCCGGTCTTCTCTTCCAGGATTTCAACCATGCGCAGACTGGTGCGGGCGGCGTCGATCCTCGCTTCGCGCAATAGCGAAGAGGTGATTCTCAGCACAGGTTTGCTCGCCACGGCGACTCCGCTCACTGTATGTTCCCCGCGAGTTCAAAAATCGGCATGTAAAGAAGGATCACGATCAGGCCGATGATCAGGCCGATGATGATCATCAGCAGCGGCTCGAACAGGCGCGTGAACCACTCCACCCAGCGTGCCATCTCGTTGTCGTAGAAGGCGGCGATGTTGTCCATCATTTCGCCCATCTTGCCGGTGCGTTCGCCGACCAGAAGCATCCTTTGCGCCACCGGTGTCGTCAGGTCATTGGCTTCCATGGCGTGGGAAACCGGACGGCCCTCGCTGATGCTGAGGGCAGCGCCACCCAGCGGAGCCTGAAGGATGGGCGGCAGCAGGCCGGCAGCCATTTCCATGGCGGCCACGACCGGGATGCCGGCGCGCAGAAGCATGCCGAGCGTCCGGTAGAAGCGTGCAAGCTGATAAATTTTCATGCGTTCTCCCAGTTGTGGAATCAGCCACAACATCGAAACGAACCATTTGCGCGTGGCCGGCTGGCGCAGCCAGTAAATTCCAGCAGTGACGGTTCCGGCGGCAGCAATGGCGAGAAGCGAACCGTTCGCCTCGAGCAGGCTGCCCCATTGAATCAGCAACCTCGACAGAAGAGGCAGTTCGGTACCGGTATCCTGGTAAATCTTGCTGAACTTGGGCACCACATAGATCAGCAGAAACAGCGTGACAAGCAGGCCGACCGAAATCAGCAGGACCGGGTAAATCGAAGCACTGACGAGTTTCTTTCGCACCTGGTCCAGCTGGGATTGGTACTCGATGTAGCGCGACAAGGCTTCCGGCAATCCACCCGAACGTTCGCTGGCCCTGACCGTTGCCACATAAAGTGCAGGAAATGCTGCCGGAAAACGCTCCAGAGCCGCAGACAGGTTTCGGCCCTCATAAAGCCCGGCAATGACCTGGTCAAGAACCTTGCGGGCATCGGGACGGGTTTCCTTTACCGCCAGGGTTTGCAACGCCTCCATGAGGCTGAGCCCGGCATTGAGCAGGGCCAGCAGTTCCTGGCTGAAGAGCAGCAGCGGGAATTTTGCCTGCCTGCTTCCCAGCGAGAGATGCAGGCCGCCCAGTGTGCGTACAGAGAGCACCTCGTAACCCTGCTCAATAGCCTGGGCGCGTGCATCCTGCGCATTTGCCGCATCCAGTGTCAGTCTGGAGACGGCATCGCCATCCTTTAATGCCTTAACTTCGTAGCGCATTATCGGTTACCAGTTGGTGATGTCTGCTGCTTCTCCCGTCCCTGCGGGCTGTCCATCATGGCCATACGACAGCAGGTCATAGTCGCCATGTTCACCGGGGAATTTGTAGGCGTAGGGATTACCCCAGGGGTCGGGCGGTACCGCGTTCTTTTGCAGGTAGGGGCCATCCCATTTGGTTTCGCCGGAAGGCTGGGTAACCAGGGCGACCAGACCTTGCGCAGTGGGTGGATAGTGGCCGGTGTCGAGCCGGTACTGATCCAGTGCCTTGCCGAGCGCATCGATTTGCGCCCTGGCTGTTTTTATCTCGGATTTTCCGATTTGGGCAAAGTACTTGGGCCCCACGTAACCGGCGAGCAGCCCGATAATGACCATGACCACGAGGAGCTCCAGCAAAGTGAATCCACGGCTATACGGACAGCAAACGGGCGCGCCAATTCTCATGGTCAATTTAATTTTTAAAGTATTAATGGGGAATTTCCAGCCGGTTCAATTGCGTGCAAGAAGTCGACACAATATAAAGGGGCTGTGTGACAGTTGTATTAACAAAGGGGCTCTGTGTAGCCGTTTTGCAACGGTCACATTCTGGAACAGGTGGTGCTGGAAGTGCGGACTGATGGCCCGGAAAAATCCGGTGCGCTGACTTTCGAGCGCATAGCGGTCGGCTGGCGCGACGTTGTGCGCCTCGGCTAAAGCAAAGTCGAGTCCACTTGTGTCATTGATTTGGCAGCAAGGCGCAGTTTTTGAGCCTGTACCGCAACAAAGTCACTGATGCGAAGAACCAGGTCTTGTTCCTCGTCAACATAATCTCCCTCAGCCACCTGCTCAGGCACCGCTTTAAGAGCTGAATCTGCCATGCGGGTCATTTCCCGTGCGAGGAAGGAACGCTGAAGTCCCACTCGTTTAGCAAAATCCGCCCATGCGAAGGGGGTTATATCCTCAAGTCTGAATTCGTCTCCGTAACCCATCGCAAGTTCGTGGTCCAGTTCCGGATATTGCACAACGCTGACCAAGTCATAAAATGGCGCGATTGCCAGCCCGCTTGAGCCGCAAAAGAAGGACACGTTCTTGCCGTGTGCATCCGCATTGCCAATCAGATACTGAAATATAGCCCAACGCACAAGTGCTTGGCGTGTCAGTGCTTTTTGTGTCGTGTAGTCGACAATCTTCGAAAACAGGGATTCAAAACTCACGCCATCCCGAACATGGCGGACATCCTTGCCTGATCCAAAGATTCGCTCATATTTATAGGAAACCGGCAGGTCGAGCGCCTGGCATGCGTCTACAAGATGAATCCGCTTCACAGCGTCATTGTTAACTTCGCGGTCGAAGCGCCGGACAACAAGCACCGCGTGCGGCACGCGGACTATGCTGACTTCAGCAGTCTTCAGCCCTAAGCGCGAGGCAAGCCGCATGCAAAAGTGCTCATTGGCAACGAGCCCATGGAGTCGGCTATCAAGGGGTTCCGGCTTCAATATGTGAGTTGATGCCAGCGCGCCTTCCACCAGATAAAATCGGTTTTCATGCACGTAAACAGCCAATTTGTCCTGGCAGCCGGCAAGCGACATGCGTACACGCCCATCCCACACGGCGAATGGCACCTGTGCACGCGCCTCGATACGCTGCCGCAATTCGTCCGGTTGAATTTCTCGCAGACGGGTCGAGCGCGATTCAGGGAGCACACCTTCCGGTAAAAATGATAGCGCCCCCGATGTCTCGGCCCCAAGCTGGCGCACAAGGCCAAAAATATTGTTCTTCGATATCTGGTGTGTCGTCGAAACAATTTCCAGCGCTTTGCCCTCGGGCAAGAGATTTTCAAGAAAGCGGCGCACAGTGCCCGAGGATGGTTCCGGGCCTGTCAGCGGGATAGACGGCGACAGTGGATAAGCATCCTTGGCAGCACACCACTGCGGCTCATAGGCAAACGAAAAACTTTCTTCGCGTGAGTCGTAGCCAATAATGCCAACACTGCGGTTGGCATCAAACACATACAAGTTGTGGCGGTTTGAAGCGGTCATGCGCTAGCCGGTTCCGCCAGTGCAGCTAAAACACGTGGAACTTCAGGCTTGTTGATAACGAGCAAGGCGAGTCCCAGTGCGTCAAGAACCTTAAATATACGGCCAACCGATACGCCAGCGGCGCCGTTTTCCAGACGGGAAAGCAGGGCAACTGAAACGCCGCAAAGTGCCGCGGCATCGTCGATTCGCAAACCTGCGGCAAGGCGCTGCGCCCGTATAGCGCGCCCAAGCGCGGTAGTGCCGCCCATTTCCGGACCGTTGATAGTAACAGGTACCGCTAGCGAACGAGCCATAGTTTCCACATATGAGTAACAATTAAACATTTACCGGGGAATTTTATATATTTCTCTCTTATGGAAACATACGTGCAATCCCGGCAAATGTCAAAATTGTTTCTCTTATTGGGAAATAACCGGTTTGCCCATATAATTTGCAGGTAACTCAACCCTTGGCGCGGCGTTCCGCCAACTCCTTACCCGCCCACCCCAACTCAGAAATGAAAATGGGCACCCCGTTAGAGGTGCCCAGATTCGTCATGGGTTGGCGCGCCCGACAGGAGTCGAACCTGTGACCCTTGGCTTCGGAAACCAATACTCTATCCATCTGAGCTACGGGCGCGTGATTTGAGCGCTGGATTATACCCGACTTGACAAATCCGGTGCAAAAAGTAAAATGCCGCTCTCTTTAGGTGATATAGCTCAGTTGGTTAGAGCACAGCACTCATAATGCTGGGGTTGGTGGTTCAAGTCCACCTATCACCACCAATTTAAAAAGCCCAACCCTTATCGGTTGGGCTTTTTTCTGCCCGCCGCGCCAGCACTGGCGGGGCTTTCGGCGGGGTCTGGTGTTTCGCCATCAACCTGGCAGTGCGTTATTCCGCCCACCGGCCCTCCGACGCCCCTCTTTTCTCCATTTGACCTGTGGCTGGTCGATGCTCGCCCCCTCGATTTCACGCGGGTTTCGGGCCGGTGGTTGTGCAGCAACTGCACTGGCCAGAAACCTTGCAAACCCGTTCTACGCGTCCAGTCCATCGAACAATGCGTGCTGCTCATCCCAATCCGACGGCGGCAAATTGTTCTTCAACCAGAGCAAGCTCAAGGTCATCTGCTGATGGCCGTCGAGGATGCTGCGCACCAGCGTCGGCGAGAGCAGCGTAAGCCGCAGCAATTCATTCACGGTCGTCTGATGCAGTCCCTCGCGCCGGGCAATGTCCGATCCGCTACTGACGATGCCCTCGTCGATCAGTCGCTGCCAGTGAAACGCCTTGGACAGCGCCGTCAGGATCGGTGCGTCGTGCTCCGGCATTTTGTCTCCGGCCGCCGCCGGAATCACTACCTTGCGTCCACCGTGCCGCTTGATGCGCACCGGGATGAAGGTCGTCAATTTCGCGCCCTGCCGATTGACGGCCGCACCCGTCTGGATGATCCGTGTCATGCCACCACCTCCACTCCATTCTCCTGCTGCTGTTCAAGTTCCAGTAATTCACCGCCAATCGTGCCCGGACGCATCTCGCCGGCCAGGGTGTGCCAGCCGGTGTCCCGCCAGGTGCCCTTGCGCGCAGGCGGCTTGATCTTCCATTCCCACGTCACATGAAAGACGTTTTCCGCCGGATGTGTGTGGCGCGCCACTAAAGGGGTTTTATTTGTCGCGAAAAGGTATTGCGTGCCAAATAAAATGGCGCGATACTCTGTCGCGCGACAAATAAAGGGGTGGCCATGCCAAAAGTGATTCGATCAGAGGAGTTTGACCAGATAGCCGAGGCTGTCGGTCGATTTCCTGATGGGGCCGATCTTGATGAGATATTGGTAGTCATTGGCGACGGATTGTCACGACGAACGCTTCAGCGCCGCCTTGCTGATTTGATCGCCGAGGGACGTGTCATCGGCGGCAGAAAGCAGAAGTCATTCAAGTATCGGCTTGCGCCCATCACGGGCACATTGAAGGCCACAGAAGAAAGTGATCGCATGGAGGCACGAGGCGAGGTCTATGTCTCGACCTCTCCCGAGGGAGAGGAAATCAAGGCCTACGTGCGCCAGCCGATCCAAGGGCGCCATCCTGTTAGCTACAACATCGCATTCCTAGAAGCCTACCGGCCAAACGCCACTTGGTACTTGCCCGAAAAATTGCGCGAGCAGCTGCATACCCTGGGGCGATCTCTGGCAGATCATGCACCGGCCGGCACTTTCGCCCGCGACATTCTCAACCGCCTGCTGATCGATCTGTCGTGGGCCTCGTCGCGCCTGGAGGGCAATACCTACAACCGGCTCGACACGGAACGATTGATTCAATTCGGAGAAGTCGCCGAAGGCAAGGATGCAATCGAAACCCAGATGATTCTGAACCACAAGATGGCTATCGAGTATCTGGTTCATGACGCTGATCGTGTGGCCGTGAATGCCGAAACCATCATTGCCGTTCACGCGTTCCTGTCCGATGGCCTACTTGCCGACCCGATGGCGTGCGGCAAGCTACGTAACCGTGCAGTTGAAATTGGTGGCAGCGTCTACCTACCAATAGCGCTACCGCAGCGCATCGAAGAATTGTTTGGGATTGTGCTCGGCATGGCTGCCGAAATTGAAGACCTCTTCGAGCAGGCGTTCTTCCTGATGGTCCATCTGCCCTATCTCCAGCCCTTCGAGGATGTAAACAAGCGCGTATCTCGCTTGGCAGCCAACATTCCGCTTATCAAGGGCAACCTGAGTCCACTATCGTTTATTGATGTGCCGGAGCGGGCCTATGTCGACGCCTTGCTGGGCGTATATGAACTGAACCGCATCGAGTTGCTACGTGACGTGTTCGTTTGGGCCTACGAACGCTCTTGCCAGCAGTATGTGGCGGTCAAAACTCAACTTGTGCCGCCCGATACCTTCAGGCTGCGTTACCGGGCCGCGCTGGCTGAAGCGGTGTGTACCATCGTCCGGGGTGGCCTGCCAGCAACGATAGAAGCGGTCCGTCAGTCGATGCCCGCATCGGTCGTGCCCGACGATCAGGCAGGCTTTGCCAAACTCGTCCTGGATGAGTTCAAGACCATGCACGCCGGAAACGCCGTCCGTTTCGGACTCAGGCCACTGGAGCTCGAAGAGTGGATTGCCAAAGGGACAGGTGACTGAGGTCAGACATTCTGACTATGGGAGCGAATGACGATGAGAAGCAGGCCTACAGAGGCGTCGCGAGAAATCTTGGTGCATTGGCTAAATCGCTTCGACATTCTTGCGCACGAGCATCACCGAGCGATGGGCAAGAGTGCTGCTGATATCCATGATGCGATTGGGAAGGCAATCTCAGCGCTATGGTCGACGCCACTGGACTCACTCCCCGAACGCGTGCCGGAAACCGCCGATGGCACCCGCGATTTTCACGTGGGCGATGGCTGGCTTCCAATAGTCGAAGAAGAGCTTTTTCGCTTCAACCAGTACGGGGCAGGCTACATCGCCTCATGCGCTGAAGCACTGATGAAGTGTCACGGCATCAAGCGTGCACTTGATCAGTTCGGAAATACGATGTTCTTTCGGGGAGAGCATCGATTTGGATGGGCATTACTTCCACGAGTTGCACGGAACCATAATCCAACAATCGAGGACTGCTCAAGGGTTACGCTATAGGAGCTCACTGCGATTCGACGCTTCCAGCAAGACGTGCTTGGCGATACAGGCAAGAGGAAAGCAATCTTCGGCGACGGTCCCACCTTGGATACGGAGGATGCGGGCTGGTGGCACCTGATGCAACACTACGACGATGTTGATGCCACGCGGATGATTGATGTCACAACGTCAATATTCTGCGCCCTGTATTTTGCATGTGCTGATTGGGATGGCTCAGTTGACGAATCAGTCGACGGGAAGCTCTATATGTTCCCCTATCAACCCGGTCGCGGAGATACGCCGAACCCCGAACGATTTCGAGGAACAGGCCCTATCATCAGCGGCGAGGACGAGACGCAACTGACGCTGGAGGAATATTTCACAGTTGAAGACAGCCTCGAGTACCCCCGCTTCCGTACAGCGATCTACCGCAATGATCGGGTGCTTGCACAGGACGGCTATTTCGTCTGGCAGCCTATGTTTACTTCGCCGCTGCATACCTACCAGATATTTCCATTCCGAATATACAGGGGTGCAAAACGAGAGATCGTTGCCGAGTTGGCGTCGATCGGTTACACCCGAGAGCGTATTCTCGGGGAAGAGGACTGGTTGCTACGTGACCGGGCCGGGTAGCCGCAGTTACCCGCAGACGTGCTCATTGACCCCAATAGCGCGTAGTTCGGTAGTAAACTACGCACCACCAGAATCAAAAGGCCCGCACACTGCTGCGGGCCTTTTGCTTTCCGGGGATATGAGCGATCGCTTGCCTGTCCGGGCGGGGGTTTTCAGGCCTATTTGGGATTGAAGGTAAAAGTCAGCCACACCATGGGAGAGGTGCGGTTGACCGGATCGCTGCCATGCAGGTACTGCTCCGAGCGGTCGGCGATTTCCTGGTGCCGCCCTCCGAGGTTGGTGCCAGCCAGTGAAATTTCCAGCGGGGTGCCGCCAAATTTTGAAATATGCGCAAGGCGCGCATCCAGCGTGGTGTAAGGGCGGGACACGTACTGGCTGTTCGCCACAAAGCCGGTGCCGCCGGCCATCGGGCCCATGCGCAGCAGGGTGAGGGTGCTCGACCACCTGCGGCCCCAGTCCTGCAGCCAGCTCAGACTGGCGCTGTAGGGGGCGGTCAATTTGGTGAAGGAAGCATCGTTACTGGAGCGATCGATCAGGGTATGACTGAACAGCAGCTTGGTGCCCGGCAGGGGCCGGCTGTCGAGTTGATATTCCAGCCCGCGCAGGGTGACCGGCGTAGCCAGGTTTTCATAGCGGGCGGAAGGCAGGGTCGAGGACAGCGATGGCACGCTGTAGCCGGGCTGCGCTACACGGGTAATGTAATTCTCGATCCGTTCATTGAAAAGGCGCGCATCAAGGCGCGTGTTCCAGGTCTGGAACTGGCTCAGATAGCCTATCTCCAGACTATCGATATGGGATGGTTGCAGATCGGGATTAGGCAGGTATGGATGGACCAGCAGGACACCCTGATGCATTGCACGGACATCGCCATAACGTTCGAACAGGGTGGGTGGACGCCAGGCATGGGCGTAGCCGAAGCGTAAGGTATCCCGGGGCGTGACTTTCCAATTGGTAAACAGGCGTGGCGAGATATTCGGCGCGTCGCTGTCGATTTTTTCCGCCAGGGCACTGGCATTGAGGCTCCAATCCGGGCTGAAGCGCCACTCGGCCTGGCCGAACAGGCGCGCAAGACTGGAGCTCTGATTGGCATTTCCATAATAGAGAAAGGAGGATTCCACCTGATCATGGCGCGCTTCCACGCCCCATAAGGTCCGCAGGGTGTCGGACAAGGTCAGGCGATGCTGTAGCTCCAGGTTGTCGCGCACGCTGCTGCGGTTGCGATCAAGGGGCACGACACTGACGCCATAAGCCGGTGCCGAGGCGGCCCATTCCTCGCGAGTCCGGTCCTGGTTGCGGTAGTAGTGCAGCAGCCGCTCCTCGCCGGGTGTTGGCGCGTGCTGCCATTGCAGGTGCAAGGTGGCGTTAAGGGTGTCCGAGCTGCGTTCGCCATTATTATTGAAAGTCGAATCGGGGTAGCCCAGTTCGCGGCTGCCGCTGCTGGCCGCCAGGCGAAACATGATTTCATCGTGATTGCTGATGCGCCTGTCGGCACGCAGGGAGGCCAGGGTAACGCGTTTCCCGTCATGCAGTCCTTCAAAGCCTTCATCCTGCTTGTGCGTGGCATTCAGGCGCAAGCTGCCTGATTCCGAGCTATCGCCCAGCTCCAGGCCCGCGTCCCTGATGGCTGACGATCCCGCGCCAGCGGTCGCTTTCGTGCCCGGCGCATCCGCACTGTGGCGCGGGATGATATTGATCACGCCGAGAAAAGCGTTGGCACCATAGGCTACCGAATTGGTGCCGCGCACCACCTCGATGCGGTCGATTTCGTCGATAGTCACCGGCAGACTGGTCCAGTCCACGCCATCGAAATTACCGGGAGAATAGACAGAGCGGCCATCCACCAGCACCTGAATCCATGACGGGAAATCATTGCCCATGCCATGGTAGGTCACCCAGTGCGAGCCTCCCCGTTCCTGGCCAACCTGCATGCCCGGCACCAGCCTTAACAGTCTCGGGATGTCCCGGTAACCCGTTGCCTGGATCAGTTGCCGGTCAATCACCGTCACTGCGGCCGGCGCTTGGTCGATAGGCTGGGGCAGGCGCGAGGGCGTCAGAACAATAGGCAGTGCCGTGAGAAACTCCTGCTCGCTGGTTGCCCCGGCAGCCTGGGCCAGGCCGGCAGAAAGCACAACCAACAGGAGTTGCAACAAGTCCCGGAGAAAACACAGGAATCCGGGCACAGGCAAACTGACTGGAGAATGCGACAGATGGGGGGTTTTACCCCGGGTTGTATCGAAATTTTGATTGAAGCTGGAAAATGCCTGCACGCAATGGAATCCAAAAAAACTGACGGGCATCATTATCCAGGTGAATGATGCCAGAGCATTCTACAGCGCCGGCCAGAAAGCGCAAATCGTCTTTGACGGGGGGATCAGGCGGCAGGAAAATCGAGCAGAAAGGCGCTCCCCCCAAGGGTGCTTTTGGAGATGGAGATACGGCCATGGTGCAGCTCGACAAAGGCCTTGACCAGGCTCAAGCCCAACCCCGACCCCGCCATGGTGCGGCTCGGATCGAGGCGGGTGAAACGTTCGAACACCTTGTCGCACATTTCGGGAGGAATGCCCGGTCCGCTGTCCTCCACCGCCACTTTGACATGATCACCCTGGCGCTGTGCACTCAACCTGACCTCCCCTCCCGACGGAACATATTTGAGCGAGTTGTCGAGCAGATTCGAAATCGTCTGGGCAAGAAGCTGGCGGTTACCGTAGATCTGCAAACCTTCAACCACCTCGCCATGCAGTACCAGGCCGTGCTCCTCGGCGGAGGGCTCGTAGAGCTCGACCAGCTCATTCAGCAATCCGGAGAAGTCGACCACCGCACGTTTTACCGGCATTCCGCCCGATTCCGCCCAGCTGATGGCAAGCAGGGAGTTGAAAACGCCCTGCATCTTGTCCAGCTCGCCATGGACTCGTTGCAACGCCGCGTGGTGCATCCCGGCATCTTCCTGCTGCAATGCCACCTGGACATCGGCACTCAAGCGCGTCAAAGGCGTTCGCAGATCGTGCGCAATATTATCGCTTACCTGGCGTATGCCCTGTACCAGCCGTTCAATCCGCTCCAGCATTGCGTTCATGTTGCCGGCCAGCACCGCAAGCTCATCGTTACCGCTGACCGGCATGCGACCGGAAAGATCACCGGACTGCATGATCAGATTGGTATTCCGGTTGAACGCATCAATCCGGGCACGAAACCGTCGCGCCAGCCACAATCCGACGCCCAGACCGAACAGGGACACCATGCCGGCAGTCAGAAGGAAAGTCCGGTGGAATTTTCTGACCAGCGCGAACACCGGGTCCATGCTGACCGCGGTAAAGGCAGTCATTCCATCGCCCAGGGAAAAAGAGATCACTCTCGCCGGGTGCTTCTTCCCGTCGCTGGCATCGACATCCATCTGCCGCACGCCGGGAAACGCCTTGTCCAGAGGCAGGGACAGGCCGCCAGCCTGATAGGTAATCTGCTTGTGCTGATCCAGGATGCGGAAGCCATGAGATTGGCTGCCCTCGCTCTCGATTTCGCTCTTGATCGCGCGGTACAGGCCTGCCGTGCCACTGTCACGGTATTGCAGCTGCAACAGGTTGCGTTCTTCAGAAAGGGTGTGATCCACTCCCTTGGTCAGGGTAGAGGTGAGTTGATAATCGAGGAAGAAAAAGATCAGCCCGGCGCTTAGTGCATAAACCACCAGCAATAGAAAAATGAGGCGTACCGGCGCCGAGTCGGAAAATTTCATTCCGCGCGAAGCAGATAGCCCTCGCCGCGCACCGTGTGCAGGAGGGGGGAAGGGAAATACTTGTCGATCTGGTGTCGCAGGCGGCTGATGTGGACATCCACCACATTGGTCTGGGGGTCAAAATAATAATCCCACACATTCTCCAGCAGCATGGTGCGGGTCACCACTTGGCCCGCATGGCGCATAAGATATTCGAGCAGGCGCAATTCGCGTGGTTTGAGAAAAATATCCTGCCCGCCACGGGTGACCTTACGGGTCAGCAGATCCAGTTTCAGATCCCCCACATCCAGCACCGTTTCCTGTGCCGGACCGCTCCGCGCGCGGCGTAGCAACGCTTCGATGCGTGCCTGCAACTCGTTGAAATCATAGGGCTTTACCAGATAATCATCGCCACCGGAGCGCAAGCCCTCGATCCGTTCATCCACTTCACCCAGCGCGCTCAGCACCAGCGCCGGCGTATTGTCACCCTCGCCACGCAGGATCCGCAGCATGGACAGTCCATCCATTCTGGGCATCATGACATCCACGATCCACAGGTCAAAGTCGCCGCCACGGACCATTTCCAGGCCATGCTCTCCATCACGGGCAATTTCCGAGCGATAGCCCAGCCCCGCCAAGCCTTGCTGCAAAAGCAGCGCGGCGGCGGAATCGTCTTCAACGATAAGGATAGTCATGCAGAATCCGGGTCCATAGAGGGAAGGACAAAATGCTAAACCAATTATTACAAAAACAACATGAACAAATCTTCACTTCCGCTTTCCAATCAATGTGCTACATTATCAATGCAAACTCGCGATAAAGTGATGGAGGAAATCATGGCAAGCAAGTCAGCCCTCCCGGTTTACGAAGTCGAATTCATCCCGTTGGAACGCCGTCTTGACGATCGCCGCAGGCATTCCGGCAGCGACTATTCCGGACCCGAACGGCGGCGCGAAACAAGCCGCCGGAGCAATGAGCAAAGAGCCGCAAAACCCCGCCTGTACTCCATGAACTAGCGGGCACCGCCGCTCCCTAGCGGACGGTAGCCCTGATTTCGCCAGCCGCCATTCGCCCGATTTCGCGGGCGTAGCCGAAGACCTGCTGTTGAAACAAATCCAGCACATCGGCAACTGACTCGGGCGCGCAAGCCACCAGCAAACCACCGCTGGTCTGCGGATCGCATAACAGATTCTTTTTCCATTCCGCCATGCCCTCAGGCAGCGTCACTTCCTCTCCATAACTATCCCAGTTGCGCGCCGCCGCGCCGGTGGCATAGCCCTGTTTTGCCAGTTCCAGCGCCACTGGCAGGATCGGCAGGCGGTCAAATTCAATCTCGGCCCCCAGCCGGGAGCCACGGCAGATTTCCAGCAAATGTCCGAGCAGGGCAAAGCCGGTGACATCGGTGAGCGCATGCACGCCCTGCATGTGAGCCAGCGTCGAGCCCGCCACGTTCAGCTGGGTCGTGCTCTCCAGCATCTGGCGGTAGCCCTCCTCCGACAGTTCGCCTTTCTTCAGCGCCGCGCTCATGATGCCGATGCCCAGGCCCTTGCCGAGGATCAGCACATCGCCCGCCTGCGCGCCCGCATTGCGCTTCAGCTTGCCGGGATGCACCACGCCGAGGGCCACCAGGCCGTAAATCGGCTCGGGCGAATCAATCGAATGGCCGCCGGCGACAGGAATCCCGGCCGCCGCGCACACCGCCTCGCCGCCAGCCAGAATGTCATGAATCACATGAGCCGGCAGCTTGCCCACCGGCATGCCGACTATAGCCAGTGCCATGATCGGCTGCGCGCCCATGGCGTAAATATCAGACAGCGCATTGGCCGCCGCGATACGGCCAAAATCGACTGCATCATCGACAATGGGCATGAAAAAATCGGTAGTGGCAACAATTGCCTGATGATCGTTGAGACGATAGACCGCTGCATCGTCTCCGGTTTCCGTGCCCACCATGAGATCGGGATGAACCAGACGGCTGGGCATGTTGGCGAGAATTTCGCTTAGCAGGGCGGGCGCAATTTTGCAGCCGCAGCCGCCGCCATGGGAGAACTGTGTTAATTTAATTGCTGTCATTTTTTCAGAGTCAAGAAATTGCTTAAAGAGGTAAACCTAGCACAGCTGGGCTAGTTTGACGAGATTATCGACGTCCGCTCGCCCTCCGAATTTGCCGAGGACCACATTCCCGGCGCACTGAATTTTCCCGTGCTCGACGACGAGGAAAGGGCCCGTATCGGCACGATGTACAAACAGGTTTCCTCCTTCGACGCCAAGAAAGCCGGCGCAGCCCTGGTGTCGCGCAATATCGGGATGCATCTGGAGCGGGCTTTCGCCAGCAAGCCGAAAAACTGGCGCCCGCTGGTCTATTGCTGGCGCGGGGGCAAGCGCAGCGACGCGATGGCCCATGTGCTGGGGCAGGTGGGCTGGCACAGCGGCCAGCTGGACGGCGGCTACAAGGCTCACCGGCGCCAGGTGCTGGAAGACCTGCAAACCCTGCCGGCACGCTTCCAGTGGCGCGTGGTATGCGGCGCCACCGGCTCGGGCAAGAGCCGCCTGCTCCAGGCGCTGCACGGCGCAGGCGCCCAGGTGCTGGATCTGGAAGACCTGGCCAACCATCGCGGCTCGCTGCTCGGCAACCTGCCCGGCACGCCGCAGCCGGGGCAAAAATATTTCGAAAGCCTGATCTGGTCGAAACTGCACGGCTTCGACCCTGCCCTGCCGGTCCATGTCGAGGCCGAAAGCAAGAAAATCGGCAATGTCCGCGTGCCGGAATCCCTGATCGCCGCCATGTGGCAGAGCCAGTGCATCCGTGTCGAAGCAAACATCGCGCAACGCGTCGAACTGCTGAAAGAGGAATACACGCACTTTCTCGCCGACCCGGACGAACTGGGGCAAAAACTTGCGTTCCTGTCCGACATTCATGGCAAGGAACGCATCGCCCGCTGGCAGCACATGGCACAGCAGGGCGAATGGGACACGCTGGTAGCGGAACTGCTGGAGCAGCATTACGACCCGGCTTATACCCGCTCCACGCTCAAGCACTACCCGCTTTACAGCGCGGGGCTCATCCTCCAGCCCCAGAGCCTGAGCATGGAAGCGATGCAGGTTGCGGCAAAGGATATCCTCAAGGGTTAGCCGCAGCGCCAGCGGGTAATATTGCATCTCGACCGGCACGCCGCGTTCATAACATGGCCACGGTGAAATTGATCTGTCTCAATTGACCAGCGAAATAAAAGTGCTAGTCTGTACGAACATGGTGGGCAAGTGTTACCGCGCTCACGCATGGAATTTCAATCTCAACTCCAGGCGATCGCCAACCCGGTCAACTGGAATCACCATCAGGAGTGTTGAATATCATGAGCACCACCTGGATTCTTGTCGCAAATGCCAGCATCGCACGTCTGTATGCCAATCACGGCCCGAAAAAAGGGCTGCAACTGATCAAGGAACTCGCTCACCCGGAAAGCCGCGAAAAAGCCGCCAACCTGGTCTCCGACCGCCCCGGCCATAATCCCGGCGCAGGCGATGGCCATGGCTCGTTTGTCCCTGCCACTTCCCCGAAACACAACGAGGCGGAACGCTTCGCCCAGCAACTGGCGCACGAAATGGACAGCGGACGCACCTCCAACAGTTACAAGCGCGCCATTCTGGTGGCAGCACCAGCCTTTCTGGGCCTGCTCAAGGGCTGCATCAACAGCCACGTGAGCAAGCTGGTGAGCGAAGACGTGGAAAAGGATTACACCAAGGCCACCGAGAAAGAACTGGCTGGCCACCTAGAGAGCATCATTTTTCTCTGATACCTTTGAAAGTCCCCAGCGGCCTATGACTTCATAGGCCGCGCCCGCATCGGTCGTTACCGATTCCACCAGCACGAATTCATCAGCCGCCCACTCCAGAGCTTTCAGGGACGGCATCTCCACCTCATTGCAGCGGGCATTCCTGAGCAGCGTGACATGCGGCGCAAAAACGGGGCGATCGTCGAAAGCAAAGCCTGCGTTGCGCAAGCCGTCCTGCAGTTGAATAACCAGGTCCTGCAGCGCCTGCGGCGTTTCCTGCGGTGCCGCCCAGGCCACCCGGTTATGGCGCCACCAGCCGAGACGATCCAGCGTCATGGAAAAAGAGGGGCCAGACACCAGCCAGGCCACGGCACGCAGTTCGTCCAGTTGCGTTAGCGCCACGTTGCCCAGGAACACCAGGGTGAGATGCACGTTCGGCGCCCCCATGCGGCGCCCGCCACAAGCGGCGTGCAGCTGCTTGCCTGCCTGGTCCAGCGCGCGCCGCACCCCGGCATCCGGCCACAGGGCGAAAAACAGCCGGGCTGTCTGTCCACCCTCTCCCGGCACCTTCTTCAGCCTTTCATCAGCAGGCAGACCGCCTGCGCGGCAATGCCCTCGCCCCGACCGGTATAGCCCAGTTTTTCAGTGGTGGTCGCCTTGACGTTGACGACATCGGTGGACACCCCCAGGTCGGCGGCAATATTGGCCTCCATCTGCGGGATATGCGGCGCCATTCTGGGCGCCTGGGCGATGATCGTGGCATCCATATTCACCACATGGAAGCCCTGGAGCGCCACCAAGCGCATCACTTCGCGCAGCAGGTGGCGGCTGTCGATGCCCTTGAAGCGGGGATCCGTATCCGGGAAATGCCGCCCGATATCGCCCTGCCCCACCGCCCCCAGCAGCGCATCAGAGATGGCATGCAGCAGCACGTCGGCATCCGAGTGACCCGCCAGACCCAGCTGATAAGGGATTTCCACCCCGCCCATGACCAGCCTGCGCCCCTCCACCAGGGCATGCACATCGAAACCTTGACCGATTCTCATCTTGCCTCCTTTTGTAACAGCAATTCCGCCATTTCCAGATCCTGCGCGTAAGTCACCTTGAAATTCCGGCTATCGCCCAGGACCAGCCTGGGTTTCCGCCCCATCAGCTCCATCGCCTGCGCCTCGTCGGTGGGCACATGCCCCCCCGGCTGCGACAGGGCTTCAAGCAGGGCGCCATGACGAAACATCTGCGGGGTCTGCGCCTGCCACAGGCCGGCGCGCGGCTCGGTGTGGGCGACGTGCTGCGCGGCATCGGCGCGCTTCAGGGTGTCCGCCAGCGGCACGGCCAGAAGCCCGCCCACTTCGTCTGTCCCGCCTTCGGCGATCAGGCGCGCCAGGGCTTCCTCGCTCAGGCCGGGCCGGGCGGCATCGTGCACCAGTACCCAGTCGTCGGCGTCCACGTCATCCTGAATCGCCCGGAGGCCGTTGCGCACGCTCTCGAAACGTTCCGCCCCGCCGCAGAAAAGCGGCACCAGGGTGGGCGCAAAGGCTTCCCAGTCATAGCTGCCCCAGCGCTCGTCGTCACGCGCCAGCACCACGTACACCCGCTCGATTTCCCTGCAGCCGCACAGGCGGGCGATGGCGTAGTAAATCAGGGGGCGCCCCGCCACTTCCAGGTATTGTTTCGGTCTTGGCGCCCCCATGCGTGAACCGGAGCCGGCGGCGGGAATCAAAGCGTAAAAGTTGGTCATCTATTGATCCGTAGAGTGTCAGGGGTATGATGGATTAAGGTCTTGGTCGTCCCCATTTTACTGTCACTCAAGGCAAGGAGGGGAAAGCATGAAAGAAGTCCGCCCCGCCGCCGTTGCCGGCGCTTTCTATCCCGGCGAGCCCGGCATTCTGAAACACGACATCCAGGCCATGCTGGCCGCAGTCGCCGCGCCTGCTGAAGACGCCACGCCGCCCAAGGCCCTGATTGTACCCCACGCCGGCTATATTTATTCCGGCCCCATCGCCGCCAGCGCCCATGCCCGGCTCATCCCGCTACGCCGCCAGATCAGGCGCGTGGTGCTGCTTGGCCCGGTGCACCGCGTGCCGGTGCGCGGACTGGCGTTGCCCGGCGTGGGCAGCTTTGAAACCCCGCTGGGCAGCATCGCGCTGGACCGGCAGGCCATGAAGCAGGCCGCCAGCCTGCCGCAGGTGGTCGAGAGCTTTCCCGTCCATGCCTGGGAGCACTCGCTGGAAGTGCAGCTGCCCTTCCTGCAGATGGTGCTGGACGATTTCAGCCTGGTGCCGCTGGCCGTGGGCGACGCCACGCCAGAGGAAGTGGCGGAAGTGCTGGAACAGCTGTGGGGCGGCCCGGAAACCCTGATCGTGATCAGCTCCGACCTGTCCCACTACCTGCCCTATGATACGGCCAGGCGCGTGGACCATGAGACAGCCCAGGCCATCCTGGCCCTGGACGCGCCGCTCAGCCACGAGCAGGCATGCGGCGGCACGCCGGTTAACGGCCTGCTGCTGGCCGCAAGGCGCCACCACCTCAAGCCGCACCTCTTGGATCTGCGCAATTCCGGCGACACTGCGGGCGACCGCAACCGCGTGGTGGGTTATGGCGCATTTGCCTTTGAAGAGTCCGGCCATGTCCACTAACCTCTCTCCTGACTCTCTCCCGCTGGGAGAGAGGGACGAAGGCTCGCTGCGCGAGTTTCAAATAAAACAAGGGCAAATCCTGCTCGCCATCGCCCGCGCGGCGATTTCCGGCGCGCTCGGCAAGCCCATGCAGGCGGACGAATCCGCCCCCTGGCTGCAGGAGCCGGGCGCCACCTTCGTCACCCTCACCCAGCAGGGCGAATTGCGCGGCTGCATCGGCAGCCTGGAGGCGCATCGCCCCTTGCTGGCGGATATCAAGGCCAATGCCTTGGCCGCGGCCCTGCGCGATCCGCGCTTTGCGCCGCTGGGCGCGGACGAGCTGGACATCACCCGGGTCGAAGTGTCGCTGCTCTCGCCGCTTGCTCCCATCGACTTCAGCAGCGAGCAGGACGCACTGGCGCAATTGCGGCCACTGGTGGATGGCATCGTGTTCGAATATGGGCCTTACCGCTCCACTTTTTTGCCCCAGGTGTGGGAGCAGCTGCCAGAGCCCGCCGAGTTCATGGCCCACCTCAAGCACAAGGCGGGGCTGTCGCCCGGCTTCTGGGACAAGGGCGTGAAGCTGTTCCGCTATACCGTGAACAAATGGAAGGAATCCTCATGAACGCCGAATCCAGTCACGCCGAATCCAGCCACCCTGGCCGTTGGTGGCACACGCTCGATGAAAAAACCATCCAGTGCGACCTTTGCCCGCGCGACTGCAAGCTGCACGAGGGCCAACGCGGCCTGTGCTTCGTGCGCCAGAATATCGGCGGCAAGATGGTCCTCACCACCTACGGGCGCTCCTCCGGCTTCTGCATCGACCCGATCGAGAAAAAACCGCTCAACCACTTCTACCCCGGCAGCAGCGTGTTCTCCTTCGGCACTGCGGGCTGCAATCTCGCATGCAAGTTCTGCCAGAACTGGGACATCAGCAAGGCGCGCGACATGGACCGCCTGATGGACCGGGCCTCGCCAGAAGAAATCGCGCGCACCGCCGAGCATCACGGCTGCAAGAGTGTGGCCTTCACCTACAACGACCCGGTGATTTTCGCCGAATACGCCATGGACGCGGCGGATGCCTGCCATGCGCGCGGCATCCAGACCGTCGCCGTCACGGCCGGCTACATTAACGCCGAAGCACGGCGCGACTTCTACGCCAAGATGGACGCCGCCAACGTGGATCTGAAAGGCTTCACCGACAACTTCTACCACAGCCTGTGCGCCGGCCATCTGCAGCCGGTGCTGGACACGCTCGCCTACATCCACCACGAGACAAAGTGCTGGCTGGAAATCACCACCCTGGTCATCCCCGGCCAGAACGATTCCGAGCAGGAAATCACCGCGCTGTCGCAGTGGATCGCCAGGGAACTGGGGCCGGACGTGCCGCTGCACTTCTCGGCCTTCCACCCCGATTACAAGATGATGGACATTCCGGCCACGCCGGGCGCCACCCTCAGCCGGGCGCGCAAGATCGCCATGGAGGCCGGGCTGCACTATGTCTACACCGGCAACGTGCACGACCCGGCGGGCGACAGCACCTACTGCCCGAAGTGCCAGGCAACGCTGATCGAGCGCGACTGGTACCAGATCAATGCCTACCATCTGAGCGATGACGGCCACTGCCCGCACTGCGGCACGGCCATCGCCGGGCGTTTCGAGCACTTTGACCTGGCCGGCCAGTTCGGGCGCAGACAGATTCCGGTGGCGGTTCACCGGCACGCATAGAAATTGGGTAAACTGCGGCCTCATGGCCCAGCCCCCCTACAAAATCCTGATCGTCGCCCCTTCCTGGGTGGGCGGCATGGTCATGGCGCAGCCGCTGTTCATACGCCTGCACCAGCTTCACCCCGGCCTGCAGCTGGACGTGCTGGCGCCGGCCTGGACCCTGCCCCTGCTGGCGCGCATGGCGGAAGTGCATGAAGCCATCGCCAACCCCTTCGGGCATGGCGAATTCAATCTGGCAGCCCGCTATCAATTAGGCAAAACGCTGCATCAGCGGCATTACGATCAGGCCATCGTGCTGCCCAACTCGTGGAAATCCGCCCTGGTGCCGTTTTTCGCCGGAATTCCCAGGCGCACCGGCTATCGCGGCGAAATGCGCTGGGGCCTGCTCAACGATGCGCGCAAGCTGGACAAGGCCAGCCTGCCCTTGATGGTGGAGCGCTTCGTGGCGCTGGCAGAGCGCCCCGGCAAGCCCCTGCCCAATCCGCTTCCCCAGCCCGGCCTGGCCACAGACGAGCAGCAGCGCCTCGCCACCCTGGCCCGGCTCGGCCTCCAGCCCCAGCCGCGCGTTGCCGCGCTGTGCGTGGGCGCCGAATATGGCCCGGCCAAGCGCTGGCCGGCAGCGCATTTCGCCGCGCTGGGGAAATTGCTGCACGCGGAGGGCTGGCAGGTATGGCTGGTGGGCTCCTCCAAGGATGCCGAGGCCGGCGCCGAGGCGGCACGTTTGAGCACGGGCGCGTGCCTCGACCTGTGCGGCAGGACCAGCCTCAACGAAGCGGTGGACCTGCTCGCCTCGGCCAGCGTGATTGTCAGCAACGACTCCGGCCTGATGCATGTTGCCGCCGCGCTGGACAAGCCGCTGGTCGCCCTCTATGGCTCCAGCAGTCCCGGCTTTACCCCACCGCTGTCACACAAGGCATGTATCCTCAGCCTGAACCTGCCATGCAGCCCGTGTTTCAAGCGCACCTGCCCGCTCGGCCATCTGGACTGCCTGATGAAACTGACACCACAACGCGTGCTGGAGCAGATCAGCACCGCCATCCACGAGGAAAACCATGGCGCCGGTTAAAGAGCTCAACCCTGATCACATCGAAATCGCCACCTGGCTGATCACGGCCGTGTTGCTTGTTTTTATTGTTTACGCGCACCTTTTGCCAGCGCTGCTGGCGGGGCTGCTGATGTACGAACTGGTCCACCTGCTTGCAGCGCGCATCAACCTGCGCCGCTTTGGCGGACGGCCTGCCAAGATCGTCGCGGTGGCCTTGCTGGCGGCCTTGATGGCAACCCTGATCACGCTCGCCACAATCGGGTTGATGGCATTTTTCCACAGCGATACCGGCAAAATTCCCGCGCTGCTGCAAAAGATGGCGGTAATCATCGAAGGTTCCCGCACCATGCTGCCTGACTGGATGGTGGAAAAATTGCCCACCAGCGCCGAGGGCATCCAGGCCGCCGTGGTGGAACTGCTGCGCACCCACGCCGGCGAGGTTCAAACCGTGGGTAAGGAAATGGGGCGCACCCTGGTTCATGTATTAATCGGCCTGATCATCGGCGCCATGATCTCGTTGCGTGAAGTGACGGCACAACACCGCTACCGCCCTCTCTCAGGCGCCCTGGCCGAGCGCGTCAGACTACTCGGCGATGCATTCCGCCGCATCGTGTTCGCCCAGGTCAGAATCGCTGCGCTGAACGCTGCTTTCACCGCAATTTACCTGGCCATAGTGCTGCCCATGTTTGGCGTCAATCTACCCCTGACCAAGACCCTGATCATCATCACCTTCCTGGCCGGCTTGCTGCCGGTAATCGGCAACCTGATTTCAAACTCCGTCATCGTCGTCGTCAGCCTGGGGCAATCGCTACAAATCGCCATCGCCTCCCTGCTGTTTTTGATCGTGATCCATAAGCTGGAATATTTCCTTAACGCCCGTATCATCGGCACCCAGATCCGCTCCCATGCCTGGGAACTGTTGCTCGCCATGCTGGTCATGGAAGCGGCATTCGGCATCATGGGCGTAGTGTCGGCGCCAATTTATTACGCTTACCTGAAAAGCGAACTGGTGCGAAAGAACCTGATCTGACCAGTTTCTTTCACCACAAATACCTTGCCAAACGACAACCCCTCATGGATAATTACACGATTTTTCGCGGCCACCAAAAGGCCCTGACCCAAAAGCAACAGGCAAGGATTTGAATCATGAAACCGGATACTCACCCAAACTACAATGAAATCAACGTGACCTGCAGCTGCGGTTTTACTTTTAAAACCCGCTCTACCATGAGTAAAGACCTGAACGTTGAAGTGTGCTCACAATGCCACCCCTTCTACACCGGCAAGCAGAAGACCATTGACACCGCCGGTCGTGTCGAGAAGTTCCGCCAGAAGTATGGCATGAAATAAATTCGCATCCGACTCAGCAGAAAGGCAGCCCAGGCTGCCTTTCTTTTTTGTTGCGTAGCGCTTGCAAATGCCATTTTTTGACCCTCCCCGACAACCACCACCCATCCATCTAGGATGGGTGATAGCGCTTTGCGCACTCTGGACACTGCTTGGGCTGATGGGCCACGACCCATGGAAGTCCGACGAAGCCTACAACTTCGGGCTTGTCTATTCGATTCTGCAAGGCAGTGACTGGGTCATTCCCATGCTGGCCGGCGAACCTTTCGTGGAAAACCCGCCGCTCTACTACCTCACCGCCGCCGCACTTGCCCAAATGTTTTCCGGCTGGCTGCCGCTGCACGATGGCGCCCGCCTCGCCAGCGGACTTTACATGGGCCTGACACTCATCTTTACCGGCCTGACCGGACGCGAGCTATGGGGCAAAGGCTATGGCCGCATTACCGCCCTGATCATGATCGCCTGCTTCGGCCTGGTAGTGCGTACTCACCAGCTCATCACTGACACGGCCTTGCTGGCGGGCGTTGCAATCGCTCTTTACGGTCTGGCACTGGCGCCGCGCCGCCCGGCCATCGCGGGCGTCATCATCGGCAGCGGCATGGGCATCGGGTTCATGTCCAAGGGCCTGTTCGAACCCGGAGTCATCGCGCTGACCGCCCTGCTCCTGCCACTACTGTCCAGCGCCTGGCGCAGCCGCCGCTATGCCATGTGCCTGGCCATCGCGCTTATCGCCGCCCTGCCCTGGCTCACCGTATGGCCGTTTCTGCTCTACCAGCGCGCACCTGAATTATTCATGGAATGGCTGTGGGCCAACAACCTGGGCCGCCTGACCGGCGCCACCCCCCTCCTCACCGGCCACCAGCCTGGCTACTACCTCACCATCCTGCCCTGGTTCGCCTGGCCCGCCCTGCCCCTGGCACTCTGGACTTTGTGGCGCCACAACTGGAAAGAGGGACTTGTTCCCGCCATTGCCCTGCCGCTCACTGCCTTTCTGGTAACGCTGCTTATTCTGAGCACCGCCGTCATGGCACGCGATGTGTATGCCCTGCCGCTGCTGCCACCACTGGCGATTCTAGCCTCTGCGGCCGTCATCTCCTTGCGCCGGGGTGCGGCCAATTCACTGGACTGGTTCAGCGTGATGACTTTCAGCCTGTTTACCGGTTTATTGTGGCTCGGATGGGTGGCCACTCTGACCGGATATCCGGCTGAAGTCGCCCACTGGTTTGACAAGCGCCAGCCCGGCTATATCGTGCATTTCAGTGGTCTGGCGCTATTTTTTGCCATAGCGCTCAGCATCACATGGCTTGCAGTCGTAGCTCGCATGAAACGTGGCGCACTGCGCGGGATTGTCAATTCCGCCCTGGGCATCACCCTGGTATGGGGGCTGCTCGCCACGATCTGGCTGCCATGGCTCGATGCAGACAAAAGTTATCGCGCCATTTTTTCATCCTTACAGAATATCCTGCCACCAAATTTCAACTGCATCAGCAGCAAACAGCTCGGGGAACCACAGCGTGCCCTGCTGCATTATTTTGCCGGCACCATCACCCTGCGCGAAGAAATTGATGACAACCATTGCGAGCTGAAATTGATTCAAGGTAGCGCAAATTTACAGGAGCAACCTGGCCCGGGGTGGAAATTGATCTGGCAGGGACGCCGTCATGGAAATAATCCGGAACTGTATTCCTTGTTTCATAAGCGCTAAATACCCGTAAACTTGAATTATTTTGCCATTTATGTCCTAATGGCAGCATCTAAACTGTATTCGTTCTAAAAGTTATATTGTTTAAACTAGTCAATAAGGAAAAATCATGAAAAACACGCAAATCGCAAAAATCACCCTGAGCCTGGTTCTGGGCCTGGCTATTTCCGGCACCGCATTTGCTCACTCGGTGGAAAAGGAAGGTTACCTGATTGACACCCGTGGCAATGTAGTTAAAAACAACTTCAATCAATGCTGGAAAACCGGCTACTGGACTCCAGCCATGGCCATTGAAGAATGTGATCCTGATCTGGTCAAGAAAGAGCAAAAAGCCGCAGCAGCAGCGGCTCCTGCGGTGGTAGCCGCTGGCCCTGAAAAACCGGCCTTCGACAAGATCACCCTGCAAGCCGAAACTCTGTTTGACTTCGACAAAGCCGTGGTTCGCGCTGATGGCAAGCAGAAGCTGAACGACGAAGTGGTCGGCAAAATGAAGCAGTATCCGCAAGTTGAAGTGGTTCTGGTGACCGGTCATGCCGATCGCGTCGGCAAGGACTCCTACAACCAGAAGCTGTCAGAGCGCCGTGCCGCTGCGGTCAAGGATTATCTGGTCAGCCAGGGCATTGATGCTGGCCGCATCGAAACTGCCGCTAAAGGTGAAGCCGAACCTGTAGTAGCTTGCAGCGACGTCAAAGGCAAGGAAAGCGGCAAGAACAAGAAATTGGTCGAATGCCTGCAACCCAATCGTCGCGTGATGGTTGAAGTTAAAGTACAGAAGCCAACCCAGAAATAAATGGGTTAAGCTTTCATGAAAAGCCCCGCCTATGCGGGGCTTTTTTCTTGGCCAGATTTCGAGATGCAACAAGCCGATACCATTATTGACGCACGCTGGGTGATTCCTGTCAGACCGGCGCATCAGGCCCTGAACTACCATAGCGTGGTGATCAGTGCCGGGAACATTGCCGCGATCCTGCCCACACCCGAAGCTCATGCGCAGTTTTCCGCCAATAGCACAGTCACGCTCGGAGAGCATGCCCTCATCCCCGGGTTGATCAATCTTCACACGCATGCGGCGATGAACCTGATGCGCGGCCTGGCCGATGATCTGCCGCTGATGGAATGGTTGCAGCAGCATATCTGGCCAGCAGAGCACCGCCATGTCTCGACGCAATTTGTGCATGATGGAACGCTTCTGGCCTGTGCGGAAATGCTGCGTGGCGGCATCACCTGCTTCAACGACATGTATTTCTTTCCGGACGCAGCCGCCAATGCCGCCCTCCAATCAGGAATGAGAGCCACCATTGGCCTGATTGCACTGGATTTTCCCACCCCTTATGCCAGCGATGCGGACACCTACCTGTACAAGGGTCTGGCCATCCGTGACCAGTTTTCGCCGGAGCCGCTACTCTCCTTCTCACTTGCCCCGCACGCGCCTTATACGGTCAGCGACAAAACACTCAGCAAGGTGCTGACCTATGCCGAGCAACTGGATTTGCCGATTCACATCCATCTCCACGAAACGGATGCTGAAATCCAGCAGAGCCTGAAGCAGCACCATCTCAGACCGTTGCAACGCCTGGAGAATCTGGGCTTGCTGGCACCCAACCTGATTGCAGTGCATGCCGTCCATTTGAAACCCGGTGAAATGGAAACGCTTGCCCGCCAGGGTTGCCATATAGCCCACTGTCCCACTTCCAACCTCAAACTGGCAAGTGGCATCGCCCCGGTCAGCGCCATGATGGAACAGGGCATCAACGTCGGCCTCGGCAGCGATGGAGCCGCCAGCAACAACCGGCTCGACATGTTTCAGGAAATGCGCATGGCCGCCTTGCTTGCCAAGGGAGTCAGCGGAAAAGCGGATTGCCTGTCCGCATTCGAGGCACTGCAAATGGCCACACTCAACGGAGCACGCGCCCTGGGACTGGAGCACCGGACAGGCTCGCTGGAGCCCGGCAAGGCTGCTGACATAGCCGCTATCAGGCTTGATAGCCTGGAAACCATGCCATGTTATGATGTGATCTCACATTTGGTATACACGGCTGGCCGTGAACATGTTACCCATGTTTGGGTAAACGGCGCCCCCGTTGTAGAGAACAGCAACCTGCGCACACTCTCGCAGCAGCATTTGTCTGCGCAAGCCGCGCTTTGGCAGGAAAGAATAGGCAAGAAACATGATTGACTCATCCACGACACAAAACGCCGATCATCAGGAACTCGACAAATTCAGCCAGCTCGCTCACCGCTGGTGGGACCCCAATAGCGAATTCAAGCCACTACACGACATCAACCCACTACGCCTTGAGTACATTGACAGCCTTGCAGGTCTGGCAGGAAAGCAGGTGCTGGATGTCGGCTGCGGCGGAGGGATTCTCTCGGAAAGCATGGCAGCGCGTGGCGCCAGCGTAACCGGCATCGATCTCGGCGAAAAAGCCCTCAAAGTGGCGAAGCTTCATCTGCTGGAAAGCGGCCAGAAGGTCGATTATCGCCTGATCGCAGTGGAAGAACTGGCGCAGCAGTCGCCCGGCAGCTTCGACGTGGTCACCTGCATGGAAATGCTGGAACACGTACCCGATCCATTAAGCGTCGTCAAATCCTGCGCCCAATTGGTCAAGCCCGGCGGCCACGTGTTTTTTTCAACCCTCAATCGCAATCTCAAGTCTTACCTGTTTGCGGTAATTGGTGCCGAATACGTGCTCAACATGCTGCCGCGCGGCACCCACGACTATGCCAAATTCATCAAACCTTCCGAACTGGCGCGACACTGCCGCACCGCTGGCCTGAATGTCGATCAGATCACCGGCATGAGCTACAACCCGCTATCGAAGGTCTACTCGCTCGGCGACGACACCAGCATCAACTACCTGATAACCGCCCACCGCGAAGCAGAGTAACAAAAGCGACCAGATGATCAAGGCAGTCCTGTTCGACCTCGACGGCACCCTTGCCGACACCGCGCTGGATCTGGGTTTTGCGCTCAACGAACAGCGCAGGAGACATGGCCTGCCACCACTCCCGCACGAACAGATCCGGCCCTATGCCTCCCACGGCACCGTTGGCCTGCTCGAGGCCGGCTTTGGCCTGAGCCCGGAAGATCAGGACTTCCCCGGCATGAGAGCAGAATACCTGGAGCTCTACACGGCCAATCTGTGCCGCCTTACCTGCCTGTTCGAAGGCATGGCCGAGACCCTGAGCGCTCTCGAGCAAAGAGGCATTGCGTGGGGCATCGTCACCAACAAACCCGCCCGTTTCACCAACCCGCTCATGGCGGCACTGGGCCTCTCCGAACGCGCAGCCAGCATTATCAGCGGCGACACCTGCGCCCACCCCAAACCACACCCCGAACCCCTGCTGTGCGCCAGCCGTGAAGTTGCTGTGGCACCCCAGCAATGCGCCTACGTAGGCGATGCCGAGCGCGACATGGAAGCCGCCATCGCAGCCGGCATGTTCCCCATTGTCGCTCGTTATGGCTACCTCGGCGCAGAAGATCATCCGGATCGGTGGGGTGCGCAAGGCTCCATCGAGCGCCCTGCGGAACTATTGAACTTCCTGTAACGGCCTTTGTGATAAAATCCAGCCTCATATTGAACTTTCCACATCAGAGCCAGTCAATGTGAAGCATGGGGGCGACCCGGTTTCGACGTGGGTTGCAAAGCAGCGTAGGGCATACCGAGGGCCAGTCACCTCGTAAATACAACTGGAAAAAACTAGTCGCAAACGACGAAAACTTCGCTGTAGCCGCTTAGGCTTAGCCTCTGCAACGGTTCTCTCATGGGCCGTGTCAGGCAACTGACGGCAGAGTCATTCACATGAGATCGCGGCGATCCGGGTTACTTGGATCGTTGCTAAATTAAGGTAACTCGCCTGAGTCCAGCCTGTTCGATTGGCGTGACAAGGGTTAAAACCAAATAATCGGACTAAGTATGTAGAACTGCCTGTAGAGGGCTTGCGGACGCGGGTTCGATTCCCGCCGCCTCCACCAAAATCGAACAAAAACGGCACCTTTGGGTGCCGTTTTTGTTTGGTGGTGGCGCGGTGGATGAGGACCCCCTTGTGTTCGACCAGCGAGCACTGCTCGCGCAGGGGACCATGCTCAGCATGGCGGGCCCAAAGGACCGAGGCTTTCGCGGATACAACGCGAAAGACGAGCAATCCCCCCGCCACCAAAAAATCCGCCGCCGACAGGCGGCTTCATTCAACATGATTTGTTTCAACTATGGCCCTTGTCTTTGGAGCCCGCGCTGAACACAATGCCTCTCTGCGACACAATTTTATTGAACCTGACCCTGTGTCTTCCCTTTAGATGCGGTCAAATTTCTCAAAAATGAATACCGATACGTGACTCATAGTCCGTAGACCAATAAGTCACACCAAAGCATGATTAGTCCACACAATCACATGGGCTAGCATATGGCGAATCAATTACTGATTGGCTTTGGTCTCCATTTAAAAAAATTGCGTCTGGAAAGAGGCCTGAGCCAAGAGCGATTAGGAATGATTGCTGAACTGGATCGCACCTACATCAGCGGTATCGAGCGTGGCGTCCGTAATGTAAGCCTAACCAACATCTTCCGCATTGCTCAAGCGTTAAACGTTCCTGCTGCCGAACTATTCCATTCGGACGCTGAATAATCATGTCGCATCGCGCCTATTATTCAGCAGAGGTCGTGCACTTTCTCATAGAGCCTGTTGATTCGATCATTGGCAAAATCACACAAAATCATCCGCAGAGTTTAGAACATTTGCAAACTGGTGCATGGGCACGACAAATTGAAATTTTGCAGGATGCAATACAACCGTTGAGAGAAGGCCATATCCTTTTCGAAATGCAGATTCCCCGAATGGGGAAGCGTGCAGATGCTGTCTTGATCTACAAAAATTTAATCTTTGTCATTGAATTTAAGGTGGGGGCCAATCGATATCTACCGCAAGATATTCGACAGGCTCATGGCTACGCTATTGATTTACACCATTTTCACGAAGGTAGTCACGATAAAACAATCATTCCAATTTTAGTTGCCACCGAGGCTAAGAAAACGGAATTTAAAACGCCAGTCGAAGTGGATCATGTCTATGCCCCCATCACGACCAACCAGAACAATTTGTACGCGACACTTGAGCATTGCATCAGGCACATTCAATCTTGTCAGCCTATCCAATACGAAGAGTGGTTGCATTCTGCGTATAAGCCAACGCCAACCATAATTGAAGCAGCCCAAGCCCTATATTCAAATCATGATGTTGATGACATTGCTCGCAATGATGCCGGCGACCAAAATTTAGGCATCACTTCAAAAGCTATTCAAGGCATCGTACACGCTGCCCGCATAAACAAACGCAAGACCATCTGCTTTGTTACTGGCGTTCCCGGTGCTGGAAAAACTTTGGTCGGGCTAAATATCGCCACCTCAAACACAAGCGTCTCTGATGACGAACACGCCGTTTTTCTTTCGGGAAATGGCCCTTTAGTTGACGTATTACGTGAAGCCCTTGCAAGAGACCGGGTAAAACGTAATTCTGGCACGACTAAATCAGAAGCTTTGAGGAGCGTTGGAAAAATGATCCAAAATATTCATCATTTTAGAGATGAATATTTAATGGATTTCAGTAAGGCCCCTGATGAGAGAGTAGTAATTTTTGACGAAGCGCAACGAGCATGGGATTTGCCAAATACGTCAAAATTTATGGTGCAAAAGAGAGGGCAAAAAAGCTTCAATCAGTCAGAGCCAGACTTCCTGATCAGCGTGATGGATAGACATGAAGACTGGTGCGTTATCGTAGCCCTGATTGGCGGTGGTCAAGAAATAAACACGGGCGAGGCAGGACTACAGGGTTGGATTGACGCTTTATCAGCTAAATTTTCAGATTGGGATATACATTACTCAGACAAACTATCCCAGATTGAATATGCGGGTGGTGATGTTTGCTTTACCAACGTTAATCATGCCTATATGCAGCCAAGTTTACACTTGGCCACCTCGATGCGGTCTTTTCGTGCCGAGAAGTTGTCGCATATGATTCACCATCTGATCCACAACCAAGCAAAAGATGCCGCTGAATACTACCGACAATTCAAGCATAAGTTTCCCGTCAAAATTACCCGAGATTTCAATCAAGCGAAAGCTTGGATAAAAGCACAAGCCCGTGCCAATGAAACGAAAGGATTGATTGCATCGTCCGGCGCGATAAGACTTAAACCTGAAGGTATCTTTGTTAAGAATCGCATATCAGCTGCAGATTGGTTCTTGAATGATCAAGATGACGTTCGCTCCTGCCATTTTCTGGAAGACGTTGCCACTGAATTTGATATTCAGGGCTTGGAATTAGACTGGTGTTTAGTGGGCTGGGATGCAGATTATCGATATCGCAACGGACAATTTGAGCACTGGAAATTTACCGGGACAACTTGGAAGCAACGCCATCAAGAAGAGCAAAAGCGCTACCTAGAAAATGCCTATCGAGTTTTGTTAACGCGCGCACGCCAAGGAGTGGTGATATTTTTACCGCACGGCGAAGATGAAGACTCGACGCGGCAATCAGAATTTTTTGATGACACCTTTACCTATTTGATGAGTTGTGGCATCGAAATATTAAACAATTGAATAAGTCCTAAATAGCTCGACGTTGCTCTCGAAGCACTGAAGGATGCCCGTTCACACAAGAAGGTCAGCGCCGATGATCTTTGGCGCTACGCCAAAATCTGTCGTGTCGCCAACGTGATGCGCCCATACCTTGAGGCTGTGGGATGAAGAAAGACCTCGCTGCCTCCGTTCGAGCCCGTCTGCTGGCTGTCGCAAAATCGCAGGGTGCGGATTTCAACCAGGTGACACGAAAACACGCCAGAAGTCCACAAAGGCCTTAGCCTTAGCCTGAGCCCTTGTCGCTCAATGAGTTACGCGAGGACGATTCAAGTGGTTGAGCTTCAGCATTGCCTACCGGGACGGAACTAATGCCAAACATGGCGAGCCATCACTCTTGCTTTTTGTCAGAAACTCGCGTATTTTTTCATACATGAGCACGATCACCAAAACCGCCGAACTGATTCGTCAGCGCATCGAAGGAATGCCGGGCGGGGAACCTTTCACCCCGACAGTCTTCCTGGAGTGTGGCACGCGTGCGTCCGTCGATCAGACCCTGTCTCGTCTGGTCAAGGCGGGAGCTATCGAGCGCGTGACACGCGGTGTCTTCGTGCGGCCCGAAGTCAGCCGTTTTGTGAGCAAGGTGATGCCGGAACCGCTCAAGGTAGCCGAGACAATCGCCAAGACCACGGGCTCCATCATCCAGGTTCATGGCGCAGAAGCCGCTCGCCGGCTCGAACTCACCACGCAGGTTCCAACCCAGTCCGTGTTCTCGACCTCGGGGCCGTCCAAACGCATTCGTGTCGGCAAGATGGAGATCCGCTTGCAGCACGTCTGTCAGCGCAAGCTGACCCTGGCCGGTCGGCCTGCCGGCCTGGCCTTGACCGCGATGTGGTACCTGGGCAAGACGGAAGTGACGCCATCATTGATCGAGAAGATCCGGCGCAAGCTCTCAAGCAGCGAATTTGAAGCACTGAAGTCCGTAACCAGCTCGATGCCAGCGTGGATGAGTGACGCCATCTTCAGGCACGAGCGTGCTGCATTGAACGCCCATGCCTGAGTCGTTCTTGCATCTGACGCCAAACGAGCAGATCGCAGATCTACCGCGCGCTCGGGCCGCAGCTTTCACTAGCACCCGTCGTTCTGGAGAAGGACGTCTGGGTGTGCTGGGTGTTGCAGACCCTGTTCACGATGCCAGGACGACTGCCCATGGCGTTCAAGGGCGGCACATCGCTGTCCAAGGTGTTCGATGCGATCGCCCGGTTCTCCGAGGACGTGGACATCACGCTCGACTATCGCGGGCTGGACAGCAGCTTCGATCCGTTCGCATCGGGCGTGTCGAACAGCCAACTGCGTAAGTTCAGTGATTCGCTGAAATCCTTTGTGCGCGAGCACGCCCACGGTGTCGTCGTTCCTCATTTCCAGGAGATGCTGGCAGCCGAGTTCGGCGTCGACCACGGCCGTGTCGAGATCAGCGACGACGGCGAGCAGTTGCGCGTCCACTACCCGACCGTGCTGGATACCGCCGGAAACTATGTCGGCAACAGTGTGCTGATCGAATTTGGCGGTCGCAACATCACGGAGCCGAACGAGGAACATGTTGTTCAACCTGACATTGCCGAGTACGTCCCCGCACTCGAATTTCCAAGCTTGCAAGTGAGTGTGCTGTCCCCGGCACGGACGTTCTGGGAAAAGGCGACGTTGATGCACGTCGAATGTCAGCGCAACGAGTTCCGTGCCAGCGCCGAGCGCCTGTCACGCCACTGGTACGACCTGGCGATGCTGGCCGATCTTCCCCATGGGCAGGCCGCTGTGGACGATCGTGCCCTGCTCGCAGATGTCGTCAAGCACAAGAAAGTCTTCTACAACGCCAGCTACGCCAACTATGACGCATGTTTGGTCGGGCAGCTCAGGCTAATTCCGGAAGATGCTGCGCTGGCCGCGCTGGGCGATGACTTCCAGCGCATGATCGGTGCCGGCATGTTCATCGGCGAGCCACCCGCCTTCGATGCCATCGTCGATCGCCTGCGCGCGCTGGAAACAGCGATCAATGGGTGCAGCGATGGTTGAAGCAGGCATTGGTTGAAATGTATGATTTCCATGTAGGACTCCGAACGGGTTGGTGGGAGTCCATGAAGACGCTGTTCTGCCCAGCAGCCAAGCCCCAAGCTTGGGGCTCGATGGATTGGGTGTAAACGGGTGTCTTTTTGGCGCAGAAGGAATACGTGTGGAATTGGCGGCAATTACTTGTGCTGCCCCCCGGCCAATTCATTCAGCTCATAGCTGGTACTACGACCACCCGCCGCAGACTTGCGCAGCACACCATGGGCCAGCAGCTCATTGATGTCACGCAGGGCTGTGTCCGGCGAGCACTTGGCAATGGCCGCCCATTTACTGCTGTTGAGCTTGCCCTCAAAGCCATCCAGCAAGCGATTGAGCAGTTTCACTTGCCGCTCGTTCAGCGGTGTGGTGGCCCAGCGTTGCCAGAAGCGTGTCTTGGCAAGCACGGCATCCAGGGTGTGCTGTGCAGTATTGACCGCTACGTTCAAGTTTTCCAGAAACCACTTAAGCCATGGCGTCACGTCCAGCGAACCCTTTTGTGTTCGCTCCAGGATGTCGTAGTAATCACGGCGCTCCCGTTGGATTTGTGCCGACAGACTATAGAAACGCTGAGGGCTGCCGTCGGCACGCGCCAGCAACAGATCACCGATAGCCCGCGCGATACGGCCATTGCCATCGTCGAACGGGTGCAGGGTGACAAACCACAAGTGCGCCATGCCAGCCTTCAGGATCGGGTGGTCTTTGGTACTGGCATTAATCCATTCGATAAATCGCACCATCTCCACATCCAGCAAATCGGCCGGTGGCGCCTCGAAATGTACCCGCTGGCGGCCAATCTGGCCGGACACAACTTGCATGGGGCCGCTTGCGTCGTCCCGAAATGTACCGATGCGAATTTGTGCAAGTCCACTATAGCCGGTAGGGAACAAGGCAGCATGCCAGCCAAACAGCCGGTCCTGGGTCAGCTCTGCATCGCAACGAGCCGTCGCATCCAGCACCATTTCGACCACGCCTTCAACATGGCGATCCACTGGCGCAAGCGCGCCGATGTCGACGCCAAGACGGCGGGCAATGGAAGAGCGAACGGACTCGACATCCAGTTGCTTTCCTTCGATTTCGCTGGTTTTGATGACATCCTCGGTCAATGCCACCAGGCTGGCTTGGTCGCGCAATGCCATGCCGACGTCGGCCAAACGGCCGAGCAGCAGTCCTTGGGCATGACAGACATCGGCTAACAGCCCAGCCAGGGAAGCCAGGTCGTAATGCCAGTTTGGCCAATCGTTGGCTTGCCAGATGTAAGTGTAATCTCCGCTATTCATGCGGACATTATGGGGCGCCTTCTCCACAAAGGCAAGTTATTCACCGCATCATGCGCGTAGAATAAATGTGATATTCTCCGCAGTAGAACACATGTGGACGCGGGTTCAATTCCAGGATTGGATCGAATTGGCTTGTCAACCCCTGCTTTTCGCACGAATCTACAGTGGTTCGCAACTTGCCAGAACGCCGGTATTGCGTACTTTCGTCCTCCCGCGCACTCCCGAGGGTTCCTGCGGATTCTTGCGGACTTCGACCTTTCCGGGGCGCATCGAAATTGGCCTGATTTTTCTCTCTCCGGGCCATTTTTCTCTCCAGATGCGCTCGATAGCTTACATGGTAAGTCGTTATGTTATAGTGATAGTTCATAGTAATAAAAGTTCACGAGGTCAATATGGCAACCATGACGGTTTCTTCAAAAGGACAAGTCGTATTACCCGCAGATATTCGGCGGCGCCTTGGCCTGATGGCTGGCACTCAAATAGAGATCATCGAGGAATCGAATGGATTACGGCTTGTCGTTTCCCATCCGGTCAAAAAAACCACGCTCGAGGCTTGCGCTGGCATGGTGACGGCGCATTCAAAAGGAAAGCCGCGGCGGCTGGAAGATTTCGATCCGGCGACACTTACAGGCAAGGCTCGCTAATGAAGGCGGTCGATACCAATGTGCTTGCCCGGTTCTTCATCAATGATCCGGATGACGCTGAAGCAGCATTACAGAAACCCGCTGCGGTAACCGCCCTGTCCAGCCCGGTATTTGTTTCATCATCGGTCATATTGGAATTCGAGTGGGTGATGCGAGGGTTTTACGAACTGTCACGGGAGGATGTTCAAAATGTTTTCCAGTCGCTGTGCGGACTTGAAAATGTGATGATTGAAGATAGGGAAATTGTGCTTTCTGCGTTGACAACCCATCAACAAGGGCTTGATTTTGCCGATGCACTCCATCTTGCCCGTTCAGGCCGTTGCCATGCTTTTCTCACCTTTGACCAACATTTGCAGAAACGAGCAAAGGCTGCAGGATTGGCTCCCATCGTTGAATACCCTGTGCCGTAGTTGTGCCATGGTGACATTCCGCCATCGGCCCACGCGACGCCGCCCATCCCACAGGCCAGTTGTCGGTGCTGTTTTCGGTTTGAGTCCAGAGACATCCGGCAAAAGCCGGACAATCTGGGGGTATTTGTAGAAAATCGCACCCAACCCCGCCAGATTGGGTGTAAATGGGTGTCTATTTTGGATGCGAGACTCACCTTTAGTTTCCCGATCGGGAAATATATTGCTGGATCACGGCCTAAGCACACACAACATTCCCGATCGGGAAATATAGCTTGCGCAGAGGCTAATTCTGGCTGATAATTTCCCGAACGGGAAATTGAGCAAGCCATGACATCCATACGATCACCTCAACAACTCGGCGATGCACTTCGTGCCGCTCGCAAGCAGCTCGGGCTGACGCAGCCCCAGTTAGCCCTCGCGGCAGGAGTTGGCGTGCGCTTCATCGTCGACCTTGAAGCAGGCAAGCCCACCTTGCGACTTGAAAACGTGCTGCGGGTCATTGATGCCCTGGGTGGAGAGATCCAGTTGAGCGGATTGCCCTCCGTTGCGGCCGACGATCAAGGTGAGGACCGCGGCCATGGCGCATGAGCTGGAAGTCTGGTTATTCGCCGACCGTGTCGGCACCCTGGCGCTGGTTGATGGTCGACTGAGTTTTTGCTATGCACCCGACTGGCTATCGCGTCCAGACGCCGTTGCCTTGTCCAACTCGCTGCCCCTGAAAGCGGAGCCGTTCGACGATCGCAAATCTCGCCCCTTCTTTGCCGGTCTGCTGCCAGAGGGGCAGATGCGCCGCCTGATTGCGCAACAGTTCCAGGTTTCTGGCCAGAACGACTTTGCGCTGCTGGGCCACATCGGTGGCGAATGCGCCGGGGCCGTGACGTTCCTTGAGCCGGGGCAGGCTTTGCCTGTGCCTACACGCAACGATGACGTTCAATGGCTGAGCGACGAGGAAGTCGTTGCCATCCTGGATGAATTGCCGCGTCGCCCCATGCTGGCAGGCAAAGACGGCTTGCGGCTTTCCCTGGCTGGTGCCCAGGACAAACTACCGGTGGTTTTCGATGGCGCCCGCATTGGGCTGCCCCTCAATGGCACGCCCAGCTCCCACATCTTGAAGCCCGCCATCCACGCCGTTGAGGACAGTGTGATCAACGAGGGATTTTGCATGGCACTGGCTGAGGCCATGCAGCTCAAGCCGGCGAAATCGAAAGTTCATGCTGTATTGGATCGCCCATTCCTGCTGGTTGAGCGCTACGACCGGGTCGTGGATGCTCCAGAGCACCGGCAACGCCTTCATCAGGAGGATTTCTGCCAGGCGCTTGGCGTGGTGCCTGAAATGAAATACCAAAATGAGGGTGGCCCCGATCTGGCCCAATGCTTCAATCTGGTGCGCCGTGCGACGCGCCCCAGTGCGCCGCAGATCCTGCGCTTGTTCGATTACGTGATCTTCAATGCGCTGATCGGCAATCATGATGCGCACGCCAAGAATTTCTCACTGCTGTACTCAGGCAAGACACCCATTCTGGCGCCGTTCTACGACACGCTATCGACAGCGGTGTATCCAACGTTGACACCGAAGATGGCGATGAAAATCGGCAGCAGGTACAAGTTCAGCGAAGTCCAGGCGCGGCACTGGGATCAGTTTGCAGAAGGCGTAGGCCTTGCCAAGGCACAGGCTAAAAGACGCATTCTGGAGTTGGCAAAGTCACTGCCACCCACCGCGCTCGAACTCCGATCTGCCCCCGGACTCGGCTTTACCGGAAAGGCAGTGGTTGAACGAATCATTGCCTTGATTGAACAACGCTGCGCTCTGACGATTCGGCGGCTCACCGGCCCCACCGCCGAAAATGAAGCGGCCGCCGAACCATCTGCCTGAACCGCCGGATGGACGCTGGTTCGATTCCCCATTGGAATCGAACCAGCGTCCGCATTTCCGATGTGCCCGACTCTCCTCCTCTGTTAGACTGGCGACTAATTCTGCCGTTTTTCGCGATTCTTCGTAGCAGCTTTTGCAAGCCAAAATGGCTGAGTTGACCAGGTTTGACGGGAGCGGCCGCCTCACCACCAAATCGAACAAAAACGACACTACATGGCTGTCGTTTTTGTTTATATGAAACAGGATCACCCCGAGGCGAGCATGAAGCGCTGAGAATCTTGATCCATGCACGGCACCTCCCTTATAGCCCGGCAGAATTTCTGGCACTGGTTCAACCTGGGAAAGCTTATGGAAAATTCAACGAGTATTGCACTGCTGCTCATCGGCCTCGTCCTGGGGCCCGGGTATTATGTCTACAGCCACTTTTTGAGTGGCAATGTGGCCGCCACGTATCCTCTGGTGAAACATCAGGCGGCAGACAATCACTTTGATCCGGTGCTAATCGAGCTTGGCCCAGACATGGGGAAAATCGGACTGATACTCCGCTTCCAGCCCGATCACGGCCCGGTGATGACGCCGACCCAGATGCCGCGCAATTCATACCGCGCAGTATTGAAATCCGGCAGCCGGACTGTTTTCGACCAGCCCTTCATGCTGTCCTCCACCTCGCTTGAGCACGAAGCGTTGTTGAACTTCAGCGAGGCCATGCCTGTATTCAAGGCAGATTCCAGCGCTGTCTATCAACTGGAAATCAGCCAGACAGGCGAAGCAGGCATGAACCTGATCAGCGCCGACGTGCAGGTCCGCCAGGGCGTCGTGGAACCGGACAAAACACTGATGACCGCTGGTTTCGGCATGCTGGTGGCGGGCGTGGCGATGTTATTGTTTTAGCCGCGTATGATAAACATTAGCGCTGTATTTGAACGACTGCGGCGGGAAGAAAATTCCCGAGACGCGATGCATCAGCAATTGCCCCCCTTAACGGAGTAACACGGTTTGTCCTCTAAACGATTTCGCCTGCCGGCAAGCACAATCATTTTCGGGGCGCTTGGCCTAAGCGCCCTGGTGCCGGGCCTTTTGGCAATGGCAGGCCTGCTCCACAAATTGCATCCGCTGCTCAATGCCGATGGCGGGCTGGCACTGGTGGTCTCCGGCATCGCGCTGATCCTGTCCGGCGCATTCCCGCTGGGGCTGGCCTTGCTCGCCAGCCAGAAAAGTCCGGCCGATTGAGTTCATTCGATGTCATCGTGATCGGCGCCGGCGCCGCCGGCATGATGTGTGCGGCGCAGGCAGGCATGCGCGGGCGGCGCGTGCTGCTGCTCGACCATGGCGCAAAGCTCGGCGAGCGCATTCGCATTTCGGGCGGTGGGCGCTGCAACTTCAGCAACCGCAGCGTGGGGGCGGAAAATTATCTGTCGCAGAATGCGCACTTCTGCCGCTCTGCCCTGGCCCGCTTTTCCCAGCACGATTTCATCAAGATGGTGGAGCGCCGCCGCATTCCTTACCACGAGCGCGAGCACGGCCAGCTTTTCTGCGACGATTCGGCGCAGGACATCATCGACATGCTGAAGGACGCCTGCGACGACGCCGGGGTGCAATGGGCCATGTCCTGCGCCGTGCGGCAGGTGACACGGATCGAGGGCATGGACGGCATGCGCTTTGCCGTGGCCATGGAGCGCGGCACCTTCCGCTGCCAGTCGCTGGTCGTCGCCACGGGCGGCCTGGCGGTGCCACAAATCGGGGCCAGTCCCTTCGGCTACAGGCTGGCGGAGCAGTTCGGCCTGGCCGTGGTGGCGCCAAAACCGGCACTGGTGCCGCTGGCCTTGGCACCCGAAACACTGTCTCCGCTCAAGCCGCTAGCCGGTTCCACGCTCGACGCCGCGACACTGTGCAATGGCGGTTCATTCCGCGATAATGTCTTGCTCACTCACCGCGGGCTTTCCGGGCCGGCCATCCTGCAGATTTCCAGTTACTGGCAGATGCAGGAATACGGCGGCGGCAAACGGCAGCCGATCGAGATCGACCTGCTGCCTGATATCGACGCGGCAGCCTGGCTGGCTGAACACCGCCACAGCAAGGCACTGCTTTCCAGGCTGCTGACGGAACACCTGCCGCGCCGTTTCGCGCATGAATGGTGCGCGCTGTTCGGCTGGGAGCGGCCGATCAATGAACTATCCAGGCGTGACATTGGCACCATAGCCGAGGCGCTCAAGGGCTGGGCCCTGATGCCTTCCGGTACGCTGGGTTATGCCAAGGCAGAGGTGACGCTAGGCGGGGTGGATACCAATGCGCTGTCTTCCAGAACCATGGAAGCCAAGGCGCTGCCGGGGCTCTTTTTTATCGGCGAAGTGGTGGACGTCACCGGCTGGCTGGGGGGCTACAACTTCCAGTGGGCATGGTCATCGGGCTGGGTCGCAGGGCAGTTTTCCTAGGATGCAGACAGCCTGGCACTGCAAATCATAGATCCGGTGTTGAAGATTGGGTTTGTTGGGTTACGCGATAAAGCCGCTAACCCAACCTACACATTTGCAGCGCATGTTGCGTAATCAATGGGTTCAGACACTAGTCTGCCTGGGCCAGCCTGGACTTGGCCAGCGGAGGATTCTTGGTGAAGTAACTGCGAATCCCGGCAAGAATGGCTTTGGCCATTTTGTCCTGGTAGGCATCATCATTGAGGCGCCGCTCTTCCTCCGGGTTGGAGATAAACGCCGTTTCCACCAGAATGGAGGGGATATCGGGCGACTTGAGAACCGCGAAGCTTGCCTGTTCCACTGCGCCCTTGTGCAAGGCATTGATCCCACCCAGCTCCCCCAGCACCGCCTTGCCCAGCTTCAGGCTGTCGTTGATGGTCGCGGTCTGCGACAGATCAAGCAGGGTACGCGCCAGATAGGGATCTTTCACATCCAGGTTAACGCCACCGATCAGATCGGCATCATTTTCTTTCTTTGCCAGCCAGCGCGCCGCAGCCGAGGTGGCACCGCGCTCCGACAGCGCATATACCGATGAGCCACGCGCCTCGGGGCGGGTGAAGGCATCGGCATGAATGGATACAAACAGGTCCGCGCTGACTTTACGCGCTTTGAGAACCCTGCCGTTGAGTGGAATGAAGTAATCGCCGTCCCGGATCAGCACACCACGCATATTGGGCTCATTGTCCACGATGTCCTTGAGGCGTTTGGCAATCGAGAGCGTTACATCTTTTTCGTTTGTGCCACGCGCACCGCGCGCGCCAGGATCTTCGCCGCCATGCCCGGCGTCAATGGCAATCGTGACCAGCCGGGTGACCTGCAGATCGGATTTGTGTTTATTCGCCTTGGCGGGCTTTGCGACGCTCTCTTTTTTCCACTCCGTCATGACTTCTTTTGGCTGTTCAACTGCTTCCGGAACAGGTTGAGCCACTGCGGGGAGAGCTGGAGCGGGTGGCGCCATAGCCACTTTTTCTTCTCCCTGCGCCTCCTCCGGCATGCCACCCGCAGCCTGGCGAGGCGAAGTCACGAGCGCCATCAGGGGGTCAATCGCCTGCAATGGATAAATATCGACGACCAGCCGGTTGCCGTATTCGCCAACAGGAGGAAGCGTGAATACCGATGGTTTGACCTCACTTTTAAGATCCAGCACCACGCGTACCACATTGGGCTTGAAACGCCCTACACGAACCAGCCTGACGTAGGGGTCGGCATTTCCGATCATGGCTGAAAGCCCGCTCAGAACAGCATTGGGTTCGACACCTTCAAGATCGAGCACTAGACGTTCTGGATCCTTGATGGAGGAGAAGGAAAACTTGACGGGCTGGGAAAGCTCCAGGGTGATACGCGTATATTCAGCAGCAGGCCAGACCCGTGCTGCGGTAACCACGGGTGCCGCGTTTACCGTATTCACCGCAAACAGGGCCAGTAGAAACGTTGCCCACAGCAATCCCAGGCCGCACAGCGAAAACAGGCTGCGGCGGGATAATTTCCACGCACTCAGAGGTTGTTCATGTTCTGAAGCCGGTTTAAACATTGCCTGCCTGCCTCCGATACCGCCATCAGCCCCACATCCCGTCCGTCATCCTGGATCTGGAACTGAATTTCCACGTCTGCCGGGGGCAAAAAACCCGAGGCTTTTTCCGGCCATTCCACCAGACATACGGCGGCCGGATTGAAATATTCCCGAAACCCCGACCCTTCCCATTCTTCCGGATCGGCGAATCTATATAAATCAAAGTGGTATAAGTTTAAACTAGAAACAACGTAAAGTTCAACCAGTGTGTAGGTCGGGCTTTTTACTTTTCCCTCATAACCCAGCCCGCGTAGAATGGCACGGACCAGGGTGGTTTTCCCTGCACCGAGGTCTCCGGAGAGATAGATGACCAACCCCGGATGCAGCGCCAGAGCCAGTTCCGCACCCAGTTCAAGGGTGCTGTTTTCATCCGCGAGGTATCGCGACAATTCCATATTGGATGCTTGTGCAGGTTTCATGTTCTGATTCTGATTACGGCAAACTGAGCGAAAAAATTAAGTCATGGGGCAAGGAACTGGGCTTCCAGGCCGTCGCCATCAGCTCACCACAGCTTGCGCAGGCTGAAACGCGCTTGCTGGAATGGCTGGCGCATGGCCACCACGGCGAGATGCATTATATGGCAAGCCACGGCGTGAAGCGCAGCCGTCCTGCCGAACTGGTGCCCGGCACGCTGACCGTGATCAGCGCACGACTCGATTATTTGCCACCGGACGCCCGCGACAGCGAGGAAGTCCTCGCCAGCGCGGACAAAGCCTTTATTTCACGCTATGCGCTGGGACGTGACTACCACAAGACCCTGCGCAACAGACTTCAAAAGCTGGCTGACCGCATCCAGGAAGCCATCGGGCCGTTCGGCTACCGCGTCTTCACTGACAGCGCCCCGGTGATGGAAGTCGAGCTGGCTGCCCAGGCCGGGCTGGGCTGGCGCGGCAAACACAGCCTGCTGCTGTCGCGCGATCATGGCTCGCGCTTCTTTCTCGGCGAGATTTACACCGACCTGCCCCTGCCTCCCGACCCGCCGCAGTCAAGCCATTGCGGCACCTGCACCCGCTGCATCGGCGCCTGCCCCACCCAGGCGATCATCGCCCCCTACCAGGTGGATGCGCGGCGCTGCGTTTCCTACCTCACCATCGAGCTGAAAAGCAGCATCCCCCTGGAACTGCGAGCGCTAATGGGCAACCGCATCTACGGCTGCGATGACTGCCAGCTGGTTTGCCCCTGGAACCGCCATGCACAACTGAGCATGGAGAAGGATTTCATGGTGCGCCATGGACTCGACGCACCCGGCCTGGTCGCGCTTTTTGCATGGAGTGAAGCAGAATTCAGGGATAAAACTGCGGGTAGCGCCATCCACCGCATCGGATTCGAGCGCTGGTTGCGCAATATCGCGGTCGCCCTGGGCAATGCCCCAACCTGCGATGCAGTATTGCAGGCGTTAACCAACCGCTGGGACTATCCATCGGAACTGGTGCGGGAGCATATTGCCTGGGCGCTGGCACAACACGGTCAACCATGCGATGATTGGCGCAATTCAGAAAACCGGCTCGATAACTAAATATGCAACAGAAAGCACACAAGCTGTTTGCCGATATCGTTGATGTGCGTTACCCCAAACCCGCCTGCTCTGCCTGCGATCTGCGCGAGCTGTGGTGCCTCCCCTCCGGACTCAAGGGACCGCAATCCCAGCAACTGGACAACATTATCAACCGCCGCAAGCGGGTCAAGCGCGGCGAACATCTCTACCGCTCTGGCGATCCATTCCGCTCACTCTATGCCCTGCGCACCGGCTTTTTCAAGACCGTCCTGAGCAGCGAGAATGGTCAGGATCTTGTCACCGGGTTTCACATGAATGGCGATCTGCTGGGTCTGGATGCCATCTGCGACGACAGTCACTGTTGCAATGCCATTGCCCTGGAAGATAGCGAAATCTGCGAAATTCCCTATCCGGCACTGGAAAACTTGTGCCGGGAAATTCCCGCCCTGCAACACCACTTCCACAAAATCATGAGCCGCGAGATTGCGCGCGACCATGACCTGATGGCACTGCTTTCAAGCATGAACGCGGATGAGCGCATTGCCGCCTTTCTGATCAACTTGTCCCAGCGCTTCGAGACACGCGGCTATTCGCCGGTCCAGTTCCAGCTGCGCATGACGCGCGGTGAAATCGGCAGCTACCTCGGGCTCAAACTGGAGACTGTCAGCCGAACCCTGTCGAAGCTTCAGGAAGAAGGCACGATTGGCGTGAAGAACAAGCACCTCACTCTCAATGACCTGCCCCGCCTGAAGCAGATCGTCGGACGCGGCACCCGCCTCTGCAAGAACTGAGCACCCGCCCCCCATTCAGGCGTTGGGATCACCCGATTTCCGGATGAACCAGACAATGAAAAACACCGCCATCACCAGCACAAAGCCAATCGTGAACATGCTAAGCAGGCCGGTATCCGTTTTGAACAGCAGATCCATCACTACCATTTCATCCTCCCTATTGCTTCATTGACAAAAAACTAGCCGTTGACTTGCAATGCAACCACATTTTCCCTGGGAAAATGCAATTTACCGCTCAGACGCCAACGACTGTCCGCATCTTCCAGAACCAATCTCCAGCGTGTCGGCTCCAGGGCTTTCACCTGCCCTTCGTAGTAGCCCGAAGCGCCTTGCTCCAGGATCACCACATGGTCCATGTCGGAGCGAGTCGGATGCAATACCTTGAGCCTCAGGGTTGACGGCAGCGCACCGCCATCACCCTGCTGCAACATTACGCGCAATTGTGTGGCATCACTCCCCACCATTACCTGCGCCTTGAGTTGAAGGGATTGCGCCATCTGGTCACGCGCGATGTTCTGATTGATTGCCAGTCCTTTCTTGTAATAATCGTCCTCCACCAGGCCGTCATCAGTCGCAACGGCAATCCAGGCCGTCGCAAAGCCGGCCACCACCACAGCTATCGGCCCTGCCATCAAAATCCAGGGCCATGGGTCGCGATACCAGGGTTTATTGGGTTGAGTCGTGGCGGTCATCATCACCTCACTATAAAACTGGTTTTTTCACTGACAGAAAAGGCCGGATTATCAACATCCTGCACCTGTATATAAACCGGGGTAGAGCCCGGCTTCACATCATTCGGGTCAACCCGCAAGCTGATCGAAATCGTATGCGATTCTGCCGCATGCACTTCCAGAGGCTGCGCTTCACCTGTCACCACTTTCAAGCCCTCCAGGCCGGAAGCAGTGAGTATGTAACGATGCGGCTTTTCATCCATATTGATGATCTGCATGTGATAGACGTTTTCCAGCAGCCCATCGTCGGCCTCCCGCACCAGTGTCATGCGGTCACGCATGATATTGGCCTTGAGCGGCGTGCGCAGATACAGGGCGGCGCCCAGCGCCACCGTAATGGCAACCAGAATGGCGGCATACACCAGCACGCGCGGCCGGAACACATGAGCCAGCATGGTTCGCTCGGAAAACTTGCCAAGCATGACATTTTCCGTTGAATAGCGGATCAGGCCACGCGGGTAGTTCATCTTGTCCATGACCTGATTACAACCATCGATACAGGCGGCGCAACCAATGCACTCGTATTGCAAGCCCTTGCGGATATCGATGCCGGTCGGACAAACCTGGACGCAGATGCCGCAATCCACGCAGGCGCCCTTGCCACCGGCACGATAGTCAGACCCTTTCCTGCGCGGCCCACGCGGCTCACCGCGCTGCTCATCGTAAGTAATAATGAGGGTGTCCGGATCGAACATCACGCTCTGGAAACGCGCATAGGGGCACATGTAGAGGCACACCTGCTCTCGCATCCAGGCAGCATTGCCGTAAGTGGCAAAAGCATAAAAAAACACCCAGAAGGTTTCCCACGGCCCCATGCCAAAACTGACGAACAAGACAGCCAGTTCCCGGATGGGCGTGAAATAACCCACAAATGTAAAACCGGTCCACAGCGCCAGCGCAATCCAGATAGTGTGCTTTGCCGTTTTGAGGAAAACCTTGCGCCTGCCCCACTCCGCCTTGTCCAGCTTGATGCGCTTCTGCCGGTCACCTTCAATGAACTGTTCAATCCACATGAAAAGCTCGGTATAAACCGTCTGCGGACAGGCATAGCAGCACCAGATACGCCCGGCCACGGCAGTAAAAAGAAACAGCCCGAGGGCAGAAATAATCAGCAAGCCGGTCAGGTAGATAAAATCCTGGGGAAAGAACACCGTGCCAAAAATATAAAATCTTCTCGTCAGCAGATCAAACAGCACTGCCGGACGGTCATTCCATGTCAGCCACGGCAGGCCAAAGTAGACCAGCTGGGTCAGCACCACGCCCCACACGCGCAGACGGGCAAAAATACCACTCACCGAACGTGGCTGGATTTTCTTGCGCACTGCGTACAGTTCATCGCTTTCATCCTCGACCGGAGAGGTCGAGGTATTTCTTGCCTGATTCAAAACCGGCTCCTGAAGAAATTCTTGCATGGCCTGCCTCCGGGCAAGCCATGCAGGAATTCCCTGGAAGAATCGGGCCAAATGGATAGTCCCATTCGGCCCGGCCCGACTACAACAACTTACTTGCCTTCTGACAAACCATACACGTAGGCAGCCAGCAAGTGAACCTTGGCCTCGCCAAGGAAATCCTTCCATGCCGGCATCACGCCGTTACGGCCCTTGCTTATGGTCTCGATGACCGTTTTCTCGGAACCGCCGTACAGCCACACCTTGTCGGTCAGGTTGGGCGCGCCCAGCGCCTGCATGCCTGTACCCGCAGGCAGATGGCAGGCAGCACAAATCTGCTCGAACTTGGGCTTGCCGGCCGCAGCGAGGTTGGCATCATGTACTTTCCCTGACAGGGAGAACACGTAATTGGCAACCTCCCTGACACCCGCATCGCCCAGCACTGGCCCATGCGGCGGCATGATGCCGGTACGGCCATTCATGATGCTGGCCTTGATGGTTTCCGGATCACCGCCATAGAGCCAGTCCTTGTCGCCCAGGCTGGGGAACCCTCTGGAGCCACCCGCGTCGGAACCATGGCATTGGGAACAGTAGGTGACGAACAGGCGCTGCCCCATCTGCTTGGCTTCCGGATCGGCTGCAACCGTCTTCAGATCCTGTTTCAGGAACTTGTTGAAGATCGGGTCATAGGTTTCCGCAGCGTGCTTCATCTCGCCTTCCCACTGCCCCGCCGAGCTCCAGCCCCAGATCCCCTTGAAACTGCCCAGGCCGGGATAGAGCACCAGATAGACCAGTGAAAAAACCACTGTGATATAAAACAACCAGCTCCACCATGCCGGAAGCGGATTGTTCCATTCCGCCAGGTCGCCGTCCCACAGGTGGCCTGTCGTATCCACCTGCCCCGAGGTGCGCTTGATGCTCACCGCCTTCAGGAATACGGCACAGCCAATCACGCTGACCAGGGTAATCCCGGCGACGAACAGGCTCCAAAAGTCGCTTACAAAATCACTCATCATTTCCTCCTTAGTGTTCCGCTGCCCGGGGCACGGAATCCACATTAACCCGTTCAAATTCATCATCGTCCAGCGGTAGCCTGGCTGCTTCATCGAACGCCGGCTTGCGGCCTCCGCTGAAGGCCCAGACAACGATACCGAGGAAGGTAATGAACGACACCACCGTCACGATTGATCTGAGATCGTTGATGTCCATGGCTTTACCTCGTGCTCTTGATGGCCGTGCCCAGGTTCTGCAGATAGGCGATCAGGGCGTCCTGTTCGGTCTTGCCCTTCAGCTCATCATTGGCCTTGGCGATCTGCTCGTCGCTATAAGGCAGGCCCTGGGTGCGCAGCACTTTCATGTTGGGCCTGATATCAAGCCCATCCAGGCTGGCCTTGGCCAGCCACGGGTAGGCCGGCATATTGGACTCAGGCACCACGTCGCGCGGGTTGTCGAGGTGGGTACGGTGCCAGTCGTCGGAATAACGGCCGCCGACGCGATGCAGGTCCGGGCCGGTACGCTTGGAGCCCCACTGGAACGGGTGATCGTAAACAAACTCACCCGCCACCGAGTAGTGACCATAGCGCTCGGTTTCGGCACGGAACGGACGGATCATCTGCGAATGGCAGTTGTAGCAGCCTTCGCGCTGATAGATGTCACGTCCGGCCAGTTGCAGCGCGGAATACGGCTTGAGGCCCGCCACCGGCTGGGTGGTGGATTTCTGGAAGAACAGCGGCACGATTTCCACCAGTCCACCCACGCTCACCACCAGCAGGATCAGCACGATCATCAGGCCGATGTTTTTTTCCAGAAACTCATGCGATGAAGTTGCACTCATTGTTTTCTCCTTCCCTGTACTTAAGCGTGAGCGCCGGCGACTGCGGGAATTGCCGCATCATTCACCGCCTTGGCGCCCGCAACCGTTTTGAACACGTTGTAGGCCATGATCAGCATGCCGCTGAGGAACATCAGGCCGCCCAGCAAACGGATGGCCAGGAACGGATAGGTCATTTTCACCGCTTCGGCAAAGCTGTAGGTCAGCGTGCCATCCGGGTTGACCGCACGCCACATCAGGCCTTCCGCCACCCCGGCGATCCACATTGCGGCGATATACAGCACCACGCCGATGGTCGCGATCCAGAAATGCGCGGTGATGAGTTTGATGCTGTACATCTGTTCGCGGCCAAAGAGACGCGGAATCAGATAGTAGATACAGCCGATCGACACCATCGCCACCCAGCCCAGCGCGCCCGAGTGCACATGGCCCACGGTCCAGTTCGTGTAGTGCGACAGCGCGTTCACGCTCTTGATGGCCATCATCGGGCCTTCGAACGTGGACATGCCGTAGAACGACAGCGAAGTCACCAGAAACTTCAGGATGGGGTCGGTGCGCAGTTTGTGCCAGGCAACGGACAAGGTCATGATGCCGTTGATCATGCCGCCCCAGGACGGCGCCAGCAGGATCAGCGAGAACAGCATGCCGATGGATTGGGTCCAGTCAGGCAGGGCGGTGTAGTGCAGATGGTGCGGGCCCGCCCACATGTAAGTGAAGATCAGCGCCCAGAAGTGCACCACGGAGAGGCGGTAGGAATACACCGGACGGCCTGCCTGCTTGGGCACGAAGTAGTACATCATGCCGAGGAAGCCCGCAGTCAGGAAGAAGCCCACAGCGTTATGGCCGTACCACCATTGCACCATCGCATCCTGCACGCCGGCATAGGCGGAGTAGGATTTCCACAGGGACACAGGCAGTGCTGCGCTATTGACCAGGTGCAGCAACGCCACGGTCAGGATGAAAGCGCCAAAGAACCAGTTTTCCACATAAATGTGCGACGTTTTACGCTTCATGATGGTGCCAAAGAACACGACGGCGTAACTGACCCACACCAGGGTGATGAGGATGTCGATCGGCCACTCCAGTTCAGCATATTCCTTGGAAGAGGTAATCCCCAGCGGCAGGGTAATAGCTGCCAGCAGAATCACGACCTGCCATCCCCAGAAGGTAAAGGCTGCAAGTCCGTCACTGAAAAGCCGGGCATGACAGGTGCGCTGCACAACATAATAGGAGGTCGCAAAAAGTGCCGACCCGCCAAAGGCAAAAATCACTGCGTTGGTATGTAGCGGTCGCAAACGGCCATATGACAAGTATGAGATCCCGAATGTGAGATCCGGCCAGACCAGCTGAGCGGCAATAATCACGCCTACAAGCATGCCGACAATTCCCCACACCACCGTCATGATGGAGAATTGCCGTACCACCTTGTAATTATATGTGGCTTGCGCTTCCATAAATTTCCTCCTGATTACGATAAAAAGCTATTGGGACATTCTGGTCCGGAATAATATCGTTATAAGCAGAAGGGTTTTTTGCGCTGGATCAAACTTGGTGCATTTTCTGCGGCTGAATGCCGCATGTTTTTCCCGATTCAGAACTCAGGATTCAGGGGGCGGGGGCGGACGATCGTCATCCATCAAAATCCGGTGAGCGGGTCCTTCCATGTCTTCAAACTGCCTGCTCTTCACCGCCCACAGAAAGATGCCCACAATCAGAAAGATCAGGACAACGCTCAAGGGAATCAGCAAGTAAAGTATTTCCATGGTCACTTCCTGACTGTTATTGCGGCGCCCGGCCCGGATTGAACCAGGCGCAGGGCATTCAGTACCACCAGCAGCGAACTTGCCGACATGCCGATACCCGCCATCCAGGGCGTAATATATCCCAGAGCAGCAAGCGGAATCGCCAGCATATTATAGGCAAAAGCCCATGTCAGATTCTGACGGATAACGTGCCGGGTTCTGACGGCAACATCCAGACCGGCATGCAAGTGAAGCAAATGCTCCGACAGCAGAATCATGTCCGCACTGGCTCGCGCCACCTGGGTGCCGCCTCCCATGGCGATGGAGACATCGGCTGCCGCAAGCACCGGCGCACCATTCACGCCATCGCCGACCATCGCCACCACAGCCCCTTCGGCTTGCAGCGCACGCACATAATCCAGCTTGCCCTGAGGCGTCATGGCAGCCCGGACAGTCACGATGCCCAGTTCGTTTGCCACTTGCAGCGCGGCGTCTTCCTGGTCGCCGGACAGCAGCACCACCGCTTTGCCTCGCTGCTGCAAACCGGATACAAGGTCCGCCGCATCGGGTCGCAGCATATCGCCCAGAACAAACAATGCCAGCCAGCCGGACTCATCCACAAGCGCAACCACCGTGGCCCCGTTACGAACCAATAAAGCGTCTGGCGGCACCGCCCCTCCACACAGCCCCGCGGCAAAATTCAAGCGGCCAAGGCGGTAGCGCTGCCCGCCAACGACCCCTTCCACCCCGCTTCCTGGAATATTGACCGTTTCGCCGGCCAGCAATGTCAGGCCATCCCCTTCCGCAGCAGCGGAAATTGCGCGGGCAATGGCATGTTCCGAGGCATGCTCCAGCTGAGCGGCAATCCGCAGACACTGCGTCCCGGAAAATGCCCCAAGAGGAACCGTTTCCAGCAAGCTCATCTTGCCGAGGGTCAGAGTGCCCGTTTTATCGAATACGAAATGTGTCGCCCGGGCTAGCGTTTCCAGCGCGTGGCCTCGCGTCGCCAACAAACCCAGGCGGGTCAGGCTGCCGGTGGCGGCCGTAAGCGCGGCAGGCGTGGCCAGCGACAAGGCGCAGGGGCAGCTCACGACCAGAACCGCCACCGTGATCCAGAATGCCCGCGCCGGTTCGATGAAATACCAGATCGTACCGGTAAGAGCCGCAATCAGCAGCAATGCCAGCACGAACCAGCCCGCCACCCGGTCCGCCAATTGAGCCAGCGCCGGTTTCTCGGCCATGGCCTGGTCCAGCAGGCGAACAATCCCTGAAAGCACCGTATCCTGACCCAGACCATCCACACGCATCACCAGCGAACTATCCACATTGACCGTGCCCGCAATCAGGCGCTCCCCGGCATCCTTGGCAACGGGCCTGCTTTCGCCGGTCAGCAGGGATTCATCCACCTGGCTTGCCCCCTGCGTCACCAACCCATCTGCCGGCACAGCCTCGCCGGGCCGGATCAGGACATGTTCGCCCAGGCTCAGAGCACTCACCGCCACCAGCTCATCTTTCCAGGATTCGGGATAGGCCACGAGACGATTGGCCATCGCCGGTTGCAGCTTGACCAATCTCTCGGCGGCATCCGCAGCCTTGCGTCGCGCCCCCATCTCGAGAAAGCGGCCGGAGAGAAGGAAAAACACGAACATGCTGACGGAGTCGAAATACACCTCGCCTTCCCCGGTCAAGGTCGAATAAACGCTGGCGAGAAAGGCGGCACCGACACCCAGGGCCACCGGCACGTCCATGCCGGCCTGACGTAATTTCAAATCACGCCAGGCGCCCAGGAAGAAAGGCCACGCAGAATAAGCCACTACAGGCAATGTCAGCACCAGGCTCGCCCAGCGCATCATGCTCGCGATCCACGCAGGCATGCTGCCGTCACCCGTGGCCAGGTACATCGGCACTGCATACATCATCACCTGCATCATGCCGATGCCGGCAATAAACAGGCGGCGCAGGGCAGCCTGGCGCTCTTTCTGAAAAAGCTGCTCCTGACGTCCGGGATCAAAGGGGTGCGCGGTATAGCCGATGGCTGCTACCGCATGGAGAATTTCAGATAACTGGATGCGCGCATTATCCCAACGCACCCGTGCGCGATGGGTGGAATAGTTGACCTCGACCGAAAGCACCCCCGGCAGGCTGGAAATATGATGCTCGTTCAGCCAGACACAGGCTGCGCAGACGATACCTTCGAGAATCAGGGAAGCTTCACGCACCTCCCCTGCTTCCTGGCGCACAAAGCTGTGCTGCACTTCCGGCAAATCGTAGAGCCTGGCCTGGCGCAGCCATTCCGGCACGACTTCGGATGCGTCCAGCGCTGCCGTGCCGGATTTGGCGGTGCGGTGGCGGTAATAATCCGCCAGCCCGCCATCCACGATTGCCCGGGCTACCGCCTGGCAGCCGCGGCAGCACATTTCGCGCGAAACATGCTCGATTTCCACCGGGTAGCGGGCATTTTGAGGAATGGGCTGACCGCAGTGGAAACATTCCCCGGCGGTACAATCCGGTTGGGCTGGTGAATTCATGAAGGCACGGTATTGTAAGCGATCCGGCCCTCGCAGGTTATGACCTGGGTCAAACTTGCGTATGGAAACCCATGTCAAACCATCCGGGTTAAAACCCGAACAGCCGTATCAAGGGCGCATAATCGTCCTTGCTGGTCGCGATGAACCCATCCTTGCGGCCCATTTTTTCCAGCATGACGCGGCCTTCCGGAGTATTGGGCGCATCCAGCAAAGCCTGGCGAATCAGCCGGGATTCCGCCTCACCCAGATCTTCACGCAGGGCAAAAGCAAAATGCGGCACTTCGTAGCTTTCCTCGATCACCCGCGAGCCCGGGTGTTCAGCCACCCAACTCTTGGCAAACCCGGAAGTGACTGCCACCACATCGACACGTCCGATCAGCAGGGCGTTAAGCGCCGCATCCTGGAAACGCTGGTAAAAAATCTCGGAAAAATGACTCTCGGGCGTAATCCGCGAAAACCGCAGCTTGGCCAGCGCCAGATTGGCCGCCAGACTATCCTTGTCCGGCAGGCCCAGCCGCTTTCCCCTGGTATCGTTCAGGCTTTTGATGCCGCTGGAATCCATAGCCACGAATGCCGCCTTGAGCTTGCCGGGATAACGGGCAACCGGCACATAGTTGGCACTTTTCATGGCGTGGGCAATGACCTGGGGCGGCCCAAGAAAAACGTCAAAAGCATCTTTTTTCAGGCGCCGCTCCGAGGCAGACAGGCTTTGACTAACCTCCAGCTTGACCTGACGTTTCAGCACTGTGCCCAGATAGTCCGCCAGCGGCTTGTACTTGTCGGCAAGATCCTGCTGCTCATCCCGGGCCGGAACCCCTGTATTGACCCCGAATAGCAGACGCTCCGCTGCACTGGCAGGCATTCCCAGCAGCATGATCATTAATGCCATCAAATATTTCATCATGACCCTCCCTAATCAATCAATCATATCAATACATTAAAAAAGGGCAGCTTTCGCCGCCCTTGAAAGAGACGCCAGCATTCGAATTTATTACTTGACCGTGGTCAGCCCAAGCGTTTCCCACTCCTGCATGCCACCGCGATACCACACCAGTTTGTGCGCAGGATAGCCGATCCTGAGCAGGCCCTTGATGTTGGTGGGGGACTGGCCGCACCACTGGCCATTACAGAACATCACCAGTGTCTTGGCATTGGAGAAATCCCAGAAGCCATCCTGCTGCTTGGCACCGAGTTGTTTCTCAAGAATGTCCTGCACCGTTATCGGATCTGACTTGCCGATATTCAGCTTGTCCCATGGAATGTTCACCGCACCAGGGATGGCCCCCTTGGCGACCCAGTCCGGCGTACGCGAATCGATCACCATCACGGTCTTGTCGCCTGCACTGACCTTTTGCAAGTATTGCAGCATCTCCAGCTCGCCGATGGTCTTTACGCCGGGAGCCAGTTCACCCGGCTGGATGCAGAACGGCGGGCATTTGCGCGAGGTTTTCCCGAATGCAGGATTGATATTGTTATCCTGATTCTGGTTGCGCTGGATAGTCACCATCTGGCCGTTATGCATCACATCCACCGAGGGCATGCCGTCGGCAATGGCAACCGCAAGCGGTTTGCCGGATGCGGCGGTATTGCCGCCGGTGGAAGCGCAACCGGACATGCCGAGCGTGGCAACCAAGGCAAAGGTAAGGCCTGAAAACTTGAGCAGATTCTTCTTCATAAACGTCACTCCTGCGAATTTTGTATAGTTATGATTGCCAGGTTATTGCTTGATTGTGGTCAGGCCCAACAACTCCCAATCCTGCATGCCACCGCGGTACCAGATCAGTTTGTGCGCGGGGTAACCAATCTTGAGCAGGCCCTTGATGTTGGTAGGAGACTGGCCGCACCAGGATCCATTGCAGAACATCACCAGGGTCTTGGCGCCATCAAAATTCCAGAAACCATCCTGCTGCCTGGCACCCAGTTGCTTTTCCAGAATTTCCTGCACCGTGATCGGGTCGGATTTGCCGATGTTGAGCTTGTCCCAAGGGATATTCACCGCACCAGGAATGGTGCCCTTGGCAACCCAGTCAGGCGTACGCGAATCGATCACCATGATGCTCTTGTCGCCATCGCTCATTTCCTTCAGGTAGCTCATCATCTCCAGTTCACCGATGGTGCTCACGCCGGGAGCCAGCTCACCAGGCTGGATGCAAAACGGAGGACATTTGCGCGATGTCTTGCCAAAGGCCGGATTAACATTGTTATCCTGATTCTGGTTACGCTGAATGGCCACCTTCTTGCCATTGTGCATGACCTCCACCGATGGCATGTCAGCAGTGATATTCACATCCAGCGCAAGCGACATACCAGGCAGCATGAAGCTGGCCAGCAAAGCGGTCGAAGCAAGCAGTTTATTAACAGTCATTTCCATCCTCCTATTGGTTTTAATGCAAGGTACAACTTTTTATAATTTAACTGCACTCGGGCTCAGCTGCGCCCCCACCCCCACCTTTCTTCTCTTCTTTCTTTTCACCCGATTCTCCGGCTTTGCCATCTTTCTTGTCACCGGTCGCTTTCTGTTCCTTCTTCGGATCCGCAGGCGCTTCGTCCGCTGCATGCACGACCGGCATCGCGAAGAGGCCCAAGGCCAAAAATATAATTGTCAGAATTTTTTTCATTCCATGCTCCTGTGGTTGCCAATTATTAATCTTGATTAATTACAACAGCTATCTGGATTCTACCTGTCAGACCCGGGCAAGCAATGGTACATACATACCAATCAAGTCCTTATTCCTATCCGTTTTTCCTAACCAATTACTTGTCCTTCAGTTTTTTGATGCCCAGAGCGCCAAGTACATATTTTTCGTAAAGCGGCTCGGTCGTACCTTTCTTCATCTTGCGAATAAAGTATTTCTCGAAAGCAATCTTGGCCAGATGCACCCATTTGCCTTCCTTGAACCAGTTCACGTTGCGCGGCGGAATCTGTGGCAGGGCCACGAAAGCCGCGCCGGTATCACCGAAATCAGCCAGGCAGATGGCGTTCCAGGTAGCCTTCTGATCCGGCTCCTTGCCATCAAGCACGGCACGGATATTGTGAGCTGCCGCCGTCACCATGGTCTCGATCATGTAGCCGGTCTTGGGCGCGCCGGTTGGCACAGGGGTTACCTCTACTGGCGGAATCGCCACGCATACGCCCACCGAATAGATATTCTGGTATTTCGGGTTGCGCTGGTAGGGATCGATCAGGATAAAGCCACGGGGATTGGTCAGACCTTCGATTCCAAACACGGCATCGACCCCCTTGAAAGCCGGTAGCATCATGCCGAATTTGAACGGTAACTCATGCTCCTTCTTGATGTTGCCCAGATCGTCATGCTCAGCCACAAACATCTTGCCGGCCTCGACCTTGGTCACCTTGGCATTGGTGATCCACTTGACGTGCCGGTCGCGCATGGCGGATTCCATCAAACCTTTTGAGTCACCCACACCACCTAAACCGAGGTGGCCGATATAAGGCTCGGCAGTAATGAATGTCATGGGAACCTTGTCCCGGATGCGGCGACGGCGCAAGTCAGTGTCCGTGATAAAGGCAAACTCATAAGCCGGGCCGTAGCAGGAGGCCCCCTGAGCCGCACCCACCACGATTGGGCCGGGGTCCCTGACGAATTGATCCCAGGCCTCTCCCGCCTTGACCGCGTGATCCACATGGCAAATGGATTGAGTGTGCCCCTCTGGGCCCAGGCCTTCAATTTCATCAAACGCCAGCTTGGGGCCGGTGGCTATCACCAGGAAGTCATAGTCGACCATCTTTCCATCAGCCAATTCCACCTGATTTTTCTCAGGATGAACCCTTTTGGCCGCAGTAGGGACAAAGGCAATATTTTTGCGTTCAAAATAGGGGGCGATCGGGAACTGAATATCCTCTCGCGTGCGCCAGTTAACCGCGACCCATGGATTGGATGGCACAAAGTGGAAGCTGCCGGTATTGGAAATAACCGTCAGTTTGTCTTCCGGACGCAACTGCTCGCGCATTTCATAAGCCATCGGCATGCCGCCGAGGCCCGCACCCATAATTACGATATGTGCCATTTGATCATTCTCCAATTCGGATTAGCGATTAAAAACAAGAAGCAGTCCGTGATGTATAGCAATCAACATGCCAGAGAACTAACAATATGTATTCATTGATATTTATAAAAAATACTGACACAGCAGAAAAGAATTTCATGCCAGAATGACATGACACCAGGTAACTCACTGTTTAATATGTTATTAAGCAAAAAAATATGCGCCAACAAGAAAGCACAATGCCCGCCACAAAATAACAACCTGTTGTTTAATATAAAAACAAATCAAAATACCCATACCCCGACGTGCGAAGCTTAACGTATACTGTCATGACATAATGACATGACACGCCCCATGAACCATATTCCAGTCCAGCTACAATCCCTGATCGACGCCCAGGAAAACCCCTTCGTCCTGATCGACCGGAACTACCGCATCGTCGCCGCAAACCGCGCTTACCGCACACGCTACGGCACCAGCGACAAACCGGTAGTCGGGCACACCTGTCACGAGATATCGCATCACTCCTCTGCACCCTGCCATCTCAATGGCGAAGCCTGCCCGCACCAGCAGGTATTCGCCACCGGCGAGGGGCAGCAAGCACTGCACACACACTACGACCTCCACAACCGGCCTGAACACGTGCGCATTCAGGGCCACCCGATACACGGCCTGAACGGCGAACTGTACCTGGGAGAAGCGATCTATCCCTTTGCGCCTTCCACTGCCATGGACTGCAACGAAATGCGCATGATCGGAAAATCCCCGGCTTTTCTCGCCTGCGTGGACAACCTGACCCGCGTAGCCGAGTCGGAAGCATCGATTCTGCTGTATGGCGAAAGCGGGGTAGGCAAGGAACTGGCCGCCCAATACGTTCACCGCCGCTCCAGCCGGGAAGCCAAGCCATTTATCACCGTGGATTGCACGTCCATCGCCGAGTCTGTATTTGAAAGCGAACTTTTCGGCCATGAGCGCGGCGCATTTACCGGGAGTGTGGGCCGCAAACTTGGATTATTCGAGCTGGCTGATGGCGGCACACTATTCCTCGATGAAATCGGCGAAATTCCGCTCTCGATGCAGGCAAAACTGCTACGCGTTCTTGAAAGCGGAGAATACCGTCGCGTTGGCGGAACCGAAACCCTGCGCGCCGATGTACGCATTGTCAGCGCCACCAACCGGGATCTGCTGGACATGGTCGACCAGGGCCAATTCCGGCTCGATCTCTACTACCGCATTGCAGGTATAGACGTGACGCTGCCCGCTCTGAGGGAAAGACGCAGCGATATCCCTCCCCTTGCCAAGGCCTTGCTGTCCAACATGAATGGCGGGAAAAATTATCATCTGCGTGACGACGCTGCGGCCCGTCTGCTGGAATACGACTACCCCGGCAACGTACGGGAGCTTCGCAATATTTTGCAAAAAGCCCTGATATTGAGCGATAACGGACTTATTACGGCTGACAACATTCGCTTTGACACAAACGGACAGTGGACTGACGGCGCTTCGCCCAGACCCTCAAGCGCCCGCCCGGACAGCGGAAGAGCGCTCACCCGGCTAGCATCGATCTCCGAGCTGGAATCGGGCCATATTGCAAGACTGCTGGAACAATACCAGGGCCACCGGCGCATGGTGGCGGAAATTCTGGGAATTAGTGAGCGAACCCTGTACAGGAAACTGATTCGCTACGGCTTGCGAAGTTGATCAACCCAGATAGTTCATTAGCCGTTTGGGTATCGGAAAATCAATGAGTTGCAGGTCGGGTTTTAACCCGACATGTCGGGCTGAAGCCCGACCTACGCCCAAATGGATTATCTGGATTCAACGGAGGCTTAAAACCAGATTGGTCGGGGTGAGAGGATTCGAACCTCCGGCCTCTACGTCCCGAACGTAGCGCTCTACCAGGCTAAGCTACACCCCGAAATGGCAGCGGTACGCTAGTGATTTCGCGTAACCGAAAATTTCGCCAATTGTAGCAAAGAATCCTTGTACTTTGAATCGGGCAGACCAGAAATTGCCGCGCAGGCTGCCTGCACTTCGCGCTCAGCCTGCTGGCGCGTATAGTCAAGCGCGCCGGTATCGCGAATCGCCTGCAGCACGCCCTGCAGGTCGTCCAGACCGCCCTGTTCAATCGCATGGCGCACCACACCCGCCTGCGCCGCATCGCCATGCTTGATTGCATAGATCAGCGGCAGCGTCGGCTTGCCCTCGGCCAGATCATCGCCCACATTTTTACCTGTCTCATGATGATCGCCTGAATAGTCGAGCACATCATCGATCAACTGGAATGCGGTCCCCAGACGCATGCCGTATTCGGCCATGGCATCCTCGACCTCACGTGTTGCACTACCCAGAATCGCACCCAGACGGCTCGCCGTCTCGAACAGCTTGGCGGTTTTATAATGGATCACCCGTAAATAGCGATCTTCATCAATATCCGGATCATGACAATTGAGCAGTTGCAGGACCTCGCCCTCCGCAATGACATTGGTCGCATCGGAAATTACCGTCATTACGCGTACATTGTTCGTCCCTACCATCATCTGAAATGCGCGCGAGTAAAGAAAATCACCCACAAGCACGCTGGCGGCATTGCCGAACATGGCATTGGCGGTTGCCCGCCCGCGTCGCAGGCTGGATTCGTCGACCACATCATCATGTAGCAAAGTCGCAGTATGGATAAACTCAACCACCGCAGCCAGTTCATGATGGTTTGTGCCGCGATAGTCAAATGCACCCGCGGACAAAAGCACCAGGGCCGGACGCAAGCGCTTGCCGCCGCTATTGATGATGTATTCGCTGATCTGGCGGACCAGCACGACTTCAGAATGGAGACGCTGGCGGATAACCGCGTCTACAGCATGCATATCTGCTTCGATGCAGCCGCGTATGGCTTCGATTGGCACGAAATAGTCCGAAAAATACGAATGTTAGGAATGTTCACAATAAAGTGTCAAGAGGGTATATCGTTCCCAGCCATGGCGTAACCACGAATAGCAAACAAATCTTGACCGCTATCATAAGCTTAGGCATAATTCCGGGTTCATTTCAAAAGTGAAGCAATGGAGCTAAACATGTATGCGGTCATAAACCGGCGGCAAGCAATATCGCGTCGTCGCTGGCGAAAAACTTAAAATAGAACAGATACCGGCAGACATCGGCAGCGAAATCGTACTGGATCAAGTATTGATGGTCGCGGATGGCGAAGCGGTAACGGTAGGGGCTCCTCTGGTAGCAGGTGCAACGGTGAAGGCTACCGTTCTGAGCCAGGGACGTGCGAAAAAAGTAATTATTTTCAAAATGCGCCGTCGCAAGCACTACCGTAAAACCCAGGGACATCGGCAGAATTTCACCGAAATCCGTATCGACCAAATCGCCCAGTAAGAGCTGGCACTAAAAGCTCTGCTCAAGGAGAAAACTCATGGCACATAAAAAAGCAGGCGGCAGTTCACGTAACGGCCGCGACTCCCATTCCAAACGCCTCGGCGTAAAACGCTTCGGTGGTGAACTGGTTTCCGGCGGCAGCATTATTGTGCGCCAGCGCGGCACCCAGATGCATCCTGGCGACAACGTTGGTATTGGCAAGGATCATACCCTGTTTGCCAAAATTGACGGTCACGTGCACTTTGCGGTCAAAGGCGCACTGCGTCGCACCATGGTGAGCATCATCCCGGCTGTCTGATTTAACAGGCACCAGGCGATGCGATACGGCCCTATCGGAAAAGATAGGGCCTTTTTGTTTTTGGCTCCACCCTGCGTATTACGCCAGCAGCTAATACGCCCTACGGTATTTACATGAAATTCATAGATGAAGCCAAGATTGAGGTCCACGCGGGCAACGGCGGCAACGGCGCCTCCAGTTTCAGGCGTGAAAAGTATATTCCCAATGGCGGGCCTGACGGTGGTGACGGCGGCCGGGGCGGCAGCGTCTATGCTATTGCAGACCGCAACATCAATACTCTGATCGACTATCGCTACAAGCGCGTCTACCGCGCAGAGCGCGGCGAGAACGGCCATGGCAGCGATCGCTATGGCAAGGGCGGAGAGGATATGATCTTGCGCGTACCGGTGGGCACGGTTATTTCCGACTTCGAAACCGGGCAAACCATTGCCGACCTTTCCAGCGACGGTCAGAAAGCACGGATTGCCAAAGGCGGGCAAGGCGGCCTTGGAAATCTGCACTTCAAGTCAAGCACCAACCGTGCTCCGCGCCAGTGCACCCCAGGAGAGCAAGGTGAAACATTTGAACTGGCGCTTGAACTCAAGGTATTGGCCGATGTGGGCCTGCTAGGCATGCCCAACGCCGGCAAATCCACCTTCATTCGCGCCGTTTCCGCCGCCAAGCCCAAAGTTGCGGATTATCCTTTTACCACACTGCATCCCAACCTCGGCGTGGTGCGCGTGGATAGCGAGCGCAGCTTTGTCATTGCCGACATTCCCGGCCTGATCGAAGGCGCCGCCGAAGGCGCTGGCTTGGGACATCAATTTTTGCGCCATCTGGCACGCACCCGTCTGTTGTTGCATCTGGTGGACATTGCCCCCTTCGACGAAGCGGTTGACCCAGTGCGGGAAGCGCACGCGATTATCGAGGAATTGCGCAAATACGATGAAGGTCTTTACCAGAAGCCCCGCTGGCTGGTATTAAACAAAATGGATGCAATCCATACCGATGAACGTAGCGAGCGCCTGCAGAAATTCCTGCGCGAATTTGGCGGACAAGAAAAAAGTTTCATGATTTCAGCTCTGACAGGCGAAGGTTGCAGGGAACTGACTTACGCCATCATGGAACATCTGGAGCAGAATAGCCCTCCGCTGGACAACACGGAAGAACAAACCGAGAAGAGCACGGAATCGCCCGGCTCAGAACAACAAACACCCGCCGCAACCGAATAAAACATGAAATCCATACTTGAAAATTCCCGGCGTCTGGTCGTCAAGGTCGGCAGCAGCCTGGTCACCAACAGCGGCGCAGGCCTCGACCATGTCGCCATTGCCAACTGGGCAGCACAGATCGCAGAACTCAAGAAAATGGGGCGGGAGGTGGTGCTCGTCTCCTCCGGTGCGGTAGCCGAAGGTATGCAGCGCCTGGGCTGGAAGAAGCGCCCCAGCGCCATGCACGAATTGCAGGCTGCCGCCGCCGTCGGCCAGATGGGGCTGGTGCAGGTTTATGAAAGCTGCTTCCGCCAGCATGGACTGCACACCGCGCAGATTTTGCTCACTCATGATGACCTTTCTGACCGCAAGCGTTACCTCAACGCCCGCACCACCTTACGCACGCTGCTGGAACTCAATGTCATCCCCATCATCAACGAGAACGACACGGTGGTCACCGATGAAATCCGTTTTGGCGACAATGACACCCTGGGCGCCCTGGTCACCAACCTGATCGAAGCCGACACCCTGGTAATCCTGACCGACCAATCCGGCCTGTTCAGTGCAGACCCGCGCAAGGATCCGACCGCAACCCTGATTCAGGAAGCCCGCGCGGGCGATCCGGAACTGGAAAAAATGGCCGGGGGGGCGGGCAGCGATATCGGCCGCGGCGGCATGCTGACCAAGAGCCTCGCCGCAAAACGGGCTATCCGCAGCGGCGCCCACACCATCATCGCTTCCGGGCGCGAACAGGAAGTACTGGTACGCCTTGCGCGCGGCGAAGCCATCGGTACGCAATTGATTGCCGAAACCATGCCCATTGCCGCAAGAAAGCAGTGGCTCGCCGATCATCTGCAGGTGCGCGGCAAGGTGATGCTGGATGAAGGCGCCGCCAGGGCATTGCGCCAGGAAGGCAAAAGCCTGCTGCCCATCGGCGTGTGCGATCTGAGCGGTGACTTTGATCGCGGCGAAGTGGTGACCTGCATTGACCAGAATGGCCAGGAAATTGCCCGCGGCCTGGTCAACTACGCCTCCGGAGAAGCAAGGAAAATCATGCGTCACCCCAGCAGCGAGATCGAATCTATCCTGGGCTACGTGGACGAACTGGAACTGATCCACAGAGATAATCTGGTACTGCTTTAGCACGACGAGGCATCAACAAAAAGGGCAGCCGAGGCTGCCCTTTTTGTTGATGCGGGATACGCTCAATCCTTCTCGCCGCTCAACGCCATCAGCAATTGCAGCAGGTTGACGAAGAGGTTGTAGATGTCCAGGTACAGGGCCAGGGTTGCCATGATGTAGTTGGTCTCGCCGCCCTGCACGATGCGGCTCACGTCAAACAGGATAAAGCCGGAGAAAATCAGCACCGCGATCGAGGAAATGGCCAGGGAAGCCGCCGGAACCTGGAAGAACATGTTGGCCAGGGAGGCGATGATCAAAAGAATCAGGCCGACGAAGAGGAAATTCCCCAGGAAGCTGAAGTCCTTCTTTGATACCGTGGCATAGGAAGCCAGCGCGAGGAAAATCACGCCCGTGCCTCCCGCCGCCAGGCCCACCAGTTGCGCACCGTTTTTCAGGTGCAGGGCTACCTGCAGGATCGGGCCCAGCATCAGCCCCATGAAAAAAGTCAGCGCCAGCAGCAAGGCCACGCCCACGCCGCTATCGCGGTTCTTGGAAATACCCCAGAACAGGCCGAACATGACTGCCAGCATGACTATCATTCCCAGAATCGGGCTTTGAGCCATAAAAGAAAAATTCATGCTCATGCCGATGACTGCACCGATCACCGTTGGGACCATGGTCAGGCCAAGCATCATGTAGGTATTGCGCAATACCCTGTGGGTAGTTAGCGACAGACCAGCCGTTTGGGTAGGCATGCGTAATTCAGGTTGCATTAAATACTCTCCTTGGTTGATACGGGAAATTCAGCCGGTAAGACTATAGAAGACATTATAAAGTTTCAATATTTCAGCTTTCCGCGTCCACCCAGTCGCTGGCAAGATCATAGTTTTCGAAGATCTGAATCTCGGCATCGACGAAGGCGCGCGCCAGCCAGGCACTCCACGCCACCAACCGGCCATTGGTGACAACCGCGATTTTCTGAAAATCATGGGCATGCTGCCAGTTGAAGCGCGCATCTTCCCACGCCACATCGAGTGTAAAATCAGCCATGTCGCGTAAATCCACCAGCAGGTTGACCTTGCCCTTGAATTTCGTCTCAAAAGTAACCGCATCTTCCATCTGTTTGTAATCGGCGAGAGTGAATTCACCAAACACGGAAACCTTGACGACCCGATCGTGATGCTCAATGGCAATCATTTCATGACCCTTCCAATATATCCAGATGGGCCTATTCTATCGTAAAAAAGCAAAGGCCCGGAAAGCAAAGCATCCCGGGCCTTTGTGCGGGCAACAGCTAACTTAAACGCAGCCGGTAGGTTTGGGCAAACCGCCATATTTGGTGATAGGCTTCATTGGGCCCGTCATCCAGGTGCTGAAAATCACCTTCTGGTCTTCATCGATATATTTGGCAAATTTCCGGATCGGTGGCACCGAACTGGTTTCCTCGAAATATTCACGCGCTTTCATGATGTGGTTCCATTTCACATCATCAAGCTCAACGCCGTCAGCCTCTGCCATTGCGCGGCCAATATCCTCGGTCCAGACATTCATGTCCGTCAAATAACCATCACCATCTCGTACAGGAAGTTCCATGTTTAATACCCCTTAATAAAGTTACTGAATTTTGCCTTGATCTCGCCATATAAAACAAAGACGATCTATAACTTAGACATTGAATAAAATGTGTAATCATTAAAACATACCTGATTGAAATAGTCAACAATAGGGTTTCATGTTCAATGTATAATTGCACCGATCTAGTTCAGCTTACCTTCCGTGCCACCTGACTTCCGCACCCTTTCCACCGAAATCGCAAAATGCATGCAGCGTGACCGGCACCGTTTCAGGCGCGAACTCAATCAGCTTGAAACTGCTCTGCGCAGCGGAAAATTACAAGATAACGCACTGACCAGTCTCAGCGCCCGCATTCAGGCTTCAGCTGCAAGGCGAATCAGCCGGCTTGAATGCATCCCTGTTCCCTCTTTCACCGCCGAACTACCTGTAAACGAAAAGCGCCATGACATCGCTGCTGCAATTGCAGCCAATCAGGTTGTCATCGTCTGCGGCGAAACCGGCTCCGGCAAAACCACCCAGTTGCCGCAAATCTGCCTCGAACTCAAGCGCGGCGTTGCTGGACTGATCGGCCACACGCAACCAAGGCGAATTGCAGCCCGCAGCGTAGCCACGCGCATTTCGGCTGAGCTGAAATCCGAGACCGGGAATGCGGTTGGCTACCAGGTTCGCTTTCACGATCATGTCAGTGAACACAATTACATCAAAGTCATGACCGACGGCATCCTGCTTGCCGAAACTCAGGGCGACCGATTTCTCGATGCCTACGATACGATCATTATCGACGAAGCTCACGAGCGCAGCCTCAACATCGACTTCCTGCTTGGTTACCTCAAACGCATCCTGCCCCGCCGTCCCGACCGAAGCTCATCATCACCTCCGCGACTATCGATGCGGAACGTTTTTCGAATCATTTTGATGGCGCACCCGTAATTGAAGTATCAGGCAGAACCTATCCGGTCGAGGTCCGTTATCGCCCGCTTCAGGTCGAGGAAGATAACGGCAGAGAAGAAGCGCTGGAACTGGCCATCCTCCATGCGGTGGATGAGACTGGATCACACGGCGGGGACATCCTGATTTTTCTGCCGGGTGAGCGCGAGATTCGCGACGTGGCGGAAGCGCTGCGCAAGCACCACCTCCCCGATACGGATATTTTGCCGCTGTTCGCCCGTTTGTCCAGCGCAGAGCAGGACCAGATTTTCAAATCTGGCGGTGGGCGACGCATCATACTGGCAACCAATGTGGCGGAAACCTCTCTCACCGTGCCAGGCATCCGCTATGTGATCGACCCTGGTTATGCCCGCATTCGCCGCTACAGCGTACGCGCCAAGGTGGAACGCCTGCAGGTGGAAAAAACCTCGCGAGCCTCCGCTTCTCAGCGCGCCGGGCGCTGTGGGCGCGTGGCCGCGGGCATCTGTATTCGCCTTTACAGCGAGGAGGATTTCAACGCCCGCCTGGCATTCACCGATCCGGAAATCCGCCGCAGCAACCTGGCAGCCGTGATCCTGCGCATGCAGGCGCTGGGGCTAGGCGACGTCGATGCCTTCCCCTTCCTCGAAGCCCCTGATCCGCGCGCCATATCAGACGGATTCCAGTTGCTGGAAGAACTCGGTGCCATGGATGAAGCGCGTCAGCTGACGCCCCTGGGCAAACAGCTGGCCCAGCTTCCAATCGATCCGCGCATTGCGCGCATGATCCTGGCCGCGCAAAAAGAAAACAGTCTCGCCGAAGTGCTGATCATCGCCGCCGCGCTATCCAGCCAGGACCCGCGTGAGCGCCCGCTGGCAACTCAGGAAGCCGCAGACACGGCGCACCTGCGTTTCCAGGACGAGCGCTCGGACTTCCTCGGCTTTCTCAAACTGTGGCGCTTTTACGAAGCAGCCCTGATCCACAAGAAGTCAAGCCGCAAGCTGGCCCAGCTCTGCCGCGACAACTTCCTGTCCGCACTGCGCATGCGCGAGTGGCGCGACATCCACGGCCAGCTGGCGGTGATGATCAAGGAAATGGGCATGCGCCCCAACGAGATCGAAGCTGATTACGGCCAGATCCACCGCGCCCTGCTCACCGGCCTGCTCTGCAATATTGGCCAGAAAAGCGAGGGCCGCGAGTATCTGGGCGCGCGCGGCATCAAATTTTCCATTTTTCCGGGCTCGGTGCTGTTCAAACCCACCTCCCCTCAATCTCCCCTTGTCAGGGGGGAAGCGGTGGATTCTCCTCCTGACAAGGGGAGGCCGGGAGGGGCTAACCCAAAATGGCTGATGGCCGCCGAACTTACCGAAACCACTCGCCTCTATGGGCGCACTCTTGCCCGCATCGAGCCGGAATGGATCGAACCGCTGGCGGGGCACCTCATCAAGCGCAATTATTTCGACCCGCACTGGGAAAAGAAAGCCGCACGTGTTTCTGCCTATGAGCGTGTCACACTCTACGGCCTGGTGATCGAGCCCAGGCGCAAAGTCCATTACGGACCCATCCATCCCTCGGAAGCACGCGAGATTTTTATCCGCGCCGCCCTGGTGGAGGGGGAATTCCATAGCAAGGCACCTTTCTTCATTCACAATCGAAAGCTGGTTGAAGAAATCGAGGAACTGGAGCACAAGGCGCGCAGGCAGGACATTCTGGTGGACGAACAACGTATATCCGAGTTCTACGACGCTCTGATTCCGCCCGGCATTCACAACGGCGCAGCATTTGACAAGTGGCGCCATGAAGCGGAACGCCAACTGCCTCGCCTGCTTTATCTCAGCCGCGAACAACTGATGCGCCATGAAGCTGGGCATATCACGGAAGACTTGTTTCCACCCACGCTCAATCTCGGCGGCAGTACGTTCAACCTGTCCTACCGCTTCGAGCATGGCCACCCCCTTGATGGCGTGACTCTTGCCATTCCGCTGCCAGCGCTTAACCAGATCAGCGCGGCGCGCTGCGAATGGCTGGTGCCGGGTTTGCTGCGCGAGAAAATCACCTGGCTGATTCGCGGCCTGCCGCACAAGCTTCGCAGCGCCTGTGTGCCTGTGCCTGAATTTGCCACTGCAGCACTGAATCAGATCACCTCCCGCGACCAGGCATTGACCGTTGCCCTGACTGAATTTCTGGCGCGCCGCAAGAAAATCAGCATACCGCCTGAAGCATGGCCACAGGAATTGCTGCCAACGCATTTGCAAATGAATTTCAGCATCATCTCCGAAAATGGAGATGAAATCGCCAGTGGCCGTAACCTCGCGGAACTGCGGCAACGCCTGGGCAGCAAGGCAGAGAAATGCTTCGTCACAGCAATGTCATCGTCTTTCGAGCGCGATTCAGTTACCTGCTGGGATTTCGGTGAACTACCGGAAAGACTGGAATTCCAGCGCCAAGGCCAGACGCTGCTCGGCTACCCGGCTCTGCAGGCGCAAGATGACCATATCTCGCTACGTCTGTTCGACACCGAGGCCAAAGCCGCACAGGCCATGCAGACTGGGCTGGCACGCCTGCTCCTGCTACAGATGCCAGAACAGGCCCGTTTTCTCGAGAAATCACTACCCGTCAATAAAGCCACCTGCCTGCACTATTTGCCATTGGGTTCATGTGACGAACTCAAGCACTCGTTACAGCAAGCCATTGCGGAACATATCCTGACCGGTGACAAACCACCGGTCCGCAATGAAGCCCAGTTCAATCAGCGACGTGACGAAACTCGCCCCCTGCTGGTGACTGGAGCCAACCAGATCTGCAAACTTGCAAGCGAAATTCTCGCCGAGTACCACGTTTTATTGCACAAGTTGCAAACCGCAAAGCAATGGGCAGAGGCCATCTCGGATATGAAAGCTCAACTGGCTCAACTGATTTATCCTGGCTTCCTCACGCACACACCGCTTAATTGGCTGCGTCACTATCCGCGCTACCTCAAGGCCATCTCTTTACGGCTGGATAAACTTTCCAGCACAACAGAGCGCGACAGGCTGAACCGCGAGCAACTTGCCCCTCTGTACCGCCGTTACCTGGAAAAAACAGCGCAAAATGAAAAAAAAGGGGAAGCAAACAGCCAGTCGCTCCAGGACTTCCGCTGGATGCTGGAAGAACTACGCGTATCGCTGTTTGCCCAGGAACTCAAAACCATCCAGCCAATCTCCGTAAAAAGGCTTGAAAAACAATGGGAAGCAGCCTCAAAAGAATAAATTGCCAGTTAGCACTCAACGTTAAAGTAATCTTACGGAATAGACGGCAAGCCACTCAATTAAATAGACTTATTTTGTTACCCACAGAATCTGTGGATAACTCTGTGGATAGTCTTCAACAGAACATCTAAACCCATTGAGCGAATACGTTTTTTTCTACATCGCGCAGTAAATGAACAATTTATTACTCCTTTATAAACAATGGCTTGTCGTAACGATTCTGCGCCCGCCCTTACGTGCGGCATGACAATATCTTTTCAGGAAGAGGGTGTGAATAAAGCATTCTGTCAAGCTCTTGCCATTTAATTCAAAGATAAACAATTTCTATAGCTGACAAGTAAAAAAAACCGGCAACAAGCCGGTTTTTTTCTCTGGATAGCATACTCAATACTCAATAACGGTAGCTATAGATAAACTGCATGTTATTTTGCCCGTGGCTCACAGTTACCCCAGAACTATTAGTACTGGTCACTTCCGGCGCATAGCTGTAAGCGAAATCAATCGTGGATACTTTGCTGAAACGGTAGCCAAACCCGGCCGTATAGTGATTCTTGACAATCGCCGGGAACAAAGGATGCATTAAGGCATCAGGCACAGGATTATCGGCAATATTGACACCGGCGCGCAAGGTCATCGCATCGGTAGCCTGATATGCGAGGCCCAACATCCAGACATCCTGGTCCTTCCACTCCTGTGGCAGTTTCATGTCCAGGGTGATGCCATTCAAGTCAGTAGTGGAGAACACCATGTGGAAGTTCTGCATTACGCTTGCCCAGCTGATGCGCTTGTAGTCCGCAGCGACCATCAGCTTGCCGGTTGCCTGATATGCCAAACCCACGCCGTAGGTTTCAGGCCACTGGAAATCCACGATTTTGATCTTGCCTGTCAAAGTCGCCGTTGGATTTACCCCAAGTGTGTCAACCATCAACATTTTGGCGCCATCAGCTTCCATATCACCCAAATCGGTTTTAGAGTGATAAGTCGCACCGAGGGTCAGCTGCTTGTTGACCTGGTAAGTCATCCCCAGCTTCCCGGCCCAGCCAGTGGAATGCGCTTTACCGGAAAAATCATTGCTATTGGAAAAATCGAAGTACCCTACGTTGCTTGCAACACCCATCCAAGGGTTAAGACCTGGAGCGCCATTACCACTAGCGGACAGATTTCCACTTGTAGCCAGGCTCGTCATCTGAGGTGCAGGCATCGCCATTTGCAGATCCAGTCCCGCCCAAACAAAATCAATCGACCCGCCCACGGTGAAATCAGGAGAAACATTGTAGGCTATGGGTAAAAGCACACGACCAACCCCGAGTTCGCTGCGTGTCGCAAGTCCAGTGCCCATGCTCATAAAGCTGTTTGCGCCATATTCAGTCCCCATGCCCCCCTGACCATAAACACCCATGCCAAAGGTCAGCTTGTCATGCCGGCGGCTCCACCCCAGAGCGGGACCACCAAATGAATCTGCGGAAGAATGGGCAGAATTACCGCTCATGCTGGCATTCACATCAGGAGCAAGAATACCCAGCGCCAGATCCAGCCGATGGTTATCCTCCATCAACCCCAGGGTGGCGGGGTTATTCATCATTGCAGCAGAGCCGTTATCGTAGGCTATTGATGCGCCCCCCATGCCCAGCGCAATTGGACCATAGCCTTCCATGTTCATCCCGTTGGTGGCGCATGCGACCCCCGGAATTGCCATGAATACCATAGCCACAACCAATTTTTTTTGTTGCATACCAACCTCATTTTTTCAATAAAAAAGCCCCGCTTTCGCGGAGCTTTACCTAGCGGCCAAAGCCAACAGGAAAAATTAAAGCTTAAAAAGCACCGGACTTCTCGTACGTGCCACCGGCAACACCAGTCAGAGTTTCCAGAATTTCATCCGGGGAATCGCTGATTTTCATGAAAGAACCCATGCCAAGCGTAGGCCAGCCCAACGCGATGCGATAGCGGCCATACAGGGCATTCGCCTTGCCGCCTACCACATAGATTTCATATGGCATCGCTGCAATGTTGTCGGTACCGATCTTGTTCAGCCAGACACCTTCGCCGGTCTTGGCGTCATTCATGGCAACACCGAACACAGCAATTTTCTTGTCGGCCAGAACGACTTCATACACCTTGGAAGTCTTGTTTTTGCCGGAGGCCAGATTATCCTGAATGGTTTTTACCGCTGCTTCGAAGCTGGCATGTGATTTCAGTTCGTTCTTGTCGGATTCGAAGCGCTCCATGCCGATCATGTAACGATAGCTGGGCAGATCGCCTGCTGGCTCATCACCGCCGAAACCCTTGCCGGCACCCAGCGACTTCTGCAATTTTGCCTGCAGCGCTTTTACGGCCGGCTCGGCGGAGCTGAACTGCTTGCGCAAGAAGGCACGATACCAGTAATCAGGGTTCATGTAGCTGACCGAGCCATCGGCCTTTACACCCACGCGCACGGCAGCACCCGCAACGGCCGCCCCACCAATACCATGAATCGCATCCAGCATGCCCTTATCGGTCACCACCACCACGCCATGCGTGCTCACACCTTTGGGGGAGTACTTGCCCACCACGGTAAAACCTTCCGCAGTCAGTTTCTTCTCCACCTGGCCCATCACGGCATTCACATCACCGCCCGTCACCTTATCGCCGGAAATATAAGGTGTAATCGCGAACGCCAGCGGCGCCCACACAGTCAACAACAAAGCCCCTAATATTTTTTTCATGTTGATAGTTCTCCATGTTTATTCTATTCAATAGCCGCATAAAAAAAGGGCTGAAACAGTGTAACTGCTCAGCCCTTTCAGTTCAACACAACAAGGTGTTCAGCTGGACCTTAGAAACGGTGGCTGTACATCAGTTGCCAGTTGTTTTGCGCGTGCTCGATACTGTAGCCGTTCGAAACGCCTGCTACTGCCGGAGAGGTCACAGTCACTTTAGGCGCATAGGAGTACGAAGCATTCACTTCGGACACCTTGTTGAACGCATAGCCAGCACCCAGGGTGTAATGCTCCTTGATGGTTGCAGGGAACAGCGGATTGACATAAGCCTCCGGAACCGGGTTGTCGGAAATATTCACGCCGGCGCGCAGGGTCAGCGCATCGGTTGCCTTATATGCCACACCCAGCTGGAACACATCCTGATCTTTCCAGTTTTGCGGCAGCTTCATGTCCATGGTAACGCCACCCATGTCCGAGCTAGCGAACGTCATGTGCATGTTTTTCATGACCTTTTCCCAGCCAATACGCTTATAATCAGCTGCGATCATCAGCTTGTCATTAGCCTGGAAAGCGACGCCAAAACCAAAAGTTTCCGGGAACTGGAAGTCAACGATTTTGACCTTGCCTGTCAAAGTATAGGTTGTTCCTGCAGGCCCCATTGATCCAGAATTATCGATCATTCGCATCTGCGCGCCGTCAGCTTCCATGTCATTCAAGCTGGTTTGGGAGTGATAGGTTGCGCCGATGGTCATCTGCTTGTTGACCTTGTAGGTCATGCCCAGTTTCCCGGCCCAGCCAGTGGAATGCGCCCTGCCGCTAAAATCGTCACTATTTGAGAAATCAAAGTATCCGACGTTGTTCGCACCACCCATAAAAGCGCCAAGAGTTGCCATTGGGGCTCCCGTCAAATTGCCCCCAGCTGCCAGGGCACCCATTTGGGCCGCAGACATTGCCATTTGCAGATCCATACCCGCCCAGACGAAATCCAGCGAGCCAGCGATATTCAGGTCGGGAGTCACATCGTAAGCAATCGGTACAATCAGGCTACCCACGCCAACTTAGGAGCGGCTGGGCAAGCCTGTGCCGCCGCTCACCCAAGTGCTCGTACCATATTCCGTACCCATGCCACCCTGCGCAAACACGCCAACGCCATATGCCAGCTTGCCGTCTTTCTTCACCCAGCCTGCAGCCGGCATATAGTAGGCATCACCACCAGATTTGGCTTTCGCGCCGGCGCACGGGGCAGTCGTACAAGTCGAAGTAATATCAGGGTGCAAACCACCAATCGCGACATCCAGACGGCTGGTGCCATTAGCCATCAGGCCGATGGTTGCAGGGTTGTTTGCCATGCCGCCAGCGCCGTTGTCATAGGCCATGGATGCGCCACCCATACCGGTTGCAATCGGGCCGTAGCCTTCCATCAACATGCCGTTGGTTGCCAGGGCAACGCCCGGTGCTGCAATTCCGATAGCGGCCAGTACACCCACAATTTTTTTAAGTTTCATGCTGTTATCCCCTCGTGATTGAGAAAAGTTTATTGTTGATGCTGTGTAACGGTTTCTGTATCAACTTTGGTGCCGCTTTTTTTGTTGCGTCAATGTTACATAAAAAACCACACCAGACAAGCGTGCCGTCAGCATTCCAGCTCAAATTGTTGCGTGCGCGCAACACTTGATAACGGACATAACGCAACACAAGCTTTTCAACTGCGGGGCGCACGGAGAAAGCAGTATGTGCCGGATGAAGATGGGTTACTGATTATTCGGACGCTGCACCACGCCCGAGACATTGATGCAGGCTATATACTCTGAAAACTCCACCAATTACTTTGCGTAGCGCCACTTCGCCATTGAATATGGCCTGAAACACCCTCGCGTGCTAATATCGCGAGTTCAAATTCTGCCGTCTGATAGAGCAAACACTTAAAATTTATGGATCAATTCGCCAAAGAAACAATCCCGGTCAGCCTTGAAGAAGAGATGCGCCGTTCCTACCTCGATTACGCCATGAGCGTGATCGTGGGGCGCGCCCTGCCGGACGTGCGCGACGGACTGAAACCGGTGCACCGCCGTGCGCTGTTCTCCATGCACGAACTATCCAACGACTGGAACAAGGCCTATAAAAAATCGGCGCGTATCGTCGGCGACGTAATCGGTAAATACCATCCCCACGGTGACACCGCGGTATATGACACCATCGTCCGCATGGCGCAGCCTTTCTCGCTGCGCTACCCGCTGGTGGACGGCCAGGGCAACTTCGGTTCGGTGGACGGCGACAACGCCGCCGCGATGCGTTACACCGAAATCCGCATGACGAAAATCGCCCATGAGTTGCTGGCGGACCTCGACAAGGAAACCGTCGATTTCGGACCCAACTATGACGGCTCGGAATTCGAACCGCTGGTGCTGCCAGCCAAGATACCCAACCTGCTGATCAACGGCTCCTCAGGCATCGCAGTCGGCATGGCAACCAACATCCCGCCCCACAACCTGGACGAAGTAGTGGATGCCTGTCTCAAGCTGCTGGCCGAACCGGAAACCGGCATAGAGGAGCTGATCGAGATCGTCCCCGCGCCGGACTTCCCCACTGCCGGAATTATTTACGGCAACGTGGGCGTCAAGGAAGGCTACCGCACCGGCCGCGGCCGGGTGGTGATGCGCGCGCGCTGCCATTTCGAGGACATCGGAAAGGGCGAGCGCCAGGCCATCATCGTCGACGAACTGCCCTACCAGGTGAACAAGGCCAATCTATGCATCAAGATCGGCGAACTGGTGCGCGAGAAGAAAATCGAGGGTATTTCCGACCTGCGCGACGAGTCGGACAAGTCCGGCATGCGCGTGGTGATCGAGCTGAAACGCGGCGAAGTGCCGGAAGTGATCCTCAACCAGCTGTACAAAGACACCCAGATGCAGGACACCTTCGGCATGAACATGGTGGCCCTGGTGGATGGCCAGCCGCGCCTGCTGAACCTCAAGCAGATGCTCGATGCCTTCCTGCGCCACCGCCGCGAAGTGGTCACGCGCCGTACCGTGTTCGAACTGCGCAAGGCCCGCGAGCGCGGCCACATCCTGGAAGGTCTGGCCGTGGCGCTGTCCAACGTGGACGAGATCATCGCCCTGATCAAGGCCGCGGCCACTCCGGCCATCGCCAAACAGGGCCTGATGGAGCGCACCTGGCGCTCGCCGCTGGTGGAAGAAATGCTGCTGCGCGCCTCCGCCGATGCCTCCCGCCCGCAAGGCCTGGCGCCGGAATTCGGCTTTTCCGCCCAGGGCTACCGCCTGTCGGAAGCCCAGGCCCAGGCCATCCTGGAACTGCGCCTGCAACGCCTGACCGGGCTGGAGCAGGACAAAATCGTCGGCGAGTACAAGGACGTGATGCTGAAGATCGCCGACCTGCTGGACATCCTGGCGCGGCCGGAGCGCGTCACCGAAATCATCGTCACCGAACTGAATGCCGTCAAGGCCCAGTTCGGCGACCGCCGCCGCAGCGAGATCATCGCCCATGCCCAGGACTTGAGCATGGAAGACCTGATCACACCGGAGGACGTGGTGGTCACGCTCTCACATACCGGCTACATCAAATCCCAGCCGCTCGACGACTACAAGGCGCAGAAACGCGGCGGACGCGGCAAGCAGGCGACGGCGATGAAGGAAGAGGATTTCATCGACAACCTTTTCGTCGCCAATACCCACGACTACATCCTGTGCTTCTCCAACCATGGCCGGGTGTACTGGATCAAGGTATATGAAGTCCCGCAGGGCAGCCGCATCTCGCGCGGCCGTCCCATCGTCAACCTTCTGCAACTGGAAGAAGGCGAGAAAATCAACGCCATCCTGCCGGTCAAGGAATTCGACGAAAATCATTTCATCTTCATGGCCACTTCCAGCGGCATCGTCAAGAAGACGCCACTGACCAACTTCTCGCGCCCGATGAAGCGCGGCATCATCGCCATCAATCTGGACGAGAGCGACTTCCTCATCGGCGTTGCCATCACCGACGGCCAGCACGACGTGATGCTGTTCTCCGACGGCGGCAAGGCGGTGCGCTTCGAGGAAAGTGACGTGCGCGATACCGGCCGCAATTCGCGCGGCGTGATCGGCATGCGCCTGCAGAAGGAACAGAAAGTCATTTCCCTGCTGGTGGCGGAAAACGAGAACCAGTCGGTCCTGACCGCCACTGAAAACGGCTACGGCAAACGCACCCCGATCACCGAATACACCCGCCACGGGCGCGGCACCCAGGGCATCATGGCGATCCAGACATCGGAACGCAACGGCAAGGTGGTTGCCGCCACGCTGGTGGAAGAAAGCGATGAACTGATGCTGATCACCACCGGTGGTGTGCTGATCCGCACCCGTGTGCGCGAAATCCGCGAAATGGGCCGCGCCACCCAGGGCGTGACGCTGATCAACCTGGACAAGGGCGAGAAACTGACCGGATTGCAGAAAGTGGTCGAATCGGAAGAGTCCGACGAGGCTGGCGAAGCAGAGGAAGAGTGATTTATTAACCACGGAGCTCACGGAGAGCACGGAGAAAATATTTAAGACTTAGCTCCGTGTCCTCCGTGCCCTCCGTGGTTCAATTGTTTTTAGATTTTTAATCCAAATATGCAACGACTCTACAATTTCAGCGCCGGTCCCGCCATGTTGCCCCAGCCCGTTCTGGAGCAGGCGCGCGACGAACTCCTGAACTGGCACGGCAGCGGCATGTCGGTGATGGAAATGACCCATCGCGGCAAGGATTTCTCCGGCATCATCGCCGAGGCTGAAGCCGACCTGCGCGAGCTGCTGAACATTCCCGCCAATTATCGCGTTCTGTTCCTGCAGGGCGGCGCGACCATGCAGTTCGCCCAGATCCAGCTGAATCTGCTCGCCGGACGCTCGGCCGACTACATCGTCACCGGCGCCTGGTCGAAAAAGGCTTTCAAGGAAGCCGGCAAGGTCGGCAGCGCGCGTCTTGCCGCCACCACCGAGGCCAGCAACTTCACCCGTCTGCCCAGCGCCGAAGAAATCAGCCTGTCAGCGGATGCGGCCTACCTGCACGTCTGCACCAACGAGACCGTGCATGGCGTGGAAATGCACGACATCGCCACGCTGGGCGCATCTGCCCCGCTGGTCGCCGACATGAGCTCGCACATCCTGTCGCGCCCGGTCGATGTATCCCAATACGGCCTGATCTACGGCGGCGCACAAAAAAATATCGGCCCGGCCGGACTGACCCTGGTGATCGTGCGCGAGGATCTGCTCGACAAGGCACCAGCCAGCATCCCGACCATGCTCGACTATAAGGTGCAGGCCGACAACGGCTCCATGCTCAATACCCCGCCGACCTACTCGATCTACGTGGCGGGACTGGTATTCCAATGGCTGAAGAAACAGGGCGGCCTCGCCGCCATCGAGCAGGCCAACATCGCCAAGGCCAGGCTGATTTACCAGACCATCGACGAGAGCAGCCTCTACCACAATCCGGTTGAGGTCTCCTGCCGCTCGCGCATGAACGTGCCTTTCACCCTGAACAGGCAGGGCCTGGACGAGACATTCATCGCCGAGGCAAAAAAACAGGGCATCGTTTCCATCAAGGGCCACAAGATGGTCGGCGGCATGCGCGCCTCGATCTACAACGCCATGCCGCTGGAAGGCGTGCAGGCACTGGTTTCCTTCATGCAGGATTTCGAGCGCCAACATGGGTGATCAGCATGGATAAGGAACTGCGCCAGCACCGCGATGCCATCGACGCCATCGACGACGAGATGCTCAAGCTCATCAACGACCGCGCCCGGCATGCCCAGGCCATCGGCGCGCTCAAGGGCGGCGGGCTGGTCTACCGCCCCGAGCGCGAGGCGCAGATATTGCGCCGGGTGAAGGAAAACAATCCCGGCCCGCTGGCGGGAGAATCGGTCGCCAAGCTGTTCCGCGAAATCATGTCCGCCTGCCTGGCGCTGGAAAAACCGCTCAAGGTGGCCTTTCTCGGGCCCGAGGGCACCTTCACCCAGGCCGCGGCGGTCAAGCATTTCGGCCACGCCGCACAAACGGACGCCTGCGCTTCTATCGACGAGGTGTTCCGCAACGTCGAGGCCTGCACGGCCGATTACGGCGTGGTGCCGGTGGAGAATTCCACCGGCGGCGCGGTGGGCACCACGCTGGACCTGCTGCTGGAATCCCCGCTCAAGGTGTGCGGCGAGGTCGACCTGCGCGTACACCAGTTTCTGCTGCGCAAGCCCGGCGCCACGGCCAAGACGGTCAAGGTCTATTCCCATGCCCAGTCCCTTGCCCAGTGCCATGAGTGGCTCAACCAGCACCTGCCCGGGGCGGAACGCATTCCGGTGGTAAGCAATGCCAAGGCGGCAAAACTGGCGGCCGAGGACGAGAACGCCGCTGCCATTGCCGGTGAGGCCGCAGCCGAGGTTTACGGCCTGGAAAAAGTGGCGGAGAACATTGAGGACGAGCCCAACAACACCACCCGCTTCCTGGTGATCGCCGGGCATGACGCGGCCCCTTCGGGCAAGGACAAGACTTCCCTGGTGCTGTCTTCGAAAAACATGCCCGGCGCCGTCTACGAACTGCTGGCGCCGCTCGCCCATCACGGCGTCAGCATGAGCAAGCTGGAATCCCGGCCTTCGCGCACCGGCCTGTGGGAATACATGTTTTTTGTCGATATCGAGGGCCACCACCAGGACGAAAAAGTCGCCAGGGCGCTGCTGGAATTGCGCAACAAAGCTGCCTTCCTGAAGATTCTCGGCTCCTACCCGGCCGCTGTCCTGTAAAGGCCACCATGGAACTCTGTAACCTTTCACCCTCCTACGTGCGCGCCATTGCGCCCTACCAGCCCGGCAAACCGATCGCCGAGCTGGCGCGGGAAATGCACCTGGCGGAAGAAGACATCGTCAAGCTCGCGTCCAACGAGAACCCGCTCGGCGCCAGCCCGCGCGCCCTGGCCGCGATGGAAAACGTGCTGATGGAAATCGCGCGCTACCCGGACGGCAACGGCTTCCTGCTCAAATCGGCGCTGGCGGAAAAATACGCCGTGGCGCTGAACCAGATCGTGCTCGGCAACGGCTCCAACGACCTGCTGGAACTGGCTGCGCGCGCCTTCCTCGCGCCCGGCACTTCCGCCATCTATTCGCAGTACGCCTTTGCCGTCTATCCGCTGGCCACCCAGGCTGCCGGCGCGCGCGGCATCGAAACCCCGGCGCGCGAACATGGCCACGATCTCAAGGCCATGCTGGAAGCGATTGGCGACGATACGCGCGTCATCTTCATCGCCAATCCCAACAACCCCACCGGCACGCTGCTGGGCAGCGCGGAGCTGGAGCACTTCCTCGGCCAGGTTCCCCACACCGTGCTGGTGGTGCTGGACGAGGCCTATACCGAATACCTGCCTGAAGCAGAGCGCAGCAACTCGATAGCCTGGCTGAAAAAATACCCCAACCTGCTCATCACCCGTACTTTTTCCAAGGCCTATGGGCTGGCCGGCCTGCGCGTCGGCTTCGCGCTGGCCCACCCGGAAGTGGTGGACCTGCTCAACCGCGTGCGCCAGCCCTTCAACGTCAACTGCATGGCGCAGGCAGCCGCGGTGGCGGCGATGCAGGACGAAGCGTTTCTGGCGGAATGCGTGGAGATCAACCGCAAGGGCATGGAGCAGATCACCGCCGGCCTCGGTCGCCTGGGCTTGAGCCATATCCCGTCCGCGGGCAATTTCGTGGCAGTCAAGGTAGGCAATGCGGCCGCCATCAACCATAGCCTGCTGAAACAGGGCGTCCTCGTGCGCCCCATTGCCAACTACGGCATGGCGGAATACCTGCGCGTCAGCATCGGCCTGGAAGCGGAGAATGCCCGATTCCTGCAGGCACTCGAACATTCACTCGCGGCACTTGATTGAATAGTGCATAACCGAACCCAAGTTATAACGAATACAGCTAACGGAGAAACAAAATGATCATCGTCATGAACAATGGCGCCACAGAAGAACAAATCGAGGGCGTCGTCAAAAAAATCCACGAATCGGGCCTCGAAGTCAATATTTCACGCGGCACGGAACGCACCGTGATCGGCGCCATCGGCAACGAGCGTAAGCTGGATCAGGAGCTGATCGACGCCCTGCCCGGCGTGGAACAGTCCATGCACATCGTCAAACCCTACAAGATCGTGGCACGCGAATGGCACAAACAGGATTCGGTTATCGACATCAAGGGAATCAAGCTGGGCGGCAACCAGGTGCAGATCATCGCCGGCCCGTGCTCGGTGGAAACCCAGCCGCAGATGGATGCCGCAGCCCAATACGTCCATGAAGCCGGTTGCCGCCTGATGCGCGGCGGCGCCTTCAAGCCCCGCACCAGCCCCTACGCTTTTCAGGGCCACGGCGAGGAAGGCCTGACCATGTTCCGCAAGGCCGCGGAACGCTACAACCTGCCCATGGTCACCGAGTTGATGGATGCCCGCCAACTGGAAACTTTCATGAAACACGATGTGGACGTGATCCAGATCGGCACCCGCAGCATGCAGAACTTCGATCTGCTCAAGGAAGTCGGCAAGGTCAACAAACCGGTGATTCTCAAGCGCGGCATGTCCGCCACCATTTCCGAGTGGCTCATGGCAGCGGAATACATCGCCGCCGGCGGCAACCACAACATCATCTTCTGCGAACGCGGCATCCGCACCTTTGAAACCTACTACCGCAACGTGCTGGACGTCACCGCGATTCCAGTTTTGAAAAAGGAAACCCATCTGCCAGTCATCGTCGACCCCTCCCATGCCGGCGGCAAGGCGTGGATGGTGCCAGCCCTGTCGCGTGCCGCCATTGCCGCGGGCGCGGACGGCCTGCTGGTGGAAATGCACCCGGCCCCGTGTGAAGCCTGGTGTGACGCCGACCAGGCCCTCACCCCGCAGGAACTGAAAGACCTGATGGGCACGCTGGGCTTGATTGCCAACGCGATCGGGCGGACCATCTAAAAATGAACCACGGAGTGCACGGAGCACACAGAGAAAATCTTTTCCAGTCTCCGTGCCCTCCGTGCCCTCCGTGGTTAATCGCTTCTAAATGATCAACAAACTCGTCATCATCGGTGTCGGCCTGATCGGCGGCTCGCTGGCGCTGGCCTTGCGCCAGGCCGGTGCCGTCGGGGAGATCGTCGGCGTCGGGCGCAGCCGGGAAAACCTCGAAACCGCGCGCACGCTTGGCATCATCGACCGGATTGAAACCAGCCTGGCCGCTGCCGCGCATGAGGCCGACGTGATTGTGCTGGCCGTGCCGGTTGCCGCCATGCAGCCGACCATGCAGGAACTCTCGCCCCATCTGGCGCCCGGCACCATCGTGACCGATGCCGGCAGCACCAAGCGCGATGTCATCGCCTGCGCCCGGCAGCATCTGCCGGAGCATCTGAGCCGTTTCATTCCCGGGCACCCCATCGCCGGCGCAGAAAAGAGCGGCGCCGCCGCGGCCTTTGCCGATCTGTTCCAGGGTCGTAATGTCGTGGTTACGCCTCTGCCTGAAAACGATGCCGAAGCCGTGTCCCGGATTGCCCGCATGTGGCAGACCTGCGGCGCCATCGTCAACACCATGCCTGCGCAAAAGCATGACGAGATTTTCGCCGCAGTCTCCCATCTTCCCCATCTGCTGTCTTTTGCCCTGGTGGAAGACATCGCCTTCCGCGCCAATGCCAGGGAGCTGTTCAGCTATGCGGCGGGCGGATTCCGCGACTTCACCCGGATAGCCGGCAGCCACCCGGAAATGTGGCGCGACATCTGCCTGGCCAACCGGGATGCGCTGATCCGGGAAATCGACACCTACCAGTCCCAGCTCGACCGCCTGCGCGGCATGCTGGAACAGGGTGACGGCAAAGCACTGGAAGAAGTATTCGGCCACGCCCGCACCGCCCGCGCCGAATGGCTGGCCGGCAAGGAGTAGGATGGGTTGAGCGCAGCGAAACCCATCCTGCATGCCATTCCCGATAACGCAACCGATGGGTTTCGCTGCGCTCAACCCATCCTACGATAAGCTCATCACGACATGGAATACCTCGATCTCTCTCCCATCGCCCGCGTCAGCGGCAGCATCACCCTGCCCGGCTCAAAAAGCATTTCCAACCGCACCCTGCTGCTGGCCGCGCTGGCCGAAGGGGTGACCGAGGTCAAGGCACTGCTGGCGTCCGACGACACCGGCCACATGCTGGAAGCACTGAAGAAGCTCGGCGTGCAATGGGAACAGCACGGCGCCAGCCGCGACTATCGCGTGCACGGCGTGGGCGGCGCGTTTCCCGTCAAAAGTGCCGCCCTGTTCCTGGGCAATGCCGGCACCGCCTTCCGCCCGCTGACTGCCGTCCTGGCCCTGTGCCAGGGCGACTACCAGCTCAGCGGCGTGGCGCGCATGCACGAGCGCCCCATCGGCGACCTGGTGGACGGCCTGCGCCAGCTCGGCGCCGATATCCGCTATCTCGGCAACGAAGGCTTCCCGCCGCTGAACATCAAGCCGGCCAACCCTCTCCCTAACCCTCTCCCGCAAGCGGGAGAGGGAACCAAGACCCCCTCCCCCGCTTCCGGGGGAGGGCTGGGAGAGGGCTAGTCAAAATTCGCGGCAATGTCTCCAGCCAGTTCCTCACCGCGCTGCTGATGGCTGCGCCGCTGGCCGGGCAGGACGTGAACATCGAAGTGATCGGCGAACTGATTTCCAAGCCCTACATCGAAATCACACTCAACCTGATGCGCCGTTTCGGCGTCGAAGTGGAGCGCCAGGGCTGGCAGGTGTTCACCATCCGCGCCGGGCAGAAATACACCAGTCCGGGCGAGATTCATGTCGAAGGCGATGCCTCCAGCGCCTCCTACTTCCTCGCCGCCGGAGCCATCGGCAAAGGCCCGGTGCGCGTCGAGGGCGTGGGCAGTACCAGCATCCAGGGCGACGTGCGCTTTGCCGAAGCCTTGGAACAGATGGGCGCCACCATCACGATGGGCGACAACTGGATCGAATCCAGCGGCACGGGCAAACTCCGGGCCATCGACCTCGACTGCAACCACATCCCAGACGCCGCCATGACCCTGGCGGTAGCCGCCCTGTTCGCCGACGGCACCACCACCCTGCGCAACATCGCCAGCTGGCGCGTCAAGGAAACCGACCGCATCGTTGCCATGGCAAACGAATTGCGTAAGGTCGGCGCGACTGTGGAGGAAGGTCCGGACTTTATCCGCGTCACCCCCCCCGCCACCCTGACGCCGAATGCAGTCATCGACACCTATGACGACCACCGCATGGCGATGTGTTTTGGGCTGATCTCGCTAGGCGGTGTGCCGGTGCGCATCAACGACCCGAAGTGCGTGGCCAAGACCTTCCCGGACTACTTCAACAGCCTGCAATCCATTGCCCATAATTCTTGAGCCACAAATGCACCACTCCTCACTCCTCACTCCTCACCCCTCACCCATTCCCGTCATCGCCATCGACGGTCCCTCCGCTTCGGGCAAGGGCACCGTTGCCGCACTGGTAGCAAAAGAACTGGGATTTCACTATCTCGACAGCGGCGCCATTTACCGCGTTACCGCCCTGGCGGCGCTGCGCGCCGGCATCGCCCTGGAGGACGAAGCCGCACTGGCTCAGCTCGCCAGCCAGCTCGATGTGCGTTTCGACAATGGCGAAATCTGGCTCGCCGGTGAAAAAGTGGGCGATGACGTGCGTTCCGAGGCCTCCGGCAATGCAGCTTCCCGCATCGCTACACTGCCCCGCCTGCGCCAGGCCTTGCTGGAGTTCCAGCGCAGCTTCCGCACGGCGCCAGGCCTGGTGGCGGATGGACGCGACATGGGCTCGGTAGTGTTTCCTGACGCCACGCTCAAAATTTTCCTCACCGCCAGCGCCGAGGTTAGAGCGGAACGGCGCTATAAACAGTTGATGGGAAAAGGAATGCATGCTAATCTTTCGCAGATTTTGCAGGATCTGCAACAACGCGATGCGCGCGACAGTGCCCGTAGTGTTGCCCCCCTGCAGAAATTTGCGGATGCCCACCTGCTTGAAACCAGTTCTATCAACATCGCCGAAGCGGTGACCGAAGTTCTGGCGCAATATCAGGATAGCGTCCGTCAGGCGTCATGAATTTAGGTTTTGCGGAATTCTAAGCGGCGCGTTTATCGGCTTGAAAGCCGAACCAGACGCGCCGTTTTATCTTTTTGTAAATACTGCCGATTCTGACAATCAACAACTTGCCCCGTGGCTCATTACGGGTTAGTGGATTTTATTTTTTATGACTACTGCTGCTCCTGCCTCCTCCGAAAGTTTTGCCGCCCTGTTTGAAGAAAGCCTGCAACGCCAGGAAATGCGTTCAGGTGAACTGATTACCGCTGAAGTCGTGTCCGTGGACAACGACGTGGTGATCGTCAATGCCGGCCTCAAGTCCGAAAGCGTGATCGACGCCAACGAATTCAAGAACGACCTGGGCGAAATCGAAGTTCAGCCTGGCGATTTCGTCAGCGTTTGCATCGAAGCCATGGAAGACGGCTACGGTTCGACCAAACTGTCGCGCGAAAAAGCCAAGCGCATGGCCGCCTGGAACGACCTCGACAAGGCAATGGAAGAAGGCACACTGGTCAGCGGCGTCATCAGCGGCTCCGTCAAGGGTGGCCTGACCGTCACCGTGAACGGCATCCGCGCCTTCCTGCCCGGCTCGCTGGTGGACATCCGCCCGGTCAAGGACACCACGCCCTACCAGGGCAAGCAGATGGAATTCAAGGTCATCAAACTCGACCGCAAGCGCAACAACGTGGTGGTATCGCGCCGTGCCGTGCTGGAAGCCAGCCAGGGCGCCGAGCGTCAGGCTCTGCTGGAAAACCTGAAAGAAGGCGCAGTGGTCAAGGGCATCGTCAAGAACATCACCGACTACGGCGCATTCGTGGATCTGGGCGGCATCGACGGCCTGCTGCACATCACCGACCTGGCCTGGCGCCGCGTCAAGCATCCTTCCGAAGTCCTCACCGTGGGTGACGAAGTGGAAGCCAAGATTCTCAAGTTCGACCAGGAAAAGAACCGCGTCTCCCTGGGCATCAAGCAACTGGGCGACGACCCATGGGTCAACCTGTCGCGCCGCTACCCGCAAGGCACCCGCATGTTCGGCAAGGTTACCAACCTCACCGACTACGGTGCATTCGTGGAAATCGAGCAGGGCATCGAAGGCCTGGTACACGTTTCCGAAATGGACTGGACCAACAAGAACGTACACCCCGCCAAGGTTGTGAGCCTGGGTGACGAAGTCGAAGTCATGATTCTGGAAATCGACGAAGAGCGCCGCCGTATCTCCCTGGGCATGAAGCAATGCAAACCGAATCCCTGGGACGAATTTGCCGCTGGCCAGAAGAAGGGCAACAAAGTTCAGGGCCAGATCAAGTCGATCACCGACTTTGGCATCTTCATCGGCCTGCCTGGTGGCATCGATGGCCTGGTACACCTGTCCGACCTGTCCTGGAACATGCCGGGTGAAGAAGCCGTGCGCAACTACAAGAAAGGCGACGAAGTGGAAGCCGTGGTGCTGGCCATCGACGCCGAGAAAGAGCGCATCTCCCTGGGCATCAAGCAGATGGATGGCGACCCCTTCTCCAACTATGTTTCCACCCATGACAAGGGCGACATCGTCAATGGCACGGTCAAGACCATTGACGCCAAAGGCGCGGTCATCGCACTGGACGGCGAAGTGGAAGACTACCTGCGCGCCTCTGAAGTTTCCCGTGATCGCGTTGAAGATATTCGCAGCCACCTGAAGGAAGGCGACGAAGTCGAGACCAAGATCATCAGCGTGGACCGCAAGAACCGTAACATCAGCCTGTCCATCAAGGCCAAGGACATGGCGGATGAAACCGACGCAATGAGCAAAATGGCCAGCGAGCAAAGTGCGGCCAGCGCCGGTACCACCAACCTGGGTGCCCTGCTGAAAGCCAAGCTGGACAATAAAAACAGCGGTCAGTAACAATCGGGTAAATCCGGCTGGGGTTCGCCCTGGCCGGACCGTCCTCGCAGGGAAAACTCATGACCAAGTCAGAATTGATTAATAAGCTGGCGGCTCGCTACCCCCAGCTTGTAGCAAAAGACGCAGAGCTTGCGGTCAAGACTGTACTCGAAGCCATGGCGACCAGCCTGGCCCAGGGTGAACGCATAGAAATTCGCGGGTTTGGCAGCTTCAGTCTGAACTACCGCCCGCCACGCGTCGGGCGCAATCCAAAAACCGGCGGCAAGGTAAGTGTGCCGGAAAAATATGTCCCCCACTTCAAGGCAGGCAAAGAACTGCGTGAACGTGTGGACTACCCGGAATAAAGTAATTTCCCGGCTCCTGACCGGTCAGCCAATATGGCGGCATAATCGCAAGATCATGCCGCTTTTTTCTTGATGAAGATTTAAGACATGCGTTATTTGTCCTTGATTTCTGGCATTGCACTATTTCTGCTGGCCCTCGGTTTTGCTTTCAAGAACAGCAATAGCATCACCATGCATTATTTTCTTGGCTATCAGTGGCAAGCGCCGCTGGCGCTGATCCTGGTGACGGCATTCAGCCTTGGCGCGGCATCCGGCATTGCCGCGACGCTCGGACTGGTATTCAGACAGCGGCGCGAAATCCAGAAATTGCGGCGAGAAGCCAAGGCTCTCTCGCAGACCTTCACAACCACCACCCTGGACGCCCCCGTCCAGCCCAACCCCTAGGGCAAGCTGACGATGGAATTCGAATTCTGGTGGCTACTGGCGCTCCCCCTGTTCTTTAGCCTCGGCTGGCTGGCCGCACGGATTGACATCAAACATCTGCAGTCCGAATCCCGCCGCCTTCCGGCTTCCTATTTCAGGGGGCTGAACTTTCTCCTCAACGAACAGCAGGACAAGGCGATCGAGTCTTTCATTGAAGTTGTGCGCGCCGATCCGGAAACCGTGGAACTTCATTTCGCCCTCGGCAGCCTGTTTCGCCGCCGCGGAGAAATCGAACGCGCCATCCGCATGCACCAGACCCTGGTTGACCGCACGGGGCTGGACAGCGAAAAAAGACTCAGCGCAAGCTTCGAACTGGGCCAGGACTATCTGAAAGCGGGGCTGCTGGATCGTGCCGAGCAAATTTTCAGCGACTTGCGCCAAACAGCCTACGCCGAACAGGCGCTCAAGTTTTTACTGGAAATTTATGAAACCGAACGGGACTGGAATAACGCCATTGCCATTGCGGGACAACTGAGTGCGACATCGCCCACTTCTTTCAACAAGGAAATTGCGCAATTTTTCTGCGAGCTGGCAGCAAATGAAACCGCCCAGAGCAATCCGGATGCCGCTCGCGCTCACCTCAACCAGGCATTGCAAAGTTCCCGTAGCTGTGCCCGCGCAAATATCATGCTGGGCGACCTGGAAGCACAGGCGGGACGCCATGCAGAGGCCATTCAGTTCTGGAAGCGAATCGAAACCCAGAACCCGGAATACCTGACGCTCACCGCTGCAAAACTGCTCGACAATTACCGTACGCTGGGACAAAGCAACGAAGCCCTGATTCTGCTGCGCGGCTATCTGACCCATCATACTTCCATCGATTTGCTCAATACCACATTCCAGGCCGTGCTTGAACTTGAGGGCCCGCGCGCCGCCTATGAGCTGGTTCGCGACGAGTTGCGCCGCAACCCCAGCCTGCTGGGACTGGACAAGCTGCTGGAAGCTGCGCTGCTGGATGCCCCAGCCGAGCGCAGGCAGGACATTTCACTGGTAAAAAATCTGATTCACCAGCACAGCCTGCGCCTCGCCCTCTACCGCTGCGAAAGCTGCGGCTTCAAGGCACGGCTTTTTCACTGGCGCTGCCCCGCCTGCGGTGGCTGGGAAACACTGCCACCCAAGCGCAAGGAAGATCAGGACACTCCATCATGACAAACGCGCAACAAATCACAGACCCCAGAATCATTGTCGCACTGGATTACTCCAGCGCCGCAGCCGCATCGCAACTGGTGGCGCGCCTCGACCCCACCCTGTGCAAACTCAAGGTGGGCAAGGAACTGTTTACCGCGGCCGGCCCGGCCTGGGTGGAGCAACTTGTCAGCCAGGGATATGGCGTTTTTCTCGATCTCAAATTCCATGATATTCCCCATACCGTCGCCCAGGCATGCAAGGCTGCGGCCGGCCTCGGCGTATGGATGGTCAATGTTCATGCCCTTGGTGGCCGTGCTATGATGAACGCCGCGCGCGAAGCGCTGGAAAGCGTGCCGCAGCGGCCCAAGCTGATCGCGGTCACGGTACTGACCAGCATGGGTTCAAGCGACCTGGCCGATTTGGGAATCAGCGAGGAACCGCAGCAACTGGTGCGCCGCCTGGCCGCACTGGCCCATGATTGCCATCTCGACGGCGTGGTCTGTTCGGCGCAGGAAGCGGCCATGTTGCGGCAGGAACTGGGCGCGGGGTTCTGTCTGGTTACGCCCGGCATACGCCCGGCCAGCGCCAGCCAGGACGACCAGAAACGCATCATGACACCGGCCGATGCGCTGCGCGCGGGCGCGCACTCTCTGGTGATCGGACGCCCCATCACCCAGGCAGCAGATCCCTTGCAGGCATTGCAGGCGATCGGACAAGAGATTGCAAACATTGGAGAACTGAAGTGAAAGTCAGCATTATTGGAACCGGCTATGTCGGACTGGTGACCGGCACCTGCCTGGCGGAAGTGGGCAATGACGTGGTGTGCCTGGATCTGGATGAACGCAAGATCGGCATGCTCAAACAGGGCCAGATCCCCATTTACGAACCCGGCCTGGAAGACATGGTTCAGCGCAACCAGGCTGCCGGGCGCCTGCGCTTCACCACTGATGTCGCGGAAAGCGCCGCCCATGGCGTGATCCAGTTCATCGCCGTGGGCACGCCGCCGGACGAGGACGGTTCCGCCGATCTGCAATATGTGGTCGCTGCGGCCCGCGCCATCGGCCAGCACATGAACGAATACAAGGTCATAGTCGACAAGTCCACCGTGCCGGTCGGTACCGCCGACAAGGTGCGCGCCGCGGTGCAGGAAGAACTGCAGAAACGCGCTTCGGGCCTCGATTTCAGCGTGGTTTCCAATCCCGAATTCCTCAAGGAAGGCGCTGCGGTGGAAGACTTCATGCGCCCTGACCGCATCGTGGTCGGCACCGACAATGCCAAGGCGACGGAACTGATGCGCGCCCTCTACGCCCCGTTCCAGCGCAACCACGAACGCCTGATCGTGATGGACGTCAAATCCGCCGAGCTGACCAAGTACGCCGCCAACGACATGCTGGCAACGCGCATCTCGTTCATGAACGAGCTTGCCAACCTGGCGGAAATCCTTGGTGCCGACATCGAACATGTACGTCACGGCATCGGATCCGACCCGCGCATCGGCTACCACTTCCTCTACCCCGGTTGCGGCTACGGCGGCTCCTGCTTCCCCAAGGACGTGCAGGCGCTGCAACGTACCTCGCGTGCCAACGGACTGGAGCTGCAGGTATTGAAAGCAGTGGAAGATGCCAACGACCTGCAAAAGCACATCCTGCTCAAGAAAATCACCGAGCGCTTCGGCAACGATCTGTCCGGCAAGCGTTTCGCGCTCTGGGGCCTGGCATTCAAGCCCAACACCGACGACATGCGCGAGGCGCCCAGCCGCGTGCTGATCGAAGGCCTGTGGCAGCGTGGCGCCACGGTTGCCGCCTACGACCCGGCGGCGATGGAAGAAACCCACCGCATCTATGGCGACGACAAACGCCTCACCCTGTGCGACTCGCCCATGGCAACCATGGTCGGGGCCGACGCGCTGGCTATTGCCACGGAATGGAAAGTATTCCGCGCCCCGGACTTTGCCGCCATCAAGTCCAGCCTGAAAAACCCGGTCATTTTCGATGGCCGCAACCTGTACGAGCCGAAAGCGGTACGCGAACAGGGGTTGGAATATTTCCCGATTGGACGGCTGTAAAAGGTGAGGGTCCCGCTTGCGCGGGATTCCGACTTTCTTCGCGATACATCGCGTGAAAGATCGTATATGAGGAGTGAAGAGTGAGGAGTGAGGAGCTAAAACGCGCTCGCGTCCTGGTGGTCGGCGACGTCATGCTCGACCGCTACTGGTTCGGCGAGGTCAGCCGCATCTCGCCGGAAGCGCCGGTGCCGGTGGTGCATGTCGGCAAGACCGAGGAGCGCCCTGGTGGCGCGGCCAACGTGGCGCGCAATGCCGCTGCCCTGGGCGCGCAGGTGGCGCTGCTCTCGGTGGCGGGCACCGACGAAGCGGGTGACTGCCTGGCCCGGCTGCTGGAGCATGAGAATATCAAGGTGGTGCTGCACCGCGATGCGGAACTCGACACCACCATCAAGCTGCGCGTCATTGGCCGCCAGCAGCAGTTGCTGCGCATTGATTTCGAAACCTGGCCGGGCCACGAGGTGCTGCAGAACAAGCTGGCCGATTTCGAACGCATGCTGGCGGACTCCGACGTGGTGATCCTTTCCGATTACGGCAAGGGCGGCCTGACGCACATCCGGCGCATGATCGAACTGGCCCGTGCTTGCGGCAAACCGGTTCTGGTGGACCCCAAGGGGGAAGACTACGAGCGCTACCGCGGCGCCACCCTGCTGACGCCCAACCGCAGCGAATTCAGGCAGGTCGCGGGCAGCTGGCACAACGAGGAAGAACTGACGCGCAAGGCCCAGGCCCTGCGCAGCCAGCTTGACCTTGCCGCCCTGCTGGTCACGCGCAGCGAGGAAGGCATGACGCTGTACCGCGAAGGAGAGACTTTGCACGAACCCACCCAGGCGCGCGAAGTATTCGACGTCAGCGGCGCCGGGGATACGGTAATCGCCACCCTCGGCACCATGCTCGCTGCCGGGGCGGATTTGCCAGAAGCGGTGCAGCTCGCCAACCGCGCCGCCGGCATCGTGGTCGGCAAGCTGGGCACGGCGGTGGTGAGTCACGAGGAATTGTTTGGATGAAAACATTTAACCACGGAGCGCACGGAGAACACGGAGATTGCATGTCAGTGAAATTGGGCGTTAATTTCTCCGTGCCCTCCGTGCGCCGTGGTTCATATTATTGAATAAGGAAGAATCATGTACACCATCGTCACCGGCGCCATGGGATTCATCGGCGCCAATATCGTCAAGGCCCTCAATGATCGCGGCGAGACTAACATCATCGCGGTGGACAACCTGAAGAAGGCCGACAAGTTCAAGAATCTGGTGGACTGCGAAATTGCCGATTACATGGACAAGGAAGATTTCCTCGACGCCGTACTGGACGGGGCGTTCGACGACTCCATGACAGCCGTGTTCCACGAGGGCGCCTGCTCCGACACCATGGAAACCGACGGCCGCTACATGATGGAGAACAACTACCGTTATTCCATCACCCTGCTGGAACACTGCCAGAACGAGGAAATTCCTTTCCTCTACGCCTCATCCGCCAGCGTCTACGGCGGCGGCAGCATTTTCAGCGAGTCGCGCGAACACGAAAGCCCGCTCAACGTCTACGGCTATTCCAAGTTCCTGTTCGATCAGTACGTGCGCCGGATGTGGGAAGAAAAAACCGGCCAGATCGTGGGCTTCCGCTACTTCAACGTGTACGGCCCGCGCGAGCAGCACAAGGGGCGCATGGCCTCGGTCGCCTTCCATTTCTTCAACCAGTACCAGGCCGAGGGCAAGGTCAAGCTGTTCGAGGGCTGCGAAGGCTATGGCCACGGCGAGCAGCGGCGCGATTTCGTGTCGGTTGAGGACGTGGTCAAGATCAACATGTGGTTCCTCGACCACCCGGACCAGTCCGGCATTTTCAACCTCGGCACCGGCCGCAGCCAGGCTTTCAACGACGTTGCCGTGGCCGCCGTCAACGCCTGCCGCAAGGCAAAAGGCGAAGCCTCGCTGACCCTGGAGCAATTGCAGCAGCAGGGCATCATCGAATATGTCACCTTCCCGGAAGCGCTCAAGGGCAAGTACCAGAGCTTCACCCAGGCCGATATCTCGGCCCTGCGCCAGGCCGGGTACGAAACCCCGCTCTACACCGTGGAACAGGGTGTGGAACGCTACGTCGAGCACCTGCTGAAACAGCGCTGAGCACCTCAACCCGGCGGGAGCCTCAGATTGAAAAGATTCCTGATCGTTTTGCTGGCCTGCCTGGCTTTCATGGGCACGGCACGGGCAGGCGTGCTGGTGGATCTCAACAGCGCCACCCAGGCGCAGCTCGAATCGGTGAAAGGCATCGGCCCGGCGAAAGCCCGGGCCATCATCGACTACCGCCGCAAGATGGGGCCGTTCCGCAACGTGGACGACCTGAAAAAAGTGACTGGATTCGGCCCAAAAACCGTTGCCAGGATGCGTGCCGAACTCACTGTCAGCAAAGCCAGCGCAGCCGCGCTGAGGTCCGACGGAAAAAACGTGCATAATAAGCAACCATGATTTCCTCGAGAAGCATTCCAGCGTGAATTCGGCCCGCTTCGCTTTCATCCCGCCCTGGCTTGATCCACTACGCGCGATTGCCGTGGCCATGTTCGACAGCAACGGCGACATCATCGAGGCCAACGAAGGATTTCGCTTTAGCCTGACGCCCGGAACAAGCGAGAACGTGGCACATCGCCTTGTCGAACCGTCGCTCGACCAACTGGTGAAAATGCAGCCGGACGAAACAGGCCTGCTTTACACCGGACTGATCACCCTCAATATCGGACAGGGCTTGACCCGGGCCTTTGCCGGCTCGATTTTCCGCCGCAACCAGTTATTCATGCTCGCAGCGGAACTGGACATCTCCGCTTTCGAGTCTCTCAGCAGCGAAAACGAGCGCCTCAACCAGGAACTGGAAGAAAACCGCAAACTGCCCTCCAGGCGCAACCACACCTTGCAGAAAATGAAAGAGGAAGTTGAAGCCATCAAGCGCAATGACGGGCTTACCGGCCTGGCCAACCTGAAGCTGCTCGATTCGCGCGTGAACGAGGAAATCCTCCGCTGGGAGCGCTACCGCCGCCCGCTTGCCCTGGTGTTGCTGGACCTGGACAACTTTGACAGCATCAATGACCAGTTCGGGCGGAAAACCGGCGACGAACTGCTACAGCATGTGGCCACCATCCTTAACGGCGCGACCAGGACCCTGGACCTGGTCGCGCGCTATGGCGGCCAGGAATTTGCCGTGTTGCTGCCGGAAACCAATGAAATGGGTGCCATGATCGTGGCCGAGCGTCTGCGCATGGATATGGAATCCCTGCTCATCCTGCCACTGCTGCGCCCCCTCACCGCGAGTTTCGGCGTTGCCCTGCTGCAACCGGACGAAAAGCGTGAAACCTACTACGCCCGTGCCGGGCGCGCGGTAAAACATGCCAAGGAACATGGCAAGAATTGCATCGCCATGGCCGGGATAGATGCCGAACTCGACCATCTCTACCAGAATACTGCCAGGGAGCAGGAGCCTCCAGTGCAAACATAGCAATGCGCGCTTAATTATTTCTGAAAGAATGGATCAACATGAATTTCAAAACCATTGAAGATTTTGTCGGCAACACTCCGCTGGTCAGGCTCAAACGCATCCCCGGCAACACCTCGAACACTATCCTGGTCAAACTTGAAGGCAACAATCCGGCGGGGTCGGTAAAAGACCGCCCGGCCCTGTCCATGATCATGCGCGCCGAGGCACGAGGTGAAATCAGGCCCGGCGACACCCTGATCGAGGCCACCAGCGGCAACACCGGCATCGCCCTGGCGATGGCGGCGGCAATGCGCGGCTACAAAATGGTGCTGGTAATGCCGGAACACATGAGCATGGAGCGGCGTCAGGTGATGCGCGCCTTTGGCGCCGAGATTGTGCTTACACCACGGGAAGGCAGCATGGAAGCGGCCATCGATACCGCTCACCGGCTCCGGGACGAAGGCAGGGGTATCATCCTCGACCAGTTTTCCAACCCCGACAACCCGCTCGCACACTACGAGGGCACCGGCCCGGAAATCTCGCGCGACACGGAGGGGAAAATCACCCATTTCGTCAGCAGCATGGGCACCACCGGCACCATCATGGGCTGCTCGCGCTATCTCAAGGAACAGAATCCGGATATCCGGATCATCGGAGCCCAACCGGCGGCGGGCTCGCAGATTCCGGGCATTCGCAAATGGCCGTCGGAATACCTGCCCAGCATCTGCGATTTCAGCCTGGTGGACCAGATCATCGAAGTCCACCAGAACGCGGCGGAAGACATGACTCGCCGCCTCGCCAGGGAGGAAGGTATTTTTGCCGGTATCTCGTCGGGCAGCGCGCTGGCGGCGGCACTCGAAGTATCCGCCCAGGCCGAGAACGCCATCATCGTTTCCATCGTCTGCGACCGGGGTGACCGCTACCTCTCCACCGGCATCTTTCCCGCCTGACGCATGAACCTGCTCAAAGCCCTCGCCGCCGTTGGCGGCATGACCCTGCTGTCGCGTATTCTCGGCTTCCTGCGCGACGCCATCATCGCCCGCGCCTTCGGTGCAGGGATCGCAACCGACGCCTTTTTCGTCGCCTTCAAGCTGCCCAACCTGCTGCGCCGTCTGTTCGCCGAGGGCGCCTTCTCCCAGGCCTTCGTGCCCATCCTGGCCGAGTACAAGACACGCCGCGGCCACGATGCCACGCGCGACCTGGTGGATCATGTCGCCACCCTGCTGGCGCTGATCCTGCTGGGCGTGAGCGTCATCGGCATTCTCGCCGCGCCAGTGGTGATCTGGATCAGCGCGCCCGGCTTTGCCGCCACGCCGGAGAAATTCGACCTCACCGTGCAAATGCTGCGCTGGATCTTCCCCTACATCTTCTTCATCTCGCTGGTATCTCTGGCGGGCGGCATCCTCAACACCTACAGCAAATTCTCCGTGCCCGCTTTCACCCCGGTGCTGCTCAACCTCTCCTTCATCGGCTGCGCGCTGTGGCTCGCGCCTTACCTGCATCCGCCGGTGATGGCGCTGGCGGCGGCGGTACTGCTCGGCGGCGTGCTGCAGCTTGGCTTTCAGCTCCCTTTTCTGGCCAGAATCGGTCTCTTGCCGCGCTTCCGCCTGAACCTGAAAGACGAAGGCGTATGGCGCATCCTGAAACTGATGGGCCCAGCGGTGTTCGGCGTCTCCATCGCCCAGATCAGCCTGCTGATCAACACCATCTTCGCCTCCTTCCTCGAAACCGGCAGCGTGTCCTGGCTCTATTACGCCGACCGCCTGATGGAATTCCCCACCGGCATGCTGGGCGTGGCGCTCGGCACCATCCTGCTGCCCTCGCTGGCCAAGCATTACTCCGACGACTCTCCCGAAAAGTTCTCCAGCCTGCTCGACTGGGGGCTGCGCCTGACCCTGATGCTGGCCCTGCCCGCGGCACTGGCGCTGGCGATGCTGGCGGTGCCGCTGATTTCAACGCTGTTTTATTATGGCAAATTTTCCGCCCACGACCTGTGGATGACGCGCGAGGCGCTGGTCGCCTACAGCGCCGGCCTGCTCGGCCTGATCATGGTGAAGGTGCTGGCCCCGGGATTCTATGCGCGGCAGAACATCCGCACCCCGGTCAAGATCGCAATTTTCACCCTGTTCGCCACCCAGCTCATGAACCTCGCCTTCGTCTGGAAACTCCAGCACGCCGGGCTGGCGCTGGCCATTGGCCTGGGTGCCTGCCTCAATGCCGGCCTGCTGTACTACCATCTGCGCAAGCACAGGATTTACCAGCCCCAGCCCGGCTGGACCGCCTTCCTTTTCCGGGTCGCCATCGCCCTGGCGGTCATGGCCGCCACCCTGTGGTTCGCCATGGGCCCGGAAGCCGCCTGGCTAGGCGGCAGCATCGTAACCCGGGCGCTGCACCTGGGATGGGTGGTCATTGCCGGGGCAAGCGCCTATTTCGCGGCGCTGTGGCTGGTGGGGGTAAAGCCCCGGGATTTCGTGAAACGCGGGGCGGAATAGCGGGGGAAACCGCGGAATCACGTCCGCCGGGGGGGCCGGGTGAATCGCTCCCTCGCCTTGCCGCCACCCATATTTATGGGTATGATGAATTGTCTTTCCCCTAAAATATCCGGCCATGAAAACCACCATTGAAATACCCGACGATCTCTTTCGTCAGGCCAAGGCGGCAGCCGTTGCCCGTGGCATGACTTTGAAGCAGTTGATCACCGGAGCAGTAGTGCACGAGCTGGGCCAGGCCGTGGACATAGACGACCAGGCAACCGCACGCCAGCGGGCGCTGCGCTTTGCCGCTGAAATCGGGCGTCTGGCACAGGACAACGCAACCGACTGGAAGTGCGGCAAACCGGCCATGCAACAGCTTTTTGAAGACCGCAGTGCTCGCAATTATTGACGCTTCCGTGCTCGTTTCCGCATTCAAGGCGGATGAAGAGCAGCACGCAACAAGCCTGGAATTCCTGCGCGTGGCGATTGAACGCAGTGTGCATCTTTGCGCACCCGCCATCCTGTTTCCCGAAATGGCGGCGGCCTTTTCCCGCCCGGGCAGGAATTCGCCGCTTGCTTCCCGGATAATGGAGCAAATCCGGGTCTGGACACCTATCCGCATCTACCCGGTTGACGAATCGTTGGCGCTGGCAGCGGAGCACGTCGCGCTGGAATGTTTCATCCGGGGCGCCGATGCAATCTATGCCGCGCTGGCGAACCAGCTGGGAGCTCCACTGGTATCCTGGGACAGGGAACTTCTGGCGCGCGCGCCGGCAGGCGCCCATGCCATGACACCGGAAAACTGGCTAAGCGAGCGTTGACCGGCCCCATTTCCTTTTTCCTGACAGAATCAACCCGAATTTTTCATAAATAAAATGCTGAAAATCTACAACACCCTCGCCCGCGCCAAGCAGGACTTCATCCCCATCGAACCCGGCAAGGCCCGCATGTATGTGTGCGGCATGACGGTGTACGACTATTGCCACCTCGGCCATGCCCGGGTGCTGGTGGTGTTCGACATGATCCAGCGCTGGCTCGGGGCGGAAGGGCTGGACGTCACTTATGTGCGCAACATCACCGACATCGACGACAAGATCATCCGGCGTGCCGCCGAAAACGGCGAGGACATTTCCGCGCTGACGGGGCGCTTCATTGCCGCCATGGACGAGGATGCCGCCGCGCTGGGGGTGCAGAAGCCGGCGCACGAACCGCGCGCCACCCAGTACGTGCCGGGCATGATCGCGATGATTTCGCAGCTGATCGCAAACCAGCTGGCTTATGTCGCGGACAATGGCGACGTGTGCTATGCGGTGCATGCCTTTCCCGGCTACGGCAAGCTTTCGGGCAAGTCGCTGGACGACCTGCGCGCCGGGGAACGGGTGGACGTGGCGGCAGGCAAGCGCGACCCGCTTGATTTTGTGCTGTGGAAATCGGCCAAGCCCGGCGAACCAAACTGGGATTCGCCGTGGGGACCGGGACGGCCGGGCTGGCACATCGAGTGCTCGGTGATGAGCGACGCGCTGCTGGGTGAACATTTCGATATCCACGGTGGCGGCGCGGACCTGCAGTTCCCGCACCACGAGAACGAGATTGCCCAGTCCGAGGGCGCGCACGGCCACCAGCACGTCAACTACTGGATTCACAACGGCTTCGTGCGGATCGACAACGAGAAGATGTCGAAGTCGCTGGGCAACTTCTTCACCATCCGCGAAGTGCTGCAGAAATACGATCCGGAAGTGGTGCGCTTCTTCATCCTGCGCGCCCATTACCGCAGCCCGCTGAACTACTCCGACCAGCACCTGGACGATGCCAGAGGCGCGCTGACGCGGCTTTATACCGCGCTCAGCAACACCCCTCCTCACTCCTCACTCCTTACTCCTCACCAAGTAGACTGGAGCGACCCTTTTGCAGCCAAGTTTCGGGCAGCAATGGAGGACGATTTCAACACGCCCGAGGCCATTGCCGAACTTTTTGATTTGGCGACGGAAGCCAACAAATCCGGCGACCCCGTGAACACTGCACTGCTGAAGTCGCTAGGCGGAGTACTGGGCCTGCTGCAGCGCGACCCCAGCGAGTTCCTGCAAGGCGGCCTGGGTGGTGAATCCGGCAGCGGCTTAACGCCACAGGAGATCGAGGAGCAGATTGCCGCCCGTGCTGAAGCTCGCAAAACACGGAATTTCGCCGAGTCGGATCGCATCCGCGACAATCTCCTGCAGGCTGGCATCGTCCTCGAAGACAAGCCCGGTGGCGAGACCTTGTGGCGTCGCGCCTGAAGCGTCAGAAAATTCCATCGTTCAGGCCGCCTTCTGACCCATGAAGTGACGCGCGTAACGCTGGTTCAGGCGCGCCAGTGGCAGCAGCACCAGCACATCGGCGGTATCGAAATCGGGATCCCAGGCCGGCTCGCCGCAAATATAGGCGCCGGTACGCAGATAACCCTTGATCAGCGGCGGCATGGGCGGGTTCAGGTCGCGGTTGAGGGCATCCAGCGGCAGCGGGTGACGCGGAAACACGCGCCACTCCACCGGGCACATGTTGTCCACGCTGATGCGGTGATACAGGCTCGCGGCGCTGTGACCGCCGTCCGCCATGCTGATGCTGGCGCAGCCAATCAGATAGTCGTAACCCCGGGTGATCATGTACTCAGCCAGGCCGGCCCACAGCAGGGTGATCGCGGCGCCGCTGCGGTAATCGGGATGCACGCAGGAGCGGCCGACTTCCGCCATGCGATCGCTGAGATGGGCGATGCGGGTCAGATCGAATTCGCTCTGGGAATAGAAACCGCCGATTTTCTTCGCCTGCTCCGGGCTCAGGATGCGGTAGGTGCCGACCACTTCGTTGCTGTCGCTATCGCGCACCAGCAGGTGGTCGCAGTAGGGGTCGAACATATCCTGATCAACGCCGGCCTTGCGGGTAGGCAGACGCGCCCCCATCTCCTCGGCGAAGACCTTATAGCGCAGGCGCTGCGCTTCCTCGATATCGGCTTCACTCCGGGCAAAGCAGTAAAACAACTTGGCCTCGCGGCGCTTCACCACTTCTGTCTGTTGACTCAGCAACATCTCGTTCTCTCCTCTCCAATTTTGTATGAGCGAACGATAAACAGAGGCAGTGACAGATAAGTGACAGCCAGCTTAAGTTTTTGTGACCGGGCAAAAAAGGCATTTCAGCGCCAAGGACGCAAAGGTTCGCAAGGGAACACCATTTATGAATGGCCTCGCCAGCCAGGCCGCTCATATATTCAAGCACTCGAATTCCTTTGCGCCCCTTTGCGTCCTTTGCGGTTCAATGGTTTTTTAAGGGTAAAATGGCATCCATGCAAACCGCCCCCAGCATCACCTCCCACCGCAAATACTGGGCCAAACGCTTCGGCACCGCGCCTTTCCTGCCCACCTCGCGCGCGGAGATGGACGCGCTTGGCTGGGACAGCTGCGACATCATCATCGTCACCGGCGACGCCTACATCGACCACCCCAGCTTCGGCATGGCGCTGGTGGGGCGGCTGCTGGAGGACCAGGGCTTCCGCGTCGGCATCCTCAGCCAGCCCGACTGGCACGGCCCGGCGGCCTTCAAGCAGCTGGGCAAGCCCAACCTGTTCTTCGGCGTCACCGCCGGCAACATGGATTCCATGGTCAACCGCTACACCTCGGACCGCAAGATCCGCTCCGACGACGCCTACACCGCCAACGCAGAGCCCAACAAACGTCCCGACCGCGCGGTGATCGTCTATTCGCAGCGCTGCCGCGAGGCCTATCCCAAGGCCAATATCGTGGTCGGCAGCATCGAGGCCAGCTTGCGCCGTATCGCCCATTACGACTACTGGTCGGACAAGGTACGACGCTCGGTGCTGCCCGATTCCAAGGCAGACATGCTGATCTACGGCAACGCCGAGCGCGCGCTGGTGGATCTTTCCCACCGCCTCGCTGCCGGGGAAGCGATCGCCGACATCACCGACCTGCGCGGCACCGCCTTCATGCGCAAGGAAATACCCGAGGGCTGGACGGAGATGGATTCGAGCCATCTCGACATGCCGGGGCCAGTGGCGGCGCATCCCAATCCTTACGACGAAAAACCAAGCCCCACCCCTCCCGGCCTCCCAACCCCCCCATCCCCCCTTATCAGGGGGGGGTGGACCGGGGAGGAGAAAACCGTCGCCTCCCCCCTGACAAGGGGGGATCGAGGGGGGTTAGGGGTTGAAGCACCCATGCACTTCCACCCCAAGCCCAAACTCGACCGCACCCACACCTTCGTCCGCATCCCCTCCTACGAACAGGTCAAGGACGACGCAGTGCTCTACGCCCATGTCTCGCGCATCCTGCATCTCGAATCCAACCCTGGCAACGCGCGCGCCCTGGTGCAGGGGCATGGCGAGCGCGAGGTGTGGCTCAACCCGCCGCCGCTTCCGCTCACCACGGCGGAAATGGACCACGTCTACGGCCTGCCCTACGCCCGCCGCCCGCACCCGTCCTATGGCGAGGCGCGCATCCCGGCCTTCGAGATGATCCGCTTCTCGATCAACATCATGCGCGGCTGCTTCGGCGGCTGCACTTTCTGCTCCATCACCGCGCACGAGGGGCGCATCATCCAGAGCCGCTCGGAAGCCTCGATCCTGCACGAGATCGAGGAAATCCGCGACAAGACGCCGGGCTTCACCGGGACGATTTCCGACCTGGGCGGCCCGACCGCCAACATGTACCGGCTCAAGTGCCGCGACCCGAAAATCGAATCCGCCTGCCGCCGCCTGTCCTGCGTGTTCCCGGACATCTGCGTCAACATGGGCACCGACCACGGCCCGCTGGTGCAGCTCTACCGCAAGGCACGCGCCATTCCCGGCGTCAAGCGCGTGCTGATCGGCTCCGGCGTGCGCTACGACCTGGCGGTGAAAAGCCCGGAATACGTCAGGGAACTGGTGACCCACCACGTCGGCGGCTACCTCAAGATCGCCCCCGAGCACACCGAACCCGGCCCGCTGTCGAAAATGATGAAGCCGGGCATCGGCACCTATGACAAGTTCAAGGCGATGTTCGAGAAGTTTTCCAAGGAAGCGGGCAAGGAACAGTACCTCATCCCCTACTTCATCGCCGCCCACCCCGGCACCACCGACGAGGACATGCTCAACCTGGCGCTATGGCTCAAGGCCAACGGCTTCCGCCCGGACCAGGTACAGGCATTCCTGCCCACCCCGATGGCGCTGGCCTCGACCATGTACCACACCCATCGCAACCCGCTGAAGAAAGTCACGCGAAAGAGCGAGGAAGTGCCCATTCCCATGGGCGAGCGCCAGCGCCGCCTGCACAAGGCTTTCCTGCGCTACCACGATGCCAACAACTGGCCGCTGCTGCGCGAAGCCCTGAAGCGCATGGGGCGCAGCGACCTGATCGGCAACGGCAAGCGGCACCTGGTGCCGCACTGGCAACCCGCCGGCACCGGGATCGCAGCGGAAGGCACGCGCCGCCCCGGCCAGCAGGCTCAGGCGGCGAAAAAGCCTACGCCTGCCACAGCGCGTCCACGTGCTGCCGCAAAGCCGGCAAAACGTCCTGCTCGAACCAGGGGTTGAGTGCAAACCAGCGCTGATTGCGCGGGCTGGGATGCGGCAGGGGAAGAAATTCCGGCAGGTATTCCTGCCAGGCCTGCACCGTGGCGCCAAGGGTCTTTTGGGCATGCTTGCCGAGGTAATAGGCCTGCGCGTAGCTGCCGATCAACAAGGTCAGCCGCACCTGCGGCAACTGGGCACGCAACTGCGGGTGCCACAGCGGCGCGCATTCCGGGCGCGGCGGCAGGTCGCCATTGGCGCCGGTACCCGGATAGCAGAAAGCCGCCGGGATGATGGCGATGCGTTGCTCGTTGTAAAACTCCTCGCGCGACATGTTCAGCCACAGACGCAAGCGATCTCCGGAAGGATCGTTCCACGGAATCCCCGACTCATGTACCCGCCGCCCCGGCGCCTGCCCCACGATCATCAGCCGCGCGCTGCCAGCCGCACGCAGAACCGGCTTCGGCCCGAGCGGCAGATGCGCCTCGCACAAGCGGCAGGCGCGGATTTTTTCCAGTAAATTATCAAGACTCATGGGGAGCGAGGTTAATGTGGCTTGCCATGCAAATGGATATGCGTAATTATGACAGCATGGCCGCACGACCACGATAATGCAATGCAGCAAACGGACCGTCGCATTGCGCCACTTTATCCGGCATCATGACAAATGAGGCATACACTGCGCTATGCCTTCAATTTTCTTAAGGTCAAGAATTATGTTTTCGCATGATTTTATTGAAAAAAATGCCGCGCGAACGCTGCGGTTTGGCATTTTCTGCGTTCTGGCAGGGTTTGCCCTATCTCATGCATCCGCGGCCACTGTGGGTGGCGAAGCCGTAAAAACCAAGGAAATCAAGTATCGCGACGGCATTATTACTTTTTCTATTCCCAAACACTGGGTAGAGGAATACGAACCCGAGGGCGACGGGATATTCTATGAGAAAGGCGAAAACACTGGAAAGCTGCGGATCAATGTGATCACCGTGAATTTGCCCAAAATGGTTACAGCAAATTCAGGGGCCAAGGCGCTGTGTATTCTGAAAGACATCAAGTCCTCCGAAGTCGATAATCTGCCGAATGGAAATGCAATAGCAAAAATTATCGAGCGCACTACCGAGCAGGGTCAGGCTGTTACGCATTACTGGTGGTACGTTGCACGCCCGATTCCGCCGCAACACGTACGATTGGCGACATTCTCCTACACCATTCGCTCAGCGTTGGAAAATTCGCCCGGTACGGATGCAAAGCTTCAGTTTCTGGAAGGCGCCATACGAAATACCATATTTCACCCGCTGCACGACCTTTGACATTTCCGGGCATGAGTCCGGCCTGGAAACAAAAACGCCCATCCTTCGACGGGCGTTATGGAAAAAAACCGGGATTTCACCCCGGCTTCCCCTGATTAACTGCCCATATCCGTGAAATCCAGATCCAGATGAGGAGAATCCACATCCACCAGATTCTGGTCAATCATCTCCCAAGTATCCGCATCGACGATGTCTTCGGCAGGATGGTGTGCAAAAGCCGAAAATGAAGTCAGCAGGGAGGCAAGTACAGCAACTTGAAGTGCTTTTTTCATAAATCAATTCCTGTAAAATTAAGAAAGTAATCAACGAATCATTCAACCCGTCGCGTTCACCCGCCAAATGGCTGAAACGCTGTTGTGACCGTCGATGTGATGCATGGTAGGGAAAATAGGTTTCCGGGCTATATCACGCGGGTAACAAAGCGTAACAAGATGTTTCATTGCCCGGTAATGCAGCCCGACGTGGAACCGCCCATGTATTTATCTCCGGAATCCGTCCAGCAAGCCGTGTGCTTTTCTTCTAGAATGAGCGCCTTGCAACTTCCGAACAAAGCCATGCGACTGATTCTCGCCCCGATGGAGGGGCTTGCTGACCAGGACATGCGTGATGTATTGACCCGCCTGGGCGGCATTGACCTGTGCGTTGCCGAGTTCGTGCGCGTCACCCACCATCTGCTGACCGAGCGCGTGCTCCTGCGCACGGTGCCGGAGCTGGCCAACGGCGGCTGCACGCGTGCCGGGGTGCCGGTACGCGTGCAGTTACTGGGCAGCGACCCGGTATGCCTGGCTGAAAATGCCGCACACATCGCGGCTCTTGGCGCACCGGGCATCGATCTCAATTTTGGCTGCCCTGCCCCCATGGTCAATCGTCACGGTGGCGGCGCGGCCCTCCTGCAATATCCGGAAACCATACACACCATCGTCGCCGCCACGCGCCGCGCCGTGCCGCAACACATCCCCGTCACTGCCAAGATGCGCCTTGGGCTGACGGATACCTCGCTGACGCTGGACTGCGCCCGCGCCATCGAAGCAGCTGGCGCCGACGAGCTCACCGTCCACGCCCGCACCAAGTCCGACGGCTATCGCCCGCCCGCGCACTGGGAGTGGCTGGCCCGCATCCGCGAGGCCGTGAAACTGCCGCTGGTGGCGAATGGAGAAGTGTGGTCGCCGGAGGATTGGGAAAACATTCGCCAGGTCAGCGGTTGCAGCGACGTGATGATCGGGCGCGGCGCCATCGTCCGCCCGGACCTGATGCTACGCATCAGGACAGGAGAGGCGGCCATGCCCTGGCCCGCCTTGCTCCCGTGGGTGGTGGATTACTATCAGCGCCTGCGTTGCCGGGTGGAGGCAAAACACGCGCCAGGGCGGCTCAAACAGTGGCTGGGCATGCTGCGCAGCGCCTACCCGGAGGCAGACATGCTGCACCAGACCTTGCGCACCGAGCGCGATCCGGATGCAGTGGGAAGAATGCTGCTGGGGCGTTAACGTAAAACACGTTTTGTTGAAGCGTGAAGTCACTCGCTACGCTTTGTTTGTGAAGCGTGAAATGTAAAAACACCCGCACTTCGACAAGCTCAGTGCATCGCAGATGCCTGCTCCTCGTACCCAGCTTCATCGGGTATTACATTTCACGCTTCACAGCAAGGGCAAAGCCCGAGCGGTTTCACATTTCACCTGTCGCCTAGAGACGCCTACTTTTGGTTCATGATCTAAGGCGGCGATTCGCCATGACAGTTAAGGCAGAACCTTGTCGATGCCGATCGCGACGTCCTGCTGTCCGAGCTTGACGGGGCTGACCCGGCCAAGCAGATCGCCGCTTTGCGTCATGGCCTGCCCCGACTTCGATACGCGCGCGCTAAGCATGACTTCGGCGTGATTTGAAAGTTTGTCATTGGGCGTCATGGCAAGCGAATCGTCCAGCGTGAAACGATAGGGAAGCTGTCTGGCTTCGATTTTCAGACTGGCTATCGGCATTTTCGGGCCTTTAGGCATCTGTGCGTAAATGAACACCGCATCGCCAGGGGCTACCTTGCCGGCAAATTCACCGCTCAGCGAAACCGTACCTGAAATGGCCGCAGCCGTTCCGGTCTTTGTTTCAACGGCTTGTGCGGGAGAGCTTTGGGCGCTTGCCACAGACAGGTTGTCCAGCCCGGCCAAACCGCCGGCCCTCTCGGCATCCCGGATTGCCGCCCTGATTTGATCGCCATAAGCATCATCCGGAGACATGAGCTGAAGCAAGCTGCGCCAATAGGCCGCTGCCTTGGAGAAGTCCTGGGCCTGATATGCAGCGCTTCCTGCAAGATTCAGCGCCTTCCCTTCCCGCGGGTTCAGCTTCAGCGCCTGATTAATCAACTCCTGCGGCTTGCCCTGCAAGTTTCCGCCCTGCGTCATGGCATATGCGTCGGCGTAGTCCGCCAGCACGCCGGCATCACCGGGAAGGAGCTCGCTGATTTTAGCGAAAATCCGCGCCGCCTCGCCATATTGCCCGGTTGCGCCATAGCTGCGCGCCAGCATGTGCCAGCCAGGAATATCATCAGGATTTTTTTTCAGCCGGTCTTCAAGCGCGGCAATCATGGGGGCGGCATCGTGCTGCCCTTTTTCGGCCATTGGGGGCGGGGCACTGCGCTGCATCATGGCCGCATCGGGGTTGCCCAGGGCAACATAAATCCCGATCGCCAGCAACGGGATCGCCCCGGCAAGCGCATAGCCCAAGCCACGGCCCGTCTGGCTGGCTGCCACCGGAGCGGCTTCCACCGGGACGTCCTCGCTCAGACGTTTCTCGATTTCAAGCCGTGCATCGTCGTAGAGTTGTTGCTCAAGTTCGCCGCTTTCGAGATCGGCCTTCAGTTCCGCCAACTGATCATGGTAGATGGCAATGTTGGCAGCCTTGCGGTCGACGTGATCTGACTGGATATGGCGCCGCAACAGAGAGGGCAGAATGAATGCCAGCGCAACCCCGATGAACAGGAGAAAGAGTACCCAGAACAGTGAAATAGCCCAGAAATTGCTCATGATTTGTTTCCGTTGTTGCCAAGGAGAGCTTCCACGCGTTTCTTTTCTTCCGCGGACAAGGATTCACCGGCAAGGCGCACGCCGCGCCGTTTAAGGTAAAAATAGAAACCGCCTCCAGCGCCAGCCAGCAGCACGAAGGGGCCAAACCACAACAGCCAGGTCAAAGGCTTGAGCGGCGGTTTGTAAAGCACGAAATCGCCATAGCGATCGGTGAGATATTCGATCACCTGGTCATTGCTTTTACCGGCTCTCAGCTGGTCACGGATTTCCTGGCGCAGATCCTGTGCCAGGTCCGAGCGGGAGCCCGCCAGCGATTCGTTCTGGCACACCAGGCAGCGCAAATCCTCGGAAAGAGTGATCATGCGCTGCTCCAGCACGGGGTCTTCGGCAATCGGCACGGCCTCGCCAGCAACGGCAAACAAGGGAAGCCAGAGTGCAAGCGCGACCATCCCGGCTCGCTGCGCGAGTTTCATTACAAGTGTCATTGCTGCAACTCCTTCGCCAGGGGAAGAATTTTTTTGTCCAGGATTTCCGGTGTCAGGGGGCCGGTATGCTTGAGGCGGATGACGCCTTTTTTATCGACCAGATAGGTCTCTGGCACCCCATACACGCCATAATTCATCCCCGTCCGCCCATCGGTATCCATAACCGTCTCGACATAGGGGTTCCCAAAACGCGCCAGCACGGCACGCGCATCGCTGGCCTGATCCTTGTAATCCATGCCGTAGATCGGCACGCTGCCCTGCCGCGCCAGGCTGAGCAGAAGATCGTGCTCCTGGCGGCAGGAACCGCACCATGAAGCCCAGACATTAAACAGCCAGACCTTGCCATGCAGATCCGCCGGACTCAGTTGTTTGGCCGGGTCGGACAACAGGGCGAGCTTGAAATCGGGTGCAGGCTTGCCGATCAGCGGCGATGGCACTTCACGCGGATTGAGCTTGAGACCGATGCCGAGAAAAATCACCAGCACGATAAAAATACCCAGTGGAATCAGAAAACGCTTCATGCTGCGGCCCTCCCCTTCTTGCGCGAGGCGCGGTAACGCCGGTCGGTAATCGCCATGAAACCGCCCAGGGCCATCAGCACCGAGCCGATCCAGATCCACACCACAAACGGCTTGTGGAACAAGCGCACGCTCCAGGCGCCGTCTTCCAGGCGCTCGCCAAGGGCGGTATACAGGTCGCGCGTCAAGCCGTAATCGATCGCCGATTCGGTGAACGGCATGCCGGAAGCCACGTAAATGCGTTTTTCCGGGTGCAGCGTGGTGAATGGCTTGCCGTTCTGGCTTACCTCAAGCGTGCCGCGCGCACCCGTGTAATTCGGCCCGGTTATATCCGTGACGCCGTCGAAGCGGAAGGTGTAGCCCTGCACCGTGACTGTTTCGCCAACGGCCATGCGCATATTGCGCTCGACCTGATAGGACGACACCATGGTCACGCCTATGACGGTCACCGCCACCCCCAGGTGAGCCAGATGCATGCCGTAAAAGTTCGCCGACCAGCCTGCGCTGGTGCGCACCCGGGCACGCACGCCGATGGCCACGGTCACAACGATCCAGAGAGCCAGCAGAATCCCGAGGGAAACCATCGGCTGCCACGTACCCTGCGTAAACGGCAACAGCAATGCCGCCACCACGCTGGCGCCGAAGCCCCACTTCAGACGGTGAGCCAGCTCAGGCACATTCACCTGCGTCCAGCGCGTCAGCGGTCCGACGCCCGCGAGGAAAATCAGCGGCGTGACCAAAGGAATGAATACGGAGTTGAAATAGGGTGGCCCGACCGAGATTTTGCCCAGCCCCAGCGCATCGAGGAACAGCGGGTAAAGTGTGCCCAGCAGCACCGAACCGGTCGCCGTCAGGAGCAGGATATTGTTCACCATCAGGAACGATTCACGTGAAATCAGTGCGAAACGGCCGCCCAGACCGACCTTGGAAGCGCGCATGGCAAACAGGAACAGTGAGCTGCCAATCACCGAAGCCAGGAATATCAGAATGAACAGGCCGCGTGTCGGGTCAGTGGCGAAGGAGTGGACCGAGGACAGCACACCGGAACGGACCAGGAAGGTGCCGAGCAAGCTCAGGGAAAATGCGCCGATGGCCAGAAACACCGTCCACGCCTTGAAGCTGCCACGCTTCTCGGTCACGGCCAGGGAATGGATCAGCGCCGTGCCAACCAGCCAGGGCATCAGCGAAGCATTCTCTACCGGATCCCAGAACCACCAGCCGCCCCAGCCCAGTTCATAATAAGCCCACCAGCTGCCCATCATGATGCCGATGGTCAGAAACGCCCATGCCGCCGTGGTCCAGGGACGCGACCAGCGCGCCCAGCTGGCGTCCAGCTTGCCGGACAGCAGCGCGGCTATCGCGAAGGCAAATGCCACGGAAAATCCGACATAACCCATATACAGAATCGGCGGATGAACCACCATGCCCGGGTCCTGTAGCAGCGGGTTAAGATCGGAACCGTCCATGGCCATATCCATGCGCAGGAAAGGATTTGAAGTCGCCAGCATGAACAGCAGGAAGCCGAAGCTGACCAGGCCCATCACGCCAACCACCCGCGCCACCATGTCATCGGACAGATGACGGCTGAACAGGGTGACCGCCACGGTCCACATGCCGAGGATAAAGGTCCACAGCAGCATCGAGCCTTCATGCGAACCCCAGGTGGCGGTGAAACGGTAAATTTCGGGGAGGCGGGAATGGGAGTTGCGGGTTACGTTTATGACTGAAAAATCGTTGCTCAGAAACGACCAGGCCAAAGCGCAAAAAGCGATGGCGACAAACAGGAACTGCGCTCGCGCAGCCGGCCTGGCGACCGCGATCCAGGCCGGATTATTGCGCGCAGCCCCCACCAGCGGCAGGACGCCTTGAACCAGCGCCAGCAGCAGCGCCAGAATTAATGCGAAATGGCCAAGTTCTGGAATCATTGTTTACCTTTCTGCGTTGAAGCTGAGTCTTGTGGAGTGATCAGGGTTTTCTGGGATTTTTGCGCCTGTTCGAGGGCGTCTGCGGCCTCGGGTGGCATGTAGTTCTCGTCGTGCTTGGCCAACACCTGCTCGGCCACGAACACGCCGCCGGGATTCATGCGCCCTTCCGCCACCACGCCCTTGCCTTCCTTGAACAGGTCGGGCAGGAGTCCCTTGTAAGTCACGGGAATGGTCTTCGCCGTATCGGTGATGCGGAAATGCGCGGTCACGCCGTCAGGCTCGCGGCGCAAGCTGCCATCCTCGACCAGCCCGCCAATTCGGAATGCCCGCTCGAGCGGCGCCTCGCCGTTGGCAACCTGGGTCGGGGAGAAGAAAAACACCAGATTGCTCTGGAAGGCGTTGAGGACCAGCGCTGCCACCGCGCCCAGCGCCAGCAACACCACGGCAATCAGAATCAGTTTTTTATGTCGTGACTTCATTGGCTATCTGTATCCTTTTCAGCCTTGCCATATTTCACCGCGCGCAGCGCCTGCTTCAAGGCATTTTGCCGCCGCGCCCTCAGGAGCAGTACCTCGCCGGCGACCAGGACGGCTGCCGCTGCATAAGACCCCCACACGTAGAGGGCATATCCGCCCATGTGGAAAAACTCGGACCAGCTATTCCAGTTCATACCTTGGACTCCAGCATTTGGGCAACCCACTGGCTATTTCGTTCACGCTCCAGAATGATGCTTCGTGCCCGTGACAGCGCCGCCGCAATGGCATACATCCATACCGCGAATGCCATCACCAGCATGCCTGTCAGCATGATGGTGGCCATGCTCGGCGCCTTGGCCACGCTTACCGAAGCGCCCTGATGCAGGGTATTCCACCATCTGACGGAAAAATAGATGATCGGCACGTTGACCACGCCTACCAGCGCGATCAGGGCGCCGGCGCGGTCGGCGCGGCGCGGATCGTCAATCGCGGCCTGCAGGGCCATGAAGCCGATGTAGAGAAAGAACAGGATCAATTCCGAAGTCAGGCGCGCATCCCATACCCACCATGCGCCCCAGGTCGGCTTGCCCCACAAGGCTCCCGTCCACAACGCGACGAAAGTCAGCATGGCCCCGGTGGGCGCCAGCGCGCTCATCATCATGAAAGACAGGCGCGTATTGAATGCCAGCCCGATCGCCGCCCAGACGGCCATCACCACATAGATGAACATCGACATCCAGGAGGCGGGCACATGGATGAAGATGATGCGGTAGGATTCGCCCTGCTGAAAATCCGTGGGGGCAAGAACGAACCCGATGTACAGCCCGGCCACCGAGAGCAAAGCGGCTGCGGCATAAAACCATGGGGCCAACCTGCCGGCAAGGTTGTAAAAAGTCGCCGGAGAAGAATATTTGTACCAGTTAATGCTGTTCATTATTCAATCGAAATCCGCAATGCCGCCGCCACCGCCCAAGGCGTCAGCAAGAAGGCCAAAATCAAAATACCACCCAGCAATGACAGGTGCGCTTCCGCGCCCAGCCCAGACATTGCACCATCCACCGCGCCAGCGCCAAAAATCAGCACCGGGATATAGAGCGGCAGCACCAGCAGAGAAACCAGCACGCCGCCGCCACGCAAACCCAGGGTCAAGGCCGCCCCGACCGCACCAATCAGGGACAGCACCGGCGTACCGAGCAACAGCGAAAATATCAGCACGCCCAGTGCCTCGGTCGACAAACCGAACTGGATTCCCAGCACCGGCGCCACGAGAATCAGCGGCACCCCGCTCACCAGCCAGTGCGCCAGTACTTTAACGGTGATCCAGACCACAGGCGGTGTCGGCGTTAAAACCAGTTGCTCCAGCGTGCCATCGGCGTAGTCGCTGGCGAACAGCCGGCCCAGCGAAAGCATGGCCGCAAGCAGCGCCGACACCCACACCACGCCGCCGCCCATCAGGCGCAGCAGCTGGGTGTCAGGCCCCACGCCAAGCGGAAACAGGCTGGCAACGATCACGAAAAAAAACAGCACGGTAAGCACATCCCCGCGCCGCCTCATGGCCAGCATCAACTCGCGCCGCAATAAAGCAAAAGCTGTTTGCATCATATATTTATTACGCCAACTGCAAGATTCTGGGCTCAATACCCGGAATCATGACTGGCTGGTGAGTGGTAAGCAGAACCATGCCACCGCGCTGCAAATGCTCACCAATCAGGGACTGCACCAATTGCAGCGCAGCCTGGTCAAGCGCGGTCAGCGGCTCGTCCAGAATCCACAATTTAGCCTTGACCAGCAGCATCCGGGCAAGCCCAACGCGCCGACGCTGCCCTTGGGACAGCGATTTCGCGGGGAGGTTCAGGCAATGGCCCAAACCAAGATAGCCAAGCGCACCCTCGACTTCGTCCCGGCCCAAAGGAACCCCGGCCAGCCGGCAGGAAAAATCGAGGTTTTCGAAAGCGCTCAGATCCTCCTTGACCGCCGGGGCATGCCCGAAATAGGCCATCTCGGCGTGATAGCTTTCGCGTGCCGCGTCAATTTTTTCGCCGCGCCACAGAATATCGCCGAATTCCGGCGCCAGTAAGCCACACACCATGCGCAGCAAGCTGGTTTTGCCACTGCCGTTAGTGCCTTGCACCAGCAACAGTTCACCCTCGCGCAAAATAAAATTCAGGTGGCTGAACAGCGTACGCTCGCCTCGAACACAGGCGAGGTCTTTCCCTTCCAGCATCAATAAACACCCTAATCTTGAACCAGCGTCCTGCCGGCAAGCCGCCAAAAAAGGAGCAATTGTACTGGATAAAATCTAAAAATGGGCCCATTAACAATCAGACGCTCACAAAATTTGGTGTTTTGGAACGGGCCCCAGGAGTGGCAGGGTTCAGTCTATTCAAGCAGGCTTTTCCAGCTCTTTGAGTATCGACATCACCAGCCCCTTGCCTTGAGCCTCCATGCCCCGAGTCAGCAAATCCGCATCGCGCTCTCCATTCACCAGGCGGCGCATGATTGCTGCCAGGCGCGCCATATCTCCACCGGCGCCACTCATCTGCTCAGCCATGCTGGCAAGCAATTGCAAAGCCTGCGCATCCCCGCTGGCCGAAGCCTTGATTATTGCCGCCAGCCCCGGAGCGGCTGCGCCAGAATCCGCCCTGGCCTGTGGGTCCGGGAGCGTGGCCGGGTTTTTGATGCCCTCCAGAATCGCCCCGGCAATGATGAGATCCTCTTCATCCAGGCCATTCAGCAAGCTCGTGTCCCGCTTGCCGTCAAGTATCTGGCGTATTGCCTTCATGAGCGCGACCCAGCCATTTTCCTCCGACACCTTGATGAGCGGCGCCAGCGTGGGGATCAAATCACGCTGGTGGCACGCCATCACCACGCGATGAATCAGAGCCGCATGGATTTGCAGGATTTGCTGGGATTTTTCCGGTAAAACTGACATTTCAATGACCTTCGGTAAAGCGGATGATATGGCGGCGATCCCGCTTGGTAGGACGGCCCTTGTGTTCGAAAACGGGCTCGACTCTTAATTGTTCCTTGAGGACAGCGCGCGCCGCAATGCTTTCAGGGGTTTCCTCGTACAGCAGCGCCGCTTCGCTGGCCGGGCCACGGCGCTCCGACAGGGCGCGCACCTTGACCGTGATTTCATAAGGGCCCTGGCGAATACTCAATTCATCGCCGGCATGCACGGCTCGCGCTGGCTTGATGCGCTCGCCATTGCAATGCACCTTGCCGCCATCCACCGCCTGCGAGGCCAGCGAGCGCGTCTTGAAAAAACGTGCGGCCCACAGCCATTTATCGATGCGGACCTTGGCTTCTGCCGGGGCATGGGACATCAATGCAGGTTCTGCGACGCCTAGGCGGGCGCATCCATGGCAAACGCCTGCTCGGCATCCACCTTGTCAAAGACGTAATGCTTGTTGCAGAACTCGCAATCCACCTCGATCGCATCCTGCTCCTGCAACATCGCCCGCACTTCCTCATGCCCGAGCATGCGCAGCATTCCAGCCACGCGCTCGCGGGAGCAGGGACAATGGAAACTCACCTCCTGGGGATCGAACACACGCACATCTTCTTCGTGATAGAGGCGATGTATAATCTGCTGTGCCGGCAGACCCAGCAATTCCTTGCGCGTCATCGTAGAGGCAAAATGCACCGCTCGCTGCCATGAATCCGGATCGCCTTCGTTTTTTTCCGGCATCTTCTGCAACAGCATGCCGGCCGCACACTGCTCATCCGCACCCAGCCAGAGACGAGTATCCAGTTGTTCGGAACGGCTCATGTAATCTTCCAGCGCATCCGCCACCGACTGCCCCACCAGGTCGACAACGCCCTGATAGGTCTTGCGCCCGTCGCGCGGGTCAATGGTCATGACAAAGCGCCCCTGGCCCAGCAATTCCGCCAGCGAGCCGCCAGCGACCTCGCCCTCCCAGTGTGCCATCGCGCGCATGGTCAGATCGCTCATGCACCCGACCACCAGCAACTTGACCGGCCCGTCGCCCTGCATCTGCAAAATTATGGAGCCGGAAAACTTGAGTGACGCCGCCAGCAGGGCTGCGGCAGCCATCAACTCACCCAGCATCCCGCGCAACACGGGCGGGTATTCGCGACGCTCCAGCACCGCCTGCCAAGCCGTATCCAGATGGACAATTTCGCCACGCACGGCGGCGTGTTCAAACATGAATCGTTGCAGACTATCCCGGTCTTCCAAGGCAATTTCCAAGGCTGAAATAAGCGCCATATTCTACATCCTGATTGACAAAGGGGATAAATAAAGTAAAATGCGCGCTTCGTTTGGGACGTTAGCTCAGTCGGTAGAGCAGCGGACTTTTAATCCGTTGGTCGGCGGTTCGAATCTGCCACGTCCTACCAGATGAAAAAAAGGGGTTACAGGAAACTGTATCCCCTTTTCATTTCCGCGCCATTCCAGAGAATGCAGCAAGCCGGGCGCGCACTTCTCCATTAATAATCAGCACTGGCAAACAACATGAAAAACAGCATCGATGCCCATGTCGAATTTTCTTTCCAGGGAGAGTCATATGCTCCATTTGCGACAATAGCCCTGGACGAATTACTCGAACATCACGGGTCCATTCCGCCGCTGCATGCGATCCTGGCTGAAAAACATGGCATCGACACCTACTCCTATCTCTACGAAGTCATGGAGCAGGCGGAGATTGTTTTCGATAACGCCCAGGGGCTGGCTGCCGGGTTCCTGAGCAGCGGGGTGTTTGATGCCGAGGCATTTGCCGCTCACTGGCGGGAAAACCGGATCCTGGTCCGTTTGCAGGCAATTGCCGCAAGTGAATTGGGCATTGACCATCTTGAACAGCATCAGGCGCTCAAAAACGCGTTATTCCGGGCCTACCACGCTGGCAAGGGTTGCGTGGATTAGCTTAAGCACCCCCCTCAGCATCTCACTACTGATAAATCTGCTCTTGCTAACTCATAAATAAAATTGATGCTGCTATAATGGCGCGGCAATTTTGGAGTGATACCGCATGCAAATTGATGACCCGGCACTATATGAACTCGCCATCGAAATGGGCATTACCGATGAAGAAGTCAAGGCGCGCAAGGCTTTCCTGGAGTTCGACGACACCGACATCGCGCGCCTCAGGATATTGCACGAGGAACTGAAGGATGCGCGCGCGGAGGTGGTCGATGCCTTTTACGACCACCTCCTTTCCTTCGGCGAGACCCGCGCACTGCTCGGCGATGACAGCTATGTCGAGCGCCTCAAGCAAACCCAGAGCCAGTATCTCGACGGCCTGACCGCGGGTGAATACGGCGGCAGCTATGCCCGCGACCGCCTGCGCATCGGCATCGCGCATCAGCGCATCGGACTGGGGCCCAAATGGTATCTTGGCGCCTACCACAAATATCTTTCCATGCTTTTTCCCCATCTGTGGAAGGCGGGCGGCCTTGCCGATCACGCCACCCTGGAGAACATGCGCGCCCTGCTCAAGGTGGTCTTCTTCGACATGGGCATCGCCATCGATACCTATATCCACGACCGGCAAAAGAACATCAGCTTCAAGATGTCGCAACTGGCTGCGCTCAACCAGGTGGCCGCCGCACTCACCTCTTCGCTCAGCCTGCGCGAAGTCCTCGACGAAGTGATGCGCTGCGCCATCGCCTTCACCCATTCGCGCGCTTCCTGCATCGCCTTTTACGACCAGGCCGAAGGCCTGTTCAAGGACTGGGTGACCCAGGGGCTGTCCGAGCGCTTCGTCAGCCGCATGGCTTTCCGGCGCGGCGGCCTGGCAGATCAGGCATTCACCTCCGGCGCCCATGTGCTCAGCAACGACCAGCCCGGCACCCGCTACCCGCTCAGCGATCTGGCGCGGGAAGAGGGGATCCGTTCCTTCGCCTGCCTGCCGCTGACCTTCCACGACCAGCACTTGGGCGTGCTGTATGTGTATCGCGATGACCGCGACGATTTCCGCAATGACGAGATCGAACTGCTCACCACTTTCGCCAACCTGGCGGCGGGCGCGGTCAACAACGCCCGCCTGCACGCCAGGATGACAGACCTGGCCAGCATGGACGGCCTGACCGGGCTCAGCAACCGGCGCACCTTCGACGAGCGCCTGAGCATCGAGACCGCGCGCAGCACGCGCTACCAGAACCGCTACTCCATGCTGATGCTGGACGTGGACCACTTCAAGCGGGTCAACGACGCCTACGGCCACCCGGCCGGAGACGCGGTGCTGCGCTTTCTGGCCGGCCTGTTGCGTTGCCAGGTACGGACCACCGTGGACATGGTGGCGCGCTTCGGCGGCGAGGAGTTCGCCATCCTGCTGCCCGAAACCGACAAGGCCGGCGCCTACTGTGTTGCAGAGAGGATCCGGCGTGCCATGGAACAATCCAGAATCCCGCTCCCCAACGGCGAGAGCATCGGCGTGACGGTGAGCATCGGCGTCTGCGGGCATCCCGACAGCGGCTATTCCGCCGGAGAGATTGTTGCGAATGCGGACAAGGTGCTCTATCGCGCCAAGCAGGAAGGACGCAACTGCACCCGGGTATTCGGGGATTTGCCCGAACCCGTCGCCTGCCCGGCTTGATGCCGCCCAACCCCTCCCGGCCTCCAACCCCCCTCAGTCCCCCCTTGTCAGGGGGGAAGCCGCTTGCCTCCTCCCCTGTCCACACCCCCCTGGGGGGGGTTAGGGGTTGAATGCCCTGCAGAGCGAGCCATTTCAACGCGCACGGTAAACCATTCAAACCCGACATCGGCTAAGATGAGGAAACCAGACAAGCCGCCTACGCCACGATGCTGAAAAAATTCCTGCCCTACCTGATTTCGGAATCCACGCCTCTTAGCCTGGGCGAGAAGCTACGCGCCACCTTTGCCGCCTTTGCCGCCACCCTTGTCGTGGGGCTGGTCAGCAGCCAGTTCCTGCAGGGCAGCGGCTTGCACATCATGGTCACCTCCATGGGCGCTTCGGCGGTGCTGCTGTTCGCCGCCCCCCACAGCCCGCTCACCCAGCCCTGGCCGCTGGTCGGCGGGCACCTGATCTCCGCCTTCATCGGCATCGCCTGCGCCAAACTGGTGCCGGACTTGTGGATCGCCACCGCGCTGGCGGTTTCCCTCTCAATCCTCGCCATGCATCTCACCCACAGCCTGCATCCGCCGGGCGGCGCGATTGCCCTGATGGCCGTGCTGGGCAGCAATCACGGCCTGGCCAGCGACTTTTCCTTCGTGCTTGCGCCGGTGGGGCTCAATGCCCTGCTGATGCTGCTCATGGCGCTGATACTCAACAACCTGCTGGGGCGCCGCTACCCCGCCCGCGCCTTCCCGGCCCGGGACAAGAAACACCAGCACGACGATCCCAGGCCGCTCGACCGCATCGGCATCGACAAGAACGACCTGCAGCAGGCCCTGCGCGACATGGACGTTTACCTCGACGTCAGCGAGGCGGACCTGAACCAGGTCTACCGCCGGGCCGACATGCACGCCTACCGGCGCAAGATGGGCGAGATCACCTGCGGTGACATCATGTCGCGCGACATCACCTCGGTCGAATTCGGCACCGAACTGGAGGAAGCCTGGGCGCAACTGCGCTTCCACAAGATCGGCGCCATCACGGTGCTGGACCCGGCACGGCGCGTGATCGGCATCATCTCGCTGGTGGATTTCCTCAAGCGCGCCAACCTCAAGACCTACGAAACCTTCGAAGACAAGCTGATCAAGTTCATCCGCCGTACCCCCGGCCTGACTTCGGAAAAACCCGAAGTAGTGGGCCAGATCATGGCCACGCCCGCTTTCACGGCGGGAGAGGACATGCACATCCTGGAACTGGTGCCCCTGCTCTCCGACCACGGCCTGCACCATGTCCCCATCGTCAACGCCGAACGGCGGCTGGTGGGCATGGTCACCCAGTCCGACCTGATCGCGGCGCTGTACGCGGGCGGAACGAAGCAGGGCTGAACAGCTACCGCACCTGGAGGCCAGTCTCCATCAAGCAGATGAACCGCCAAGGGCGCGAAGGAACGCAAAGGAATTCAACAAATTAGGAAGAAAAAGGGGACGCTACCCTTTTATTCGTCATCGCTAGTTTTTTTAGCAATTAAAGGTTGCGTCCCCTTTATCCCAACGGGCGTCATCTGCAAATTCAATGGTAGACCCTGTTGATTCGCCAAACGCTTGTTGCATGTAACGATAAATGCGCGTACATTGTTGCATGTAACATACATCGAGGAGAGTTCATATGGCATCTACACATATTAATGCACGGGTTCAGAAGCACCGCGATGCACTACGGATGGCGGGTCTTCGCCCAGTTCAGATTTGGGTGCCGGATACGCGCCGCCCAGACTTCGCGGAGGAATGTCGCCGCCAATCACGCCTGGCCGCTCAGGCAGACATGGCCGACACGGACATGTTGCACTTCATGGATGAAGCGTTGGCGGACGTGGACGGCTGGACGGAATGATGCGGGGCGACTTGGTGACGATCGCCATGCAGGGCGATTTTGGCAAACCAAGACCGGCGCTGGTGATTCAGGCCGACCAGTTCGACGAACAGGCAACGGTGACTGTTTTGCTGGTTTCCAGCACTTTGGTCAATGCACCGTTGTTCCGTATTACGGTTCAGCCAAGCGTGGAAAACGGTTTGCAGAAGCCTTCGCAGGTCATGGTGGACAAGGCAATGACCATGAAACGTGACAAGCTGGGACAGGCCTTCGGACGCATTGATGCGGATACGATGGTTGAGGTTGAGCGTTGCCTGGCGGTGTTTTTGGGTATTGCCAAGTGAGAATAACTGACCGCAATTTTAACCCGGCCAAACATCACCATTGGCGGAAATCAAGCATCACGCGCCAGACGGAAATACGGCATTGTGGCAGGGGGCGGGAGGTGATGCGGATGGAGTGTCACTTTGCATCTTATCTAGACCTGACCCCCGATTCTCGCGGCAATGATTGATGCAGCTACGTAGTTCCCACAGTTGCCCGCAGTGATGATGTGCAGCCGGGGTTCACTTGAACATGAGCAGCCCCACACCAAAGACAATCGCAGCAGTGCCTGTGGCTTGTACGCCCGTGAGTTGCTCCCCCAGAAAGAAATAGGCGAGGAGCGCAGCCACCAAGGGATAGGCCCCGGTAATGGCCAGGACGACGCCGGAGCTAAGGCCCGGGAATGACATGGCTTTTACCAGTAATATGTTCCCCACGGCGCCACTCAGGGCTGCGAGTAAAAGCCATGTCATATTTCCACTGATCTTGTCGACAGGAAAAGGGTCCGAGCGGGACACGGCAATCGAAGCGGAGATGACCGCGCCACAGAGCATGACCAGCGCAACCACCCACTCCCCCTGGATTTCTTTGATGGACAGCAGCTTGTAGGAAAATCCCCATACGCCATAAAGCAGCAGGGCCAGCAGGGTGAACACGAATCCTTGAGTCATTCCCAATCCATCTCTAATTCAAAAGCCTGCTTTATTAACACAAACACTTCGGCAGGCGCAATGAAGGTGCTTGTCGCATGTCGATGGAGCTAGCCAGGTGAGAACCGGTCGCTCTAGCGTGGCAGGGTTTGTGGTGTCTTACGTCTGAGCTCAGCGGCGGCCCATCGGGTCCGTCCGCTGCAGCGAATTGTCATGTGTCTAAATCCACGCGAACCCGCAATTCGGTGAACGCCGCACCATCCACATTTTTATTTATACACGCACACTTGGGGTCAGTGGCATGAATCAAGGTCTGAACCCGTGATTGCGAGTAGGTTGATTGGGTGGTGGATGGGGAAACGGGTGTTTGGTTGTTTGTTTGATTGCCGGGGGCAGCCCGGCGGCTGTTTACCTTTCTTGCTTCGCCAAGAAAGGTAAACCAAAGAAGGCGACCCCCATCCACCGCCCCTTCGGGGTACCCTGCGCTGCTCGCCAAGCCGGGCGGCTGCGCGCTCAGACAGTGCTCGCCGACTGCCCCCGGCTAGCCTGTGCTGCTCGGCGGTGGACCGAGGGGAATCAGCATCAAACCTATCCCCACCCTGTATCAGGTCTGTACACCCTCCCCTTGAAGGGGAGGGTGCGCCCTTACCATGCACATCGCGCTGAAGATTTTTCCGGATGCCCAACGTGGAGCAGCCACCCCCTCCCCTCTGCGCCGCTTCGGATTGGCAGGCGAATTGGGGGCAGTCGGCTGCGCCCTGTCCGAGTTCCGCGGCAGGGCACGTCTTGTGTGCCCTGCTAGGGCGAGTTGCGCAGCCGCCCAATTTGCCTGTCAATCCGAAGGAACCCGTAGGGCGGCGCAGCGGGGTGCCCTTTTCTTTCGTCTATTTTCTTTTGGGCAAGCAAAAGAAATGGACCCGCAGCCGGGCGGCCCCGGCATCAAACATTCGCGAAGCGCACAAAACCATGTGGCTCAGTGCCACGAATCAAGGCATGAAACCGTGGCATCGCATGTGATTTTGCAAGACCTGACCCCGCGCATCGAAGACCTGATCCCGCGCATCGGACCCCGTTGGAATGTTAGAACCGACCCCGTGTGCTCCTTAGTATGTTATTTCTGTAAGTAAGGTAGCAATTCGACAACATCTTCGTCCTTCAAGCAGCGAATGGAAACCCCACATCCATTGTCAACGCGGCGACAGCCGATGAACACTGCACCAATTACCGTTGCACCTAGACGCTTAAATATGGCAGCGGCAGCCTTTAACTGTTCACCTTTCTCACAAAGGTCGTCTACGATCAGGATTCGTGTTCCGGGTGGGACAGCTGATTTAAGGACTTTGAAGATTTTTTGTTTGTTATCGTAATCGCAGAACTTTTCGGTTTCAAAATCCGGAGAAAGCACATCAGGCCCCGTCTTTCTGACAAGCACTAATCCGGCCTTCAGTTCATGCGCGACACTAGCTCCGAGAGGAAATCCAAGTGCTTCAAAACAGGCAACCTGATCAGCTTCAGTTTCGTAAGAGTCATACAATTCTTTTAACGCCTCAACAATTTTGTTGAATTTCGTGCTATCAGATAGCGCAGATAGCAATCTTGCTTCCCACTCGCGCTTGCCGGCTAGAGCACTGCATATTTTGTCTTCCTCCATTGGGTGGTCAATCCATTCTTTGAGGGTTATTGTTGCTGCGCAATTTCCAACTGAATTTTCCGTTCGGACAATTCCTGCATCAATTGTTGCGCCAAATCCCCTAGAGGGTCGCCGCCCATGGCTTCGGTTTCTTCGATGGTCTGCTTGAGTTGAAAAATCTCGGTCTGCTGTTGGGCTTCCATTTCCTGCTGCGCTTCGCTCAAACGGCGGCGTAGTTGCGCGATGCGGCGGATGGCTTTAACGATGCGCGAAGCCACATCGGCACCGGCAATCGCCTCGGGGTCTTGGCCATATTCCTTGATTAGTTTCTCTATGGCCTTCTGGTCGCCGCTCTCATAAGCCCGGTTCACTTGCGCCATCAGCGAGGTTCGGCGTAAGCGCTCGGGTTCCGTGGTGGCGCGGTCGGGGTGCATCAGTTTGGCGGCTTGCCGGTATGCCAGCTTGAGTTCCGGCGTAATCTCCGGCGGTGGGACGGGTAGCGCCTCGACCAAGCCCGCTTCCTCGGCGGATTTTCTGGCCTGCTCCTGCGCGGCCTGCGCATGGGCTTGAGCGGCGACATCGTCGGGGAATTGTGCAACGTGCGCATTGGCAATTTGTGCTTCCAGTTCATCCAACTGCGCATACAGCCGCCCCACGGTTTGGTAATAGCGGTGCTGGAACTGCGCGGTTTCTGTTTTGGCGGTTTCCAGCGCCAGTTCAGCCGAAGTGACCTGCTCTTCAAGCGCGGCTTGTTCGCCTTCCAGGCGGGCGAGTTCTTGTTCTTCGGGGAGCATCATTATTTCCAATCAATACCGAGTTCTTCAAGATTAAGCTGAGCATCTTCATACCCCTGCTCAGCGGCCTTACGAAACCAATACACGGCCAGTTCATAATCTTGTTCAACGCCGTGACCTTCCTCATACATTCTGCCAAGTTGCTGTTGGCCTTCTGCATCGCCCCCCTCTGCAGCCATACGGAACCAATACACAGCCTTTCGATATTGTGATGACAGAATTTCATAGGCATGAGCAAGGGTTGTTTGATAATGGGTATTCCCTTGTTTAGCAGCAAGTTCCATCCAGTAGCTCCCTGGATGATCTTTATCATCAAAACAATAAAGGCAGCCTAGAGCCCACTGACCTCTTGCATAACCCGACTCAGCCGCTTTGAGATACCAACGCTCTGCCAGTTCACCATCTCTTTCAACACCGTGCCAAAATTGATATATTTCCCCCAAATCGCACCATACCTCCGCATCAACATTGGCTTGATTGGTCATGCACCACTCAAAAGCCAATTGCGTGTAGTATCGGGCGGGACCTTCACCATACTCAATATCTTTACGTCCGCTGTAGAGAATGGCTAGCGGGTAATAGGCTTTGCCGTAATTTTCATCGGCCAGTCGCTGAAAGATTTTGAAAGCGGCGAATAAGTCAGGATTGTTGGCATTCCAATGTCTGCTTCCTTCTAATCGGTCAAATACCACTCTCGCCTGCCGGTAGAGCGAATCATTATCCTTCAACAGTGCAGCCAACCCACGCCCCACAAGGCTACCGCGTTGTGACGTTGGCACAACCAGATTCTGTGCGGCAATTACGACTGGTGAATTTTCGCGCTCAGTCATTTTTTGACTGCGCAGCTTGCTGCGCCATGAGGTTGCCAATGTCACTACGGCCTATCATTTTAACGCCGGATTTTTTCGCTAATTCCAGCGCATTGGCGGTAAAAGTGCCGGTGGTCGCGACCCACGCGGCATCACATTGGTAATAGGCTTGTCCCGACAATGCTTCTTGCACGGCCGACACACCGACGCTGCCCATGTAGCGTTTGGCTTGCACCGCGATGCGCCGCCCATCTTTGCTTAGAATAAGGTCGGCACCGTAATCGCCAGTCACCGGGGTAAGTTCTGCCGAGTAGCCTTGGGCACGAAACAATCCGGCGAGAAATTCCTCGAATTCCGTGCCGCTGTGCAGATCAAGATCGCTGGCCTTGGCGTGGCCATACGCCTGTTGCCACACGTCTTGCTCGCGTTTCTCTTTGGACAGAATCTTATGCTGAGTTTTGGCAAATTCCAGCGTGTTGCGCAGGTGGCGTTTTTGCGGGTCTTCTTTTGATGGCGATTCGCTTGGCTGTGCGGGAGGCGTAGTTTTACTTGAAAAAACCTGCCAGACCAGCCATGCAATGCCAGCGAAAAACAGGTAGAGGAATAGGTCTTTCATGACGAATAATTCAGGTGTCTGGGTTAGTGCTTTATCACCCAGTAGTTGGTGGGTAGCGCGTGTGACTCCAACTCAGGCGGCATCTGCCCTGTATTGTCCCCTTGGTCTTTGGATGGTAATTCATTTCGTGATGCCTGCACCGAACCATTGGGCGGAACAATCGCAAATGACTATGGCACAGACACTATTTGCGGTCAATCCGGGCACGAGCGCAATGCGCCCTCCGTGCCGCATCGCCCACGGCGGTACGGGAAGAAATCTAACGCGGCTTGACTCGATAAGTGTTTCCATCTTGATCTCGTAACCTTCCGTAGCCATCACTATCGACGGCGCCGCGTAACCTATCGCCGTTGTTGTTTCTCATGCGTACAGATCCGTCACTTTCGATTTCGCCTCGGTATTTATTCGACGGATCGTAGTCGTTCTTTTTTCGCATTTCGATGTCGGTGCTCCCTCCTATCGAACTGCCATATGTGTCCGTTTTGATCTCATAACTGTTACCCCATGCGAAAGCTGTTGCAGATTGAATAAGTACTACGAAAATTGCCAGTTTATAAAAGTTTTTCATTTTGTTACTCCTCGAATATCAAGATGAGCCAAGAAGGCCCACCTTCGCGGCATTCATTGCCCCCTCGCTCTGCAAGTAAAAACACCCCTGTCTTGAACACGGATGAACGTCAATGGACGTAAAATGCGTTGGCTGATTCTCGTTCGGGCAGGCACTCGGCAGCAAGCAAATAAATAGGGGAATTTTTGTGCTTGGTACGTTATTGAAATGGTTTGACAGGAAAGTTTCAAAAGGGAAACGTGGTGCCAGTGGTTTATCCAAGCTGTATGAGGGTGACCGTGGCATTAACGACCTTGCGGAAAACGATGCCGAATTAAGACTGTGGCTGCCTGTCCCGCTCAAGTCGGGGATGGACGAATGCACGGCAGAAATGGGTATAACCGCTGCAAAATATTTGCGGGAATTCTTGGTTGTCTATTTGTACGGAGCACACGAGCTGCTGCGCATGCAATTTGAGAAAACGGGGCTTTATTACGCGCCACCCCCAGCACCACCCTCGCGGCGGGTATTGTTTTCCCGCGCCTATTCCGTCGATTACATCCCCGGACTCGGCAAGAACATCGCACCAATAAAGCTGCATTTGCACAAAAAGATGAAAGCCGATCTGGAAAGCCTGGCTACGGCCTCCGGCGTACCTCTTGGGCAATTCGTCAGGGAGCTTCTTGTTTCGCATTTTCTCGGACATACGGTTTGGCCGGAACGAAAGCAAAGCTGGACAGCTGATCAGCAAAAAATTGCCGATGATTGGGAAGCCAGAAAAATCGAAGAACACAGCGTAACCGAACCATCAACCGAAGACGAGGCGGCGATTCAGGGTAAGGTTGAGCATATTTGCTGGTGAAATTGGATCACAGCCATGGCATGGAGACTGCGCTGAACGGCTGCGACATGCACCAGCGGCTGCTGGCGGCTTACGCGAAGCTGACCAACGGCACCAGCAGTTAGCCATCCGGGATCGATACCTCAACTGTCATTGCGAGCGCAGCGAAGCAATCTGATGTGAGCGAGTTCAAAAAGACGAGATTGCTTCGCTGCGCTCGCAATGACAGGCAGCAGCCGGGCTCATGCTAAAATTGCGCGATTGATCAAGGAGCTATTCATGAGTCTTTCCACCCTTACCGCGCTGTCACCCCTGGACGGGCGCTACCACAGCAAGATCGAAGGCCTGCGCCCCTATTTCAGCGAATTCGGGCTGATTCACCACCGCGTGCGGGTGGAAGTGGAATGGCTCAAGGCCCTGAGCCGGGACGCCGCCATCGCCGAAGTACCGCCCTTCTCCGCAGCCACTCTGGCCGAGCTGGACAGGCTGGTTGCGGTTTTCTCGGAGGCCGATGCACAGGCAGTGAAGGATATCGAGAAAACCACCAACCATGACGTGAAAGCCGTGGAATACTGGCTGAAGAGCAGGCTCGCCCGTAACGCCGAGGTGATGAAGGTGAGTGAATTCATCCATTTCGCCTGCACTTCGGAAGACATCAACAACCTGTCCCACGCCCTGATGCTTAAGTCGGCGCGCGACAGCGAGATGTTGCCGGGCCTGGGCAAAGTCATCGCCCGCCTGCGCGAACTGGCGCACGGCCTCGCCGCCCAGCCCATGCTGTCGCGCACTCACGGCCAGCCAGCCTCGCCCTCCACGGTCGGCAAGGAACTGGCCAACGTGGTGTACCGCCTGGAACGCCAGAAGGCGCGCATTGCCGGGGTGGAAATCCAGGGCAAGATCAACGGCGCGGTGGGTAACTACAACGCCCATCTTTCCGCCTATCCGGAAATCGACTGGGAAAAATTCGCCAAACATTTCGTCGAGGGACTGGGCCTGACCTTCAACCCCTACACTATCCAGATCGAGCCGCACGACTACATGGCCGAGCTGTTCGACGCCTTCGGCCGCGTCAACACCATCCTGATCGACATGGACCGCGACATCTGGGGCTATATTTCGCTCGGCTACTTCAAGCAGAAGGTCAAGGCGGGTGAAGTGGGCTCTTCCACCATGCCGCACAAGGTCAATCCGATCGATTTCGAGAACTCGGAAGGCAATCTCGGGCTGGCCAATGCAGTGCTGCGCCACATGTCCGAGAAACTGCCGATCTCGCGCTGGCAGCGCGACCTCACCGATTCCACCGTGCTGCGCAACATGGGCGTGGGCCTGGGCTACACCCTCCTGGGCTACGAATCCGCCCTGCGCGGCCTGGGCAAGCTGGAAGTGAACCCGCAGCGCCTGGACGACGATCTCGACCACAACTGGGAAGTGCTGGCCGAACCGATCCAGACCGTGATGCGCCGCTACGGCGTGGCCAACCCGTACGAGCAGTTGAAAGAACTCACGCGCGGCAAGAGCGGCATCAACCGCGACACGCTGCACGTTTTCATCAAGGGGCTGGCAATACCAGACGCCGAGAAGGAACGCCTGTTACAAATGACACCGGCCAACTACATCGGCATTGCCGTGGAGCTGGCAAAGCGGGTTTAAGCGGAAACCCGCCAGGAATCACCCAGCCAGTCCCTGCCAATCAGGAAGTCCGAGTAAAGCCTGGCCTCTGCCGTACCCGCCTCGGGCTGCCAGTCGTAGCGCCATTTGACGATCGGCGGCAGGGACATCAGGATGGACTCGGTGCGGCCGCCGGACTGAAGACCGAACAGGGTGCCGCGATCGAACACCAGGTTGAATTCCACATAGCGCCCGCGCCTGTAAGCCTGAAAATCCCGTTCGCGTTCGCCGTAGGGCAGGTCCTTGCGCCGCTCCAGGATGGGAATGTAGGCAGGCAGAAAATGATCGCCCACGCTCTGCACCAGGCCGAAGCTGAAAGCAAAATCCTGCTCGCTGAAGTCATCGAAAAAAATGCCCCCAATGCCGCGTGGTTCCTGGCGATGCCTGAGATAGAAGTAATCGTCGCACCATTTCTTGAAGTGCGGATAGTGCGCACCGCCAAAGGGCTGCAGGGCATCGAAACAGCTCTGGTGAAAATGCACGGCATCATCTTCATAACCGTAATAAGGCGTGAGATCCATGCCGCCGCCGAACCACCACACCGGGTCAGTGCCGTCCTTCCTGGCAACGAAGCAGCGCACATTCATGTGCACGGTCGGCGCATGTGGATTGCGCGGATGGAGCACCAGCGACACGCCCATGGCCTCGAAGCTGCGCCCGGCCAGTTCGGGACGGTGGGCACTGGCTGAAGGCGGCAGGCTGGGGCCAAGGACGTGGGAAAAGTTGACCCCGCCGCGCTCCAGAACGCGGCCTTCCTCCAGCACGCAACTGCTGCCACCGCCGCCTTCCGGGCGAACCCAGGAATCGCGGCGGAATGATTTGCCATCCACTTGTTCCAGACGCTCGACGATGCTGCTTTGCAGCCTGAGCAAATAGTCATTGACCTGCTGGGTATCCAAAATCATCCTGGAAACCTCAGTTGGACATGGTGGAGTGTGCGGTTTTTGGGGTGCAGGGCAAGGCGCAACGACGCGGAATGGTCGTTCCATTCCAAGGAGTTGCAACGCAGCCATGCGCCACAAAAACCGTGCAATCCACCATGTAGCGGCGTCGCCAAACGGGTGAACCCAAGATTCATGAAGAAATTTATTAAATTCATTGCGTTATGCACTCAATAGAGCGGTCAACCGAGGGTTCCAGGATCATGCCTTATGTTTTGCTTCTGTCCATTCGCGGATGGGCCAGAGCATGACCACCCGCGCGCAAGGCTTCGAACTGGCTGGACGCCAGCGCTGCGGCGACCGCAAGAAAACTCACCGTCCAGGGACGGGATTGTTCACGGCTTGAGGGCCCGGGCCTCAGCGGCAAAAAAACCTGCCGCTTCGCTAAGGGCGCGGTGTACTGCGCGATTGGCGGCCACCACGCCTCCATAAGGATCATTGCTGGCGGCATTCTCGCTGATGTCGTATTCCCGCGTTGCGAGGATGCGCCGCCCTGCCACATCGATCAATTGCGCGCGCAGGGTGAAACGAACCTTGCTCGGCACGGAAGTAAATTCCTGCTGCAAGCGCACGATTTC